>ERZ773021.7-NODE-7-length-350146-cov-70.3515_pt1 | contig 350146 bp, 346 predicted proteins | sample MGYA00511668_ERZ773021 | MGnify/ENA primary metagenome ERZ773021 (study PRJEB29015, sample SAMEA2737961) | human oral metagenome | biome: human oral; feature: human-associated habitat; material: dental | place: China | collected 2032 ...
ATAAAAACACCCCAAAAGTTAGATTTTTTCTGTCTAACTTTTGGGGTGCGGTTCACAAGATGGTATCTTTTTCAATATTAGATAAACAAACTAATGGTTAAGATCAGATAGAGCAAGAAGGTGACCAGAAATCCAGCGCGCCAGAAGTATTTGATAAATTTAGGATAATAAAAACTCTTTTTCTTTTTTAAGAAATAAATCGTTAGCCCCAAGGCCAAAAGCGAAAGGCTCAAGGCTAGCAGTGGTAAGAGGCTGTGGTAAAAGGCACTGTCTGAGATCAGGTAGTACTCCAATGCAAACAAAGGAAAGGCAATATCGGTAGATCGCCATCCTCTTTTTTGGAGTTTAAAGAGGTGAACAATGATGCCGCTCAGAATCAGCGTTAAAAAAATAAATAATACAGAAGCAACTTTGATTAACATAGCTTCATTCTATCATAAAACGAAAAAAAAGTTTACTATATTTTAATTTTTTCTTGCAAAAAAAGAGAAATCGTGTATAATAGAAAGGTATGCACAAAGCATACTTGTGGGAGGTAAAAATCTGTAATTACCGCCAAAACCACAAAGGAGGATTTAAGAAATGGCTAAAAAAGTCGAAAAACTTGTAAAATTGCAAATCCCTGCTGGTAAAGCTACTCCAGCTCCACCGGTTGGTCCAGCGCTTGGTCAAGCAGGTATCAACATCATGGGATTCACTAAAGAGTTTAACGCTCGTACAGCTGATCAAGCTGGTATGATCATCCCAGTTGTTATCACTGTTTATGAAGACAAATCATTCGATTTCGTTACAAAAACACCACCAGCTGCTGTTCTTTTGAAAAAAGCTGCAGGTGTTGAAAAAGGTTCAGGTACACCGAACAAAACGAAAGTTGCAACTGTAACTCGTGCACAAGTACAACAAATCGCTGAAACTAAGATGCCAGATTTGAACGCTGCAAACATTGAGTCTGCAATGCGTATGATCGAAGGTACTGCTCGTTCTATGGGATTCACTGTTACTGACTAATTGTAACAATCCTATTTGCCCGCAATACACTTGATCAAATGACGAGTGACGTGGGAGATGAAAATCGATATGACCACATTACAAGGAGAAAGATAAAATGGCTAAAAAAAGCAAACAACTTCGTGCTGCTCTTGAAAAAATCGACAGCACAAAAGCATACAGTGTAGAAGAAGCTGTAGCACTTGCAAAAGAAACTAACTTTGCAAAATTTGACGCAACTGTAGAAGTTGCTTACAACTTGAACATCGACGTGAAAAAAGCTGACCAACAAATCCGTGGTGCAATGGTATTGCCAAACGGAACTGGTAAAACTTCACGCGTTCTTGTTTTCGCACGTGGTGCTAAAGCAGAAGAAGCAAAAGCTGCTGGTGCAGACTTCGTTGGTGAAGATGACCTCGTTGCTAAAATCAACGACGGTTGGTTGGACTTCGATGTAGTTATCGCTACACCTGACATGATGGCTCTTGTTGGACGTCTTGGACGTGTCCTTGGACCACGTAACTTGATGCCAAACCCTAAAACTGGTACAGTAACAATGGATGTTGCGAAAGCAGTTGAAGAGTCTAAAGGTGGTAAAATCACTTACCGTGCTGATAAAGCAGGTATCGTTCAAGCGATCATCGGTAAAGTTTCATTCGATGATACTAAATTGGTTGAAAACTTTAAAGCTTTCAACGACACAATCCAAAAAGCAAAACCAGCTACAGCTAAAGGTACTTACGTAACTAGCTTGACTTTGACTACAACTCAAGGTCCTGGTATCAAAGTGGATGTTAACTCACTTTAATTGAAATGAAAAGCTGCCTTCGGGTAGCTTTTTTTGTACTCCATTTTTATTTGCTACAGTTGGTAAAACTAATCGGATGGAAAAAAGAAAATTTTGATGGATATGACTATATAAAAAACGTAATTTATGGTAAAATAATACAGATCAAAAAAGGAGAGAGAAAATGGTAGAACCTAAGTATAAACGTATCTTAATCAAGCTATCTGGTGAGGCTCTTGCCGGCGAACGTGGTGTCGGAATCGATATCAAAACTGTCCAAAATATGGCCCAAGAAATCAAGGAAGTTCATGAACTTGGAATTGAAATTGCCTTGGTGATTGGAGGGGGAAACCTTTGGCGTGGAGAACCTGCTGCTGAAGCAGGGATGGATCGTGTCCAAGCAGACTACACAGGTATGCTCGGTACTGTCATGAACGCTCTTGTGATGGCTGATTCGCTTCAACAAGTTGGCGTGGATACCCGTGTTCAAACAGCGATTGCCATGCAACAAGTCGCAGAACCTTATATCCGTGGTCGTGCCCTTCGTCACCTCGAAAAAGATCGGATCGTGATCTTTGGTGCGGGGATCGGTTCTCCTTACTTCTCAACAGATACAACCGCAGCCCTTCGTGCAGCTGAGATTGAAGCAGATGCCATTCTCATGGCTAAAAATGGGGTCGATGGTGTTTACAATGCCGATCCGAAAAAAGATGCTTCAGCTGTGAAATTTGAGGAATTGACTCACCGTGATGTGATCAACAAAGGTCTTCGCATCATGGACTCAACAGCCTCTACTCTCTCCATGGACAACGACATTGACTTGGTTGTCTTTAATATGAATGAACCAGGCAATATCAAACGCGTTGTCTTTGGTGAAAATATCGGTACAACTGTATCGAATAACGTAGAAAAATAATAGAAAATAGAGGAAGATTATGGCAAACCCAATCGTAGAAAAAGCAAAAGAAAGAATGACCCAGTCTCACCAAAGTTTGGGACGTGAATTTGGTAGCATCCGTGCTGGACGTGCAAATGCAAGTCTTTTGGATCGTATTTTCGTAGAATACTACGGAGTAGAGACACCATTGAACCAATTGGCATCTATCACTATTCCAGAAGCGCGTGTCTTGTTGATCACACCATTTGATAAATCATCTTTGAAAGACATCGAGCACAGCATCAATGCTTCTGACCTTGGTATCACTCCAGCCAACGATGGATCTGTTATCCGCTTGGTTATCCCAGCTTTGACAGAAGAAACTCGTCGTGACTTGGCAAAAGAAGTGAAAAAAGTGGGTGAAAATGCTAAAGTAGCGATCCGTAACATCCGTCGTGATGCTATGGATGAAGCGAAGAAACAAGAAAAAGCAAAAGAAATCACAGAAGATGAATTGAAAGGTCTTGAAAAAGAGATTCAAAAAGTTACGGATGACGCTGTTAAGCATGTAGATGAAATGACAGCGCACAAAGAAAAAGAATTGATGGAAGTTTAATCTATCCCAACCATTACAGGAAAGAAAGACTCAGTTGGCACTGCTGGCTGGGTTTTATTTCCATTATTCTTGTGAAGAGGCAAGAGGAAAGAAGGAAACATGAATACGAATCTAGCAAGCTACATCATGGGAATGGTCATTGATGAAAATGATCACTTCTATTTTGTTCAAAAAGATGGCCAGACCTACGCGCTTGATAAAGCAGAAGGCCCACACCAAGTCGGAGAAAGTGTCAAGGGCTTTGCCTATACAGATATGAAGCAAAAACTACGACTCACGACACTTGAAGTCACTGCAACTCAAGAAAGCTTTGGCTGGGGAACGGTCACGGAAGTGCGCAAGGATTTGGGAGTCTTCGTGGATACAGGGCTTCCAGATAAGCAGATTGTTGTCTCACTAGATATCCTACCGGAGATCAAAGATCTATGGCCTAAAAAGGGCGATCGTCTCTATATTCGTTTAGAAGTCGATAAGAAAGATCGGATTTGGGGGATCTTAGCCTACCAGGAAGATTTCCAGCGTTTGGCTCGTCCTGCTTACAACAATATGCAAAACCAAAACTGGCCAGCCATTGTCTACCGCTTGAAATTGTCTGGAACCTTTGTTTACCTTCCAGAGAACAATATGCTGGGCTTTATCCACCCAAGTGAGCGCTATGCAGAACCACGTTTGGGAGAGGTCTTAAATGCCCGCGTCATTGGATTTCGTGAGGTGGACCGGACCTTGAACCTATCTTTGAAGCCACGTTCGTTTGAAATGTTGGAAAACGATGCCCAAATGATTTTGACCTATTTGGAAGCTAATGGAGGCTTTATGACCTTAAATGATAAGTCCTCTCCAGAAGAGATCAAGGCAACTTTTGGGATTTCAAAAGGCCAGTTCAAAAAGGCTTTGGGTGGCTTGATGAAGGCAAAAAAGGTCAAGCAAGACCAGTTTGGAACAGAGTTGATCTAAGAGGAGGCTTATGCGAAAATCGTTTTATACTTGGTTGATGACGGAGCGCAATCCTAAAAGCAATGCTCCTAAGGCCATTCTAGCAGATCTTGCATTTCACGAGTCTGCTTTTCCCAAGCATACAGATGACTTCGATGAGGTCAGTCGCTATCTAGAAGAGCATGCCAGCTTTTCCTTTAATCTTGGTGATTTTGATGTGATTTGGGAAGAATACCAAGCCCACTAGAGAAGGATAGGTCGAGGATGGTTTTTTCTCGGCCTCTTTGTTATAATAATAGAAAAACACAGGTAGAGAGGTTCTTTATTTGCAAGAACATTCAGTTGAAATTACATTAACGCATCCAGACGATCTCTTTCATTTGTTTGGATCTAACGAACGCCATCTTCGTTTGATGGAGCAAGAATTTGGGGTAACTATTCATGCCCGGACAGAAATCGTCCAAATCATTGGGGAAAAAGAAACCTGCGAGCAGGTTCGTCAAGTCATCCAGGCTCTTTTGGTCCTCGTTAACCGTGGCATGACCATTGGAACGCCGGATGTGGTGACCGCCGTTACCATGGTGAGAAATGGGGAATTGGATAAGTTCATCGCTCTCTATGAAGAAGAGATTATCAAGGATAGTTACGGCAAGCCCATTCGAGTTAAAACGCTTGGTCAAAAGATCTATGTCGATAGTGTCAAGAACCATGATGTCACTTTTGGGATTGGACCAGCGGGGACTGGGAAAACCTTCCTAGCAGTGACCTTGGCCGTGACTGCCCTCAAGCGTGGTCAGGTCAAGCGAATCATTTTGACCCGTCCTGCTGTAGAAGCTGGAGAGAGCCTTGGTTTCCTACCAGGGGATCTTAAAGAAAAAGTAGACCCTTATCTACGTCCGGTCTATGATGCTCTTTACCAGATTTTAGGGAAAGACCAAACCACTCGGATGATGGAGCGGGAGATTATCGAGATTGCGCCTTTGGCTTATATGCGGGGGCGGACCTTGGACGATGCCTTTGTCATCCTCGATGAAGCGCAAAATACCACCATCATGCAGATGAAGATGTTTTTGACCCGTCTTGGTTTTAACTCTAAGATGATTGTCAATGGTGATACCAGCCAGATTGACCTTCCTCGAAATGTTAAATCCGGCTTGATTGATGCCCAGGAGAAATTGAAGAACATTTCTCAAATTGACTTTGTGCATTTCTCTGCCAAGGATGTCGTTCGACATCCAGTAGTAGCAGAGATTATCCGGGCCTACGAGCCCATTCCAAATCCAGTCCTCAAAGAAAAACCGGATGTGGAAGAAAAAGCAGAATAAAAAAGGCAAAGATCATAGGATCTTTGCCCTTTTTATGTTAGAAATTAAACCAATTCATCGATTGGTGTGAAGTCACGCTCTAAACCAGTAGCAACGGGTTGGCTTGTGATGTGACCTTGGTAAGTGGTGACCCCTTGGCGCAAGCCTTCATCGAGGGCAATTGCCTTGTGGAAGCCATTGTCAGCTAGGGATTCGACATAAGGAAGGGTCACATTGGTAAGGGCGATAGTAGAGGTACGAGCGACAGCCCCTGGGATATTGGCAACGGCATAGTGGAGCACGCCATGTTTTTCGTAAACTGGTTCCGTATGCGTTGTGACACGGTCCGCTGTTTCGATAACACCACCTTGGTCAACGGCCACATCGACGATGACTGAACCGGGACGCATTTGTTTAACCATATCGTCTGTCACTAATTTAGGAGCTTTAGCCCCAGGAATCAAGACAGCACCGATGACAACATCGGCATCACGGACGCTGGCTTCAATGTTAAATGGGTTGGACATAAGGGTTTGGATTTGGTGACCAAAGACATCTTCCAGAACTGCCAAACGCTTAGCGCTGATATCTAAGATGGTCACTTGGGCACCAAGTCCAAGGGCGATACGAGCTGCGTGGGTTCCAACGACCCCACCACCGATGATGGTAACTTTTCCTTTGGGAACACCTGGTACCCCACCTAGGAGGACTCCTGATCCACCTTCTTGTTTGGTCAGGAAGTGAGCACCGATTTGCACGGCCATCCGTCCAGCCACCTCACTCATTGGCACCAAGAGAGGCAATTGTCCATCTAAGTCTCGAACGGTTTCGTAGGCTACACCAGTTGTCTTGGCTGCAACCATGGCATCTGCTAATTCAGGAGCAGCAGCCATGTGCAAGTAGGTGAAGAGCAAGAGGTCTTCGCGAAGGAAGCCATATTCTTCAGCGAGGGGTTCTTTGACTTTGACCACCATCTCAGCGGCCCAAGCTTCTGCAGCAGTCGCAACAATAGTCGCTCCTTGTTTGGCGTAATCTTCATCTGCAAAGCCAGAACCAAGTCCGGCATTTGTTTCCACCAAAACGTGATGACCTTTCTTCACCAAGCTTTGTACGCCTGCAGGTGTCAAACCGACCCGATTTTCGTTGTTTTTAATTTCTTTAGGAATTCCAATGAGCATTCTTGCCTCCTTGCTCAGATTTAGGTGTAAAAAGGCCATTGGTGTGAGATTGCTCTCTTGACTCAATGACCTTTTCACTCCTTATCTGATTGTTTTGATTGATTTAATTGTATAGAAAAGTGGGTTAAAAAGCAAGAAAAATTTGAGCTTGCCTTCCTTTATGTTATTTGCTAAACTAATCCCTAAAGAAGGAGAGTCGAATGGAAAATTTATATGTGAAGTTGGCGGCTTATCGTGAAGTGGAGACAGAGCGTTTGCACTTGCGTCCGGTCACTCTTGAAGATGCACCGGCTATGTTTGAGTACGCTTCTGATGAGACAGTTACGCGCTATACCTTTCCAACCAATCAAAGTCTAGAAGAGACGCGTAATAATATTGCCCTCTTTTACCTAGCGAGCCCACTTGGAAGATGGGGGATCGAGCTAAAAGAAAATGGAAAATTTATCGGGACGATTGATTTACTGGATTTGGATCTTTGTCTGAAAAAGGGGAGTATCGGCTATGTTCTGAATAAAGACTATTGGAACCAAGGTCTTGCGACAGAAGCTACCAAGGCAGTCATTGCTCTGGCTTTTGAACAGTTAGGGATGAACAAACTCATTGCCGTTCATGATCAGGACAACCCAGCTTCTGGACGGGTGATGGCCAAATCAGGGATGAAATATTCTCACGAGGAGCCCTACGCGATGCTAGACTTGCATGAAGAAGGGAGAATGGTGACGAGAGTTCATTATGTCCTCACGAAGGAAGAATATTTGGCAGAAAAATGAATCAGGATATTGACAAAAGACCTATCTCCATGATATAGTAGATAGGTACTGCTGGTTTAGCTCAGTCGGTAGAGCGCATCCATGGTAAGGATGAGGTCGCCGGTTCAATCCCGGCAACTAGCATAGCAGAAGAGAGAAGCTTAGAGAAGATCTAGGCTTCTTTTTTTGCAAGTCCATCTTTAAAAGTCCGGCTTTTTTCAACAATTTTCAAAAAAACGTTGACAAGCAAGGAAATCCGTGGTAAAGTTAGAACAACAAAGAGAAAGGAGAAAACCATCATGAACAAAGTAGATGTTTTGATGACACAATTGAATACACAGCTTCTCCAATCTCAGTTGAGTTCGATGTAAACTATAAATGGAACCCAAGATGGAGGAGTTTGTCTTGGGTTTTTTGTATGCATTTTTACCTGCCTTAACTGAATTGGTGATAGGCATCAGAAGGCCCAAGTGTGGACTGAGCACGTACTCAGCTCCTTGCTTGGGTTTTTTCTGTGCCATTTTGAAAAGGAGAATATATGATCAGAGCTATTTGGGAGTATATCAGGGAGCGCAAGTGGCGATATGTGAAGATCGCTATGGTCCTGATTCTTTATGATTACACCTTATTGATCCCGACGCAAGTTATCCAGCGTTTAGTGGATCATTTGAGTCAGCAGACGCTGACGCAATCGAACTTTGTATGGGATATGGTCCTATTGGTAGGGTCAGCCATCCTCAATTATTTGACGGCTTTTTATTGGCAGTTGCGACTCTTTCAGTCGTCAGTCCATTTCAAGGCGACCCTTCAGGGTCAAGCGTTTCGTAAGCTAGTAGCTATGCGGCGTCCCTTTTTTGAGAAATTCCGTTCAGGGGATCTCTTGACGCGCTTTACGACAGATGTGGATGGCATGGCTGATATGGCGGGTTACGGGATGATGGTGCTCCTGTTTGGCGGTGGCTTGTTTGCCTTTATTATTCCGACCATGTTTTTCATTTCTTGGCAATTAACCTTGATTTCCTTTATTCCCATGATCTTCCTCGTCGTCTCTACCTATTTTTTGAGTAGAAAGCAGGAGGAGTATGTTGAGCAAAACCGGGAAGCAGTCGCTCAGTTGAACGATGAGGTCTTGGAGTCGATCGAAGGGATCCGGGTCATGCGGGCCTATAGTAGACGGGACCAGCAGGTCAAACAGTTTCAGAAAAAAACAGCCAGTCTATCCAAAACAGGGGACAAAATTGCCTCTATCCAGTATTCTTTTGGACCTTTAGCCCTTTTGTTTATTGGATTCTCGACAGTCTTGCTCCTGCTATTTGGAGGCCAGTCCCTGGCAAGCGGGCAGTTGAGCCTTGGTAAGTTATTGGCTTTACAGCTGTATTTGGTCTTTTTAATTGAGCCTATGTGGATGATGGCGGACCTGATCTTGGTCTACCAGACAGGGCAAATGTCCTATAAAAAATTAAAAGAAGTGATTGATGAAACGGATGATCTGGAGCCAGATGGTTCTCACTACTTAGAGCAGATTGATTTGGTGCAGTTTAAGGACTATTCTTTCAGCTATCCTGGTGCTGAGCGAAAGAGCCTATCAGGCATTGATTGGACTATCCAGCGAGGACAGACGGTTGGAATTGTTGGTCGTACCGGAGCAGGAAAGACAAGCTTGGTTCGACAATTCTTGCGGCAGTACCCAGTTGGTGAGGGAGAGTTTTTGATCAACCAGCAACCGATCGTGGACTATCAGCGACACTCCATCGAAGAAAAAATTGGCTATGTTTCCCAAGAACATATTTTATTTTCCAAGTCTATCCGTGAGAATATAGCGCTTGGTAAAAAAGGAGCCAGCCAAGAAGACTTGGTGGAAGCAGTAGCCCAAGCTGCATTTGCGGATGATCTCGAGCGGATGTCTCATGGAATGGATACCCTGATCGGTGAGAAAGGGGTCTCTGTATCAGGAGGTCAAAAACAACGGATCTCCCTGGCGCGTGCCTTCTTAAGAGATGCTGAGTTCTTGCTGTTAGATGATTCCCTTTCGGCAGTGGATGCGAAGACTGAACAGGCCATTATTGACACGATTCAAAAAGAACGAAAAGACAAGACGACCATCATTGTTTCCCATCGCTTGTCGGCTGTTCATCAGGCTGATTGGATCATCGTCTTGGATCAAGGGCAGATTGTAGAAGAAGGCAGGGCTAGTGATTTATTAGCTCAAGAGGGCTGGTATTATGAACAATACCAACGGCAACAAAAACAGGAAGGAGAATAAGATGAAAGTATTGAAACGATTATTATCGAGGATCACGCTTTATCCAACTGTCTTTCTTGCTGGCTTTATTTGCCTCTTACTAGCCACCATTTTTTCTGAATTGTCACCCTTTCTTCTCCAAAAGATGATCGATGGGCCTTTGACCGCACTGATCCACGGTGGCGGGCAAGGGGACTTGCTTCAGATGGGAGGATTCTATCTCTTGGTCTTGAGCCTGGGGCAGCTGATTAGCTACATGGGCAATCGGATTTTACTGCATGGAAGTAACCAAGTAACCGCTAGTCTGAGGGACCAAGCCTTTCAAGTCATGCAAGGGCTGCCTATTTCTTATTTTGATGATAAGCCGGCTGGGAAGATCGCGACAAGAATTGTCAATGATACGGAGACCTTGCGGACCCAGTTTTATAACTCTTGTATGATTTTAGTCATCTATTTGGTACGCTTTCTCTTTATCCTAGGGATTCTCTTTTACCTGAGTCCTATGATGGGCCTTCTCTTGTGTTTGGTCTTTCCGATTTTCTATGGGATCCAGTATCTCTACAAGGTCATGACGGACCAGCCTATGAAGGATTTCTTTGATGCGAGAAGCGAGGTCAATACCCAGGTCAATGAACTCTTGCATGGTGCCAGTATGATTCAGCTCTATCATCAAGAGCCTGGTGTGGTGGAGGAGTTTGAAGCCACTACCCAGAAGATGTTAGGAGCCAATGATCGAATCCTCCTGGCCGATTCCATTGCTTCTTGGACCTTAACGGAATTGCTCAAGTTTTTAGTGATTGCGGGCATTTTGACCATCGCTGGGATTTCTTTCCTACAGGGCAATATCGGTGTGACGGCTGGTTTCTTATTTATCAATATTAACTATGTGATTAATCTATTTGATCTCATGGCCAATCTCAGTCGTCAATTTCCGAATATTCGGAGATCCTTAGAAACGGGGAGTCGCGTCCTTGCTTTCTTAGACCAACCTTTGGAGGCCGATGGTGCATCGGAACTGAAGATAGAAAAAGCTCAAGTCGTGTTTAACGATGTTCAATTTGCCTATGAAGAAGGCAAGCCAGTTCTGAGAGATATTGCCTTTCAGGCAAGTCCTGGGCAAACCATTGCTCTTGTGGGTCATACTGGATCGGGTAAGTCTTCGATTATGAACCTGCTCTATCGTTTTTATGATCCTCAAGAAGGAGCGATTTTGATCGATGGTCAAGATATTCGCCAAGTCTCTCGTGAGAGCTTACGCAGCCATATGGGGATTGTTCTACAGGATCCTTATCTATTTACAGGAACCATAGCTAGTAATGTGGCCATGAGTCAGGAACACATTGATCGGGAGGCGGTCCAAGACGCCTTGAAAAAAGTCGGGGCTTGGCCCTTTGTAGAGCGCCTTGAAAAGGGAATCGACCATCCAGTCGTAGAAAAAGGATCCGCCTTTTCAAGTGGTGAGCGCCAATTGATTTCCTTTGCGCGGACGCTCTATATGAATCCGCAAATTCTGATTTTGGATGAGGCAACCTCTCACATCGATACGGAAACAGAAGAAATCATCCAGAAGGCTATGGCAGTCCTGCAAAAGGGCCGGACCACCTTTATCATTGCCCATCGCTTGTCCACTATTCAAGATGCGGATCTGATCTTAGTCTTATCCGAAGGACGTATTGTGGAGCGTGGTAGACACGAGGAACTGGTTGCACAAGGCGGGATCTATGCCCAGATGAATGCCATCCAGCAAACAGTGGTGTAAGATTGTCCTGCAAAGAAAAAGATTGAAAACCAGCCTGTATCTAGTATATAGGCTGGTTTTATGCTATAATGAAGTGATAATAGTGAGGTGATCCAGATGTATATTGAAATGGTAGATGAGACTGGTCAAGTCTCAGACGAAATCTTAAAACAAACGCAAGAAATTTTAGAATTTGCTGCTCAAAAAATTGGGAAAGAAGACAAGGAAATGGCTGTGACTTTTGTAACCAATGAACGCAGTCATGAACTAAATCTTGAATACCGTGATACGGATCGTCCGACGGATGTCATCAGTTTAGAATACAAGCCAGAGATGGAGATTTCTTTTGACGAGGAAGACCTTGCAGAAAATCCAGAATTGGCAGAGATGATGGCTGAATTCGATACCTATATTGGTGAGCTCTTTATTTCAATTGACAAAGCGCGTGAGCAAGCCGAAGAATATGGCCACAGCTTTGAGCGCGAAATGGGATTTTTAGCAGTGCATGGTTTTCTTCACATCAATGGCTATGATCACTATACGCCGGAAGAAGAAAAGGAAATGTTTGGCTTACAGGAAGAGATTTTGACAGCCTATGGACTCACAAGACAATAAGCGAAAATGGAAAAATCGGGACTTCACTTCAAGCCTGGAGTTTGCGATAACAGGAATTTTCACTGCGATCAAGGAAGAGCGCAATATGCGCAAGCATGCCTTATCAGCCCTTGTAGCAATTCTTGCTGGTTTGGTATTTAGGATTTCTGCGACAGAATGGCTCTTTTTATTGCTCAGTATCACCTTGGTGATTGCTTTTGAAATTATGAATTCAGCCATTGAAAATGTGGTGGATTTAGCGAGTAACTACCATTTCTCCATGTTGGCAAAGAATGCCAAAGACATGGCAGCTGGAGCAGTCCTCGTCGTATCAGGCTTTGCCCTACTAACAGGACTGGTGATTTTTGTGCCCAAATTCTGGGCCTTGGTATTTGGATGAGAGGGAGACTACCCTCATGAAAGGAAACTATGACATTTAAATCAGGCTTTGTAGCCATTTTAGGACGTCCCAATGTTGGGAAGTCAACTTTTTTGAACCACGTCATGGGGCAAAAGATCGCCATCATGAGTGACAAGGCGCAGACAACGCGCAATAAGATTATGGGGATTTATACGACCGAAAAGGAACAGATCGTCTTTATCGATACCCCAGGGATTCACAAACCCAAGACAGCGCTTGGAGACTTCATGGTAGAGTCAGCTTACAGCACCCTTCGAGAAGTCGATACCGTACTCTTCATGGTGCCAGCAGATGAACCACGGGGCAAGGGTGATGATATGATCATCGAACGCCTTAAAGCAGCTAAAGTGCCCGTCATCCTCGTGGTCAACAAGATCGACAAGGTGCATCCTGACCAACTTTTGGCGCAAATCGATGACTTCCGTAGTCAGATGGACTTCAAGGAAATTGTGCCGATTTCAGCCCTTCAAGGAAACAATGTTTCGCGTTTGATTGATATTTTGAGCGAAAACTTAGAAGAAGGATTCCAATATTTCCCTGCTGATCAGATTACTGACCATCCAGAGCGTTTCTTGGTCTCTGAAATGATCCGTGAAAAGGTCTTGCACTTGACGCGAGAAGAAATTCCCCACTCTGTTGCCGTAGTGGTGGATTCTATGAAGCGGGATGAAGAGACCGATAAAGTTCATATCCGTGCGACCATCATGGTGGAACGCGATAGCCAAAAAGGCATTGTGATCGGAAAAGGTGGCGCCATGCTCAAGAAGATCGGAACCCTTGCGCGTAAGGATATCGAGCTCATGCTAGGGGACAAGGTCTTCCTAGAAACATGGGTCAAGGTCAAGAAAAATTGGCGGGATAAGAAATTGGATCTTGCCGATTTCGGTTATAACGAAAAAGAATATTAAGAAGAGGTGGGCAGAAGCCTGCTTCTTGTTTTTGAAAGGAGTTCTATGCCTGAATTACCAGAAGTTGAGACCGTCCGACGCGGTCTTGAGAAATTAATTCTTGGGAAGACCATCCAATCAGTGGAAGTAAAGTATCCAAAGATGATTCAGACGGATCTGGATGCTTTTCGTCAAGATCTCCCAGGTCAAGAAATTCGGGCCATGGGGCGCCGCGGGAAATACCTCTTGTTTTATTTGACGGATTTGGTTTTGATCTCGCATTTGCGGATGGAAGGCAAGTATTTCTTTTATCCAGACGAAGTCCCTTTTCGCAAGCACGCCCATATCTTCTTTCACTTTACTGATGGCAGCACCCTGGTCTATGAAGATGTCCGCAAGTTTGGGACCATGGAAGTCTTAGTACCTGAGCTTGTAGACAGCTACTTTTTGGCGAAAAAGATTGGTCCAGAGCCGACAGAAACGGATTTTAAAGGGCCAGCCTTCCAAACAGCTCTTAGTAAATCAAAGAAACCCATTAAATCAGCTCTTTTGGACCAAAAATTAGTGGCTGGTCTGGGCAATATCTATGTAGATGAGGTCCTTTATCGAGCCAAGGTTCACCCAGCTCGTTTGGGTCAAAGCTTGACTGCTAGAGAAGCCAAAGCCATCCGAAAGGAAACAATCGCCGTATTAGCTCAGGCTGTCGAAAAAGGTGGCTCCACTATTCGCTCTTACAGCAATGCTTTTGGAGAGAATGGTACCATGCAGGAAGAGCACCAAGTCTATGGAAAGACAGGTCAGCCTTGTTTGCGCTGCGGGACACCGATTGAGAAAATCCAGCTGGGGGGACGCGGAACCCATTTTTGCCCGCACTGTCAAAAGGAGAACTAGATGGCAAGAATCATTGGATTAACAGGAGGGATTGCTTCAGGAAAGTCAACTGTCACCTCCTATTTGAAAGAAAAAGGTTATCCTGTCATTGATGCTGATCGAGTGGTTCATGACTTGCAAGTTCCAGGAGGGGCCCTCTACCGTGTCTTAGTGGATCATTTTGGTAGGGAGATTCTCGACGCAAGTGGAGAGTTGGATCGTGTAGCTTTAGGCCAGCGGATTTTTTCAAATCCTAGTGAACGAGACTGGTCCAATCGCGTCCAAGGAAAGCTTATTCGTGAGGCTCTAGCTGAGGTAAGAGACAGACAAGCTGCACAATCCGATCTCTTTTTTATGGATATTCCTCTCTTAATCGAGCAGCACTATGACGAGTGGTTTGAATCTGTCTGGTTGGTAGCTGTATCAAAAGAAACCCAGCTCAAGCGCCTGATGGAACGCAACCACTTATCAGAACTGCAGGCCCAAGAACGCATCGCGTCTCAAATGCCGCTAGATGAAAAAAGAGCCCATGCAGATCTGGTCTTAGACAATAATGGCGATCTTGCTGCCCTCTATGTCCAATTAGATGCAGCCCTAAAACAATTAGAAAGAAGATGATTTTATCACAAGAGAAATCAATTGGCGTAAAAATCTATATATTGCCTGGATCGGGTGCTTTTTCATCGGAGCCAGCCTTTCTTTAGTCGTTCCTTTTATGGCCCTCTTTGTGGAAGAGTTGGGTGTTACGGGTAAGGCGGTTCCCTTTTATGCTGGGATTGCCGTCGCAAGTTCTTCTGTAACTTCTGCGATCATGTCTCCCATCTGGGGGAGCTTAGCCGACCGCTATGGTCGAAAACCTATGATGCTTAGAGCTTCTATTGCCATGACGCTGACCATGGGCGGCATTGCCTTTGTCCCATCTGTCTTTTGGCTCTTGGTCCTGCGCTTGCTCAATGGGGTCTTTTCAGGCTTTGTCCCTAATAGTACAGCCCTGATTGCCAGTCAAGTTCCCAAGGACCAATCTGGCTATGCCCTAGGGACCTTGTCGACCGGTGTCGTGGCTGGAACCTTGATGGGACCTCTGATTGGGGGACTCATTGCCGAAAATCTGGGAATGCGCAATGTCTTTCTCTTGGTCGGTTTCTTCTTATTTTTGGTTTCCCTCTTAACCTTCTGGGGCATTGAGGAAGACTATGAGCCCCTTCCAAAAGAAGAACAAAAATCCAGTTGGCAGTTGCTCAAATCTATTCAGCAAAAAGATATCCTCTTAGGCCTCTTTTTGACCAGCATGACCATTCAAATGATCGCTCAATCTATTTCTCCGATCCTGCCTCTTTATGTGCGGGCTTTGGGACAAAGAGATAACCTGATCTTTGTATCGGGGATGATTGTTTCAGCTATGGGAGTCTCCAGTATGCTTTTTTCAGGTTGGATGGGAAAACTCGGAGACCGAATCGGGAATCACCGGCTCTTGTTAATCGCCCTTTTCTATAGTGGCTGTCTCTATATTCTTTGTGCCCAAGCGCAATCACCCCTTCAATTAGGGATTTTACGCTTCCTCTTTGGGATCGGGACAGGAGCCCTACTACCTGGAGTTTCTGCATTATTGAATCGTTTAACCCCTCCTGAAGGGATTTCTCGGATCTTTAGCTACAACCAGCTCTTTTATTACTTAGGTGGTGTATTAGGGCCAATGATGGGATCGAGTATTTTCATGCATTTTGGCTATCATTGGGTATTTTACGGTACAGCCCTTTTGGCCTTTACCGATTTGATGTTCCTCTTATTCTTATTTAGAAAGTATTTGAAAGTGAGAGACGTACGTGCGAATTAAAGTTCAATTGACCTGCACCAGCTGTGGGAGTCAGAATTATTTGACCAGTAAAAATATCAAAACCCATCCCGAAAAGATCGAGGTCTTGAAGTATTGTCCCAAGGAAAGAAAAGTAACCTTACATATTGAATCAAAATGATTTTCATGGTATAATAGTGAAGATTTTAAGGAGTTTTGAATATGAGCGGAGCATTAACAACTATTTTACTAGTATTATCAGTATTGATTATTATCGCAATTTTTATGCAACCAACAAAAAACCAATCGAGCAACGTCTTTGACGCAAGCTCAAATGACTTGTTTGAACGTTCAAAAGCGCGCGGGTTTGAAGCCGTGATGCAGCGTTTAACAGCTATTATGATCTTCTTTTGGTTATTGATCGCGATGATCTTAATGGTACTTTCTAGTAGATAAGATAGGCTCAGACAATGTCTTTGCCTATTTTTATTTTGTAAAACAAAGACACAAGTAGATAGAAAAAGGAGGCTGGATAACCAGCAAATAAATCAATGAAAACAAGTATTAAAGAATATTTACAGGAGCATGACAAAGCCCAGATCAATGATCTGGCAGCAGCTCTAGGAAAGGAAGGGTCTAAGGATTTCCGTGACTTGGTCAAAACCATCTCTCTGATGGAACGCCGTCATGAGTTGAAATTCGAAGATGATGGCTCTCTTCGTTTAGCTCAAAAGAAGGCCCCAGCCATTACCCTCAAGGGGATCTTTCATGCGCATAAGAATGGCTTTGGCTTTGTCAGTTTAGAAGGCGAAGAAGAGGACCTCTTTGTTGGCCGAAATGATGTTAATCACGCTATCGATGGTGACACCGTTGAGATCGTCATTACCAAGGTAGCAGACCGAAACAAGGGAACGGCAGCAGAAGCTAAGATTATTGATGTCTTGGAGCATAGCATCAAAACGGTAGTTGGACAAATCGTTCTGGATGAGGAAAAGCCTAAATATGCCGGCTACATTCGTTCGAAAAATCAAAAGATCAGCCAGCTGATCTATGTGAAGAAGCCAGCCATCCAATTGGAAGGGACCGAAATCCTCAAGGTCGAAATTGATCAATACCCGAGCCGCAAGCACAATTATTTTGTGGCGACGGTGCGGGATGTGGTCGGTCATGTGACAGATCCAGGAATCGATGTTTTGGAAGTGTTAGAATCCATGGACATTGTCTCAGAATTTCCAGAAGAAGTGCTGAAGGAAGCCGAGCAGGTTCCAGATGCACCGTCTGCAAAGGATTTAGAGGGACGCTTGGATCTGCGAGATGAGATCACCTTTACCATCGACGGGGCTGATGCCAAAGATTTGGACGATGCGGTCCATATCAAGTTACTCAAGAATGGCAACTTTGAGCTGGGTGTTCACATCGCAGATGTTTCTTATTACGTTCAGGAAGGTTCAGCACTCGACAAGGAAGCTCTAAATCGGGCGACCTCTGTCTATGTGACCGACCGAGTAGTACCCATGTTGCCAGAGCGTCTCTCCAATGGGATCTGTTCTTTAAATCCGAATGTGGATCGCCTGACCCAGTCTGCCATCATGGAGATTGATCCTCATGGCAAGGTTGTCAAGCATACCATTACCCAAACAGTGATCAACACAACCTTCCGAATGACCTATAGCGACGTCAATGATATCTTAGCGGGAGACGAAGAAAAGGCTCAAACCTTTAAGAAAATTGTCCCAAGTATTCATCAAATGGCCACCTTGCATGGCATTCTAGAAAGCATGCGGATTCGTCGCGGAGCCCTCAATTTTGATACCAATGAGGCTAAAATTCTGGTCAATAAAGAAGGAAAACCGGTCGACATTGTCCTTCGTCAAAGAGGAATTGCCGAGCGGATGATTGAGTCCTTTATGCTGATCGCTAATGAGACAGTGGCGGAGCACTTTACGCGACTGAAACTACCGTTCATCTACCGGATCCACGAAGATCCAAAGGCAGAAAAAGTACAGAAGTTTATCGATTATGCTTCTAGTTTTGGAATCCAGATCTACGGAACGGCTAGTGAGATGAGCCAAGAAGCCCTGCAAGAAATTATGCGCAAGGTCGAAGGAGAACCCTATGCAGATGTCCTTTCGATGATGTTGTTGCGCTCGATGCAGCAGGCCCGCTACTCAGAGCATAACCATGGCCACTATGGGCTCGCTGCTGAGTTTTATACCCACTTTACTAGTCCCATCCGTCGGTATCCGGACCTGATGGTTCATCGAATGGTGCGCGAATACGGAAAATCCCAAGAAGTGGCAGAGCACTTTGAACAAGTCCTTCCAGACATTGCCAGCCAATCCTCTAGTCGGGAACGCCGGGCTATTGATGCGGAGCGCGAAGTAGAAGCCATGAAGAAGGCTGAATACATGGAAGACTATGTTGGGGAAGAATACGATGCCGTGGTTTCCAGTGTGGTTAAATTTGGCCTCTTTGTGGAGTTGCCAAATACGGTTGAAGGCTTGATCCATATCACCAATCTTCCTGAATTCTACCATTTTAACGAAAGAGGTCTAACTCTTCGCGGAGAAAAATCAGGAGTAACCTTCCGTGTCGGTCAGCAAATCCGGATCAAGGTAGAAAGAGCCGACAAGATGACAGGAGAGATTGATTTCTCTTATATTCCAAGTGAATGGGATGTCGTCGAAAAAGGCCTCAAATCTAAAGGACGTGACCGAGATGGCAACCGCAGGGATCGCAGACGCAAGGACAAAAAAGTTTCTAAGGGATCAACCGCTAGAAAAGATGACAAGCGGAAAGATTCTTCCTCTAAATCTAAAAAGAAAAAAGGGAAGAAACCATTTTACAAGGAAGTAGCAAAGAAAGGAGCCAAACATGGCAAAGGGCGAAGGAAAGGTAGTCGCGCAAAATAAAAAGGCGAGACATGACTACACCATCGTGGATACGATTGAAGCAGGGATGGTGCTGACGGGGACAGAGATCAAAAGTGTCCGTGCAGCACGCATTAACTTGAAAGATGGCTTTGCACAAGTAAAAAATGGCGAAGTTTGGCTTAGCAATGTCCACATTGCCCCTTATGAGGAAGGCAATATCTGGAACCAAGATCCAGACCGTCGTCGCAAGCTCCTGCTTCATAAAAAGCAAATCCAAAAGCTGGACCAAGACACCAAAGGGACCGGAATGACCTTGGTGCCTTTGAAGGTCTATCTCAAGGACGGCTATGCCAAATTGCTTTTGGGGCTTGCTAAAGGGAAACATGATTATGACAAGCGTGAATCTATCAAACGTCGGGAACAAAACCGGGATATTGCACGGGTCATGAAACAATACAATACACGTTAAAGAAAAAGACAGTTTTGAAACTTGTTTCAGATCTGTCTTTTTTCTTAGAGATGGGCTCTCCTTTTTCTAACTTGTAAAAAGGGGCTTTTTTCTGTATGATAAGGGTAGTGAAAGAAAAAGGAGAAGCAGCATGACACAAAAATTGATCGCATACAAGCGCATGCCTATCTGGACCAAGGATACCATGCCAGAAGCTCTTCAAAGAAAGCACAATACCAAGGTAGGAACCTGGGGGAAGATTACAGTTTTAAAAGGTCAGTTACGATTTATTGAATTGACCGAAGAGGGGGAAGAAATCGCGAGCCACCTCTTTGAAGCAGGAGCAGAAAACCCCATGGCCGAACCCCAGGCCTGGCACCGTGTGGAAGCAGCGACTGACGATGTGGAGTGGTACCTAGAATTTTACTGTGAGCCAAAAGACTATTTCCCCCAAAAATACAACACCAATCCTGTCCATTCAGAAGTGCTAGAAGCAGTGGGAATTGTCCCCGCTGGAAAGGCATTGGATCTAGGATGCGGGCAAGGACGCAACGCCCTCTTTTTGGCCCAACATGGCTTTGACGTGACAGCTGTAGATCAAAATGAACTGGCTCTTGAGATCTTACAAAGTATTGTCGCTGAGGAAGATCTAGAGATGCCAGTGGGACTCTATGATATCAATGCTGCAGCTCTTACCCAAAACTATGACTTCATCGTATCGACTGTGGTCCTCATGTTTTTAGAGGCTGATCGGATTCCAGCGATTATCCGCAATATGCAAGAGCATACCAATCCAGGTGGTTACAATCTCATTGTCTGTGCCATGGATACAGAAGATTATCCTTGCCAGATGCCCTTCTCGTTCACCTTTAAAGAAGGAGAATTGGCGGAGTATTACAAGGATTGGGAATTGGTCAAATACAATGAAAATCCAGGCCATCTCCATCGTCGAGATGAGAATGGCCATCGGATTCAACTTCGATTTGCAACCATGTTGGCAAAGAAAAAATAAAGAAAAAGCAGGAGCCTAGCATCCTGCTTTTTTGCTTTCTACAAACAAGTTGAACAAGGTGATCTATATGTTGTTCATTTGCCAAAAAGAAAAACCTTCTCCATAAAGGTAGGAAAAGGTTGGGGAATTTAGTTCCAGCTAGCAAAGTCGCAGACGCTGAGAATGATCGTCCCGATTTCGATCGGCTCTTCCTTGGCACCGGATTCTAACCAGGTCACAATCACAGATTCGATTGTAGCGATAAAAATTTCTAGACCATACTTGTATGGAACTTGAAAGTCTGAAATGATGTGTTCTTTCGCATGGGGAGTATCGTCTAGTGCATGGAGTGTAAAACTTCTTACCAATTTACGGAAGTCCGAGCAACAGGATTGGGACAATGCATAAATAAAATCATAATTGTCTTTAATAGCAGTCAAGACATTGAGAAAGTTCACTTTGACAGGGCTTCCCTCAACGAAGAGGCTATCCAATTCTTGCATCATGTCCATTTTCATTTGTTCAAACATGTCGTATTTATCGACATAGTGCAAGTAGAAGGTCCCGCGGTTAATCCCAGCGGTTTCAGTTAATTGTCGAATAGTGATGCTTTCAAAAGGTTGTTGCAAGAGGAGTTTTGAGAGCGCATTTCGTAAGTCTGACTTGGTTGTTGTTTGTCTTTGGCGTACCATATGTTCCTTTCTGTAGTTGTATCAATCTGTTTCTATTTATTTGACGTTAAAATAATTTATATGTTAAATAATTTTACGACACTAACAAAGAGCATTATACTCCAAAAGAATAAATTAGACAACAATTCTAATTTTTGTACAGATAACGGAAAGTGTACAAAAATTTTACAAGTTTATGAATGACGGGCACTGGCAAGATTTTGTGAAAATCTCACAACAATTAGTGATTTAAAATAATTCCCTCCTAAAAAAATGGTCAGGAAATTTTTAGGAAAAGGAGGAACAAGATGGAAAAGGGAGTGTAATAAATAAAAAGAGGCTGGGACAAAAGTCCTAGTCTCTCAATTATTTTTGGATTGTCGAGCAAGACGCAGTGGTTGAGTGGGCTCTACTACGCTGATTTCATCAGCTTTTACAGCCCTACTCAACTGTGCGGAGGTGGGACGACGAAATCGAATTCTAACGAATTACCGATTTCTGTCCCACTCTCTCTTTATTTGATAAAAGTTGTCACGATCAAATTGAAATTTAAGATAGTTAAGACAATCGCAACGAGATAGCCTAAGAAAGTATTCCATTTCGCATTGACATGTTCTCCCATGATTTCCTTGTTGGAGGTAAAATAAACCAGAGGGAAGATGGAGAATGGAAGAGCCGCTGATAGGAAGACTTGAGAGTAGACTAGAAGGTCGTCGAGGACATGTTCCTGATCTCCAAATAAGATCGCAACGATGATGACAGGAAGAAGGGCAATGATCCGAGTCATGAGACGAACGACCCATTGTGGTAGTCTGAATCGCAAGAAACCTTCCATAACGATTTGACCGGTTAGGGTCCCAGTAATGGTTGAATTTTGACCACTGGCTAACAAAGCGATGGCAAAGAGGGTGGATAAGAAGGGACTAGCGATAGCACCAGCAATATGATTATCCTTGAGGGCATTATACATGCTAGAGAAAGCACCGATCTTATCTCCATGACCAAAGAAGAGGGCAGCTCCAAGAATCAAGAGGAGGGAGTTGACAACGAAAGCCAAACTCAATTCAATATTTGAATCCCAGGTCATAAAGCGCACTGCCCGTTTGATATCTGCTGGATCCTTGTAATCGACTTTTCGCGTTTGCGAAATGGAAGAGTGGAGATAGAGGTTGTGGGGCATTACTGTTGCACCGATGATTCCAAGTGCCAAGGTTAAGGCTTCATTTCCTTTTGGAAGACCGATTCCCAGCACCTCTTTTTGAGGGAGGAAGCCAGCGAAGATTCCTCCGATATCAGGTTTCGATAGGAAAACCAGATAGCCAAAAATTGCAAGGATCGTGAGGATCAAGGTTGATACGATGGCCTCGATCTTTCGAAATCCTAGATGCATGAGCCCCAGTAATAGGAAGACATCAAAGATAGTGATCAGGATAGAAAAGAGCAAGGGCCAGCCAAAAAGAAGGTGGAGGGCAATCCCTGAGCCGATGACTTCTGCTAAATCTGTCGCCATCAAGGCAAGCTCGATCACAATCCAAAGAGTATAGCGAAGCCATTTTGGCAAATGATGGGCGGTTGTTTGGGCCAGATCCTTACGATGGACAATCCCTAGTTTACCAGCCATTTGTTGCAACTGCATGGCGATTAAAGACGAGAGAAGAACCACTGATAAGAGGAGGTAGCGGTATTGGGCCCCTCCAACGACACTAGTAATCCAGTTTCCCGGATCCATATAGCCGACAGCTACTAGACTTCCTGGTCCTGAAAAGAGCAGGAGAGTCTTCCAAAAAGGGATCCCTTTTGGCACGTCAATAGATTGGTTGATTTCTTGAAGTGATTTCCTTTCAAACTGTTGTAAACTCACAATGAGCCTTCTTTCTAAGAATAATTCAAATTTGTCTCTAATTATAGCATAAAATTTATAATCCTTCATGATAATTTAGGATAACCTTGTTTTCTACTACCTCGATTTCTTTGTAATCTATCAGAAAAGGACTATAATATAGATAGGAAGTAGGAGGGAGGAGAGGAAATGGCCTACATCGAAATGCAGCACTGTTACAAGCGCTATACGAGTGGAGAGACAGAGATTTTCGCTAACCAGGATGTTTCCTTTGAGATTGAAAAAGGCGAGTTGGTCATTATTTTAGGGGCGTCAGGAGCTGGAAAATCAACGGTTCTCAATATCTTAGGAGGGATGGACACCAATGACGAGGGTCAGGTTCTGATTGATGGAGTGGATATTGCAAAGCTAAATTCCCATCAACGGACGGATTACCGACGAGATGACGTTGGCTTTGTCTTTCAATTTTATAATCTGGTCCCTAATTTGACAGCTAAGGAGAATGTTGAGTTGGCTTCAGAAATTGTTTCTGATGCTCTAGATCCGGAAGCTGTTTTAAAAGAAGTAGGACTTGGCAATCGTCTTGATAATTTTCCTACCCAATTGTCAGGGGGAGAGCAACAACGGGTGGCGATCGCTCGGGCAGTGGCTAAAAACCCTAAAATTCTCCTTTGTGATGAGCCAACGGGAGCCTTGGATTACCAGACGGGTAAGCAAGTATTGGGGATTTTACAGGATATGTCTCGAAAAAAGGGAGCGACGGTCATCATCGTAACCCATAATGGTGCCCTAGCTCCGATTGCAGACCGTGTGATTCGCATGCATGATGCCAAGGTCAAGTCGGTAGAAATCAATGAGCTTCCTCAAGATATTGCTACACTAGAATATTAGAAGAGGTGGTAGCATGAAACGAAAAGTCTATTGGAAGGATCTATTTGCTTCCTTTACACATTCAAAAGGACGTTTTCTCTCCATCTTAACCTTGATGTTGTTGGGAAGCTTGGCCTTGGTAGCCCTAAAGGTGACCACTCCAAATATGCACCGAATGGCTAACCAGTTTATTCAGCAACAAAAGATGCTAGATCTTGCTGTCATGGGGGACTTGGGATTAGATCAGACAGACCAAGAGGAACTTTTAGGAGTCAAAGGAGCGCGTGTCGAATTTGGTTCACTGCTGGATTTGACAGTGAAAGGAACAGGAAAGGCAATTCGACTTTTTTCTGTCCCAAAAAGCCTTTCTTCCTTTCGTGTGACCAAGGGGCGCCTGCCTAAAAAAGAAGGGGAACTGGCCCTAGCAAGTTTTTGGGAGGATCGCTATCAGATAGGGGAGACCCTCACACTTGAAGAAAAAGCTGGAACGCGCTCTAGTTTAAAGCGAAAGCAATTCACCATTGTTGGTTTTGTTCAATCCTCTGAGATGTGGTCTCAAAAGAATTTAGGCACTGCCATGAGTGGCAGTGGAAATCTAGATGCCTATGCACTAGTTTCAAAAGAGGTCTTTACGACTAAACTTCCCGCGATGGCGCGGATCCAGTTTGATGATCTGAAGTCTTTAGATTCTTTTTCGCAAGTCTACCAAAAAGGGCTCAAAGCTCATCAAGAAGAGTTAGAAAAACTTCTGAAAGACAATGGAAAGGCCCGCTATCAAAGACTCAAGCAGGAGGCGGATGGGCAGATTCAAAAAGGCCAGAAAGAACTCAGTCGTGCCAAGGAAACCCTCCAGTCAGCTAAAAATCAGATCGATCAGGCTCAAAAACAATTAGACTTGCAGGAGGCCCAGCTCAAGAAATTAGCTCCATTTCTGCCAGCTAAAGAGCAAGTAGCCAGTCAAGAAAAGCTCCATCAAGCCCAAGAACAACTGGATCAGAAAAAGAAGGACTGGACTGCAGGTGAATCGGAGCTCGCAAAAAAAGAGGAGGAGCTGAAAAAAGCCCAAAGCGAGCGAGATCAGCTGGAAATCCCAACTTATCATGTCTATGACCGCAAGACCATGCCAGGTGGACAAGGTTACCTGATGTATAGCAATGCCAGTAGTAGTATCTCTGCTGTCGGAAATATTTTTCCAGTCGTTCTTTATCTGGTAGCCGCCATGGTGACCTTTACCACGATGACCCGCTTTGTCGATGAAGAGCGGACCAATGCAGGTATATTTAAGGCACTGGGCTATCGTACCAAGGATATCATTCTCAAATTTGTCCTCTATGGATTCTTTGCAGGGACGATCGGGACCCTACTAGGAACCCTGCTGGGCCATTATTTCCTATCGGGGATCATTTCCAACATTATTACGCAAGGGATGGTGATTGGAGAGAGCAGAGAGTATTTTTATGGGGATATGACTCTGATGGCGCTCGGACTGTCTTTCGTCGCGAGTGTGCTTCCGGCTTACTGGGTTTCGCGTAAGGAATTAAAAGAAGAAGCCAATCTGTTATTACTGCCCAAACCACCGGTATCTGGTTCGAAGATTTTCCTGGAGCGTCTCCATTTTATTTGGAAGCGTCTGAGTTTCACCCACAAGGTCACTGCTCGTAATCTCTTTCGTTACAAACAACGGATGCTGATGACCATTTTTGGAGTGGCAGGTTCTGTTGCTCTCCTCTTTGCAGGGCTAGGGATTCAATCTTCTGTAGGAGGGGTTCCCAAACGCCAATTTCAAGAGATCCTATCCTATGAGTTGATTGTAGCCCAAAAAACCAATGCATCAAGCCAAGAAAGCAAGCAACTAACCAATCGTCTGGCAAATTCAGATATCAAAGATTATCGACCGATTTATAGTAATGTCATCGAAGCTTCTTTAAAGGGTGGACGCGACAAGCAGACCATTATGATGATGGTAACGGATCGTGCAGATTTTTCTCCCTTTGTCAGCTTACGTTCTCTTAAGCAGGAAGAGTCCTTGTCTCTCATGAAAGGGGTCATCATCAGTAGTAAGCTAGCACAACTAGCCAGGGTTACAGTCGGTGATCGATTGACCTTAGATGGCCATACTTTTAAGGTAGCAGGGATCACTGAAAATTATGTCGGCCATTTTGTCTATATGGATCAGGCAAGTTACCAAAAGATCTACGGAAAGCGGACTTCAGCAAATAGCTATTTGGTGCAGTTGAAAAATCCTTCTACACGACAAGTGCAGGCTATTAGTCGGGATATGATGGCACTTGCAGCTGTGAAGGTGGTTAGTCAGAATGCTTCGATGATTTCCCTCTTTAATTCAGTTGCCAAATCCTTGGACACCACTATGATGATTCTAGTAGTCGTATCGATCTTGCTAGCCATCGTGATCTTGTATAATTTAACCAATATCAATGTGGCGGAGCGGATCCGGGAATTATCGACCATTAAGGTCTTAGGATTCCATAATAAGGAAGTGACGCTCTATATTTACCGCGAAACTATCTTATTGTCTATCATAGGGATCCTTTTGGGATTAGTGGGTGGTTATTATCTTCACCAATTCCTCATTGCCATGATTGCACCAGATGCCATTCTCTTTTACCCTAAAGTGGGACTTGAAGTTTTTCTCTTTCCTGTCGGAGGAATGATCCTTCTCTTGATCCTGTTAGGAATTTATGTTGACCATTATCTCCGAAAAGTAGACATGCTCGAAGCCCTCAAATCAGTAGACTAAGATACAAAGCCTGTAGCTGATAGCGACAGGCCCTCTAGCCTGAGTTTTCATTTCTAGTAGCATGGAATGTTCATAAAACTTTCACCTTAGGGTGGAAGTTTTTCTTCTCTTTGTTATAATGGAGAGAAGGAGAAGATCATGACTAAAATTGCTTTACTTTCAGATATTCATGGAAATACGACAGCATTGGAAGCTGTCCTAGAGGATAGTCGAAAAGCCAAGGTGGATGAGTATTGGCTCTTAGGTGATAGTTTGATGCCTGGGACAGGGAGACGGGCCCTCTTGGATCTGTTAGAGGAGCTACCGATTACGGTCAAAGTCCTTGGAAACTGGGAAGATAGTCTTTGGCGGGCCATGAGGGGGATGTTGGATGAGACCAGACCCAGTCATCGCTACCTCATGCGTCAGTGTCAATATATTCTGGAAGAAATCACACCCAAGGAAATTGAAGCCATGCAGGAAATGCCCATGCAGGTCCATAGAGAAATCGCAGGTTTAAAGATCGGTATTACCCACCACTTACCTGATAAGAATTGGGGTCGCGAATTGATTCACATTGGTGAGCAGAAGGATTTTGATCGCTTGGTGACGAACCCGTCTTGTGATATTGCAGTCTACGGACACATTCACCAGCAGTTTTTCCGTTACGGGACAGGAGGAGAACTGATTATCAATCCTGGCTCGATCGGTCAACCTTTCTTTTTGGAAAAGAATCTTCGCAAGGACCTTCGGGCCATGTATGCTATTCTTGAATTTGATCAAATGGGGCTAAAAGATGTAGATTTTAGACGGGTGGACTATGATGTTCAAAAAGAACTGCAACTCGCAAAAGACCTCCATCTTCCTTATTACCAAGTGTATTATGAAAGTTTGGTCAATGGCATTCATCATACCCACAATCATGAGCTCCTACATGAAATTGAGCAGAGAGAAGGTCATGATCGAGAAATCGATGCTTGGCTAGAGGACTTCTTCCAATAGTGTAACTGTTGACATTACAACTGAAAAGAGTATAATAGGAATAACGGAAGTCGTCTCTTGACGGTTGTTCAATAGACTCTACCTTCAAAAACGGGTAGAAAGGAGTGAAGTTATGCAAATTTCGAGTCGCTTTACCATTGGGACTCATGTCTTGATCATGATTGCTCTACAAGGAGAAAAAACAAAAGTAACCAGTGATTTTTTGGCAGGAAGTGTCGGCGTGAACCCTGTTATTATTCGAAAGACCTTGTCTCAGTTGAAGAAAGCAGGATTGATCCATGTAGCGCGTGGGACAGGCGGAGCTGAGCTCGCACAAGCAGCCGATGAGATCAGCCTGCTGGATATCTATCAAGCGGTAGAATGCTTAGGTTCGACAGGTCAATTATTTGGTTTTCATGACAATCCGAATCCAGCCTGCCCGATTGGCCACAATATCCACAATGTTTTAGATGGGAAGCTTGAGGACATTCAGACTGCTATGGAAAAAGAAATGTCCCAAACCACTTTAAAAGACGTCGTAGAAGATACGCAGAAAAGAATGAAACTCGAATCGGTTTCATAAGAAAAAAGAGAGTGGGACAGAAATCGGTCATTCGTTAGAATTCGATTTCGTCGTCCCACCTCCGCACAGTTGAGTAGGGCTGTAAAAGCTGATGAAATCAGCGTAGTAGAGCCCACTCAACCACTGCGTCTTGCTCGACAATCTAAAGATAATTAAGAGGCTAGGACTTTTGTCCCAGCCTCATTTTTTATAGTTATTAACGAAACATTCTGTATGGTGCGACTTGGACCAACAAAAGACTTAGTCAAAGTAAAGTAAGTTTTTGCTGGTTTCTGTGAAGAGTCCAAATCCGTCTTTTGTGACGTACCCACAATCTTCGATACGGACACCGACTTTACCTGGAATATAGATTCCTGGTTCGACTGAGAAGCACATGCCTTCTTCAAGCACCATGTCATTTCCTTCCATAATAGAAGGGAATTCATGCACGTCCATTCCGATCCCGTGTCCGAGACGGTGGTTGAAGTACTCACCATAACCAGCTTTTTCGATGACGCTCCGTGCAGCACGGTCTACGTCATGTGCTGTTACACCTGGTTTGATCATGTCAATGGCTGCTTGTTGAGCTTCTAAAGTCAAGTGGTAGATTTCTTTTTTGAAATCATCAGGTTTTCCAACAGCGACGGTACGAGTCATATCTGACGCATAACCATTTACCATACAGCCAAGGTCAAAGAGCAAGAGAGCATCGTTTTCGACTTTGTTGCTTCCCGGAATTCCGTGTGGGTTAGCTGCATTATTTCCAGTCAAGACCATGGTTTCAAAGCTCATTTCATAACCCAAGCGTTTGATACCAAAGTCGATTTCTGCTACGATATCAGTTTCTGTTTTATCCAGTGAGATGGCGTCGAATCCCATATTGACAGCCTTATCAGCGTATTGACCGGCAACCAACATTTTTTGGATCTCATCAGCAGATTTGATCAAGCGCATCCGGTTAATCCGTGGTGTCAAGTTGGTAAATGTTGCTTTTTCAAAGACAGTACGCAAGCCATTGTATTTGGTAAGGATCAAGTTATCATATTCAAGTGCAACGGTTTTGGCATCGGGTTTTGCGATAGCCCCTTTAATCTTTTTCCAAGGGTTTTCAGAATCCACATAGCCAACCACTTGGAAATCGACAACTGCAGTTGCCCGTTCCACTTCAAGTGCAGGAACGAAGAGAAGTGGTTCGTGGTCAGTGTAGACGAACAAGAAGAGTTGACGTTCGTGGGGATCACTGTAAAATCCAGTCAGGTAATTGATGGTGACAGGATCGGATACAACAGCGACATCTGTTTTTTCAGTTTCAAGAAAATCGACGATTTGATCTAATTTAGACATAATGCTACCTTCTTTCTATGGATCTATTTTGTCAAATTTTCCCCAAAAAAGCAAGAGTTTACAAAATTTTACCAAAATGCTTGAAAGTGTTTACAATAAGTGATAAAATAGGATTAATTAGAGAGTGAAAACGAAATTTTCAACAATGAAAGGAAATCTTATGAATACAGACGATACAGTAACAATTTATGATGTCGCCCGTGAAGCAGGGGTTTCAATGGCAACCGTTAGTCGTGTAGTAAATGGGAATAAAAACGTTAAAGAAAATACACGTAAAAAAGTTTTAGAAGTGATCGAACGCTTGGATTACCGTCCAAATGCTGTTGCGCGTGGTCTTGCTAGCAAGAAAACAACAACAGTCGGTGTTGTGATTCCAAACATCACGAATAGCTATTTCTCTACATTGGCTAAGGGGATCGATGACATTGCTGAAATGTACAAGTACAACATTGTTCTTGCAAATAGCGATGAAGATGATGACAAAGAAGTTTCAGTGGTAAACAACCTCTTTTCAAAACAAGTGGATGGGATCATTTTCATGGGCTATCATTTGACAGAAAAGATTCGCTCAGAGTTTTCACGTTCGCGCACACCAGTTGTCCTTGCTGGAACAGTGGATGTTGAACACCAATTACCAAGTGTCAATATCGATTATAAGCAAGCGACCGTTGATGCTGTCACACAGTTGGCAAAACACAACAAGAAAATTGCTTTTGTAAGTGGCCCATTGGTGGATGATATCAATGGAAAAATTCGTTTGACAGGCTACAAAGAAGCTTTGAAAGCGAAAAAATTGAGCTACAGCGAAGGACTTGTCTTTGAATCCAAGTACCGTTACGATGAAGGTTATAACTTGGCAGAACGCATCATTGCGTCTAAAGCAACAGCTGCCTTTGTAACAGGTGATGAATTGGCTGCAGGTCTCTTGAACGGTTTGTCTGATCACGGTATCAAAGTACCAGAAGACTTTGAAATCATTACTAGTGATGATTCACAAGTAACTCGTTACACGCGTCCAAATCTATCAACGATTGGCCAACCCTTGTATGACCTTGGTGCGATCAGTATGCGTATGTTGACTAAGATCATGCACAAAGAAGAGTTGGAAGAACGCGAAGTGTTGTTGTCTCATACGATCAACCAACGTGGAACGACCAAAAAATAAGGATTAGTAGACTAGAGTCTCGACTTGGGAAGACGTGTCTACTAGTCTAAGAGGCTAGAACAGAACTGTTCTAGCCTCTTTTTATATGTGTCATTAATCATAAGTAATGATGAAGTGAAATTGAATGAGTGTTGGTTCAAATATTGATGTGTAAGTTACAATTAAATCGTTCTAGAGTTTGTTAAAATACCATACAACAAAATATGATGAATTTGTTTTGTTTCGTCTTCTATGTTTTTATTTGGAGATAGATGATTTCCTGTGCTATTGAGAGCACTCATGACGTTTAAAATAACCTCTGTTGACAAATCTTTAGCAATTATATTTTCATTTTTACCTAGCTCAATATATGCACGATATATTTCACGCTTTTTCTCATCTATCGCTTTTGTCATAAGTTTCGTAAAAGTAGGATCCTCTAACGTTTTTTCTTGAAAGTAGTTAGAAATCTGTTGGCTTATTTTTTTCTGACATAAAGCTAAGGCTTGATTTAATTTTGATTTATAATCTATATTACTGAGTAGAATATTTTCAGCTTCTTGTATGATGTCTTTAAACAATTCATTAATACATAAAGCTACTAAATTATCTTTCTTATCAAAGTAATTGTAGATTGACACAGGAGAAACTTCTGCGACTTTTGCAATTGATTGTATACTTGTTTCTTTAAACCCTTTTTCTTTAAATAAAGAAAGAGCAGACTGAATAATAGCTTGCTTCTTTTTTTCTGTTGTTTTTTGATATTGATTCATTTGAACACTCCATTTGATATCAATTATAGCACAACTTTGAAATTTATCTCAGATTATTTCATTAATTCTTGACGATATCTGATATTTACAATACAATTAAGTTTGAAATATAATTAATGATATTTCAAACTTATAATAATTGAGGGAAGATATTTAATGTTAACTGAATTTCTTATTAAGCAGTCTCAAAAACCTAGTGGTCTTATTGGTAGAGTCATCACAAAAATATGGTCATTCTATTTTAAAAAACTTAGTCTTTGGGCGATTAAACAGACTACTATTTCAGATAATTATAGAATTTTAGAAATTGGTTACGGTGGCGGGAGTACTATCAAGAACCTTCTTGCTTTAAATAAAAATCTTGAGATTCATGGTATTGATATTTCTAAGGAATCATATAGAACTGCCCAACGTGTTCATTCAGATTCCATAAGAAAAGGTAGTGTCCAACTTAAGATTGGAAATGTGGAGAATATGCCTTATCAAAATAACTATTTTGATAGAATATTTGCTATTCAGACCCATATTTTTTGGAAGGATATAAAAAAGAGTTTTCAAGAAGTTTATAGAGTCCTGTCCAGCAATTCTACTTTGATAATTGCTTCTGAAAAAGAAAAAATACATTATCATATGACAGATTATCGTACAAGTCATGAATTTAGTCAGTTACTAACAAGTATTGGTTTTTCAAAAATTGAGGAAAAACAGAATCGCAATTGGATTTTGTATATCGTATATAAATAAAATAGAATTTTAAATTTCGAACAGAACTGTTCTAGCCTCTTTTTTATACTGCAAACAGGTAGAGACTTGCTGGGCACTCTTTATTTCGGTATAATAGAAGGTATGAAAGTTTTACTGTATTTAGAAGGAAAATCCGTATTACAAAAATCAGGAATTGGTCGAGCCTTGCAGCATCAAATGCATGCGCTTGATTTGGCTGGGATTCCGTATACGACAGATATTTTAGGAGATTATGATGTGGTGCATATCAATACCTATGGCCCACGGAGTTTCCTTTTGCTCCATGCAGCAAAGCGTCGTGGAAAGAAAGTCATCATGCATGGCCATTCAACCCGTGAGGATTTTGAAAATTCCTTTATCGGGTCTAACTTTTTTGCGCCCTTGTTTGGTAAGTATTTGACTCACATGTACCAAAAGGCAGACTATGTGATCACGCCATCTGAGTATTCCAAACACCTGATTCAGTCTTATGGGGTGACCACACCGATTATCGCGGTTTCCAATGGGATTGATTTGGAAAAATACAAGAAGGATCCGAAAAAAGAAGAAGTCTTTCGCAAGCATTTTAATATCCAAGAAGGCCAAAAGGTTGTCATCTGTGCAGGGCTTTATTTTAAACGCAAAGGGATTGAAGATTTCGTAGAAGTGGCCCGTCGCATGCCGGATGTGCGCTTTATTTGGCTAGGTTCGATCAACAAATGGATCATTCCGCGTAAGATTCGTCGTATCGTGGAAAAGGATCATCCAAGTAATGTGGAATTCCCTGGCTACTTCAAGGGAGCAGTCTTCCAAGGGGCTATGACGGGTTCAGATGCTTTCTTCTTCCCATCTTATGAAGAAACAGAAGGAATCGTTGTTTTGGAAGCCTTGGCCAGTCATCAGCACACGGTCTTGCGGGATATTCCAGTATATAATGGCTGGATTGACGAGACGTCTTCTGAATTGTGCCATAATGTAGACGAATTTGTGGATTCCTTGAACAAGGTCTTGAACGGACAAGTAGACAAGCGGGAGGCAGGCTACAAGGTCGCTGAAAGTCGTTCGATCGACTTAGTGGCTTATCAATTGGTCGAAGCCTATCAAACAGTTTTGGAGATGTAAGATGCGTGTAGGGTTATTTACAGATACCTATTTCCCGCAAGTTTCGGGAGTGGCGACCAGTATTCGGACGCTCAAAACAGAATTAGAAAAATTGGGTCACACGGTCTTTATCTTTACGACAACGGATAAAGATGTGAACCGCTATGAAGATTGGCAGATCATTCGGATTCCAAGTGTGCCTTTCTTCGCCTTTAAGGACCGCCGCGTCGCTTACCGTGGCTTCTCAAAGGCGCTTGCCATTGCCAAGCAATACCAGCTGGATATTATCCATACCCAGACTGAGTTTTCACTGGGCCTTTTGGGAGTGTGGATTGGACGCGAGTTGCGGATTCCTGTTATTCATACCTACCATACCCAGTATGAGGATTATGTCCGCTATATTGCGAGAGGTATGGTCATTCGCCCAAGTATGGTCAAATACATTGTGAGAAGTTATATGAATGATCTGGATGGAGTGATCTGTCCAAGTGAGATCGTCTATGACTTGCTCCAAAAGTACAAGGTCAAGGCAGAAAAACGCATTATTCCGACAGGGATTGATTTGGCTAAGTTTGACCGACCGGAAATCACTCCGACAGAGACAGCTGCTCTTCGTGAAAAATATGAAGTCGCAGAAGATGAAACGCTTTTATTGAGTCTGTCGCGGGTTTCTTATGAAAAGAATATTCAGGCTGTTATTGCGGCCCTTCCTGATGTCCTAAAGGTCAATCCAAAAGTTAAGTTGATCGTGGCTGGAGATGGTCCTTATTTGGACGATTTGAAAAAACAAGCGGCGAAACTGGGGATTTCAGATGCGGTTGTCTTTACAGGGATGATCCCACCAAATGAGACAGCTCTCTACTATAAAGCGGCTGACTTCTTTATTTCAGCTTCAACGAGTGAGACGCAAGGGCTGACCTATTTAGAGAGTATTGCAAGTGGTACTCCAATCATCGCTCATGGCAATCCTTATCTCAATCATGTGATTGATGATCCTATGTTTGGAAAGCTATTTTATGAAGAGAGCGATCTGGCACAAGCGATTCTTGAAGCGATTGACGAGATGCCCGCAATCGATGAGACCAAGTGGGCAGAAAAGATTGATGATATTTCTGCAGCAACCTTTGGCCGTCGGGTCTACGAATTTTACTTGGATAAAATCATCTCTAAAGATTTTTCAAATGATTTAAATCCTGAGCAAAGTCGGGTTAAGCGGATGTCTAAGACCATTGTGAAAATCCCGACCAAGGTGATTGCTCTTCCGGTCAATGGATCTGTGAAGATGATGAAGGCTTCGGTCAAACAAGTGAAGAAAATCCGTAAAATCACGCATTTCTTTGATTGAAAATGAAACTTTTTCTTGCAAAATTTTTCAATCGTGTTATAATAACTGACAGAGACATATCAAATCTAGGAAATCTGATAGAGAGCGCGTGGGGCTGGAAATCGCGTAGAGGATAGGTTTGGGACTACTCGTGATTCTTTTATGCAAACATAAAACGGTGGCTACGTTAGAGCCAATCAGAGGTGTCCCTCTTTTTTGAGGAACATAAATGAAGGTGGAACCACGTTGCGACGTCCTTTCGAGGATGTCGCTTTTTTGTTTTTTTGATGAAGAAATCAAAAAGAGTTTCACCATAACTAAGATATTTAAAAATTTATAAGGAGAAGATTATGATTAAGATTACTTTCCCAGATGGCGCTGTTCGTGAATTCGAATCTGGCGTTACAGCTTTTGAAATTGCCCAATCGATCAGCAATTCCCTAGCTAAAAAAGCTCTTGCTGGTAAATTCAACGGCAAATTGATTGACACAACTCGTGCCATCACCGAAGACGGAAGCATTGAAATCGTGACACCTGATCACGAAGATGCTCTTCCAATCTTGCGTCACTCAGCGGCTCACTTGTTTGCTCAAGCTGCTCGTCGTCTCTTCCCAGATATCCACTTGGGTGTTGGTCCAGCTATCGAAGATGGTTTCTACTACGATACTGACAATGAAGCTGGTCAAATCTCTAACGAAGACCTTCCTCGTATCGAAGAAGAAATGAAGAAAATCGTGAAAGAAAACTTCCCATCAATCCGTGAAGAAGTGACCAAGGATGAAGCGCGTGAAATCTTCAAAAACGATCCATACAAATTGGAATTGATTGAAGAGCACTCAGAAGACGAAGGTGGGTTGACCATCTACCGTCAAGGTGAGTATGTAGACCTTTGCCGTGGCCCACACGTTCCATCAACTGGTCGCATCCAAATCTTCCACCTTCTGAACGTTGCTGGTGCTTACTGGCGTGGTAATAGCGACAATGCTATGATGCAACGTATCTACGGTACAGCATGGTTTGACAAGAAAGACTTGAAGAACTACCTTCAAATGCGTGAAGAAGCTAAAGAGCGTGACCACCGTAAACTTGGGAAAGAGCTTGATTTGTTCATGATTTCTCAAGAAGTTGGTCAAGGTCTTCCATTCTGGTTGCCAAATGGAGCTACGATTCGTCGTGAGTTGGAACGCTACATCGTTGATAAAGAAGTAGCAGCAGGCTACCAACACGTCTACACTCCACCAATTGCTTCTGTAGAACTTTATAAGACTTCAGGTCACTGGGATCACTACCGTGAAGACATGTTCCCACCAATGGATATGGGGGATGGAGAAGAGTTTGTTCTTCGTCCAATGAACTGTCCTCACCACATCGAAGTTTACAAACACCATGTGCACTCTTACCGCGAATTGCCAATCCGTATCGCTGAAATCGGTATGATGCACCGTTATGAAAAATCTGGTGCCCTTACAGGACTTCAACGTGTGCGTGAAATGTCTCTGAATGATGGTCATACCTTTGTGGCTCCAGAACAAATCGAGGAAGAATTCAAGAAGATCCTTCAATTGATCATCGATGTGTATGAAGACTTTAACTTGACAGATTATCGTTTCCGCTTGTCTTACCGTGATCCTGAAGACAAACACAAATACTTTGACAACGATGAAATGTGGGAAAATGCTCAACGCATGTTGAAAGCAGCCGTTGATGATATGGGTGTTGAGTACTATGAAGCTGAAGGGGAAGCAGCCTTCTACGGACCAAAATTGGATATCCAAGTGAAAACAGCTCTTGGTAAAGAAGAAACTCTTTCAACTATCCAATTGGACTTCTTGCTTCCAGAACGCTTTGATCTTCATTACATTGGGGCAGACGGGGAAGAACACCGTCCAGTCATGATCCACCGTGGGGTAATCTCAACCATGGAACGCTTTACTGCGATCTTGATTGAAAACTACAAGGGAGCTTTCCCAACCTGGCTTGCGCCACACCAAGTAACTCTCATCCCAGTATCTAACGAAAAACACGTGGACTACGCTTGGGAAGTGGCTAAGAAACTTCGTGACCGTGGTGTCCGTGCTGATGTAGATGAACGCAATGAGAAAATGCAGTTCAAGATTCGTGCTTCTCAAACTCAAAAAATTCCTTACCAATTAATCGTTGGTGACAAGGAAATGGAAGAGCAGGCTGTAAACGTTCGCCGTTATGGTCAAAAAGAAACAGAAACCATGCCGGTAGATGCATTTGTAGAATTGATTCTTGCAGATATTGCAAATAAATCTCGTGTTGAGAAATAAAACGATAAAACCTGGGATATAAATTCCAGCTACCTAAAAAAGAGGTTGGGACAAAAGGTCCAGACCTCACTTTTTATTAGCAATCAAACTTTGACGCGGTAGCTGATTGAACTTTTTGTTCGTCTTTTAGACTCCAAAAAGCTCCTAATCATCCTCGCGGGGCTGGGACTACGAAATCGAGACTTTGTCTATCGATTTCTGTCCCACCGCCTTTTTCTATTTTGTTTAACCTGAGCTAGTAGTGATCGGTCAAACCACCACAAATAGTATCCTCATCAACAATCCTTTCTATCCATTAACTTTTGGATATAGGATATCCTCCCAAGATTTGCTTTCATGAGTTGGATAAGGTCAATATCCTCAATCCTTGTCTGCTTCATTTTCTTTTATGAGGTCTTTTTGTGAATCTTTTTCAGAGAGTTTTTGATCGATATACTTGTCAATGTTTTCGTAAAATTCCTTGGTCGTCTCACTATCTAATTTTGTCGAATTATGGACTTGATTGACTTTCAATTGAACAGATTGAATACCGTAAGAGGCTTGTTTTTGGCGAATGGTTTCTAATTCTTCTTCTGAAATCGGATCTCCAACAACCGTCAAGACCAATTCATTATTCCTTGACTTGTAGACTTGATTAATGACCGTATGATTGGCGAACTCTTTTCCTACAAACTGTTTGATTCCTTCTTTTCGTGCTTGATCCATCGTCAGAGTGACTGCTGAATAGCTGGCTGGAAGAACCAATAATACAATCAAGGATATCAACCCAATTCTCATTTTCATGTTTAGCTCTTTAAATGAACTTAAGGGAGATTGTCTCATCATAATTCTTGTTCCAACAATATTGATTAGCATGATAAAGACACAGTTGATCAAGAAAAGATAGAGAGCCCCAAATAAAAATCGTACATTTCCATTAGCTAAACCATAGCCTGCAGTACAGATAGGTGGCATCAGAGCTGTTGCAATGGCTACTCCTGGCACGATATTGTTTGCTTCTTTTTTCCTTGAACCAATTACGCCTGCTATCCCACCAGCAATAGCAATGAGAACATCCCAAATGGTTGGAGAGGTTCGTGCAATCAACTCGCTACTTGCATAAGACAAGGGAGAAATCCAGAAATACAGAGTCGAGACAAGCAAACTGACCAACACTTGAGTCAATAAAACCTCTAGAGATTGCTTGATTAAACGCGTATCAAAAATAGCTAAACCGAATCCCAGTCCAACAATCGGTGTCATAAGAGGGGAAATCAGCATGGCTCCAATAATGACAGCTGTTGAATTCATATTTAGACCTATAGAGGCAATAAAAATCGAACACATCAAAATCACTGTATCTCTTAATCGAACATGAAGGTCATCATATAGTTTCTCGCGGAATTCACGTGTTGAATAGTTTCCGGACATTGGTTACTCCTTTTATTTCATATAATCTTGTTTCTGCATGGATGATGGTAGAGAGACTTCTGTCCAAACTGACATGTTTTTAATTCTCATTTGTCATTCTTTTGAACATTATCTTTTAAATATCCATCAGTCCATCCTGCATATTATATCAAAAATTTTACATTCTTTCTCTGAAGAAATCTATCAATTGAACAGATAGAGAAAGTCAGAAATTTTAGATTCCTTATTCAAAGAAGGAGAACGGTATCTCCTCTGAAAGTAGATACCGTTTTAATGTTTAAAGATGATGAGTTTGTAGCAGCAATACTAGCTGATATCGCCAACAAATCACGTGTTGAGAAATAATGAAAAAATAAAAAGATTGAGGATAAAACAATCTAAAAACCCTTCCCTTAGGTGAGTAAGAACGTCAGCGAACTTCTATGGAATTCCAAAACTCCCTAGAGAGGCTGGGACAAAAGTCCTAGCCTCTCAATTATCTTTGGATTGTCGAGCAATACGCAGTGGTTGAGTGGGCTCTACTACGCTGATTTCATCAGCTTTTACAGCCCTACTCAACTGTGCGGAGGTGGGACGACGAAATCGAATTCTAACGAATGACCGATTTCTGTCCCACTCTCATTTTTCTCACGACGGAAAGTTTTTAATAAATGATTTATTCATTCTAGCAAGTAGGAAATTAACTATTTTTAGAATAACTCAAGTGATTTTATCTTCTACATATCATTCGTTTTTTCTGAGACGGAGATTTTAACTTCTCGGTCTTTTTTAACCTTTCTTATTGGAAAGTCCAGCAATTGAGACTCCACATTTCTTCATAAGTTTGATATAATAAGAAGATAGAGATTGATAAGGAAAAGTAGCATTAGAAACGGGTATGTAAGATGAAAAAAATATTAGTAGTTGATGATGAAAAACCAATTTCAGATATTATCAAATTTAACATGGCAAAAGAAGGCTATGAGGTATTGACAGCCTTTGATGGTCGGGAAGCTTTAGAGGTCTTTGCGGCTGAAAATCCGGATATCATTATTCTAGATTTGATGTTGCCAGAGATTGATGGCTTGGAAGTGGCGCGGACGATTCGTAAGACTAGCAATGTGCCGATCATTGTCCTATCTGCTAAGGATACGGAATTTGATAAGGTCATTGGGCTTGAAATCGGGGCGGATGACTATGTCACCAAACCCTTCTCGAATCGGGAATTGCAAGCGCGTGTGAAAGCCTTGTTGCGTCGTTCTGAGTTTGCGGCTGATCCTCAGCTTGAAAATGAGGCCGATACGGAAATTGTCATTGGTGATCTTCACATTCTTCCAGATGCTTTCTTGGTTCAAAAAGGCAACAAAGAATTGGACTTGACCCATCGCGAATTTGAATTGCTCTATCACCTTGCGACCCATGTCGGTCAAGTGATGACCCGTGAACACCTTCTTGAGACGGTGTGGGGCTATGATTACTTTGGTGATGTTCGGACAGTAGACGTGACAGTTCGTCGTTTGCGTGAAAAAATCGAGGACACACCGGGACGTCCAGAATATATCTTGACCCGCCGTGGTGTCGGATATTATATGAGAAACAATGATTGATCAACTAAAACAATTTGTAATGTCGTCGAACTTTGTCTTTGTTCTGATTACGGTTGGGTTTATCATTGTGGTAGCCTTGCTTTTGCTAGAAAACCGTAGGGACAATATCAAGCTCAGACAATTAAACGCCAAAATTAAAGATCTGATTGCAGGGGACTATTCTGAAGTGGTCGACATGCAAGGAAGTCCAGAACTGACGGATATGACCAATAGTATCAATGATCTATCTGAGGTCATTCGCCTGACGCATGAAAACTTGGAACAAGAAACTAAGCGTTTGACCAGTATCCTTTCTTACATGACAGACGGGGTGCTTGCGACCAACAGACGCGGTCAGATTATCATGGTCAATGAAATGGCAGCCAAGCAATTGAATGTTAATAAAGATGAGGTGCTCAATACCAGTATTCTGGATTTGCTTTCGCTTGGAGATGACTATGATCTGCGAAGCTTGATTACAGAAGTACCAGAGTTGACCATCGATTCCCAGGATGAAAATGGGGAATACATAAGTCTTCGTGTGCGCTTTGCCTTGATTCGTCGCGAGTCAGGTTTTATCTCTGGTCTGGTAGCTGTTTTGCACGATACGACAGAGCAGGACAAGGAAGAGCGGGAACGTCGCCTCTTTGTCTCCAATGTGAGTCATGAATTACGGACACCTTTGACCAGTGTGAAATCCTATCTGGAAGCCCTAGACGATGGCGCTTTGTCAGAGCCGGTAGCACCAGATTTTGTCAAGGTTTCGCTCAATGAAACCAACCGCATGATGCGCATGGTCACAGATCTATTGAGCTTGTCACGAATCGATAATGAAACCAGTCAGTTGGACATCGAGTTGACCAACTTTACGGCCTTTATCACCTTTATTTTAAACCGGTTTGATAAGATCAAGAGTCAATCGCAAGAAGATACTAAGAAGTATGAACTGATCCGGGAATACCCGATCACCCCGATCTGGGTTGAAATTGATACGGATAAAATGACCCAGGTGATCGACAATATCTTGAACAATGCCATCAAGTACTCACCTGATGGTGGAAAGATCAAGGTAGGGATGAAAACGACAGATGCCCAGTTGATTATCTCCATCTCAGATGAGGGCTTGGGGATTCCCAAGAAAGACTTGCCACGCATTTTTGATCGCTTTTACCGAGTGGATAAGGCGCGTAGCCGGGCCCAAGGTGGGACTGGTCTAGGCTTAGCCATTGCTAAGGAGATCATTAAGCAACACAAAGGCTTTATTTGGGCCAAGAGTGAATATGGCAAGGGATCTACCTTTACCATTGTCTTGCCGTACGACAAAGACGCTATTAAAGACGACTGGGATACAGAAGAGGAAGAATAAGGAGTCAATGACAGAAGAGGGATTTAAGTATAGTATTTTAGCTTCAGGTTCTAGTGGGAATTCTTTCTACCTTGAGACACCAAAGAAAAAACTGCTCATTGATGCAGGGCTATCAGGGAAAAAGATTACGGGACTATTGGCTGAAATTGATCGCAAACCAGAAGACTTAGATGCCATTTTGATTACGCACGAACACTCAGACCATATTCATGGTGTGGGTGTTTTAGCGCGGAAATATGGCATGGATCTATATGCTAATGAAGCAACTTGGAAGGCTATGGAAGGCACCAAGTATCTAGGGAAAGTCGATGATGCTCAAAAGCACATCTTTGAAATGGGCAAGACCAAGACATTTGGCGATATCGATATCGAAAGTTTTGGGGTCAGTCACGATGCTGCAGCCCCTCAATTCTATCGCTTTATGAAGGATGGCAAAAGCTTCGTCATGCTGACGGATACGGGCTATGTGAGTGATCGCTTAGCAGGAATCGTCGCGGATGCGGATGGCTATCTGATTGAGTCCAACCATGATGTAGAGATTCTTCGAGCAGGTTCGTATGCTTGGCGCTTGAAGCAGCGGATCTTGTCAGACCTAGGCCACCTTTCTAACGAAGATGGTGCGGATGCCATGATCCGAACCTTGGGAAATCGCACCAAGAAGATTTATCTGGGACATTTGTCAAAAGAGAACAATATCAAAGAATTGGCCCATATGACCATGGAGAATCAACTGGCTCGAGCAGATCTAGCTGTTGGCCATGATTTTGAGGTGCTAGATACCTCGCCAGATACCGCGACCCCTTTGACGAAGATATAAGATGGAAAACCACCTGCGGGTGGTTTTAAATTGAAGACCAATTCAACTTGAAAACTTTCCTTAGGTGAGTACGGACGTCAGCGAACTTCTACGAAGTTCCATGACTAATTATTGAGCCTAAGGTCTCAATAATTCCGAGTACCTGAAACATTATTGTTTCAGGCACTTTTCTCACGGCGGAAAGTTTCGGTATTATCTTGATTCAATCTAAAAATTGGAACTCATTATTATTTCTTGCCAAAATCGCTTAATTTATTTTACTTTAAAGTAGTTTGTCTACTTTTAGAACCACCTGAGGGTGGTTTTTTATATGCCTATTTGAGGAAATCTATATCTAGTAATGAATTTGCTCTTTACCCAAAATTCGTGTATGATAGGAAAGAACGAATTCTGAGTGAGAGTTACGAAAGTAGAGGAGAGATAATAAATGAAAAAAATGATGTTATTACTGGCTAGTTTGGTTGCTTTAACAGCTTGTAGTCAGTCTAAGCAAGCTACGAAAGAGTCAACTTCCAATCAAACGACGAAGGAAACAAAAGTATCAGAGTCTTCAAAAGAAGAAAAAGGTTTGAAATTTGTAGTTGCACCTCAGTATGAAGGTAAAACATCTGAGCTAATTGAGTTAGGAAAAAAATTGGTCAAGGAACATCCTGAAGTTGGTAGTGAAGGTCATATGGTAGTCTACTTTACTGGGGCTGTATCTGAAGGAAGAGCAGCGCTCATGTTGGTCAATAAGACAGATGTGGATATCAAGAAAGATTTGAATTTTTCAATTTCTTGGTCTTATGATGGAAAGACTATTTTTGATAATCAAAAGGTAAGTTATTTCATCAAGGATAGCGGCGAATTACCTTCTCATACAGCAACTATAATATTATTGCCACTGAATGAGGAACAACAGAGGATTGTGGATGGAATGTCAGACCCATCTAAGATGAAGCTTCAACTATCCGATATGATGCTTGCGGAATGATAACAAAAAGGAATCATACAAAGGAGAAGTAAATGCGCCTTGTTTATCTTACGATTGGTTTTGTGTCTTTGGGATTAGGAATTATTGGGATTCCTTTACCGATTTTACCGACGACTCCCTTTTTATTGCTATCGATGGCTTGCTTTGCTAAAAGTTCCAAACGCTTTGAAAAGTGGCTCTACCAAACCAAGCTTTATCAGACCTATGTAGCGGATTACCGAGAGACCAAATCGATTGCCAAAGAACGGAAGAAATGGATTCTTCTTCAGATCTACATTCTGATGGGCATTTCGATCTATCTGGCTCCGATTATTTGGGTGAAGCTTGCTTTAGGTGCTTTGACGATTTTTATCACCTATTATCTCTTAAAAGTGATCCCCAATAAGCCTGAAAAACCAACAGACGAAGATCCTAATTAAAAATGGAGAAATCAGGCCCTAGAACTAGGAAAAGAAGTGCGTTCGTGCTTCTTTTTTGGTATAAAAAAGTTGCGGAACAAGAAAAACGCATCTCAGAAATTGAAATGCGTTTAGGAATTAAACCTTTGGAAGATCCTTCAACATAAATTTAGATTTAAAGATTTGAATGATAATATCTACATAATTTTTCAGCTCAGGTAATGAAATACTGGTACTTTTATTCCAATGTGTATATCCGTTGCCGACTGTTCTAATAAAATGAAGAGCGCCTTTTAGAAGATCGTCATCCTTTACATACCTGTCAATGGCATTGTTAAAAGTTAATTTTGGGTCAGATAAATATTCTTTTGTATCTAATTCAAATGCCAAAGCATAATCTTTAATTAAGCATTCGACAGCAGAGCGGTATCCTGTTCCTGCGATATTCTCTAACCCACTTTTTTCTGCTTCAATAGCTTCACTGTAAAATTCTACAAATCTAGGAGCATATTCAATGAAAAGGCGATCTATATCGGTAACAACTTTATTAGGATAAACAAGAACCATAGTCGTTTTATTAGCTTGATGTAAATATTCTTGATTTGTCATGTGGTATTTCTTACAAGCTGGACAACGATGGTGCATACTAAAAATGTAACCTTCTTGGATTTCAATTTTTCCTGCTTCATTGTTGGTAGGGTTATTCCCGATGCCACACCAAGGACAAGTTTGAGGAATTTGAATGGTTAAAGTTTTTGAGACTGTACTGAAGTAATGATCAACAGTAGATATTTCCATAATGTTGCTCCATTTATTTTTATTTTATTATACCAAATAACGATAGGGAATTAAATAATAAGGTGGTGAAAGAATGAGACCAAAACAATATCCTTATAGTGGAAAAAGAAGAAACCTTGAAAGACAAATTTTAAGAGTTGGATATACCAAAGCTTCTAGCATAAAATCAAATAATTCGAGCATCACATTCCGTGATGGCAAGATCATTGTAAATGGTCAGTCAATTATTGGCGTATAAGTTCCGTCTGGTTCAAGACTAAGCGGTTTATTACAATCTACTTAGCTAATGCACTAGAGGTCAGTTTGTACGAATTTAGATAGGAGGTGAAAATTACATGGCTAATGCAAATGTTGATGTTGTATATAAAATTTATGCAAATAATATTAATGATGCTATCGACACAAAAAATAAAATCATCGCCAACACGCTTGACGATGAAAAAGTACGTATCAATATTAAAACAAGTGGAGATGTTTGAACTGTAGTTCGTTATGACAATGGAACTAAAATTAGCGAAACGCACGTAACAGCGCCATTGTAGATTGTCTTATAGTGCTTGGAATTTCATCTGTTTTGTTAGATTCATTTAGAGTGTATGACATAGTCAAACCTATATTTGTATCCAGTGTAAAAGTATCTTGGTATACTTTCCTATTGTTATCTCTGTATGAAATCGTGATTTTCGATGATCCTTTAAAATCATCTTCAATATTAGAAGTGAATTTTTGACCAGGAGCGATCATATTTCCGACAAGAGATTTAAAATTATGCTGATTATAGATACCTAGATCTCCATTGACGGTTATGCCAGTAATATATGCAGGCGTCTTACCAAAATTTTTAATAACATAAACTCTTTGTCGGTCCTTTATTTCAAATAAATCGACAAAGATATTTACATATGGCCTAGCCATATCTTCCTCGGCTCGTTTTGTGCGATGAAGGGATACAATATTAAAAAAGAACCCTACTAGAGCAATAACTACAGTTGTATACAATGTCCATGCTTGGACTTCAAGTTCAGTAAAAGGCATATCAAGCCCTCCTTTCTGAAATCATTATACCAGAAAGGAGTAAAAGAATAAGGAGGTGAATAGATAGAACCTACCATAAGAAATGAGTGTTAAGTTGGTAAGATATAGAAATGCGCCAGTTGAAGAAAGTTAAAATTCATGGAGTAAATTTACAAAACGTGGTATTCAACTTATTGGATCGATATCCAAACACACCTAAAACATAGTGAATCAACTAACCGTATCTAATGGATATCTAATGGTAATCGTATTAAAATTTTGGTATACTTAAGAGTATGAATTTATTAGAAAGTAGGCTTCCCATGGAGAAATTACAAGCCCTGTTATCGGAACGGTTTCAGATCGTTTTTTCAGATACCAGTTTATTAGATACAGCTTTTACGCACACCTCTTATGCCAATGAGCACCGCCTCTTAAAAATTTCACATAACGAACGTTTGGAATTTTTAGGAGACGCTGTTCTTCAATTAGTTATTTCCGAATATTTGTATAAGGAACACCCCAACAGACCGGAGGGAGATTTGTCCAAATTCCGTTCTATGATTGTCCGTGAAGAAAGTCTGGCTGGCTTTTCTCGGGATTGCCAATTTGACCATTTCATCAAACTGGGCAAGGGTGAAGAAAAATCAGGTGGTCGGGACCGCGATACAATTCTTGGTGACTTATTTGAAGCCTTTTTAGGTGCTCTTTTACTAGATCAAGGAGTGGAAGCAGTCAAACGCTTCATCTATCAGGTCATGATTCCAAAAGTTGAAACGGGTCAATTTTCTCAAGTCATTGACTACAAGACCCGTCTGCAAGAATTGTTACAGGTTCACGGAGATGTGGAGATCCAATACCAAGTGGTTAGCGAGTCCGGTCCAGCTCATGCCAAAGAGTTTGAAGTAGAAGTGTTCGTGAACGGTCAAACGATGGGACATGGTCATGGTCGTTCCAAGAAATTAGCGGAGCAGGAAGCAGCCCGCAATGCAGTTGAAACGAGGAATGATTCCCCATGTATCTAAAAGAGATTGAAATCCAAGGCTTTAAATCCTTTGCGGATAAGACAAAAGTCGTATTTGACAAAGGGGTCACTGCCGTTGTAGGGCCTAATGGATCTGGAAAATCAAATATCACGGAGAGCTTGCGCTGGGCCCTGGGGGAATCCAGTGTCAAGAGTCTACGTGGGGGCAAGATGCCCGATGTCATTTTTGCAGGGACAGAATCGCGAAAACCGCTGAATTATGCCTGTGTCACAGTTGTCTTAGATAACCAAGATGGTTTTATCCAACAGGCAGGGAAAGAAATTCGTGTCGAACGGCATATTTATCGTTCAGGAGACAGCGAGTACAAGATTGACGGCAAGAAAGTACGTCTCAGAGATGTGCATGATTTGTTCATGGATACGGGATTGGGACGGGATTCTTTTTCGATTATCTCCCAAGGACGAGTAGAAGAGATCTTTAACTCCAAACCGGAAGAACGCCGGGCTATCTTTGAAGAAGCTGCTGGTGTCTTGAAATTTAAGACGCGGCGTAAGGAAACCGAGACCAAACTCAACCAAACCCAGGAGAATTTGGACCGTCTGGAAGACATCCTCTATGAATTAGAAGGACAGATCCAACCTCTTGAAAAGCAAGCGACTGTTGCTCGCCGTTTCTTGGAATTAGACCAAGAACGGCAGGTTCTCTTGCTGGATGTTTTAGTTGCTCAAGTCGATCTGACAAAAGAGCTCTACGAAAAGGCTGATCAAGAAGAAAAGGCCATTCAGGAACAGTTGGCTTCTTATTACCAACGTCGTCAGGTCTTAGAAGAAGAGAATGTACGCATCAAGAAGGCCCGTCATCAGTTGGATGAGAGCTTAGCTGAGGACCAGGCCAGCTTGCTTGAGGTCACTCGTTTGATCAGTGATTTGGAAAAGCAAATCGAAGTAGCTAAGTTGCAATCGAGTCAAGCAGCTCATAGTCGCAGGGAAAACCTTGAGCGGCTGGATGCTGTTTTGGACCGCCTGGAAGAAGCGAAACAAGAGCTGGCTCAAAAACAAGAGATGCTAGCTGTGCTTCAACAAAGGCTGACAGAGAACCGGCAGCAACAAGAAGAGTTGGAAAAAGAATTAGCCAACTACGAAGAAGATCCGGAACAAGTCATTGAGCATCTACGCGAGCAGTATGTCGCGCTCTTGCAGACAGAAGCTGAAAAATCGAATGAGCGGACAGCCATTGAGAGCCGGATCCAAGCACTCCTGCAAGAATCTAGCCATCGTCAAGAGGATTTGACCAAGGCACAAACAAACTTTGAAACTGCCAAGGAAAAAGAAGTCCGACAATTGGAAGAGTTGGATCAGGCACAAGCAAGGGTCAAAGGTTTACTAGTAGAATATCAAGAGCAATTGGTAAAAGTGGAGCAGGCCAAAGCTGCCTACCAAGAGGCTCAAGCGGCCATGTTTGACTTGATGGATGAGAGCAAGAATAAGCGGGCGCGGATCAATAGCTTGGAAGCTATTCAGAAGAATCATAGTAACTTCTATGCAGGCGTCAAGAGCGTTTTGCAAGAAGCAGAACGGTTAGGAGGCATCTGTGGGGCTGTTAGTGAGAATTTGAGTTTCTCAAAAGACTACCAGACGGCGCTTGAAATTGCTCTGGGAGCTAGCAGCCAACAGATCATTGTCGAAGATGAAAAGGCTGCAACGCGAGCGATCGATTTCTTGAAACGCAATCGCTTGGGACGGGCAACTTTCCTTCCGCTCACGACGATCAAAGCTCGTCAACTATCCCCTAGGAATCTAGAATTGATTCAAGCCAGTGCAGGATTTCTAGGAATTGCGAGTGACTTAGTGACCTATGAGCATCGTTTTGAACAGATTTTCCAAAACCTGCTTGGCGTAACGGCCATCTTTGATACGACGGAGCATGCGCGTGAGGCGGCCCGTAAAGTCAACTATCAAGTTCGGATGGTGACCTTGGATGGGACTGAATTGCGGACCGGAGGATCATATGCCGGTGGTGCCAATCGTTCCCAAAATACGGTCTTTGTCAAACCAGAATTGGATAGTTTGAAGCAGGAAATGCAAGCTCTGGATGCTCGTTTGAGAGAAGCAGAGCAGGAGGTCGAGACCAAGGACAATCTGCTCAAGCAGGCGCAAGAATACCTGGCCTCTATTCAAAGCCAAGGTGAGCAAGCGCGTCTGGAGCAACAGCGGGCCCAATTGGCCTACCAACAAAGCCAAGAGCAACTGAAAGAAATTCAGGAACTCTTAGAAGCTTTGAAGTCAGAATTGGCAACAGATGCGACCCAGTCTCTTCAAGAAGAGCTGGAGTCCCTTACCGAGCAATTGACAGAAATTGAGCTTCAAAAAGAAAACTTGAATCGAGACATTGAAACCATGAAGTCGGATAAAGATGTCCTGCAACAAAAAGTACAAAACCTGCAAGAGCAATTGGCAGAACTGCGACTCCAACAGACGGAATATAAAAGCCAACAAAGCTACGAGCAAACAGATGCTCGGCGTTTGGAAGAAACAATCTCCCGGTTGGAAGTAGAGGAGCATCAGTTGCAATTGCTGATTGAACAAGGCGAGGCTCAAGTTCAGACAGTCGATGTGGAGCAGCTAGCCAACCAATTGACGCAGGCTCAAGCCAAGAAAACGGACTTGGAACAAGGGGTTATTCGGAAACGCTTTGAGCTGGATGATTTGGAAGGCCAGGCCGAAGATGTGGCAGAACAGATGGAACAAGCGCGCAAGAAAAATGAAGAGTGGATTCGTCAACAAGCCAAGGCTGAAGCGACACGTGAAAAGCATGCAGACCGCTTGAACAAGCTCTTAACGCAAATTACTGATGAATTCATGCAAAGCTTTGACCAAGCCAAAGAACAGGCTAAACCGGTTGAAAATCTTGCGGCAGCTGAGAACCAGCTCAAGAGTATCGAAAAAGACATTAAGGCACTTGGTCCAGTCAATGTGGATGCGATCGACCAATACGATGAAGTGAAGGGACGCTTTGATTTCCTTTCTAGCCAGCGGGAGGATGTCTTAGCCGCGAAAAACATGCTTCTGTCGACCATCAACGACATGAATGACGAAGTCAAGGAACGCTTTAAATCAACCTTTGAAGCCATTCGTGAATCTTTTAAAGTTACTTTCCGTCAAATGTTTGGAGGGGGTTCTGCTGATTTGATTCTGACAGAGCCAGATCTTCTGACAGCTGGGGTTGAGATTTCTGTGCAGCCACCTGGTAAAAAGATCCAATCCTTAAACCTCATGAGTGGTGGAGAAAAAGCCTTATCAGCTTTGGCCCTCTTGTTCTCGATCATTCGTGTCAAGACCATTCCATTTGTCATTCTGGATGAGGTAGAGGCTGCTCTGGATGAGGCCAATGTCAAGCGCTTTGGTGATTATCTCAACCGCTTTGATAAGGAAAGCCAATTTATTGTCGTGACGCACCGGAAGGGAACCATGTCAGCTGCAGATTCCATCTATGGTGTGACCATGCAGGAATCTGGGGTTTCTAAAATCGTCTCAGTAAAATTGAAAGACTTAGAAAATGAAGAATAATGATATTAAATTGATCGCTACGGATATGGATGGAACCTTTCTAAATGCCCAACATCAGTACGATCAAGACCTTTTACGCAAGGTATTAGCAAGCTGCAAAGAAAAAGGCATCTATTTTGCTGCTGCGAGTGGCCGTGCCCTGCTTTCTCTCAAATCCCTCTTTAAAGGATTTGAAGACCAGATGATTTTCATTGCTGAAAATGGTAGTGTGGTAGAATTTCATGGAGAAGATCTCTACGAAGCGACCATGTCCAAAGACTTTTATTTGGGTGTTTTTGAGGCTTTGAAAGCTTCCCCTTATGCAGATCCGAATAAACTGCTTTTGACGGGGAAAAAAGGGAGCTATGTCTTGGAAACAGTAGATCCCGACTATCTGGCCTTGAGTCAGCACTACAATGAAAACATTCAAAAAGTGAAAAGCCTAGTGGATATTCAAGATGAAATCTTCAAATTGACCACCAACTTTGATGCAGCTCTTGTTCTTGAAGGAGAGCAATGGGTCACTGAGAATATCCCAGGCGTCAAAGCAATGACGACAGGTTTTGAATCGATTGATATTGTCCTCGATTATGTCGATAAAGGAGTGGCGATTACCGCCTTAGCGGATAAACTAGGGATCTCGATGGATCAGGTGATGGCTTTTGGGGATAACCTAAATGACCTCCATATGATGCAAGTCGTGGGCCATCCTGTAGCGCCAGAAAATGCACGTCCTGAAATCTTAGCGATTGCTGAAACAGTCATCGGCCACCATGCGACGGGTTCTGTCTTGCGCTACATGGAGGAAATCGTATGAGTCAGATTTCCTTGATTGCGCTGGATTTAGATGGGACCCTTCTCAATTCTGAAAAAAAGATCTCCCCTCGCAATAGAGCAGCTCTCGCTGCTGCACAGGCCCAAGGTGTCAAGGTGGTTCTAACCACTGGTCGCCCCTTGAAAGCCATGGATTTTCTTTTAGAAGAATTGGGAACAGCAGGCCTCAAAGAAGAGTATACAATTACCTTCAACGGTGGTTTGGTGCAGCGAAATAATGGAGAAATCCTCTCAAAAGTGGTCTTGGCACCAGAAGATGTCGCAACCATTCATGATGAAACAGCCCGTCTCGGACTTCCGCTGGATGCGATCAGTGAGGGAACGGTTTATGAGATTTATTCGGAACGGAAGTCCCTCTATTCCCATTACAATCCCTATCTAAACTTTGTTGAGACAGATTTTAAAGACCTGCCATCCAAGATTTCCTACAACAAGTGTGTGACAGCCGTTGATCAAGACTTTTTAGATGCAGCGATCAAGCAGATCAGGCCGGACTTATTTCAAGACTATGAAATTTTTAAATCTCGGGAAATGTTGCTGGAATGGTGCCCCAAAAATGTTCACAAGGCAACAGGTTTAGAGGCATTGGCAGCTATTTTGGGTCTTAAGGCAGATCAAGTCATGGCCTGTGGAGATGAAGCCAATGACCTGTCTATGATCCAGTGGGCTGGACTGGGGGTTGCCATGGGCAATGCGATTCCAGCAGTGAAGGAAGTTGCAGCGCTTGTGGCCCCTGTGACCAATGACCAAGATGCTGTCGCATGGGCGATTGAAAATTATGTGCTAAAGGAGAGTGAATAAATGGGATTATTTGATCGTTTATTTGGAAAAAAAGAAGAAACTGAAAAAGTGCTTCCGTCTTCGGAAGAAGTGACGGAAAGTACGGAGGTTGAAGAAACTGTCAAAGAGGAGCCGACGGCTACCCAAAATGACAAGGAAGAGCAAAAAATCGCTGATATGGAGGCTTACTACCAAGAGCTCAAAGCGCGAATTGCAGCCACTCATCAACCTGTTTCAACCGTTGCTCAAGAAGAGCCGGCAGAGGAACCTCTTGTTGAAGAAATAGGAACTTCAGAGACTCATAAAGACCAAACAGCGGGAGAGGAGTCTCCGGTTGTCTTTGAATCCGCTCAAACAGAAACAACTCCTGAAGAAGTTTCACCTGTAGCTGATGAAACGGAGACGGAGCCTCTTGAAGAAGTGAAAATTGAAGCGGAAGAAACTGAACATGTTGAAGAAGCTGATGAGATTGATGTTATAAAACTGGAAGAAGAGTCACCATCACCTGACGCTGAGCCAGTAGAAGTGAGCACGACAGAAGAGAAGGTTCCAGAACCTGAAGTGTCAGAAGCGATCGCTGAAGTGGAGGAAACTTCAGAAGTAGCGGAAGCCGAGTCTAGCTTTCCTGAAGGAGAAGCTGCATCAGCTATTGAGGAAAGAACTGTTGAAGAGGCAGAGGAGCCAATTCAAGATGAGGTCGCACCTCAGCAAGAAACCATCCAGGAAAAATATGATCGTAGCTTGAAAAAGACACGGACTGGATTTGGAGCACGCCTCAATGCCTTCTTTGCAAACTTCCGTTCAGTCGATGAAGAATTCTTTGAAGAATTGGAAGAACTCTTGATCATGAGTGACGTTGGGGTTCAAGTTGCCTCTAATTTAACCGAAGAGTTGCGCTATGAAGCACGTTTGGAAAATGCCAAAAAACCAGATGCTCTCAAGCGCGTGATTATCGAAAAATTGGTAGACTTGTATGAAAAGGATGGCCAATTTAATGAAGCCATTCGTTTTCAAGACGGTCTTACGGTCATGCTCTTTGTTGGGGTCAATGGAGTTGGTAAAACAACCTCTATCGGGAAGTTAGCCCACCGCTACAAACAAGAAGGCAAGAAAGTCATGTTGGTTGCAGCAGATACTTTCCGTGCAGGAGCAGTAGCTCAACTGGCAGAATGGGGACGCCGCGTAGATGTTCCAGTTGTGACAGGTCCTGAAAAATCAGATCCTGCTAGTGTCGTCTTTGATGGAATGGAACGCGCGATCGCTGAAAACATTGATGTTCTGATGATTGATACAGCTGGTCGTCTGCAAAACAAGGACAACCTCATGGCCGAGCTGGAAAAAATCGGTCGCATTATCAAGCGTGTGGTACCTGATGCTCCGCATGAAACCTTGCTAGCCCTCGATGCATCAACCGGTCAAAATGCCTTGGTGCAAGCTAAAGAATTTTCAAAAATTACACCTGTGACAGGAATTGTATTGACCAAGATCGATGGAACGGCTCGAGGTGGGGTCGTCCTTGCGATCCGTGAAGAGTTGGACATTCCAGTGAAGTTGATTGGTTTCGGAGAAAAGATTGATGACATCGGACCATTCCACTCAGAAAACTTCATGAGAGGCCTCTTGGAAGGCTTGATTTAAGAGTCGAATAGAAAAAGACAAATTGTTGGAAGAACAATTTGTCTTTTTGTTTCCTTGCGCTATCAAAAAAACCACCCGAAGGTGGCTTTCCTTAATTCTTAGGTTCAGGTTTCCAAACCCATTCGGCTCCGTATTCTGCAAGGAGATCATCGGATGCAGTTGGTCCCATGGATCCAGACTTGTATTCATAGAGTGGTGCTCCATTTTCGGCCCATAGTTTTTCGATTCGGTCAATCAATTGCCATGAAGCACGAACTTCGTGCCAGTGGCTGTAATTGGTTGAGTCATTGTTCAAAACGTCAAAAATTAATTTTTCATAAGGCTCTGGGGAAGCTCCAGTTGCAGTCGCATCTGTTTCGTAATCAAAGGAAATCGGTGCGATGCTGAATGTTTCTCCGACCTCTTTCCCGTTGATGCTCAATGAGAAACCTTCGTTTGGTTGGATATAAATGGTCAAGACATTTGGTTGCAAGTCATGTCCAAAGATGGAGTCGGTTTGCTTGAAGACCACATTGACCATGGTTCCTTTTTGTGTCAAGCGTTTTCCGGTACGGAAGAAGAAAGGCACACCGCGGAAGCGATCGCTATCAACAAAGAACGTACCAGAAGCATAGGTCTCTGTAGTAGACTCAGGGTCGACATTCGGCTCACTGCGATAAGAGATATCTTTTTTCCCTTCGATCGTACCTGAATGGTATTGACCACGGATAAAGAATTTCTTTAACTCATCATCTGTTGGATTGTGCAATTGCTCAAAAACTTTGATCTTCTCTGCCCGAATCGCATCCTTAGTAAAGGTAGCTGGTTTATCCATGGCAAGCAATGACAAAAGCTGAAGGGTATGATTTTGCACCATGTCCCGAAGGGCCCCCGAGTGATCATAGTAACCACCGCGTTCTTCAACCCCCAAGCGTTCAGCAAAGGTAATTTGGATATTGTCAATAAAGTCTCGGTTCCAGAGGTTGTCAAAAATGAGATTGCCGAAACGGATAGCAAAGATGTTTTGGATCATTTCTTTGCCAAGGTAGTGGTCAATCCGGAAGATTTGTTCTTCATCAAAGGTTTCTTCCAATTCCTGGTTGAGCTGACTAGCTGTTTCCAGGTCTGTACCGAAAGGTTTTTCAACGATCAAGCGCTCAAAGCCTTGTCCATCCACAATTCCTTCGGATTTGAGGTGTTTGGCAATGGTTCCAAAAAATTGAGGAGCCATGGATAAGAAGAAGACCTTGTTGTGTTCTGTTTGGTATTTCTCATCCAAGCTGTTTTGTAATTCGCGTAGAGCGATGTAATGTTCGGTATCATTGACATCGTGGCTTTGGTAGTAGAAATGGCTAGCGAATTCTTGAGCTTGTTGAGGGCTATCGGCCAGATCTGTGATGGATTCTACCACGACTGATTCAAAGTATTCCTTGCTCCATGGTCTGCGGGCTGTTCCGATAACTGCAAAGTGTTCAGATAGATTTCCTGATTTATAGAGTCTAAAAAGGGATGGGTAGAGTTTGCGCTTGGCTAAATCTCCACTGGCCCCGAAAATGGTTACAATAACTTTTGAAGACATTTAAGTACCTATTTCCTATTTTATTAACCATATTTTACCATAAAATCTACAAGATTTCTTTGATGGAATCGTTGTTACGAATATTTTCCGGTTGGATTAGGGGATTTGAGAGGAAAGCATAGAAAAAGCTAGAACCAATGTGGATTCTAGCTTGAACAGTTATAAGATGTTTGGATCTACAACGGAAGCTCCATCAGAATACGCGGTAGACATATGGATTGGCCGGTTTCGTAATGGTCTGGCAATCGCTAATGTGGAGGACAGGCAAGCTTTGCTTGAGTTGCTTGTGGTATTCAATGGACAAGGTTCCTTTCGCATGGATCCAGGTATTGTTTTCGAAATGCTGGGGAGCACCGGTTGTTAAGAGACCGTAGACGCCGGAATCTGCGATACAGTGAATGATCCCAAAGCGAAAGATAAATTGGCTGTCCTTGTTATTGGGATCATTGTAAACAAAGCCGGTCAGCTCGATCGTCTTTCCTGCAAATTGGTCAGGATAATCATAAAGTACTTCCATGACTTCCATGTAATTCTCAGTGGTCACCTGGATCACTTTTTTATCAACATATTTCTTTGCCGCCTGCTTCATTTCTGACTCATAGGCTGACTTGGTAAAATAGCTACTAGTATCTGGTTTGAGATACTGGGTTGTTGTCCCTTCGTCCTGCTGGATTTCCTTGGAAGATCCAGCCGCAACCGGGAAGTGGTAGCCTTTGGCAGAAACTGTTTGGGAATCCAGTGTCACTGTAGGGAAAAATAGCCCGACAAACAAAGGAATACAGAGCAAGAAAATACTCGCCACTTTTGCCCAGAAGCCAGAAAGATGACTGTGGATCTTCATCTGCTTGACCCAGATGATCAGCTGCACAAGAGCTAAAACAAAGGACAAGAACATGGAAATATAAGCCAAGTAAGAATAGTGTAAGTTGATGTATTGATTGAGCTTACCAGATAATTGCAGGTACATGGTGAGCTCAAAATAGCCAGCTAATATCAAGAAACGAATCATAGCACCACCCCCACAAACCAAGCATAAAGGAGCACAACTCCACTAACAATTCCGATAAATTGCCAGATAAAACGGGTCTTGAGATAATTTTTCATCATGAGGAGATTTTTGACATCAAGCATAGGCCCAATCACCAAAAAGGCAAGAACCGGCGCTACTCCAAAACTCGTCAGAAGAGAGGATCCAACAAAGGCGTCCGCCTCGCTACAAAGTGAGAGGAGAAAGGACAAGAGCATGAGAAGGAGAATAGCAATAACTGGTGTCGCGCTGATCGAAGTGAGGATCCGTGTTGGGACATAGACTTGGACGAGGCTGGCAAAGAGGCAACCAAATACCAGGTAACGTCCCGTATCAAAGAATTCATCAATGGCTTGTACCAAGACTTGGAAGAGCTTTTGACCTTTGCTCAAGTCCCTAAAATCATGTTCATGTACAGCCTTACGATGTTCTTTTTGGATCGAATCTGTCTGAATAAAACCAAGAAAGATCCCTAGCACCGTTGCGACCAATAAGGAACCAAGGGCGCGGTAGAGGGCCATCTTGACAGAATTCCCAAAGGCTGAGTAGGTCGCAAAGAGAACGATAGGATTGATGACCGGTGCTGTCACCAAAAAGGGAACAGCAGTATAACTTGGAACTTTCTTTTCTAGAAAGCGATTGATAATGGGAACAATCCCACATTCACAGGAAGGAAAGATAAAGCCGATAAAGGTCCCAAAGAAGATCCGCCCAAATTTATTCTTGGGAAGAAAGCGGTAGACCCTCTCGGGGGTGATATAGACCTCAATAATCCCTGAAATGATACTTCCGATTAGGACAAACGGTAGGGCCTCGATAATAATCGAGAGAAAAATAGCCCCAGCCTGCAAGACGCTAGAGGGAAGGTGTTGAAAGAATGTCATTACTTAGCCTTCTTTGCTTCTTTAGTGGTAGCAGTTTCTGCCTTCTTTTTTTCTTCGGGGAATTCGACTGTTTTTTCTACATCTGGAAAACTTGCAAAGTTTTCAAACATTTTATCAAGATCATCTGTTTTTGAGAATTTAATAGCCATTGTTGGGCCTCCTTTTTATTTTCTTTCATTATAACAAAAAGGAAAGAGCAAGGGGGAAATGGAGCATAAAAGACAAGGAGGAAGCTTCTATCAAACCCTATCAAATAGGTGGCTAGAAGCCTTGGCTACGGTAAAATATGCTATAATAGAAGCTATGGATAAATATGAAAAAATAGCCCAAGAATTGGGTGTTAGCTTAAAACAAATCGATACCGTATTGAGTCTGACCGCAGAAGGCTCAACCATTCCCTTCATTGCCCGCTATCGAAAAGATATGACGGGAAATTTAGATGAAGTAGCGATCAAGGCCATTATTGACCGGGACAAATCGTTAACGGCTCTAGCTGAACGAAAGGAAACTGTCCTTGCTAAGATTGAGGAACAAGGCAAATTGACAGAGGCGCTCAAGCAGGCTATTGAGGCCGCTGAAAAATTAGCGGATGTCGAAGAGCTTTATCTCCCATATAAGGAAAAACGGCGGACCAAGGCGACGATTGCCCGAGAAGCAGGACTTTTTCCTTTGGCACGTCTCATTTTGCAAAATAGTCCAGACTTGGAAGCAGAGGCTCAGAAATTTACCTGTGAGGCCTTCCCAACTGAAACAGCGGCTTTAGCTGGTGCAGTGGATATTCTGGTAGAAGCTATTTCAGAGGATACCCAATTACGGGCCCTCACCTATCAAGAAATTCATGGGCATTCCCTCATGACGTCAACCTTGAAGGATGAAAGCTTAGATCCTAAGAGAACCTTTGAAATCTATTATGATTTTTCTGAGAAGATCAAGAATATGCAAGGCTACCGGACTCTAGCTCTCAATCGTGGGGAAAAATTGGGCGTTCTCAAAGTCGGATTCGAGCACCAACTGGATCGAATCATTCGTATTTTTGAGGCTCGTTTTAAAACTAAAAATGCCTATGTCGATGAGGTTATTCAACAAGCGGTTAAGAAAAAAATCGTTCCTGCGATTGAACGTCGGATTCGGACAGAGTTGACGGAGGTGGCAGAAGACGGAGCCATTCAATTGTTCTCTGAGAATCTACGGAATCTATTGCTCATTCCTCCATTAAAAGGGCGCGTGGTCCTTGGATTTGACCCAGCCTTTCGGACCGGTGCTAAACTAGCCGTTGTCGATGAGACAGGAAAGATGCTCGCCACCCAGGTCATCTATCCAGTTGCTCCTGCAAAACCAGCTCAGATCGAGCAGGCTAAAAAGGAACTGTCTTCCTTGATCAAGGAGTTCGGAGTAGAAATTATTGCGATTGGAAATGGAACCGCCAGCCGTGAAAGTGAGGCCTTTGTCGCAGAGGTGCTTCATGACCATCCAGGAGTTCGCTATGTTATTGTCAATGAAAGCGGAGCCTCTGTCTACTCAGCTAGTGAGTTGGCCCGTCATGAGTTCCCAGAGCTAACCGTTGAAAAACGCTCGGCCATCTCCATTGCCCGTCGCTTGCAAGATCCGCTAGCAGAATTGGTGAAAATCGATGCCAAATCCATCGGTGTCGGTCAATACCAACACGATGTCAATCAGAAAAAACTGACAGAAAGCTTGGATTTCGTGGTAGATACTGTCGTCAACCAAGTTGGGGTCAATATCAATACGGCTAGTCCCTCTCTCTTAGCCCATGTAGCAGGACTCAATAAAACCATCTCTGAAAATATTGTGAAATACCGGGAAGAAGAAGGAATGATTCTTTCACGAGCACAGATTAAAAAAGTCCCTCGTCTCGGCGCCAAGGCTTTCGAGCAAGCGGCTGGATTCTTACGCATTCCTGAAAGTAAAAATATCTTGGACAATACCGGCGTTCACCCTGAAAGTTACAAGGAAGTTGAAAAACTTTTTCAACTTCTTGAAATTACCGACCTCGATGCATCCGCTCAGGAAAAATTAAATGCTGTGAACATAAAGGAGATGTCTACTCAGCTGGATCTGGGACCAGAAACCCTGAAAGATATTATTGCCGATCTCCTAAAACCAGGTCGCGATTTGCGGGATTCCTTTGATGCACCCGTGCTCCGTCAGGATGTCTTGGATATTAAAGACCTCCATATAGGCCAAAAATTAGAAGGGGTTGTGCGCAATGTGGTTGACTTTGGGGCCTTTGTCGATATTGGCATTCACGAAGATGGCTTGATTCATATCTCCCATATGAGCAAGCAGTTTATCAAGCATCCAAGCCAGGTCGTATCAGTAGGTGATTTGGTAACCGTCTGGGTGAAGAAGATTGATGTGGAACGCGAAAAAGTCAATCTCAGTTTGGTAGCTCCGAATGAATCTGACTGAGTATGTACGCCAAGTATCCCTAGAAGATTTTGGGAGAGAATTCCGCCATCAAGCAGAGTGGAATTCACGTCTTCAAACTACTGGGGGTCGTTTCTTTCCCAAAGATCGACACCTTGATTTCAACCCGAAAATATACCAAGCTTTCGGGTTAGAGGTCTTTCGTAAAATCGTCCGTCACGAGCTTTGCCATTACCATCTTTACGATCAAGGAAAAGGCTATCGCCACAAAGATCTAGACTTTAAGCAACTTCTCCAGCAAGTGGACGGTCTTCGTTTCACACCTCCTCTACCAGATAGAACTGGGCGAGTCAAGCGGATCTATCTCTATCAATGTCCCCATTGTGGCCAAGAGTATAGACGAAAGCGAAAAATCGATCTGAAGAAATATGCCTGCGGTCGCTGTCACAGCTGCCTGCAATTTCTTGAAATGAGACAAGTGTAAGAATCAGTCTTTAGGCGGATCTCTTTCCAGTTCGACTCTGCTAAAATAGGTCTAACTAGAAAGAGGAAAATCAAATGACATCATCATTTTACAAATTAAAACGACATCGCCTGGTTTCAGGTGTGCTAGCTGGCTTAGCTGATAAATTTGGTCTTAGTGTAACTCTCCTACGCTTCTTGTTTATTCTTTTTACGGTTTCTCATGCCTTTATCGGTGTGATTATCTATTTACTGTTAGATACGACCTTGCCTTATAAGGACGAGGAGGAGCAGGAAATGTTTGACTATGGCCCTCGACCTCGTCGAAGAAAAGAGGCCGAACCCATCCATGATCAGAATGATAGTCCATTTTTCTAAAAGGAGATTTGAGTGAAGCAGAAGTTCTATTCCCTTGCTTTTATTCTATATCTCTTCTTCAGTTTTATAGGACAGTTTTTCATTTTAAATCGTTTTTTTGGTGAAGGAGTTGGAACAGTTTTGATCGGAATGCTCCTTTTTCCACTGGGCATTTGGAATAGCCTCTTCTACCTCTTGTTTCTGCCAACAGAAATGGCTAGAAAACCACAAATTTATCGGTTTTCGATTTTATTTCTTCCGATTTTGTATCTGGTTTTGTCCTTGCTGGGGGGAGGACCTACCACCTTTATGCTAGGCTTGATCGCATTTCCTTCAAATGCGGTGGTCTATGCAGTCTCTACCGGAATCAAATCTATGATCAAAGATTTCTTGCAAGGCCAAGGCTAGAGCATTCTTCATATGTTCCCATCATTTCATAGAGGTTGGAGACCTTTGTCTTGGCCTCTTTTTGCTTGCCTTAAAAAGGAGTTGAAAATGGATCTTTCAAATGACACTTCAGTCTCTCGTCTGAAGAGAAAATCTGCTATAATAGAGAGAGAATTTGAAAAGGGAGAATGATATGGCAGTTACTGTTCGCGATATACAGGAAAAGCTTCGTCTATCGGTTGTTTATGGGGATGATAACCTCTTAAGCAAGGAAATTACGACTGCGGACATTTCACGTCCAGGTCTTGAAATGACGGGCTATTTCGACTATTACACACCTGAGCGGATTCAGCTTGTAGGAATGAAAGAATGGTCCTACCTGGTGAAGATGAGCTCTCACAACCGTCATCAGGTCCTGCGCAAGATGTTCCAGCCAGAGACACCTGTCATCATTGTCGCGCGGAATTTAGAAATTCCAGAAGAAATGTTGCGAGCTGCGGAAGAAAAGCAACTAGCCATTTTGAAGAGCAATGTTGCAACCAGTCGTTTATCTGGAGAGCTTTCTAGCTATTTAGATAGTCGGCTAGCAGAACGTACGAGTGTACACGGTGTCTTGATGGATATTTATGGGATGGGTGTCTTGATCCAAGGAGATAGCGGAATCGGAAAAAGCGAGACAGGTCTGGAACTTGTCAAACGGGGTCACCGCCTCGTAGCAGATGACCGAGTCGATATCTATGCGAGAGACGAGATGACCCTTTGGGGAGAGCCAGCTGAAATCCTACGCCACTTACTAGAGATCCGTGGTGTCGGGATTATCGATGTCATGAGTCTCTACGGTGCCAGTGCCGTCAAGGATTCTTCACAAGTCCAAATCGCTGTTTACTTGGAAAATTATGCTAAGGATCAGGTTTATGATCGTTTGGGTAATAATGCAGAAGAGTTAGAAATCGGTGGTGTGACCATTCCTCGGATTCGCATTCCTGTGAAGACTGGTCGGAACATTTCGGTCGTGATTGAAGCAGCAGCTATGAATGTTCGGGCCAAAGAAATGGGCTATGATGCTACCAAAACTTTTGAAGAACGTTTGTCCCAGTTGATTAGTCAAAATGAGGTGAAGGAATGAATCCAGTAGCCCTTCAATTAGGTCCGATCAGTATTCGTTGGTATGCAATTTGTATTGTCTCTGGCTTGATTCTAGCTGTTTATCTTTCCATGAAAGAAGCGCCCCGTAAAAAAATTGATCCAGATGCTATCATTGATTTCATTTTGATCGCCTTTCCGCTTGCGATTTTGGGGGCCAGACTCTATTACGTTATTTTCGAATGGGGTTACTATAGCCAGCACCTTGGTGAGATTTTTGCGATCTGGAACGGAGGAATCGCGATTTATGGTGGCCTCTTGACAGGTGCCCTTGTCCTCTATCTATTCTCTCGTAGACGTTTGATTGAACCGATCGACTTTTTAGATATTGCGGCCCCAAGCGTCATGATTGCACAGAGTATTGGTCGTTGGGGAAACTTCTTTAACCAGGAAGCTTATGGAGCTGCTGTTAAAAGTCTCAACTACCTGCCCTCTTTTATTCGAGATCAAATGTATATAGATGGTAGTTACCGTCAGCCAACCTTCTTATATGAATCCAGTTGGAATCTGCTAGGATTTCTCTTGATCTTGATTCTTCGGAGGAAGCCCCAATTTTTGCGGCAAGGTGAGATCACAGCCTTTTACCTTATCTGGTATGGATTTGGTCGGATGATCATCGAAGGAATGCGGACGGATAGCTTGATGTTTGCGGGCTTACGTGTTTCCCAGTGGTTGTCGATGATCCTGATTCTAGTTGGACTTGCCATTATCCTTTACCAACGTCGCAAAAAAGCCCCTTATTATGTAGAAACAAAGGAGTAATATATGTTTATTGAAATTGCCTACGGCCTCTTAGGTCTTGCCTTAGTAGCGCTTGTCATTTATATGATTTTTTTCCTCTCAAAGATTGGAAAAGTTGTAGATGAGACGCAAAAAACCATCCAAGTTTTGACATCAGATGTCAATGTTACCTTGCATCAGACCAATGATCTATTGGCAAAAGTCAATGTTTTAACGGATGATTTGAATCAAAAAGTTGCAACGATTGATCCACTCTTTACAGCCGTGGCGGATCTTTCAGAGTCAGTATCAGATTTGAATGATCAAGCCCGTCAATTGAGTGTCAAAGCAGTGTCAGCTGGTGAAAAAACAGTGAAAGCCTCTATCGGATTAAAAGCGATTAAGATGGCTTCAAAATTATTTAAATAGAATCGAGGAAGAATATGGGACGTTTATCTAGTTTATTAATTGGTGTGATTTCAGGTGCTTCAGCAGCCTACTATTTATCAACAGAGCAAGGAAAGAAAGTCACTAAAAAAGTGGTGCGCTTCGTAAAAGATTATCAAGAAGATCCTCAAGAAGTACATGAATCGGTGAAACAAACTGCTAAGGATGTTTCAAAACAAGCAGCAGAAGTGATCCAACAAACCAAAGAAAAAGTTGGTTCTGGAGAAATTACGACAGGAACTGTTTTGGAATCTGTCAAAGAAAAGACGCAAGATGTGGTTGAAAAATCTCAAGAAGTCTATCACTCATTTAAGGATAAACTTCAAAAAGAAAATCTAAGTGGCAATGACTTGGTTCAATCCATTCGCAAACAAACAGAATCAGAAGACATCGTGTTAGAGTTGGATGAAAAAGATTCTGAAGAAGCAGCTGAAGAAGAAACAAAAGAAGCATAAAAAAGAGAGTGGGACAGAAATCGGTAATTCGTTAGAATTCGATTTCGTCGTCCCACCTCCGCACAGTTGAGTAGGACTGTAAAAGCTGATGAAATCAGCGTAGTAGAGCCCACTCAACCACTGCGTCTTGCTCGACAATCCAAAAACAATTGAGAGGCTAGGACTTTTGTCCCAGTCTCTTTTTATGGAAGGTAAGATGGCAATTGGCAGTTAAGTTTTGTCTTCCAATTGTTATTCCAATTAAAAAAATTCGAGTAAATAAAAAAATCAGGCGAACCTGATTTTTATTTTTTTCGTTTATTGTAGTAAATTCGGAACCCTTGAATACTAGCAAAGCTAGAACCAATCGCTAAAGCGAACGCAAAGAAGGTATTCATTTTTGTTGCTAAAAAGATAAAACTAAATACCACCGTCAACACACAGAAAATAGCGATATTTAAAAAATATAGCAATTCACTTAATTGAGGTGCGGGTTCAACTTCAGGAGCATAGTCCTGAACAGGGGATTCTTGGGTTTGTTTGGTTAATTCGATATAATCGAATTTTTCATCATAGTGTCTTAAATTTCTTACGGGCATTTTCTCTCTCCTAACAGTACTCTATTATTCTATCATGAATTCAGCTATATAAATGTTACAAAAATGTTACAAATTTTACAAAATAAATAAATTTTTCTAGAATATCGGAATTTTTGTTATAATGGTTCTATGAAAAATATTATTATTACAGCAACAGCAGAGAGTGTTGAGCAAGCGCAAGCCCTGATTGATGCAGGGGTTGACCGAATCTATGTCGGTGAAAAAGATTACGGATTACGATTGCCTCAAACTTTAAGCTATGACGAAATAAATCGAATTGCCCAACTGGTCCATGCTGCTGGCAAAGAATTGACAGTAGCTGTAAATGCACTGATGCACCAATCGATGATGGATTCAATCAAGCCTTTCCTAGATTTTCTAAAGGAAATTCAGGCTGATTATATTACTGTCGGAGATGCGGGCGTTTTTTATGTCTTGAAACGAGATGGCTATCCATTCAAAACCATCTACGATGCCTCAACCATGGTCACTTCTAGCCGCCAGATCAACTTCTGGGGAAAACAAGCAGGAGCTTCTGAGGCTGTTTTGGCTCGTGAGATTCCATCTGCCGAATTATTCGTAATGGCTGAGAATCTTCAGATTCCTGCAGAAGTCTTGGTCTATGGTGCTAGCATTATCCACCATTCGAAACGACCTCTTCTTCAGAACTATTACAATTTCATCAAGACAGAGGACTCTGTAACCAAAGATCGTGATCTGTTCTTAGCAGAACCAGGAGATCCCAATTCTCATTATTCAGTCTATGAGGACAAACATGGAACCCATATCTTTTCAAATAATGACTTGAATATGATGACCAAATTGTCCGAGTTGGTAGAACATGGCTTTGATCATTGGAAACTCGATGGTGTCTACTGTCCGGGTGAAAACTTTGTCAAGATTACAGAGTACTTTGTCAAGGCCCGTGATTTGATTCAAAATGGAACATTTACACAGGATCAAGCCTATCTGTTTGATGAAGAAATCCGCAAATTACATCCAGCTAATCGTGGTTTGGATACTGGTTTCTATGATTATGAACCAGATCGTGTAAAATAACAAATAATACTAGGGCTTCTTCGTTTGTGAGTTTTCCTTTTTCAGGGAACGAAGAGGCTATTCATCATATCGACAATCTTGTAAATTGGAGAAAACATGACAAATACAAAAAAACGTCCAGAGGTTTTAGTACCTGCTGGAACATTAGAAAAATTAAAAGTTGCCGTTAATTATGGGGCAGACGCTGTGTTCGTTGGTGGACAAGCCTATGGGTTGCGTAGCCGTGCCGGAAACTTCACCATGGATGAGCTTCGTGAAGGTATTGAATATGCGCATGCCCGTGGAGTGGATGTGCACGTGGCTTCGAACATGGTAACTCATGAAGGAAATGAACAAGGGGCTGGAGAATGGTTCCGTGAATTGCGGGATATGGGCCTTGATGCCGTGATCGTCTCAGACCCGGCCTTGATTGAAATCTGTGCAACCTATGCACCTGGACTCAATATTCACTTGTCTACGCAAGCTTCTGCGACTAATGTGGAGACCTTCCATTTCTGGAAAGAATATGGCTTGACCCGTGTCGTTTTGGCCCGTGAGGTATCCATGGAAGAGTTGGCAGAGATCCGTAAGCGTACCGATCTTGAGATCGAAGCCTTCGTTCATGGAGCCATGTGTATTTCCTATTCCGGACGTTGTACCCTTTCTAACCACATGTCTGACCGGGATGCCAACCGTGGTGGCTGTTCTCAATCTTGCCGTTGGAAATACGATCTTTACGATATGCCATTTGGCCAAGAACGCAAGAGTATCAAAGGACAAGTCCCAGAAGAATACTCTATGTCAGCCGTGGACATGTGTATGATCGAAAATATTCCAGACATGATTGACAATGGGGTTGATAGCTTGAAGATCGAAGGTCGGATGAAATCTGTCCATTACGTATCAACAGTGGCCAACTGTTACAAGGCTGCTTGCGATGCTTATATGGAAAGTCCAGAAGCCTTTTATGCCATCAAGGATGATTTGATCAATGAATTGTGGAAGGTTGCTCAACGTGAATTGGCAACTGGATTCTACTACCAAACACCGACTGAAAATGAACAATTGTTTGGGGCACGTCGTAAGATTCCTCAATACAAATTTGTAGGGGAAGTAGTGGACTTTGATCCATCTACCATGACTGCAACAATTCGCCAACGGAATGTCATCAATGAAGGCGACCAAGTGGAATTCTACGGACCAGGCTTCCGTCATTTTGAATGCCAGATCCAAGACTTGCATGATAAGGATGGAGTGAAGATTGATCGCGCACCAAATCCGATGGAACTTCTTACGATCACCGTTCCACAAGAAGTCAAGCCAGGAGATATGATTCGTTCTTGCCAGGAAGGTTTAATCAATCTCTACTCAAAAGATGGGGCAAGTAAAACTGTTCGAGTATAACAAAAAAAGAGAGGGTTAAACCTCTCCTTTTTGTTGGGCGATGCGAATGTTATTGGGGACCAAACTGATTTTCTGGATCTCAGAAATCCGAATAATCGTGGACATACTCTTTTTAAAATTTTTCACGATCAGTTGTCGGCGTTCTTGGTCATACTTGACAATATCGCCTGTAAAACTCTTGTTTGAAAAAATAACATGTACCCCTTGTTTTTTTCGCAATGCTTGTTGAATGATTTCAATAATTCTCTCATCTTCTAATGGGGCAGGGGTACTGACTTTTCCATTGAAAAATTCATTTGCTCGGTCTTTAACGATCTCGAGAAATTTTTTCATAGCTAAATTCTCCATAACTTGATACAATATATTATAGATAATTTCAACGATTTTGTAAATGATTTACGAATAATAGAGATGAGAAGGCAAGAAAGGAGTCGTGAAATGGCAGAATTTTCATTCCAAATCGAAGAACATTTGCTGGTCTTGTCAGAAAATGACAAGGGTTGGACCAAAGAATTGAACCGTGTGAGTTTTAATGGTGCTCCTGCTAAGTATGATATCCGGACCTGGAGTCCCGACCATACAAAGATGGGGAAAGGCATTACACTCACGAACGAAGAGTTTCAAGTTATGCTCGATGCATTTAAAAATTAAAATAAAAAGAGGTCCTTCAAGGACTTCTTTTTTTGTTATAGTCTAAGACTATATAGATGTCAAAGATATTAGATTATCCCAAACCCTTGTTTGTCAGGTGTTGGACTGCTATAATGGTTGCATTGATGAATTAATGTAAAACTTATAGGAAAGAGGGAATCATATTGACACATACACATGCACCTTATCGCGTAGACCATGTTGGTTCATTTCTTCGTCCAGCAGCTTTGGTTCAAGCTCGTGAAGATTTCGCAGCTGGAAAAATCAGTCAGTCTGACTTAACAAAAGTAGAAGATCAGGCGATTCGTGACCTCGTTGAAAAAGAAATTGTTGCTGGTCTAAAGTCAGTAACAGATGGAGAATTCCGCCGAGCTTATTGGCATTTGGATTTCTTCTGGGGCTTTGGGGGCATTGATCATGTCCAAGCTGCCCAAGGCTATCAATTCCATGATGAAACAACCAAGGCGGACTCAGCGCTTGTCGTTGGAAAAATCACAGGAGCCAATCATCCATTTGTAGAGCATTACAAGTTCTTGAGGGATCTTGTGGCAGATGTAGATGGTGTAGAGGCTAAATATACCATCCCAGCACCTGCGCAATTCTATTTTGAATTGATCCGTGATGCAGAACATGTAGAACAATTGAATACCATTTATCCTGATTTTGCGGCTGTTCGTGAAGATATCAAGCAAGCCTATCTTCAAGTGATTCAAGATTTGTATGATGCAGGACTTCGGACCCTTCAAGTAGATGATTGTACTTGGGGTGTCTTGGTAGATGATAATTTCTTGACGGCTTGGGGAGCAGCTCAAGGCAAGTCAAAAGATGAGGTTCGCCGAGAACTCGCTGATCTCTTCTTGACCTTTAACAACGATGTCTACCAAAATGTTCCAGCTGGTTTGACCGTCAATACGCACGTTTGTCGTGGGAACTTCCATTCTACTTGGGCTTCATCAGGTGGTTATGCGCCGATTGCCAAAGAACTCCTTGGAGAAGAAACCGTCAATGCTTACTTCCTAGAGTTTGACACTGATCGTGCTGGTGGTTTTGAACCACTTGCAGAAGTAACTCCTGGAAAAGGTGTGGTATTAGGCCTCTTGACATCTAAGAGTGGTCAATTGGAGAATAAGGACGAAGTGATTGCTCGTATTAAAGAAGCAAGTCAGTATGTACCGTTGGAAAATCTTTACCTGTCTACTCAGTGTGGCTTTGCTTCGACAGAAGAAGGAAACATTTTGACAGAAGAAGACCAATGGAAAAAATCGGTTTGATTAAGGAAATTGTCGCTGAAGTTTGGGGCGAATAAGGAGGAAGAAACATGTCAGATTTACTAAGTATTTATAAAGAATTGCAAGCTAAAAAATGGGTGGACTTGAGTCACCAAATCAATGCGGAAAGTCCACACTTCCCAGCCCTTCCTGCCTTGCAACAAGAAGATCTTTTCACATTAAAAGATGGTTTCCATGTTCAAAAATTTACAGTGGTTGGTCAATACGGAACGCATATCGATGCACCGATTCACTTTGTAGAAGGGGGTCGTTGGTTGGATGAGATTGACCTCAAAGATCTCCTTTTGCCACTTTATGTTATCGACAAGTCTAAAGAAGTTGCTGCCAATCCAAACTTTATCTTGAGTAAACAAGATATCTTAGACTTTGAGGCAGAACATGGACAAATTGTTGAGGGTGCTTTTGTTGCCTTCCGTAGTGATTGGTCAAAACGTTGGCCAGATCAAGATGCTATGCGTAACCTAGATGAAAATGGGGTTCAACAAAGTCCAGGATGGAGCCGTGAAGCCTTGGAATTCTTGATTCATGAACGCCATGTCAAGGCCGTGGGTCATGAAACCTTCGATACCGATGCAGGTATTCCAGCAGCAGAGCATGGCTTGGTCAATGAATACTACCTCTTGGAACAAAATATCTACCAAGTTGAGGTTTTGAATCAATTGGATCAAGTTCCAGCTGTAGGTGCCTTGATTTCGATTGCTTTCCCTCACTGGGATAAGGCAACTGGTTCACCTGTCCGTGCCATTGCCATCTTACCATAAACAAAGAAAAAGAGAGTGGGACAGAAATCGGTAATTCGTTAGAATTCGATTTCGTCGTCCCACCTCCGCACAGTTGAGTAGGGCTGTAAAAGCTGATGAAATCAGCGTAGTAGAGCCCACTCAACCACTGCGTCTTGCTCGACAATCCAAAAACAATTGAGAGGCTAGGACTTTTGTCCCAGCCTCTTATTTTTTATCTCATTGTCACAAATTCTTCGGATCCGGTTGGGTGAATGGCGACAGTTGCATCGAAATCGGCTTTTGTCGCTCCCATCTTGATAGCAACTGCAAATCCTTGGATCATTTCATCGACTCCGTAGCCAAGACCATGAAGGCCAACGACCCTTTCTTCGGGACCAGCAGTGATGAGTTTGAATTTTGCTTGCTGGCGGTGTTGAGTAACAGCAGTGTACATGGAAGCAAATTGAGAAGTATAGACTTTGATATTCTCTTTTCCATAAGTTTGCTGGGCTTCTTCCTCCGTTAGGCCAACGGTTCCGATAGCGGGGTGAGAAAAGACAACGGTCGGGATATTTGTATAATCCATTTTGGCATTGACTTTTCCATTGAATAGTCGTTCAGAAAGAGTGCGTCCAGCTTTAATAGCGACAGGGGTTAATTCTTTTTCTCCAGTGACATCCCCAAGAGCATAGATTCCTGGAATAACTGTATTCTGGTATTCATCCACTGCAATGAATCCTTTTTCATTTAAGGTGACGCCTGCAGCTTCTAGATTGAGATCCTGGACGTTTGGTTTTCGTCCTGTTGCCCAGATAACATGATCTGCCACGTGGCTGGTCATATCCTCAAAATAAATCTTCACCCGACCGTCTTCTAATTTTTCAAGCTTCATGGGAACCTTATGTTTGTGAAGCGGAAGGTTTTGTTTTTCCATTTCTTCCATTAAGCCATCGACAATGTAGGAATCAAAACTACGTAAAACCCGATCTCTTCGGATGAAGAGGTCTGTTTGGACTCCTAAATGGTGGAGCACACCAGCTAGTTCCACCGCGATGTAGCCAGCCCCGATAATGGCAACAGATGTAGGGAGTTCTTCCCAAGCAAAGACATCATCAGAAGTTTCGCCAAATTCAGCTCCAGGAACAGAAGGGATAAAAGGATGGGCACCGGTCGCAATCACGATATGCTTAGCCTTAATGGTTTCTCCATTTACCTCAACCGTATGAGCATCCACAAAACGGGCACGTCCTTCAATTCGTTCAACTCCATTTCGCTTGAAACTGCCATCATAGGAATTACGGGAACGATCAATATAGGCTTCGCGATTTTTTCTTAAGGTTGCAAAATCAAATCTTGTTTGTTCAGAAGTAAATCCATAGTCTGGTCCATAATCGCGAATAGCTTCTGCAATTTGTGCACCATACCACATAATCTTTTTAGGCACACATCCTCTGTTGACACAGGTGCCACCCAATTGTTTTTCTTCAATGACAGCAGCGCGCGCTCCGTGCTCCCCAGCCCGGTTCATGGTAGCGATTCCTCCACTACCTCCACCAATTGAAATAATATCAAATTCTTTCATGTTTTCCTCCTAAATGGGATTTCAGTTTGATTGTAATATCAACTGTTACAAAAGTCAAGGGTTTAGCATGTTACCAAGCATTTAAATTTCATTTTGCCGTGTCAATTTTAGATAGAAAAGTAAGGAAATATGGTATACTATGGTATAGAATAAAACGCTTTCTTTGATGGAGAAAAACGATGAAGAAATTGAAAAAATGGCAACTATTTACAGCTGCAGGTGCAGCAATTGTGGTGATTGGAACAGGAAGTGTGATGATGTTTTCGCACCCAAATACACCTGATCAAGCAATCACGAAAGAAACTCCAATGGTGCAAACGGTCAAGGATGGATCGATCGCTTCTTCAGTCTTGTTAACTGGGAAAGTCACTGCCAACCAGGAACAGTATGTCTATTTTGATGGAACAAAAGGGGATTTGCAATCGATTTTGGTCAATGTAGGAGATCAAGTAACGGCCGGTCAGCCAATTGTTCAGTATAGCAGTACAGAGGCCCAAACCGCTTATGATGCAGCCGTTCGTGCTGTCAATAAGGCAGATCGTCAGTTAAATGGCTTACTGACAAATGGTGTGACCATTGATACGACAGGCGATGAAGAAGCAGATGCCAAATCAGCTTCGCAGACTCAGCGAACAGTCGATTCTCAAGCTAGCGATTTACGAGATGCTAAGTCGGATGCAGTCGATAATATGAACAAGGCCAAAGCTCTTCTGGATGCGACAACAGTCAGGAGTAATACAGATGGTACCGTGGTCGAAGTCAATAAAGATGTTTCAAAATCGACTACAGGGACCAACCAAACTCTGGTTCACATTGTGAGCAACGGGAATTTACAAGTTAAAGGGGAATTGTCTGAATACAATTTGGCCAATATCTCTGAAGGTCAGGAAGTGGTCCTCACTTCCAAAGTTTATCCTGATAAAACTTGGACAGGAAAAATTTCGTATGTAGCCAACTATCCGACTGACGCGGGTCAAGCAGGCGCCAATGCAGCAGGTGGAACACAAGGAAGCGGTGGAGCCAAGTACCCATTCACAGTGGATATTACCAGTGAGATTGGGGAACTCAAACAAGGCTTTTCTGTCAATATTGAAGTCAAAAGTTCTACTCAACATCCCCTTGTTCCCGTAACAAGTGTCATGGCTGATGGGGATACGAGTTATGTATGGACGGTCGAAAATGGCAAGGCGAAGAAAGTAAAAGTAACTCTTGGTAACGCCGATGCTGAAAACCAGGAAATCTTGTCAGGCTTGAAGAAAGATGCTCAAGTGATTGTGAATCCTAATGAGAAACTGGAAGATGGAAAAGAGATCGGAAAATATGACAAAATTGATTGAACTAAAAGGAATCAATAAAACCTATAAAAATGGGGATCAGGAACTTCGTGTCTTAAAAGACATCGATTTAGAAGTCGAAGAGGGAGAATTTGTGGCCATTATGGGTCCATCTGGCTCAGGGAAATCGACCTTGATGAACGTCATTGGCTTGTTGGACCGCCCGACCAGCGGAGAGTATTTCCTTGAAGGCCAGGAAGTTGGAAATCTCAGTGAGAAAAAATTAGCGCGTGTTCGAAATGAACAGATTGGTTTTGTCTTTCAACAATTCTTTCTTCTCTCCAAGCTCAATGCCTTTCAAAATGTAGAACTCCCTCTCATTTATGCAGGGGTTCATCCTGCTAAAAGAAAGGAATTAGCTGAGCAATATCTTGAAAAGGTAGAGCTCCATTCTCGCATGCACCATTTGCCTTCAGAGCTCTCAGGGGGTCAAAAACAGCGGGTGGCAATTGCCCGAGCCCTGGTCAATCAGCCCGCCATCGTCTTAGCAGATGAACCAACCGGTGCACTAGATACAAAGACGGGAGAGCAAATAATGGATTTGCTAACCAAGTTAAACCAAGAAGGAAAAACCATTATCATGGTTACACACGAACCAGAAATTGCAGCTTTTGCTCATCGTCGCATTGTCATTCGTGATGGAGTGATCTCCTCAGATAGCAAGCTGGAAAGGGGGACCTAATGCAAAATTGGAAATTTGCAATCAGCTCGATTATGAGCCATAAATTACGGTCTTTCTTGACCATGGTGGGGATCATTATAGGAGTTGCCTCTGTTGTTGTCATCATGGCTCTGGGAGATGGCATGAAAGCTGGTGTTACCAAGACCTTCACTAAGGACCAAGAATATGTACAAATCTCCTATTCTCCCAATAAGAGTGGTTATGTGACTGGGATCAATATTGGTCCCTCTGAGGAAACAGGAGAAGGCGGAAGCGAAAGTGGCCCTGCAGCTGAAGATCGAGGGATGGCTGCCCCATCAGATATCGAAGGAGAAAATGCTGAAGATATTGATGGTCAAGTCAAAGAAGCACCACCAGTTGTGCAAGAATCTTGGGTCAAGGAATTAACCAAGATTCAAGGAATCGATGGCTATTATGTAGGCAATACCTCCAATGCAACCATTGCTTTTCAAAAGAAAAAAGCAGAAGGGGTAAACATCCAAGGGGTAAATGAAACCTATTTTTCTGTCAAAAAGGTTGAGCTCTTATCTGGACGAAAATTAACCCCTTCAGACTATAGTAATTTCTCCCGGGTGGTGCTCCTTGATGAAGGATTGGCCCAACAATTATTTGGAACGGAGAATCCACTGAATCAGGTGGTCTCTGTTGGGGATAACAATTATCGCGTCGTTGGTATTTTCAAGGATCCAAATGCAGGAACAGCTCTTTACGGAGCTTCCTCAGGTGGAAGTGCCTTGATGGCCAATACCCAGCTGGCATCTGAATTCGGAACCGATGAAATTCAAAATATTGTCGTCCATGTACCGGATGTGAAACAGATCAAAACCGTTGGGATCGAAGCTGCTCAAAAGTTAACAGAACTTTCAGGTGTTCGCCAGGGAGAATTTCAAATCTTTAATTTGGATAGCATCCTAGAGGAAACCAATAAAGTAGTAGGAATTATGACGTCAGTGATCGGTGCCATTGCAGGGATTTCCCTTTTGGTTGGCGGGATTGGAGTCATGAATATCATGTTGGTTTCTGTGACAGAGCGGACGAGAGAAATTGGTCTTCGCAAAGCATTGGGAGCAACCCGAGGTAAGATTCTGGTTCAATTTTTGATTGAGTCGATGGTCTTGACCATCATTGGTGGGCTAATTGGACTTGGCCTTGCTTATGGTGTGAATAGCTTGATTACTACACTCGCAGCAGCCTCCCTAGAAGGACCACCGATTATTTCCTTAAATGTCGCCATCGGCAGTATTATTTTCTCTGCATTTGTTGGCATTATCTTTGGGATTTTACCAGCAAATAAGGCTTCTAAGTTAAACCCTATCGAAGCACTGCGTTATGAATAAAAAATAGGAGCGAGTCAGGATGAATGGTTCAAGATTCTCCACGCTCCTTTTTGCTGCTGTTGTGGAATAGCTTGTCGAAACCTTTTCAATCATCTCGTCTTATACAGGTCAAGCTATTTAGGTAGTCAACGATGGTCTTCAGATGTTTTTGAGTATTCATTCAAGAAGCTGCATTTTTTCTTCTGCCTTATTTTTGTTTAATTGGTAAATATTAGTGAATTTCTGGCCTAAATATGATAGAATAGTGGAGAATAACTTAGGAGGTTCCAAATGACTACTGAACATATGGAAGAATTGAATGACCAGCAGATTGTCCGTCGTGAGAAAATGGCGGCCCTTCGTGAACAAGGAATCGATCCATTTGGGAAGCGATTCGAACGTACTGCAAATTCAGGTCAATTAAAAGAAAAATATTCAGAATTAGATAAAGAACAACTCCACGAATTGAACGAAACAGCAATTATTGCCGGTCGTCTCGTAACCAAACGTGGAAAAGGAAAGGTTGGCTTTGCCCATCTTCAAGACCGTGAAGGTCAAATTCAGATCTACGTTCGTAAGGACGCTGTTGGAGAAGAAAACTACGAGATCTTCAAAAAAGCAGACCTTGGTGATTTCCTTGGTGTTGAAGGGGAAATCATGCGCACAGACATGGGTGAACTTTCGATTAAAGCCACTCATATCACTCACTTGTCAAAAGCCCTTCGTCCTTTGCCTGAAAAATTCCACGGACTTTCAGATGTTGAAACCATCTATCGTAAACGTTATTTGGATTTGATTTCAAACCGTGAAAGCTTCGAACGCTTTGTAACTCGCTCAAAAATTATCTCTGAAATCCGTCGTTATTTAGATGGTCAAGGATTCCTTGAAGTGGAAACACCAGTGCTTCACAATGAAGCTGGGGGTGCGGCTGCTAAACCATTTATCACTCATCACAATGCTCAAAATATTGACATGGTGCTTCGTATTGCGACTGAGCTTCACTTGAAACGTTTGATTGTTGGTGGGATGGAACGCGTCTATGAAATTGGACGGATCTTCCGTAACGAAGGAATGGATGCCACTCACAATCCTGAATTTACTTCGATCGAAGTCTATCAAGCTTACGCTGACTTCCACGATATCATGGACTTAACAGAAGGCATTATCCAACATGCTGCGAAAGCGGTCCATGGTGATGGTCCAATTGACTATCAAGGAACAGAAATCAAAATCAATGAACCATTCAAACGGGTTCACATGGTTGATGCGATCAAAGAAATCACAGGTGTTGACTTCTGGCAAGACATGACCTTTGAAGAAGCTGTAGCACTTGCAAACGAAAAACATGTACCGGTTGAAAAACACTACACAGAAGTGGGACAAATTATCAATGCCTTCTTCGAAGAATTCGTTGAAGAAACCTTGACACAACCAACTTTTGTTTACGGTCACCCAGTAGCAGTATCTCCATTGGCTAAGAAAAATCCAGAAGACCCACGCTTCACTGACCGTTTCGAACTCTTCATCATGACCAAAGAGTATGCGAATGCCTTCACGGAATTGAATGATCCGATCGATCAATTGCAACGGTTTGAAGCGCAAGCGCGCGCGAAAGAATTGGGAGATGACGAAGCTACAGGCATCGACTATGACTATGTTGAAGCCCTCGAATATGGTATGCCACCAACAGGTGGACTTGGAATTGGTATTGACCGTCTCGTTATGTTGTTGACCAATGTAACAACAATTCGCGACGTCCTTCTCTTCCCAACTATGAAATAAGCTAAAAGAAAACACTGATCTTGCGATCAGTGTTTTTTAGTCCTCTATATAAGAGGTATCATTCCATTTTTCTAAGTGATAGTGCTCAAAATCATCTGTTGTCAAAATCGTCACGCTGGCATTATCTAGTCCACCATTTTTGCGGAGTTCTCCTATTTCATAGCCGAGCAAGGTTCGAATAGAAGCTGTCAAATTAGCTCCGTGTCCAACAATGAGAACGGTATCGAGCTCTTTTCCTTTCAGACTTTTTACAAAATCACAGGTACGTTTGGTTGTTTCATAAACAGATTCTGCATCAAAGATTTCATTTTGAAAACGAGCAAGGTTATGTCGAAAAGCATCCATTTGTTGGGGATAGATGGCCGAAATGGTAGAAATTTTAGCTCCTTCTAATTTTCCCAAATTCCACTCACGAAGAGCAGGCGTTGCTTGCAATTCTAGAGGTGTCTCCAATTGATCGAGGATGATCTGTGCGGTATGGACTGTTCGTGGCAGATCACTTGCAAAGGCTGCATCAAAAGGAACAGTAGCTAGGTGCTTTCCTAATTTTTCAAGCTGATGAATGGAGGCTGGTAACAGCGGAGAATCGCCATTTGATCCCTGAAAACGTCCCTCTTCATTCCATTCTGTCCGTCCGTGTCGTATAAAATATAGTTTCACAATCTTGTCTCCTTCTTTGTCATTATTCTAAAATATCTGCAAAAGTCGCTTGTACGAAGTCTGCTAGAAGTTGTGGTTTGATTTGAATACTATGACCGATTTCCCCGGCAGATACGATCATGGCCTCTAACTGAAGGGCTGATTCATCGATAAAGATTGGGAAAGGATGCTTTTGACGAATGCCCACCGGATTATTGGCACCATGAATATAACCAGTTGTTTTTTCGAGATCCTTTTGAGGAATCATAGCCACTTTCTTATTTCCCGATAATTTGGCCAATTTTTTCTCTGAAAGATGTTCCGTAATAGGAATGATCCCAATCACAGGACCCGTTTTATCTCCTTTGAGAGCTAGGGTTTTGAAAATAGTAGAGCGATCAATCCCTTCTGGTAAGATCCCTTCTAAAGCGTTGATTTGTAAGCCTACGTGCTCAATTTTTGCTTTAGTCAAGATCTGTTCGACCAAGGTTTTTTTCACTTTATTTTTTTTTGCCATGGCTTTCTCCTTTTCTCTTTTTCTCTACAAAATCAGATTTCATTAGACCATTATAACATATAATAGCGACGATATTGTCTTCTCCTTAAAAATAGAAAACAGCAGAAAAAGTGAAAACCACTTGATCTGCTGTTTTAAGGCTATGAGGAAGAGTTATCTTTTTGTACCTTGAAAAGTTTCCGATAAATCGCTTCTTGGTCTTGCGTCGGAGCAATTTGGTTGAGATCCAAGTAGTGTGAGAATCCATTTAATTGCCCTTGAGAGGTATATTGATGCAAGTCGTATTCCGTATTGGTATCTGGCGCGGCATTGTAGTAGCCATCATCAAATCCATAAGTAGGAATCCAAAGAGCTGTAAATTTATCAGTGGAGATACTATGTTCTTCCATGAAGTAGGTTCCGATATAGAGTCCAATATTTTTTGCACCCAAAGCTTGTAGTTTTGCTCGGAAAGCTTCAACACCTGCGTTCATATCCTTCATGGTTTTTTCCTCAACGTCTAACCAATAGTAGGTCGGTTTGTAAGGAGAAGCAGCCTTGTAAAATTCTTCTGCTTCTTTTTCCATTTCTTTTTTATCCTTAGCCGCGACATAAGCATAGACTGCGACTGGGATATTTCGTTTTTGGAATTCTTGGATATGGGTTTTAAAAGATTTATCCAGACCATTTAAGTAGGTTGTTGCATTTTCCTTTTTAGCTTGAGCCCCACTATGGACACGAACGATCACACCTCCCACATTTTGGGAGAGGACATCGTAATCAATTTCACTAGGCAATTGCCAGCCTGAGATATCAATGATCGGGCGGCCAACCAGTTCTGGATTGATGTCTTCCTCTTTTTTAGAAGAAGAGCTTGCAGTAGTTGTTTTTCGAGGTGTATTGGAGTTCGGAATGGTTTTGGTTGTTTCTTGTCGCTCTCTGGCTTGTAGATCGGCAATCGTTCGTGAGAGAACGAGAAAAGAAATGATACCGATAAAAAAGACCAAGAGAACAACGGGTTTTATCCTTTTTCTCATACAGAAACATTTTACCGTAAAAAAAACGGAAAGGCAAAACTTAATGCTTAAAAGATGCTGATTTCAGCCATTATTTTCAAAAAAAAAAAGGAATCTTTTCATCGAAAAAGGATAAAAATATATGAAAATAAGAAGAATGATTAGAATATTTCTTGAAAATGGGGAAGAAGCCGAATCTTTTCTGGCCTTTCCTTGGTTTTGCTTCTTAAAAATGATATAATGAAGGTTGAATATTAGGAATATGGTGAATTATGAAAATTGAAAAAAGACATCTTTTAAATTATTCCATCCTCATTCCCTATTTGATTTTATCCATCATTGGCTTGATTGTTGTCTATTCGACAACAAGTGCCTTGGCAATTCAAAGTGGAGTGAGTTCGATTCGGATGGTCCGGACACAGGGGCTCTTTTTTATCCTAAGTCTCCTAACCATCGCCTTGATTTATAAATTTAGCCTAAACTTCCTTCGAAATAAAAAAGTGCTGGCTTTTGTCATTTTTATTGAAGTGATTTTGTTGATTCTGTCTAGGTTTATCACAGATACCGTCAATGGAGCTCACGGTTGGTTGACGATTCCTGGAGGGTTTAGTATCCAGCCGGCAGAATACCTCAAGGTGATCTTAGTCTGGTATCTAGCCTTGATCTTTTCTAAACGACAAGACGAGATACGCGATTATGATTATCAAGCCTTGACCCACAATGAATGGATTCCAAGGAATTTAAACGATTGGCGTTGGCTGACCTTGATTCTGATTGGAATCGTTGTGATTATGCCGGACTTGGGAAATGCGACGATCTTGGCCTTAACGGTCTTGATCATGATTACGGCTAGTGGAGTGGGCTACCGTTGGTTTACCTCTTTACTTGGTTTAGTTGTTGGAGTATCGTCCATCGTCCTTGGTTCAATTTGGATTATCGGTGTGGACCGTGTCGCTAAAATTCCAGTCTTTGGTTATGTAGCCAAACGCTTTAGTGCCTTCTTTAACCCCTTTAATGATTTGTCTGGCGCAGGTCACCAATTAGCTAATTCCTACTATGCCATGAGTAACGGTGGTTGGTTTGGCTTGGGGCTAGGAAATTCCATTGAAAAACAAGGTTACTTACCAGAAGCGCACACAGACTTTGTGTTTGCGATTGTGATTGAAGAATTAGGTTTTGTTGGAGCTAGTTTGATCCTTGCTCTCTTATTCTTCTTAATTCTTCGGATCATTTTAGTCGGTATTCGAGCAAAGAATCCTTTTAATTCGATGATGGCCATTGGGATCGGTGGGATGATCTTAGTGCAAACCTTCATTAACATCGGAGGAATTTCTGGTTTGATTCCGTCTACAGGAGTGACCTTCCCTTTCTTATCCCAAGGGGGAAATAGCTTATGGGTCTTATCCGTAGCGATTGCTTTCGTTTTGAATATCGATGCTAGTGAAAAACGGGCCAAGATGGAACAAGAAGGCATGGTTTTTGAAGAAAAAGGTAAAATCAAACCTTATTATTAAAAAGGGAATTGTTGAATGGCTATTCAAAAAGGAGAAAAAATGGTCTTACAAAAATTAGAGAATTTCACAAATAAAGATATTATCAAAGTAGAAGCCGAAATCTTAACCAATTTATTAGATGATATTACGAAAAATTTGGTTCGTCCGGAAACCTTTGATAAAATTACGCAGTTGAAGGATCTATCAAAAACACAGAACTATCGTGAGTTAAATCAAATAGTGGAACAATTGACAAATGAAGAAATGACAGTGATTTCACGTTATTTTGCCATTTTACCACTCTTGATTAACATCTCAGAAGATGTCGATTTAGCCTATGAAATCAATCATTTGAATAATGTGGATGGTGAATACCTCGGAAAACTTTCTTCAACCATTAAAGAAGTTGCGAAAAATGAAGATGCACAAGAAATTCTTGAAAATCTCAATATTGTACCTGTTTTAACAGCCCATCCAACTCAAGTGCAACGAAAAACCATGCTGGATCTAACCAATCATATTCATGCTCTTCTTCGTCAGCACCGGGATGTTAAAGCTGGTTTAATGAATGAGAATAAGTGGTATAACAACCTTCGTTGTAATATCGAAATCATGATGCAAACGGATATGATTCGTGACAAAAAATTGAAGGTTACCAATGAGATCACCAACGTCATGGAATATTACAATAGTTCTTTCTTACAAGCTGTTCCAAACCTGATGTTGGAATACAAACGCTTGGCAAAAGAGCATGGATTAGAGCTTGAACAACCACGTCCGATCACAATGGGCATGTGGATTGGGGGAGACCGGGACGGGAATCCGTTTGTAACAGCTGAGACCTTGAAGCGTTCAGCAACTATTCAAAGCGAAGTCATTTTGAACTATTACATCGAAAAGATTTCTAAGTTATACCGTCATTTCTCCCTTTCAACGAGTCTTTCTAAAACAAGTGAAGCAGTAGCTGAAATGGCAGCCCTATCAAGTGATACATCCGTCTTTCGTGAAAAAGAACCTTACCGTCGGGCTTTCCACTATATCCAATCAAAATTGATCCAAACTTTGGTCAATTTAAAAGAATGGACGATGGTGGGAGAAACTAGAGAAGATCGTTATGCTGTCGAGAGGTTATTAGGAGCAAATGCTCATCAACAAGGGCCAGTTTCTGATTATATCGGCAATCGTATCTCTGGAGCTCTAAAGAAAATTTCTGAGAAAGAAGCTCCAGCTTATGCCTCTGCTCAAGAATTTAAAGAAGACCTTGAAAAGATCAAAGATTCCTTGTTAGAAAACAAATCAGAGTATTTGATTTCTGGTGAACTTGCAGAACTTCTAGAAGCCATCGATGTTTTTGGATTCTATCTGGCCTCTATTGATATGCGTCAGGATTCGAGTGTGCATGAAGCCTGTGTGGCAGAATTGCTGAAATCAGCTGGAATTAATGACCATTATTCTGATTTATCAGAGGATGAAAAGTGTCAAGTTCTCTTGAAAGAACTTTTAGAAGACCCACGTATTTTATCAGCAACCCATGCTGAAAAATCTGAACTGCTTGAAAAAGAATTAGCGATTTTCCAAACGGCCCGTGAATTGAAGGATCGTTTAGGAGAAGAAGTCATTCGTCAAAACATCATTTCTCATGCAACAAGTGTGTCAGATATGTTGGAATTGGCTGTGATGTTGAAAGAAGTGGGCTTAGTCGATACGGAAAAAGCTCGCGTTCAAATCGTACCTTTGTTTGAAACGATCGAAGATTTGGATCATTCAGAAGAAACCATGAGAAGTTACTTGTCTCTTCCGATTGCCAAACGTTGGATTGCTTCTAAGAACAACTACCAAGAGATTATGTTAGGATACTCTGATTCCAACAAAGATGGTGGATACTTGTCTTCTTGTTGGACCCTCTTTAAAGCCCAACAACAATTGACCGCTATCGGAGATGAGTTTGGAGTGAAGATTACCTTCTTCCATGGTCGTGGTGGTACTGTTGGCCGTGGTGGAGGTCCTACTTATGAAGCCATCACGTCTCAACCGTTGAAATCCATTAATGACCGTATCCGCTTAACTGAGCAAGGGGAAGTGATCGGCAATAAATATGGAAATAAAGATGCTGCCTACTACAACCTTGAGATGCTCGTCTCTGCAACCATTAACCGAATGATTGCCGAACAAAAGAGTCCATTCTCTATGTTTGATCGTTTCGGGGAAGTCATGGATAAAGTCGTGAATCGCAGTTACGATATCTATCGTGATTTGGTCTTTGGAAATGAGCACTTCTATGACTACTTCTTTGAATCAAGTCCGATCAAAGCAATTTCAAGCTTTAATATTGGTTCACGTCCAGCTGCTCGTAAGACCATTACAGAAATCGGTGGTTTGCGTGCTATCCCATGGGTCTTCTCTTGGTCACAAAGTCGGGTAATGTTCCCTGGTTGGTATGGAGTAGGTTCTAGCTTTAAGGAATTTATCGATGAGGATCCTGAGAATATTGAAACCCTTCGATACATGTATAAAAACTGGCCTTTCTTCCAATCTCTCTTGTCAAATGTGGACATGGTCTTATCCAAAGCCAACATGGACATTGCTTTTGAGTACGCCCAATTGTGTGAAGAAGAAGAAGTTCGCAATATCTATCAGATTATCTTACATGAATGGCAATTGACTAAGGACATCATCTTGATGATTGAGGAACAAGACGAGTTGCTCGCTGAAAACCCTTATCTGAAAGAAAGTTTGGATTACCGGATGCCATACTTTAACGTCTTGAACTATATTCAGTTAGAATTGATTCGACGTCAACGGACTGGACAACTACCAGCTGATCAAGACAAGCTGATCCATATTACGATCAATGGAGTGGCTACAGGATTACGAAATTCAGGCTAAAAAATCGGAACGTCTGTTCCGATTTTTTTATTCACTGTACCCAAAGGAGCAAAAGGTACGTAATGGCTTAAATAGAAGATTTAAAATGAGAATTTTCAAAGCTAGATCAGGATCTTTCAGCAAGCTGATAAAATAAAAGAAAAGAAGAGGAATAATTAAGAAAATATAGGTAAAAGGCTTGCAATTTTATCTAAAATTCGATAAAATAGTAAGGAAAGTTAGACTGTATTGCCTACTGTCTATCTATAAAATATATTTTATTGGAGGCTTTTCCTAAATGGCAAAAGAAAAATACGATCGTAGTAAACCACACGTTAACATTGGTACTATCGGACACGTTGACCACGGTAAAACTACTTTGACTGCAGCTATCACAACTGTATTGGCACGTCGCTTGCCTTCAGCAGTTAACCAACCTAAAGACTATGCGTCTATCGATGCTGCTCCAGAAGAACGCGAACGCGGTATCACTATCAACACTGCGCACGTTGAGTACGAAACTGAAAAACGTCACTACGCTCACATCGACGCTCCAGGACACGCGGACTACGTTAAAAACATGATCACTGGTGCTGCTCAAATGGACGGAGCTATCCTTGTAGTAGCTTCAACTGACGGACCAATGCCACAAACTCGTGAGCACATCCTTCTTTCACGTCAGGTTGGTGTTAAACACCTTATCGTCTTCATGAACAAAGTTGACTTGGTTGACGATGAAGAATTGCTTGAATTGGTTGAAATGGAAATCCGTGACCTTCTTTCAGAATACGATTTCCCAGGTGATGACCTTCCAGTTATCCAAGGTTCAGCTCTTAAAGCTCTTGAAGGTGACTCTAAATATGAAGATATCATCATGGAATTGATGAACACTGTTGATGAGTACATCCCAGAACCAGAACGCGACACTGACAAACCATTGCTTCTTCCAGTCGAAGACGTATTCTCAATCACTGGACGTGGTACAGTTGCTTCAGGACGTATCGACCGTGGTACTGTTCGTGTCAACGATGAAATCGAAATCGTTGGTATCAAAGAAGAAACTCAAAAAGCAGTTGTTACTGGTGTTGAAATGTTCCGTAAACAACTTGACGAAGGTCTTGCTGGAGATAACGTAGGTGTCCTTCTTCGTGGTGTTCAACGTGACGAAATCGAACGTGGACAAGTTATCGCTAAACCAGGTTCAATCAACCCACACACTAAATTCAAAGGTGAAGTTTACATCCTTACTAAAGAAGAAGGTGGACGTCACACTCCATTCTTCAACAACTACCGTCCACAATTCTACTTCCGTACTACTGACGTTACAGGTTCAATCGAACTTCCTGCAGGTACTGAAATGGTAATGCCTGGTGATAACGTGACTATCGACGTTGAGTTGATCCACCCAATCGCCGTTGAACAAGGTACTACATTCTCAATCCGTGAAGGTGGACGTACTGTTGGTTCAGGTATGGTTACTGAAATCGAAGCTTAATTCGATCTAGTTCCCAGATTAACAATTATATAGACAGACAGAAAACCCCGTGAAGACGGGGTTTTTATTTTGGTAAAAAGTAAAATGAGCTTGTGCAACCTTTCATTATGACGAAAATTATGGTAAAATAGTAGTATAAAATTAGAAAAAAGAGGTATGTGAAATGTCACGTAAACCATTTATCGCTGGTAACTGGAAAATGAACAAAAATCCAGAAGAAGCAAAAGCATTCGTTGAAGCTGTTGCATCAAAACTTCCTTCATCAGACCTTGTTGAAGCAGGTATCGCAGCTCCTGCAGTTGATTTGACAGCTGTTCTTGCTGCTGCTAAAGGTTCAAACCTTAAAGTTGCTGCTCAAAACTGCTACTTTGAAAATGCAGGTGCTTTCACTGGTGAAACTAGCCCACAAGTTTTGAAAGAAATCGGTACTGACTACGTTGTTATCGGTCACTCAGAACGTCGTGACTACTTCCATGAAACTGACGAAGATATCAACAAAAAAGCAAAAGCTATCTTTGCAAACGGTATGCTTCCAATCATCTGTTGTGGTGAATCACTTGAAACTTACGAAGCTGGTAAAGCAGCAGAATTCGTAGGTGCTCAAGTTTCAGCTGCTCTTGCTGGATTGACTGCAGAACAAGTAGCTTCAACAGTAATCGCATACGAACCAATCTGGGCTATCGGTACTGGTAAATCAGCTTCACAAGACGACGCACAAAAAATGTGTAAAGTTGTTCGTGACGTTGTAGCTGCTGACTTTGGTCAAGAAGTGGCTGACAAAGTACGTGTTCAATACGGTGGTTCAGTGAAACCTGAAAACGTTGCTGAATACATGGCTTGTCCAGACGTTGATGGAGCTCTTGTGGGTGGTGCATCACTTGATCCAGAAAGCTTCTTGGCATTGCTTGACTTTGTTAAATAATGATATATAAAAAGGCGAGAGATTTCTCGTCTTTTTTATAGTAGAAAAGACCAGCTACAAAGCTGGTCTTTTGAGTTAGGAACGTCCTAATAGTTTCTTAATGAGAGAAATCATTTTGTATTTCAGAGGATTTGGGTAATAACGGAAGGTCCCCATCTTACGGACGATGTAGCCGTTGAAGTTTTGTTTGAAACGAAGAACACCGTCTGACCCGTCAAAGATTCCTTGAATACCAAGGAAGTTATATCTTGGGATACCACGTTTGATGGTTTCAAGCATCATATATTCCTGGAGAACAGCAGGAGCATAGAACTTATTAAATTCTGTATAAGAGCCACTGAATAAATAGGTGGATTCTTGTGGCATATAGACAAAGAGACTACCTGCAAGAATGACGTCTTGATCTCCATATTTTTCAATATATTCTTTCGCGTCCTTCTTTCTCACCTCAAAGGTATCAAACTGGCTAGAGAATTCACGAAGTTGATTTTGTTTTTTCTCTGAATGTGGGTTGACTTCAAGATCTTTCTGTAATTTCTCAATCTTCTGTGCTAGTTTTCCTTGGTCTTTTTCAAGATTCGTGTAGTAATGGTGGAAGTTCAGTGTTGCGATCATGAAATCTGCATTGTCGCCAAAACTGTCATAGAAAGTTTGGTAATAATCCAAGGTCTTATCCTGATAGTCGCGACGGTCACTGGTTGAGGAAGTAATATCCTTAAAGAGTTGCAGTTCATCTCGGTTTAATCGTTTCAGTTTAATACCGAAAGATTTAGCTTTCTTGACAAGTGGCTTTCCTTTTTTACTGAAGCTCTTGAGAAGATTTTTTTCGGTGATGCCCTCCATATCTTTCACATAATGCCAATCACCTTCTCCTCCTGGATAACCTGTTGTTAAACCATCATGCTGATAGCCCAATTTTTTTAGGGTATCCATAAAATGAGTTTGCTCTTCACTGGTTGGATTCCCGTCACTGTCAAAGGTTTGATAGGTATCATAGGGCTTAATAACGAGTTCAATAGCCCCATTTTCTTTCGCATAGTCTTTTAAAGCTGCATAGAAAGGTTCTAGCATAGCTTCCTTTTGGTAAAGGGGGCCAGAATTGATTTCCATATGGAGACCACCTGTCATAGGAAGACTGTACAAGATTGCTGCCACTTGGACTTGATCTTCTTGCTTCCAAGCGATAAATTGGACGGTATTTCCTCGCTTTTCAAGCAGATCTGCCATTTCAGCAGACTGGATAAAAGAGCGATGGGAGACAGTATTTGCAAATGAGGTAAATTCTTCTTTTGAAATTGTCGTAAGAGTCATGTAACTTATTTACTCCTTAATTTTTTCCGGATCTTGTAGACTTTGTTTACAAGTGGATAAAGTGGACTGGTTGGGAGGTTGAATTCCCCAACAAATTCTTCAATGACAGGATTAAATTTAGATTTGAAATGATAGAGACCACCATCAAGTGAATTTTCAATGCCCCCCATATTCTGCCAAGAAGCACCACGGTCGAAAGCGTGTTGGGCAGTTTCATACCAAGTGAGGATAGCAGGTTGGTAACGGCGGAATTCTTCATCCATCCCTGCATAAACATTTTCAGACGTCCCACCGAATTCAAGGGTTAAGGTCCCAGATAAAGGAACGACTTGTCTACCTGCTTGGAGATGCTGCTCAAGAAATTGCAGTTCTTCCTCTATCCGCTCTTTTTCTTTTTGGTTATTCTCAACCTTGCCAGGCTTAGTTTTTTCTGTGAATTTTTCAGCCTCTGCCTTGTTTTTTTCAAGATCTTTTGTAAGGGAGGTTTTCCGTTTCTCGAGATCTAGCGTAGACAAAGTAATGTAGGATTGTCCTTGGTAGGTTGTGAGTAGTTTTTCGTAGTAGTCTTTTCCACGTAAATGAATGCTTTTACGAGCTTCAGTCTTTTTCATGAGAGAAGCAAAGTCCCCTAGCAATTCAGTCCCACCAAATTGGACTTGGATCCCTTTGTTTCGAGCAGTTCGGATGGCTTGTCGAGTAGATTTTGAAAGATCTTGATCGGTGAAAAAATCTTTGTGGATATTCGCTTGAAAGCGTGGTTGGATATTTTCTGCCAGATCACTGGTTCGGCCAGTCCATTCAACCCCTTCTTTAGTTAAGGTGTCGATCACCGCTTGCACAGCAGGAGCTTCCGTCTGTTCTTGTCCAATCAAGTGTTTACTCAAGAAAAGACTTGGATCAAATTTCACAAACAAAGCCTTGTATTGTTTGGCTATCTTTTTAAGGGACTGGATCACATAGGAAACCAGGTCCTTGTTTTGGTAATCCATGATTGGGCCTCTAGGAATGTAGAGCATGGAAAAGCCAAGTGGCAGGGGTTGAATCAAGATGCTTGCAATAGCGACTAATTGGTCTTCTTGATAAAAACCAACCCGTACATTTCCCCAATTATCTTTGATTTTTGCCCATGAGCTGCTTTGTAAGAGATTGGTTTGGTCACTCTGAATAACAAAGTCATCATGCTCACTAGCAGAAATTCCTAGCTGGTAATGGTACATTTCTTATAATACCCACTTTCTAATGGCGTAAGCAACGCCAGATTCATCATTTGATTTGGTAATATGTGTAGCAATTTTTTTAAGAGTTGGATTGCCATTCTCCATAACGACGGCATGTCCCACGACTTCTAGCATGGAACGGTCATTTTCCTCATCTCCTATGGCCATGGTTTCTTCTTGCTGGATTCCAAGTCGTTCAGCTAGATGAAGAACAGCTGCTCCCTTATTGGTTGTTTTCCCTAGAATTTCTAAATAAAAAGGAGCTGATTTGACCATAGTGAAGCGATCCTTGAATTCTTTAGGGATTTTTGCAATCGCAGCATCTAGAATATCTGGTTCATCGATATATATGGCCTTGACAAATTCTTTCTCACGAACTTCTTCAGGCGTCCGGTAATAAAGGGGCATATTGACCAGTTGAGATTCATGAATGGTGTAGCGTCCGATATCGCGATTGCTGGTATAGATGCCATCTTTAGTAATCACATGAGAGTGGATTTGGAGTTTGTTAGCAAGAGACTCGATATCGAGATAGTCCTCATAATCTAAAAGGTCCTTGATGAGTTCTTTTCCAGTAGCGGTTTCTTGAACCAGACCGCCATTAAAGGTAATGACATAGTCTCCAGGATCCATCAAATGGAGTTCTTTTAAAAGTTTTGAGACCCCTGCGATAGGACGACTTGTTGTGATAACGATTTTAACGCCTGCAGCTTTAGCGTCTTGAATGGCTTCAAATACGGAAGGTGTGATCTCTTTTTTTGAATTGAGAAGTGTACCATCGATATCGATCGCAACTAATTTAATGGACATCCGTCTCTCCTGTAAAATAATCATTGTTGATATAGGAAGTGAATTCCTCTACTTGCTTACTGAAAAGTCCATTAACCTCCAGCATTTCTTTTGGGAAATAGAAGCGGTTGTCCCCATAGCGAGTTCCTGCAAGAGCAGCGACGAGTGGAGACAACTGAGACAATTCAGCGAGACTCCCATCTTTTCGGATCATCTCGATCTGAGTCCGCGGTTTTTCAAGCTCTGGTCGATAAATATCGTAGGGCAGGTCAAAATTTTGATGAATAGCTGTGTAGTAGGTTGGATTAAACCCAACCTCTTTAATCAGTTTTTCAAGGATTACTAAGTCTTTTCGCTTATCTTCTGTAAATAGAATCGATTTAAAGACTTTCCGATTAATATAGCGCTGTGCAAGATCAGACAAGATGGTATCCGGACTATCCATCCAGACTTGGAAATAGGTATTCATCACACCGTCATCTAGATTTAGGTAGTCTTGGATGGTGACCTCTTCTTCAAAAAATGGAATCAAGCGAGGTGAAGTCAATTGAAAATACTCTTTCTGATCGGGATAAATGGTTCTAGCGCGTTTGAGTAGATTTTGAAGGAGGACTTCCATGGCACGAGTAGCCGGGTGGAAGTAGACCTGCATATACATTTGGTAACGGCTGACCACGTAATCCTCGACAGCGTGCATGCCATTTTGTTGGAAGGCAATGCCATTTTCAATCGGTCGAATGACGCGCAAAATACGGGTCAAGTCAAATTTTCCATAGGAAGCACCCGTAAAGTAGGCATCCCGCAGTAAATAATCCATCCGGTCCACATCGATTTGACTAGAAATCAATTGCACCACTTGTTTATTGGGATAGGTATGATCAATGACGCTGGCTACACGATTTGGGAAATCAGGAGCCACTTGCAAGAGGATCTGATTGACCTCCGTCTCTGGACTGGTGATGATCAGCTGGGTCATTTTTTCATGATCGGTCCCAAAGAGTCCTTCAAAGGTATGGGAATAGGCACCATGTCCAATGTCATGAAGAAGAGCGGCTGTCATGGTCAGTAAGTTTTCATCAGAATTCCATTGCTCTGCATACTTTTCCTCAAAAATGGACAGAATGCGTCTTGAAATTTCATAGGCGCCAAGACAGTGAGAAAAACGACTATGCTCCCCACCGTGGAAGGTAAAACCAGATGTCCCCAGTTGTTTGATGCGGCGTAGTCGTTGAAATTCTTTACTATTAATTAATTGATAAATGATGGGATGATCCACATGAACGTAATCATGCACGGGATCGCGAAAGACTTTTTCATTCATGGGTCTATTATAGCAAAAAAAAGCCTATTTTGCGATCTAGAGGCTAATAGGGGCAGTCAAAATGCGTAAAATTTGATAGAATAGTAAGGCAAGAAAAGAAGAGAAGGAGACAAAGATGCAGATTCGCATTCAAAATACCATTCGATTTGGAGAAGAAATGGAAATCGTTGATCAGTACTATCAAGGTGAATGGAAGGAAAAAGCAGGTTTTCAATATCTCTTGTATACCAATGAAGAAGATGAAAAGGTTGCTTTGAAATTTTCCAACGATGAATTGGTGATGACACGATTCTCAAGTCCTAAATCCATCATGCGTTTCTACAAAAATGAAGATGGTGGGGCAATCATCCCAACTCCGATGGGCATTCAGCAGTTTTTGATTACAACAGACCTCTTTCAATTAGAAGCAGGTCATTTGCAAGTCTCTTATCGCTTGTTAACTCTCGATGGAGAACAGGAATTTGCCAATTATCAATTACTGGTGGAATGGGAAGAATAATCCTCATTAAATTATTCGAGATCCCGCTTGCTTTATTCTATAAAAATGGTATAATAAAACCACTCAAGGGAGTAGCTGGCGGTTTTCCGCGATAGTGTCGTCATTACGAAATTATTTCCGGCACTATATTAAACGGCGAGACTTGTTTTTTCAAACAGGTCTCTTTTTTGTGCAAAAGAGACCTAGTAGAAAGCTATAAGGAGGAAATTATTTTGTCAAAAGAACAAAATAAAGCTTTGTTTTATACACAGAGTAAAGAAGAAGTTCTAAAGGAATTGGACTCTTCAATTGAAGGCTTGTCAACTGCTCAAGCTCAAGAACGTTTAGCGACTTATGGTCATAATGAACTGGACGAAGGTGAAAAACGTAGCCTCTTGTCTAAGTTTATCGATCAGTTTAAAGATTTGATGATTATCATCTTGCTGATCGCCGCAGCTCTCTCTGTGATCACAGAAGGAATGGACGGCCTTACAGATGCCATGATCATCTTAGCCGTTGTTGTTTTGAATGCAGCCTTTGGTGTCTACCAAGAAGGACAAGCCGAAGCAGCTATCGAAGCACTGAAAAACATGTCTAGTCCATTAGCGCGTGTCCGCCGTGATGGTCACGTGATTGAAATTGATTCCAAAGAATTGGTCCCTGGGGACATCGTTCTTCTGGAAGCTGGAGATGTGGTTCCAGCCGATATGCGCTTGTTAGAGGCAGCTTCTCTTAAGATCGAAGAAGCAGCTCTTACAGGGGAATCGGTTCCAGTTGAAAAAGATGTAACTGGTCTTGTTGAGGCAGATGCTGGTATTGGGGACCGCGTTAATATGGGTTACCAAAACTCGAACGTAACTTATGGTCGTGGTATTGGTGTCGTAACAAACACTGGTATGTATACAGAAGTTGGTAAGATTGCAGATATGTTGGCTAATGCCGATGAGACTGAAACACCATTGAAGCAAAGCTTGGAACAACTCTCTAAAGCCTTGACTTACTTAATTGTTGTGATTGCGGTCATTACTTTCTTAGTTGGTGTCTTCGTTCGTGGAGAGCATCCATTGGAAGGCTTGATGGTTGCGGTAGCCCTTGCGGTTGCGGCCATTCCAGAAGGACTTCCTGCCATTGTAACCATCGTTCTTTCTTTGGGAACAACAACCCTTGCCAAACGCAATTCGATTGTTCGTAAATTACCAGCGGTTGAAACTCTTGGTTCAACAGAAATCATCGCATCTGATAAAACAGGTACTTTGACTATGAACCAAATGACTGTTGAGAAGGTCTACACCAACGGTCAATTGCAAAGCTCAGCAGCTGAGATTGCTGCTAGCAACAATACCCTTCGTATCATGAACTTTGCCAATGATACTAAGGTGGACCCATCTGGCAAGTTGATTGGGGACCCAACAGAGACTGCTTTGGTACAGTTTGGTTTGGACCACAACTTTGACGTTCGTGAAGTCTTGAAGGATGAGCCTCGTGTGGCTGAATTGCCATTTGACTCTGATCGTAAACTCATGTCTACCATCCACAAGGAAGCAGATGGTTCATACTTTATCGCTGTCAAGGGTGCGCCTGACCAATTGCTCAAACGTGTGACGCGTATTGAAGTTAATGGGGAAGTTCGTTCTATCACGGATGAAGATAAGAAAGCTATCCTTGCTACCAACAAAGACTTGGCTAAACAAGCCCTTCGTGTCTTGATGATGGCTTATAAGACAAGCAAGGAAATCCCAACTTTGGAATCTGAAATTGTTGAGTCTGACCTGATCTTCGCTGGTTTGGTCGGTATGATTGACCCTGAGCGTCCAGAAGCAGCAGAAGCGGTTCGTGTCGCTAAGGAAGCGGGTATCCGCCCTATCATGATCACGGGTGACCACCAAGATACAGCAGAAGCGATTGCCAAACGTCTTGGAATCATCGATCCAAATGATACAGAAGACCATGTCTTCACAGGGGCTGAGTTGAATGAACTCACTGATGAAGAATTCCAAAAAGTCTTCAAGCAATACTCTGTCTATGCGCGTGTATCACCTGAACACAAGGTTCGGATCGTGAAAGCTTGGCAAAATGAAGGAAAAGTTGTTGCCATGACTGGTGATGGGGTCAACGATGCACCATCACTTAAGACAGCTGATATCGGTATCGGTATGGGGATTACAGGTACAGAAGTTTCTAAGGGAGCTTCAGACATGGTCCTTGCAGATGATAACTTTGCAACCATTATCGTAGCGGTAGAAGAAGGACGTAAGGTCTTCTCAAATATCCAAAAATCTATCCAATACCTCTTGTCTGCCAATATGGCTGAAGTCTTCACCATCTTCTTTGCAACTCTCTTTGGATGGGATGTTCTTCAACCAGTACATCTTCTCTGGATTAACCTGGTTACCGATACTCTTCCAGCCATCGCTCTTGGTGTGGAACCAGCTGAGCCAGGTGTCATGACCCACAAACCTCGTGGACGTAAATCCAACTTCTTTGATGGCGGAGTCTTCGGAGCTATTCTTTATCAAGGTGTCTTCCAAACCATGCTGGTTCTTGGTGTTTATGGCTGGGCCTTACTCTATCCAGAACATGCGACTCGTGCCGAAATCCATGCAGACGCTTTGACCATGGCCTTTGCAACTCTTGGTTTGATCCAATTGCTCCATGCCTTTAACGTTAAATCGGTTTACCAATCCATCTTTAAAGTGGGACTCTTCAAGAACAAGACCTTTAACTGGTCGATTCCAGTTGCCTTTGTTCTCTTGATGGCGACCATCATTGTCCCTGGATTTAACAAACTCTTCCATGTGTCTCATTTAAGCTTGACACAATGGTTAGCTGTTATGATTGGTTCGCTCTTGATTGTTGTTCTCGTTGAGATTGTCAAAGCCGTTCAACGTGCACTTGGAAAAGATAAAAATGCCATTTAAGCATAAAAAAAGTCATCTTCGGATGGCTTTTTTTGCGGGCAAAATAGACTGGGCATATTTCTTGAGGTACGTGTGGATTTTTGATAAACTAGTCAACAGTTTGAAGAAAGGAAACTTAGTTATGAAAAAGTTTTTTGCTGAAGTAATCGGCACATTTATGCTTGTCTTTATCGGGACTGGCGCAGTTGTTTTTGGAAATGGGACAGAAGGTCTGGGACATTTAGGAATTGCCTTGGCATTCGGTTTATCCATTGTTGCAGCAGCTTACTCAATTGGGACTGTTTCTGGTGCCCACTTGAACCCGGCTGTTTCGATTGCCATGTTTGTAAACAAACGCTTGTCATCTAAAGACTTGATTAATTATATTGCAGCGCAAGTAGTGGGGGCGGTTCTCGCATCTGCAACAGTACTCTTCCTCTTGTCAAATTCAGGTATGTCAACAGCTAGTCTTGGTGAAAATGCCTTGGCTAAAGGAGTGACTCCATTTGGCGGATTCTTGTTTGAAGTAATTGCTTCCTTTATCTTTATTTTGGTCATCATGACAGTGACATCAGCTACCAAAGGTAATGGCAAGATCGCTGGTCTTGTGATCGGTTTGAGCTTGACTTTGATTATTCTTGTTGGTTTGAACATAACAGGACTTTCCGTTAACCCAGCTCGTAGCTTGGCGCCTGCCCTTTTTGTTGGTGGTGCGGCTCTTCAACAAATTTGGATCTTTATCTTGGCTCCAATTGTCGGTGGTATTCTGGCTGCAATCGTTGCAAAAAATCTCTTGGATACAGAAGAGTAAAAAATTGGTTCCAGAGGGACCAATTTTTTTATAGTTCAAGGATCGTCATGGCTTGAGAAAATTCATGAGCGAGCTGTTTTTTCTTGTATGCTTTAAATTCGGGGAGGTCTTTGATTCTGCGATAGCGTTTGTAGGGATCGTATCGTTTTGGAAAATCATATTCAGGAAAAGCTTCGAAAAATTGTTTGCAAAGCTCCCATTCTCGGACATAGCCTAAAGGTCTAGCATGATAGGTGATGTTGTCAATGGTTGTTGCTGGCATTCGATGGTGGCTATGACCAAAAATCACCTCTTTGACAGGATATTGTCTAAACAGTTCATGAAAGGCTTGGCTCCCTAGAAAAGCATTAAAGCGTTCAAAATAGGGGTGGCGCATAAGAAAATGACTATGAGGCACAAAGTGCATGGCGATGATCAGGGGTTGGTCTACTCGCATGAGCTCTTGTTCCAGCTCTTGCAACAGACGTTGGGTAATGGCTGGATCAGATCCCATTCGTTGGAGGCGTCTGTCAAACCAAAATAGATTTTTGGTTTGGAGATGTTTTTGGGGAGAGATAGTAGGAACAAAACTGTAGTCATACCAGCCCGAAAAGGCAAGAAGCGTATGATTGGAGAAGGGAATCTTTTGAAATTCAAAAGGTCTCATGGCTTCTTCTGATAGGCCTAGCATATCATGATTTCCTAGGCTAAAGGTCACTGGAAGGTGACATTGAAGTTGGTCTAAAAATTCCTGTGACGTCTTTTCAAAGCCGTTGGCAATATCTCCTGCAATATGGAGATGTTGAATTTTTTTGTCCTTGAAAAGAGTGATCAGGGTCTCTAATTCTTCTTTGCCGAAGTTGTTTGAATCAATATGTAAATCGGACATAAAAGCTACTGTTGTCATGCTACCAGTCTAGCATAAGAGGATCTTTTTTTCTAACAATTAGGTTACAAATGAATAGAAAAAATGCTGAAAATCAGCTGGCTTGGCAGTGGTCAACCAGTAGATCCAATATTGAAAGGTGGGCAAATAGTGAAGGTTATGATATAATAGACTAGATACATAGAAAGAGGTACTTATGGACATTTCAGAAATTCGTCAAAAAATTGACGCAAATCGTGAAAAATTAGCTTCTTTCAGGGGGTCTCTTTGACTTAGAGGCATTGGAAGAAGAAATTGCCATTTTAGAAAATAAAATGACAGAACCTGATTTTTGGGATGATAACATTGCTGCGCAAAAGACATCTCAAGAATTAAATGAACTCAAGCAGACCTATGAAAATTTCCATCAAATGGTGGATCTCTTTGATGAGTCAGAAATCTTACTGGACTTTTTGGCAGAAGACGATTCGGTCAAGGAAGAATTGATCGAGAAGTTGGAGGAGCTGGATAAACGTATGACCAGCTATGAGATGACCTTGCTATTGTCTGAACCCTATGACAATAATAATGCCATCCTAGAAATCCACCCAGGTTCAGGAGGAACAGAAGCTCAGGATTGGGGCGACATGCTTCTTCGGATGTATACTCGTTTTGGAAATGCCCACGGCTTTAAAGTTGAAGTCTTGGACTATCAGGCTGGGGATGAGGCTGGAATCAAGTCTGTAACCCTATCCTTTGAAGGGCCACATGCATACGGTCTTCTGAAATCTGAAATGGGGGTACACCGTTTGGTTCGGATCTCTCCATTTGACTCCGCTAAACGTCGTCATACCTCCTTTACATCTGTTGAGGTCATGCCCGAATTAGACGATACTATCGAAGTCGAAGTTCGTGATGATGATATCAAGATGGACACCTTCCGCTCTGGTGGAGCTGGTGGACAAAACGTCAACAAGGTTTCTACAGGGGTGCGCTTGACCCACATTCCGACAGGGATTGTAGTGGCATCCACCGTGGATCGGACCCAATACGGGAACCGTGATCGTGCGATGAAGATGTTGCAAGCTAAACTCTACCAATTAGAGCAAGAGAAAAAAGCAGCAGAAGTGGACTCTCTAAAAGGGGATAAAAAAGAAATCACCTGGGGAAGTCAAATCCGCTCCTATGTTTTTACCCCTTATACCATGGTTAAGGATCACCGGACCAACTACGAAGTAGCGCAGGTGGACAAGGTGATGGATGGAGATATCGATGGGTTTATCGATGCCTACCTTAAATGGCGTCTCCAATAACCTCGAGGGAATCAACCAGAAAAGAATGAAAGGAATTTCATTACATGTCAATGATTGAAATGAAAGATGTTGTCAAAAAGTATGACAACGGGACAACGGCCCTTCGCGGGGTCTCTGTCCAAATTGAACCAGGAGAATTTGCCTACATCGTAGGACCTTCTGGTGCAGGGAAGTCGACCTTTATTCGACTTTTATACCGTGAAGTCAAACACGATAAAGGAAGTTTGAAAGTAGCTGATTTTGATTTGGATAAAATCAAAAAACGCGATATTCCTATGTTGCGACGCAATGTGGGAGTGGTCTTCCAAGATTATAAATTGCTTCCAAAGAAAACCGTTTATGAAAATATTGCTTACGCAATGCAAGTTATCGGTGAGCGCCGTCGCAATATTAAAAAGCGTGTGATGGAAGTTTTGGATCTTGTCGGATTGAAACACAAGGTCCGCTCATTCCCGAATGAATTGTCCGGTGGGGAGCAACAACGGATTGCGATTGCTCGTGCGATCGTCAACAATCCGAAAGTCTTGATTGCGGATGAGCCAACGGGGAACTTGGACCCAGATAATTCATGGGAAATCATGAATCTTTTGGAGCGGATTAATCTGCAAGGGACCACAGTATTGATGGCGACTCACAATAGCCAGATTGTAAATACTTTACGTCACCGTGTCATCGCGATTGAAAATGGTCGTGTAGTGCGTGATGAAGCGGAAGGAGAGTACGGATACGATGATTAGAAGATTTTTCCGACACTTAATCGAATCGCTTAAAAGCTTGAAACGAAATGGTTGGATGACGATGGCAGCGGTCAGCTCGGTTATGATTACCCTTAGCTTGGTTGCTATTTTCGCCTCTGTGATTGCCAATACCATTAAGCTTTCAGATGATATTCAAAATAGTGTGCGGGTTGTAGTATACATGCGCAAGGATATTCAAGATCAGAGCGAGCAGATTGAAAAAGACGGTCAAACCGTGACCAATGAAAACTACCATAAGGTCTATGATGCTCTGACAGCCATGAAGCATGTCGATAAGGTTGATTTTTCTAGCAAGGAAGAACAGTATGATAAACTGATCAAAACGGCTGGGAACAACTGGAAGATTTTTGATGGAGATGCCAATCCTCTCTATGATGCGTATTATGTAGAGACAACAGCTCCTAAATATGTGAAGCAAGTCTCAGCAGATGCCAAAAAAATTGAAGGGGTCTCTGAGGTTAAAGATGGTGGGGTCGATACCCAACGCTTGTTTGCTCTTGGAACCTTCATCCGAAACTGGGGCTTGATTGGTGTAGCTTTATTGATCTTCATCGCGGTCTTCTTGATTTCGAATACCATTCGGATTACCATCATTTCACGTAGTCGTGAGATTAAGATTATGCGACTGGTAGGAGCAAAAAATGGTTATATTCGTGCACCATTCCTTTTAGAAGGTGCTTGGATCGGTCTCTTGGGAGCCTTGGTTCCTTCAGCTTTGGTCTTTTATGTTTATAATGTTGTCTATACATCTATGAACAATAACTTGGCAGATCAAAACTTGTATCTCTATAGCCCTCATCTCTTGGTACCGATCATGGTCGGTGGCCTCTTTGGATTAGGAATTTTGATTGGGGCGATTGGTTCTTCAATCTCCATGAGACGTTTTCTTAAGATATAATAAAAAAGCAAGTTCGCACTTGCTTTTTTTGTTTACTTTGATGAGGACAGGAAGGATGATAAGGATTCTTTAGGATTATCTAAAGAAGGGATTGAACATCTTCTCGTGACCAATAGAGGTTTCAGGGCCATGACCGGGATAGACAGTGTAGGAAGATGGAAGGGTAAAGAGTTCTTCTCTAATACTGCTAAGTAACTGTGTTGCGTTCCCTGTTGGAAGATCGGTCCGTCCAATGGTTTCGCGAAAAAGGGCATCACCAGATAGAACCAGGTGATTCTGAGGAAAGACGATGGAAACCCCTCCGGCAGAGTGGCCTGGTGTCTCCAGAACATAAAAGTGGAAATCAGCTATTTGGTAATCGGAGCGAATGTCATAAAGGAAGTCGGCCTCCTTGCATACAACATCTTCTAAATCCGCATGACGATCCAAACCAGATAAATTATCGACAGGAGAAGACAACCAACTGGCTTCTGCTGAATGGACATAAACAGGTGGGAAATGATAGGTCTGACGAACCTTTTCAAGACTCATAATGTGATCGTAATGCGTATGGGTTAAAAGAATCGCTACAATTGGTTTTCCGATGCGATCTATTTGTTTTTGAATAGTCGTCCAGTCGCTACCTGGATCGACAAGAATGAGGGAGTGGTCATTTTCAAGGTAGTAGGTGTTTTCATAAGCTACAGGATTAACAGTACGATAGATTTTCATAAGGACTCCTTTCTAGAATAGTGTATCAAATTGCGAGGAAAATAACAGGATTGAAGTCAGCATGAAAGGAGAAAAAAATCTGCAGAGCTTGCTCAAACGTGATATAATTTTAAGTATTATGACAAGACAGAAACGGAAATATGCCATTGTGGACCTGGAAGCGACCAGTGCTGGAAGCAATGCTAAGATCATTCAGGTTGGGATTGTCATCATTGAAGATGGTAGGATTACGCAATCCTATGAGACGGATGTGAATCCCCATGAGCGATTGGATGAGCATATCAAACAATTGACTGGCCTGACAGATGCTCGCTTGAAAAAAGCTCCAGAGTTTGCACAAGTGGCAAAAGAAATTTTTGAATTAATAGAAGATGCCGTCTTTGTGGCCCATAATGTCAAATTTGATGCGAATTTATTGGCAGAAGCCCTTTTTTGGGAAGGATTTGAGCTAACGACTCCTCGGATTGATACGGTTGAATTGTCTCAAATTTTCTATCCGACTTTAGAACGCTACAATTTAGGAGCGCTTGCGGCTGAACTGGAAATTGAGTTGCACCATGCTCACTCCGCTTTAGCGGATGCTATGGCAACAGCCCAGCTGCTGTTGAAATTGAGAGAGAAAATTGCGAGCTTACCAAGAGGATTGATCGAAAAACTTCTTTCGATGGCAGATTGTTTGATTTATGAATCGCGACTCTTAATAGAAGATGCGCTTGAAGACAGTAGCCTTTTTTTACCAGCTCATTTAGTAGAAGTTCATGGTCTCTATCTGCGCAAGCAACAGCAGTTTTTAGAAAGTCGTCATTTGTCTGAACAGTTTGAACTCAATATGCAGTTGTTGGGAATGGAGGCTTATCCGGAGCAAAGAGAATTTGTTGCTTATATCGAGGACAGTTTGCAACGGCCACTTCCGAGTTTTATTGAAGCGCCAACGGGTATCGGGAAGACCTATGCCTATCTATTAACGCTTTTGGCGAAAACCTCCAAGCGCATTCTTGTCAGTGTTCCCACTAAAATTCTTCAGGATCAAATTATGAAGAAGGAAGGAAAGACCATCCAAGATCTTTTCCAAATTCCCTTTCATAGCCTGAAAAGTCCCAAGGATTACATCCAACTCGATAAATTTTATGAGGCCTTACAGAGTGAGTCAGATAATGGGATGGTTCGACGCTTTAAAATGCAACTCTTGGTTTGGCTGACGATGACAGAAACGGGAGAGTTCAGTGAAATTGGTCAACTCTATCGTCATCTTCATTTTGTATCTGAAATATGCCACGATGGCCAATTGTCGAAACGTTCGCTTTTTTATCAGGAAGATTTTTGGCGTCTCGGCCAGGAAAAAGTGAAAACCAGCCGAGTAATTCTGACCAATCATGCCTATCTGTTAACCCGTCTAGAAGATGATAAGAGTCTACTTCAAGAATCTGTTCTGGTAGTGGATGAAGCGCAAAAACTCTTCTTTGCTTTGGAGCAGTTTTCACAGAGAGAAGAAACCTTGCAATCTCTTCTTCTAAGCTTGCAACACGCCATCGAAGAGGAAAAAGATCTGCTGCAGCGACGGTTGCTGGAGAGTATTCAATTTGAACTAAATGCCTGCTCTAAGGAAGTTGTACAAGGAAAAACAGCGATCTTATCAGATCAAACAGTGGCAAAAATTCGACAGGATGTATCGGAATTAAAAAACGAATCTTTAGAGAATCTAAGGGAATTGTTTGATGAGCGATACCAGATTTTTTGGATGGACAAGGAAGTGGTCGAAAGCCACCAGATTCTTCGTCTCCATGGAGGAGTTGAGGACTTGCTATCCTTTAAGGAGTTTGTGCCTGAAGAAGTGCCCGTGCTCTTTGTATCAGCGACGATCGCGATCAGTAAAAAGGTGCATTTACCTGCCCTTTTGGGATACCAAAAGCATCAAATCTACCGGGTGCCAATAACAGTCAAACAACACCAGGAATTGTTGGTGCCGATAGATTTTCCAGGTGTCGTTTCTTTATCTTCCGTGGAGTATGCAGGAGAGATTTGTCAGCTCATCGATGAACTCCTTCCTCTAAGAAAACCAATTTTTCTTTTGTTTACCTCAAAAGAATTGTTACTGGAGACGTCAAATGCCTTGAAGTTTCCTCATTTGGCCCAGTATCGAAATGGCGATGCAGCTAATATTAAGCGACGATTTGACCGAGGAGAAAGCTCTATTTTATTGGGAACAGGAAGCTTCTGGGAGGGAGTCGATTTTTCCCAACAAAAAGAAGTGATTCAAATCATCACGCGCCTTCCTTTTGACAACCCTAAAGATTATATGGTTCAAAAGCTGAATACCCAACTCAGAGAACAGGGGAAAAATCCCTTTTATGACTATAGCCTTCCAGTCGCAATTTTAAGGCTCAAACAGGCTATTGGGAGAACCAGCCGTTTTCAAGACCAGGAATCGTTGGTCCTCTTATTGGACCAGCGGGTGGTGACCAAACGATATGGAAAACAAATTTTAGATGGTTTGCAGCAAGTGTTGCCCCTTCACACGACAGTGAGAGAGCGGCTTGTTGAGCAAGCAGCTGCCTTTTTTGAAAGGAATTGAGAGAATGAAAAATAAAGGATTTGGACTTGCAATTGCATTTGTACTGGCTCTTTGCGCCATGTTTTTGGGAACTTTCTTTCCCATCATTGGCTCCAGTGTCTTTGCTTTGATTTTAGGAATTGTCCTCAATGAATTAGTAGATTTGCCGGAGAATTCACGACCAGGACTGAACTGGTCCGGTAAGAAATTATTGCAGTATTCGATTATCTTCATGGGATTTAGCTTGCCGATTGCGACGGTTGCCTCTACAGGCTTGTCTTCTTTGAAGATTAGTCTGCCAACGATAACAGTTGCCTTTCTTGCAGCGATGATCTTTGGGAAAGTCTTCCATCTGAAATCTCACCTACGGACCTTAATTGGATTTGGAACGGCTATTTGTGGTGGATCAGCTATCGCAGCAGCTGCTCCGATCATTGAAGCAGACGAAGAGGAAATTGCCTTATCTATGTCAACTATCTTCTTCTTCAACATTCTGGCTGTCTTTATCTTTCCAGTATTAGGGCATGTATGGCATATGTCTAATTTTCAATTTGGCCTCTGGTCAGGAACAGCTATTAACGATACGTCATCAGTTGTAGCAGCAGCGTTTTCTTATAGTAAGGCGGCGGGTGAAATGGCGACCATTGTTAAGTTGACACGCGCCCTGATGATTGTACCAGTTTGTTTGGGCTTGATCGGTTTAAAATGGTATCGGAGCAAGCAACAAGGAAGAAACAAAGGAATGTTAAAGAAAATTATTCCTTGGTTCATCATTTGGTTTATTGTGGCTTCTATTCTTTCATCTATCGGCTTGGTACCTAAAGTGGTTCTTCCTTACCTAAAGGACCTTTCTCATCTCTTTATGGCCATGGCCTTGGTCGGAATCGGAAGCAAGGTTTCTTGGAAACAGTTCCGTGCAGCAGGAGCAGCCCCCCTTCTAGTAGGGTTGATTGCTTGGTTTTGTGTAGCAGGATCTAGCTTGATTCTACAAATGTTGTTCTATTAATTGATTTGATGATTCTCACAGAAAGGAACGTGAATGAAGAAACATCATTTTTTGACGATTCACCTGGATTATTCGATCATTGGGATTGTCTTCGCCCTTCTCATGATTGGGATTTTATCTGTTTATGTAGCAGTTTCTCATGACTATCCCCAAATGGTGTGGCCTTTTTTAGGGCAGCAATTGGCCTGGATTGGTGTGGGATGCGTCATTTGCCTGATTGTGACGATTTTTAGCACGAAATTTCTTTGGAAAATCACTCCCTTTCTTTACCTGCTTGGCCTGGCCTTGATGGTTCTTCCCCTTGTTTTTTATAATCCCAACTTGGTAGCTTCGACTGGAGCTAAAAACTGGGTGGCTTATGGGAACATCACCTTATTTCAGCCCTCAGAATTTATGAAGATCCCCTTCATCCTGATGCTGTCACGCTCTATTGTCCGATTTTTGCAAAGAAATAAGGGGCGTGAGCGATTATTACGACAAGATTGGTTTTTGATTCTAGAGTTGACCATCTATACGATTCCGGTCTTTGCCTTATTGGCTCTCCAACAGGACTTGGGAACGGCCTTAGTATTCTTGGCCATCTTTGCGGGCTTAGTGCTCGTTTCAGGAGTTTCCTGGAAAATTATCTTGCCGGTCATCTTGCTTCTGGCAGGTGGGTTAGCAGGCTTTCTCTTCCTCTTTCTTTCAGAAGGGGGGCGAGCTTTTCTGCACCAGCAAGTAGGGATGCCAACCTATCAGATGAACCGTATTTTAGCCTGGTTAAATCCTTTTGACTATGCACAAACCACCACCTACCAGCAGGCACAAGGACAGCTAGCTATTGCTAGTGGTGGTCTCTTTGGGCAAGGCTTTAATGTCTCCAATTTATTGGTTCCCGTACGGGAAAGCGATATGATTTTTACGGTCGTCGCAGAAGACTTTGGCTTTGTTGGAGCTCTGGTGCTGTTGATTTTATATGTGACCCTGATTTACCGCATTTTAAAAATTACCCTCCAGTCCAATAACCAATTTTATACCTATATTTCCATCGGATTTATCATGATGCTGGTCTTTCATATTTTTGAAAATGTCGGAGCAGTAACGGGTCTTCTCCCTTTGACGGGGATTCCCCTCCCCTTTATCTCACAAGGTGGATCGTCTATTATTAGTAATCTGATTGGTATTGGTCTGGTCCTCTCAATATATAATCATAGTAGCAAAAAGAAAGAGCCAGAAGAAGGGCCTCCAATCCGTAAAAAAGTAGTCCTTAAAAAGGCGCAATAGATAGAAAGAAGGAATGAAAATGAAAAAAGTAGCAACGATTTTAGCAAACGGTTTTGAAGAAATTGAAGCCTTGACCATTGTCGATGTTTTGAGACGGGCTGGGATCGACTGTGACCTTATTGGCATGGAAGAAACGGTCACAGGTTCTCACCAGATCACAGTGGAAGTCGATCGCCTCTGGAATGGGGGCCTGTCAGATTATGATGGAATCTTCTTACCAGGTGGGATGCCGGGAGCTGCGAATTTGCGGGATAATTCGGAATTGATTGCAGCTCTTCAAGAAGAAAGTAGAAAAGGAAAAATCATTTCTGCGATTTGTGCAGCACCAATTGTCTTGGCACGTGCCGGCCTCTTAAAAGATAAACACTATACGTGTTACGATGGTTTTGAAGAAGAGATTCAAGATGGGCACTATCAGAAAGAAACAGTGGTGAAAGACGGGAATCTCTTGACCAGTCGTGGTCCTTCAACTGCGCTTGCCTTAGCTTATGCCTTGGTAGAGCAATTTGGAGGAGATGCCCAAAGCCTTCGTCAAGGAATGCTCTATCAAGATGTTTTTGGAGATGCTTAAAAAAGCTCTTTTGGACACCATATTTTCTGGTAAAAGATCACATTCTATGACGAGAAATGACTTCTCTATGATTTAAAATGAAATGACCGTAAAAAATGGCTAAAATCCCCCCTAAATGAGGGTTTTAGCTTATTTTTTTTGTCCATTTGTGGTATAATATTGACTATGAATTATCATGATTTTATATGGGATCTTGGTGGGACGCTATTGGATAATTACGAAACGTCCACAAATGCCTTTGTAGCGGCATTGAAGGACTTTCACATCCAAGCCGATCATGATTCTGTTTATGCAGCATTAAAAATCTCAACACAGGATGCAATTCAAACCTTTGCCCCTCATATTTCCAATTTTCGTACGGAATACAAGAAAAAAGAAGCCTTGGGCTTGCAAGAGCCGGTCTTATTTGAGGGAGCAAAAGAGTTACTAGAAGAGATCCAAGCACATGGAGGACGCCATTTTTTGGTATCTCATCGGGATCGCCAAGTTTTGACCCTTATTGAACAGACAGGCATTGCACCCTACTTTACGGAGATTGTAACAGCAGACGAGGGCTTTCCTCGAAAACCAGATCCAGCCTCTATGCTTTATTTGAAGGAAAAATATGGCATTCAAGACGGTCTGGTCATAGGAGATCGTCCGATCGATATAGAAGCTGGGAAGGCTGCAGGGCTTTCGACCTATTTATTTGATTCCATGCCCCACTTACACCAGTTTATATTTGAATAGAAAAGGGAAATTATGACAGAGGATAAACAGCAAGAAAATCAAGCACAAGAATATGATGCCAGTAAGATTCAGGTCTTGGAAGGACTAGAAGCCGTTCGGATGCGTCCGGGAATGTATATTGGATCTACCTCAAAAGAAGGTCTACATCATCTGGTCTGGGAAATCGTTGATAACTCGATCGACGAAGCCTTAGCTGGTTTTGCTAGCCATATTGAAGTTTTCATTGAAGCAGATAATTCTATCACGGTTGTCGATGATGGTCGTGGGATCCCAGTGGATATCCAAGAAAAGACAGGTCGACCTGCCGTTGAAACTGTCTTTACTGTGCTTCACGCGGGAGGAAAATTTGGCGGAGGCGGCTACAAGGTTTCTGGTGGTCTTCACGGGGTAGGGTCATCCGTTGTCAACGCCCTTTCCACATCCCTCGATGTTCGCGTCTATAAAAATGGCAGTATCCATTACCAAGAGTATCGACGTGGACACGTTGTGGATGATTTGAAAGTCATCGGGGAGACAGATCGGACAGGGACAACCGTCCACTTTATTCCAGACCCAGAAATCTTCACGGAAACCACCGAGTATGATTTTGAAAAATTAAATAAACGGATTCAAGAGTTAGCCTTTTTGAATCGTGGCTTGCGTATTTCTTTGACGGATAAGCGAGAAGGCTTGGAGCAAGAAAAGCATTACCACTACGAAGGTGGGATCTCTAGTTACGTCGAATACATCAATGAAAACAAAGATGTCATCTTTGATAAACCAATCTACACAGATGGTGAAATGGATGATATTACCGTTGAAGTAGCTATGCAATATACCACAGGCTACCATGAGACGGTCATGAGTTTTGCGAATAACATTCATACCCATGAAGGTGGGACGCATGAACAGGGCTTCCGTACAGCTCTCACTCGTGTGATCAATGATTACGCTAAGAAAAATAAACTCTTAAAAGAAAATGAAGACAATCTAACTGGGGAAGATGTTCGAGAAGGCTTAACAGCAGTGATCTCAGTTAAACATCCAAATCCACAGTTTGAAGGACAAACCAAGACCAAACTTGGAAATTCAGAAGTTGTTAAAATTACCAATCGACTCTTTAGTGATGCTTTTTCTGATTTCCTTTTGGAAAATCCGCAAATTGCTAAGAAAATCGTTGAAAAAGGGATTTTAGCGGCGAAAGCTCGCGTAGCTGCTAAGCGAGCGCGTGAGGTGACCCGTAAGAAATCAGGGCTTGAGATTTCCAACCTACCTGGTAAATTGGCAGATTGTTCTTCAAATAATCCACAAGAAACAGAACTCTTTATCGTCGAAGGGGATTCAGCCGGAGGATCTGCAAAATCTGGTCGAAATCGGGAATTCCAAGCGATTTTACCAATCCGTGGTAAGATCTTGAACGTTGAAAAAGCAAGTATGGACAAAATTCTAGCCAATGAAGAGATCCGTAGTTTATTTACTGCTATGGGAACTGGATTTGGTGCAGAATTTGATGTTACAAAAGCGCGTTATCAAAAATTAGTCATCATGACCGATGCCGATGTCGATGGCGCTCATATCCGAACCCTTCTATTGACCTTGATCTATCGCTATATGAAACCAGTCTTGGAAGCGGGATATGTTTATATTGCGCAACCACCAATCTATGGGGTTAAAGTCGGTAGTGAGATCAAAGAATATATCCAACCTGGTGCCAACCAAGAAGCCGAATTAGCTGCAGCTTTGGAACGTTATTCAGAAGGTCGCTCAAAACCAACCATCCAACGCTATAAAGGTCTTGGAGAAATGGATGATCACCAATTATGGGAAACAACCATGAATCCAGAACACCGCTTGATGGCACGAGTATCAGTAGACGATGCTGCGGAAGCAGATAAGATCTTTGATATGTTGATGGGGGACCGCGTGGAACCACGTCGTGAATTTATCGAAGAAAACGCTGAATATAGTACACTCGATGTATAAAATTCACCGAACGCTTCCCATTAATGGATATTTTATGGTATAATTACTAGGATTACGTTCAAGTAATACGATGAAGGAGTTTTTATATGTCTAGTGGACTAATTGTTCTCATCTTTATTGTCGCCCTTATCTTGATTGTAGGATATGTGGTTGCAGTCATTTTGAGAAAACGAAATGAAGCCTTACTGGCAGCACTGGAAGAACGAAAAGAAAAGTTATACAACCTTCCGGTCAACGATGAAGTAGAGGCCGTAAAAAACATGCATTTGATTGGTCAAAGTCAAATTGCATTTCGTGAATGGAATCAAAAATGGGTAGATTTATCCTTAAATTCATTTGCTGATATTGAAAACAATCTGTTCGAAGCGGAAGGCTATAATAATTCTTTCCGTTTCATGAAGGCTAAACAAGCCATTGACAATATCGAAAGTCAGATCCAATTGATCGACGAAGATATCAAGGCGATTCGCAAAGCCCTTTCTGATCTGGAAGAGCAGGAACAAAAGAATAGCGGACGCGTGGTTCATGCCTTGGATATGTTTGAGGAACTTCAAAAAGAAGTCACTTCAGACCCAGATCGTTATGGCAGTGCGCTTCCTGAAATTGAAAAACAAATTGGGAATATTCAATCTGAGTTTTCACAATTTGTCACCTTGAATTCTTCAGGTGACCCTGTTGAAGCAGCTGAAATCCTTGATACAGCTGAGAACCATATTGTGGCCTTAAAACAAATTGTTGAGCGAGTGCCAGAAATTGTCACCGCTCTTCAGTCAAAACTTCCAGACCAATTAGAGGATTTGGAAAGTGGCTACCGCAAGCTTTTGGAATCTGGCTACCACTTCACTGAAACAGATATTGAATCTCGTTTCCAACAGTTGCATGCTTCCTTGAAGAACAATATGGCAAATGTATCCGCCCTTGAATTGGACAATGCCATTTACGAAAATGAACAAATTCAAGAAGAAATCGATGCATTGTATCACATCTTTACTCGTGAAATTGAATCACAAAAAGTTGTGAAGAAGTTAGTGAAACAACTGCCTGGCTATTTGAAACACGCAAAAGATAACAATAGCAACCTTGCAGCAGAAGTGGAACGCCTTGGTAAAACATTCGTCTTGAATGAAGCTTTCAGCCAACAGTTAAAAGAGTTGGAAGCTGAGCTATCTTCACAAGAAAATGTGGTAGAAGATGCCTTGAAAGATTCATCTGAAACACAAAAAGCTTATTCTATCGTAGAAGAAGAGTTAGAAGCTATTGAGGCTCGCTTGAAAGAAATCGAAGATGAGCAAATCGGCTTGAATGATTCCCTTTCAAAAGTTGAAAAAGACGATGCCAATGCTCGCCAAAAAGTTAACATCTATGCCAACCGTTTGCATGCCATTAAACGCTATATGGACAAGCGAAACTTGCCAGGAATCCCTCAAGAATTCTTGGAATTATTCTTCACAGCAAGCAACAATACAGAGGCTTTGATGGATGAGTTGGAAGGGGATAAAATCAACATCGAGTCAACCAATCGTTTGTTAGATATTTTGACAAATGATATGAATGAATTGGAAGAAGCGACTTATCGAATTGTACAAAATGCTACTTTAACCGAGCAGTTATTGCAATACTCGAACCGTTACCGTTCATTTGATGATCATGTGCAAGCAGCTTTTGATGAATCCCTTTATATTTTCGAAAGAGAATATGACTATGCAGCTTCCTTTAAGGTGATCTCAGATGCTTTGGAGATGGTAGAAGCTGGAGTGACAGATCGCTTTGTTACTTCGTATGAAAAAACTCGGGAGCAAATTCGCTTCTAATAACAAAAAAACGACTTTTTAGGAGGTCGTTTTTTTTATCTTCAATTGATCATTGAAACTTGAAATTTAAACCCTATTTTTGTATAGTAAGGGAGAAATAAGAAAGGAAAGCGATGAAAGAAGTAACAGGTCTCCTCGTTATGGATGTAGATGGAACTTTGATCCAACAAGAAGGAATTGATTTACTAGCTCAAGAAGCTGGCGTGGGACAAAAAGTAGCAGAGATTACGGCACAAGCAATGAATGGAGAGTTGGATTTTAAAGCATCTTTACAGGCGCGTGTCGCTTTATTGAAGGGATTAGAGGCCTCTATCTTTCCGAAAATTGTAGAGCAGATGGACGTCACACCGGGAGCTAAGGTCTTAATCACGGAACTTCATCAAAGAGGTTACAAGGTTGGCCTTGTTTCAGGGGGATTTCATGAAGTCATCGATCCTATCGCGAAGTCTTTAGGAATTGATCTAGTTCGTGCTAATCGTTTGCAGACTTTTGATGGCCGTCTGACAGGGAAAGTGCTCGGAGAGATTGTGACCCCTGAAAGAAAAAAAGACTTCCTCCTGACATGGGCGAGAGAAAATCATATTCCACGAAGTCAGACGATTGCTATGGGAGATGGTGCCAATGATCTTCCCATGATTGAAACAGCCGGAATCGGGATTGCCTTTATGGCAAAGCCGATCGTTGCCGAACGAGCTCCATACCGTATTAAGACGAGGGATCTAAGCCTTGTTCTTGAAATTCTAGACCAGCATAGAAAGGAAACAGCATGCATATCCTACTAGCACCGGATTCATTTAAAGAATCCTTATCCGCCAAACAAGTAGCAGAAGCCTTAAAAAAAGGATTTCAAGAGGCTCTACCAGATGCAACTTTTGACCTCCTTCCCATAGGGGATGGTGGCGAAGGAACCATGGATACACTCGCTGGCGTTCTGAATTTAACCAAGAAGCATACTCAGGTAACAGGACCATTTGGGAAGCCTGTTTCAATGGCTTATTACCGAAAAGATGAGATGGCATTTTTTGAGATGGCCTCTCTTGTTGGCTTAGGCTCTATCCCAGCTGAAAAACGCAATCCACTAGAACTAGAGACACGAGGAATTGGTGAACTGATTTTGCAATTGGTTGACCAAGGGGTTAAAACGATCTGTGTAGGAATTGGTGGTTCTGCAACGAATGATGGTGGGATTGGGATGGCTGCTGGACTTGGGGTAGCCTTCTATGATGATCAAGGCCATCTGCTTCGTCCTGTCGGGGCTTCGATCGGTCGTGTGGCTAGAATAGATACCAGTGCGGTTCCAAAAGCTTTACAAGACATCGAGCTCCAAGTCTTAACGGATGTAACCAATCCTCTCTGTGGCAGTCAAGGAGCGACCTATATCTTTGGTGGGCAAAAGGGATTGAATCCCCTTCTGTTTCCAGCTGTTGATCAGGCTATGCAGGATTTTTACCAGCTAGCTGATGCACGAATTTTGTCTATGCCTAGCGCCGGAGCTGGAGGTGGCATGGCTGCTGGCTTGGTCGCTTTTGCGGGAGGTCAGATTTCCTCAGGAATTGAAAAAAGTCTCGATTTGATTGACTTTAATCACAAAGTACAAAAAGCTGATCTGGTCGTTGTTGGGGAAGGTAGGATGGATCTCCAATCCCTTTCTGGGAAGGCACCTGTCGGGGTGGCCAAACGAACACCAGAAAAGATCCCAGTGATAGCTATTTGTGGTAGCTTAGCGGAGGATTTGCCTGCTTTTCCTAGTCATCACATTGAAGCTGCCTTCTCTATCGTACCTGTTCCTTGTGAGGTAGCAGATGCACTCGCTCATGCTGAAAGGAATCTGATTTCCTGTGCTCGAAATATTGGGAACCTTTTAAAAATAAAAGCAAACTAAAAAACCAATGGAAAGGAGATGTTCCCTTCCATTGGTTTTTCTTTAGCTAAAGAGACGTTTCCAAAATGATTTCTTTTCTGGACTGGCAGTCTCTTCTTTCTTTTCAAACAAATTTGGATACTGGAGACTCATATCTGTTGGAGAAATTCCAGATGGGTGGTCAGTATGGATGATGAGACCAAAGGGGGAATGGCGACAGTCATCCGAAACGATGCTCGCTACCAAGCCAAGGTCCTTGGTTTTTTTCAAATATTGTAGCTGGCTGCTTTCGTCTAAAGCTGGAGAGATCTTGACCAAAATAGGTTGAAAGCGCTCTGAAATATCAGTGAGGATTGTCGAATACTGCTCCAGGTACATCTTGTCCCTTGCCTCCTCCAAGGTGCATGAAGCAATCACCCGTTCCTCATACGTCTCCAAAAATCGACGCTGCTCATCCGGATTGAATCGAGTAGGACCAGCAGCTTTTTCTAAAATCGTTTTATTAATATCTGTCATAAGCTTAGTATAGCATAAAGCGCAGCAGAAGAGTAGAAGAATGCTAAAAAATTAAATAAGGAAGGGAAATGGAAGAAAATAAGGCAGTGGAACCGTTTTCTTGTTAAAAACTTCTCAATTTTCGTAGATTTCCTTGTTTTTTCTTGAAAAAATAGCCTAATTACGATATGATAGAGGAGTAAAAAATATAACTCAATAAGGAGAGTAAGAAATGTCAATTATTACTGATGTTTACGCTCGCGAAGTCCTAGACTCACGCGGTAACCCAACACTTGAAGTAGAAGTTTATACTGAATCAGGTGCTTTCGGACGTGGTATGGTTCCATCAGGAGCTTCTACTGGTGAACACGAAGCAGTTGAACTTCGTGACGGTGACAAATCTCGTTACGGTGGTCTTGGTACTCAAAAAGCTGTTGACAACGTAAACAACATTATTGCTGAAGCAATCATCGGCTATGATGTACGTGATCAACAAGCTATCGACCGTGCTATGATCGCTCTTGACGGTACTCCTAACAAAGGTAAATTGGGAGCAAACGCAATCCTTGGTGTGTCTATCGCTGTAGCTCGTGCTGCTGCTGACTACCTTGAAATCCCACTTTACAGCTACCTTGGTGGATTCAACACTAAAGTTCTTCCAACTCCAATGATGAACATCATCAACGGTGGTTCTCACTCTGACGCTCCAATCGCTTTCCAAGAATTCATGATCGTACCTGCTGGTGCACCTACATTCAAAGAAGCTCTTCGTTGGGGTGCTGAAATCTTCCACGCTCTTAAGAAAATCCTTAAATCTCGTGGTTTGGAAACTGCCGTTGGTGACGAAGGTGGATTCGCTCCTCGTTTTGAAGGAACTGAAGATGGTGTAGAAACTATCATCGCTGCTATCGAAGCTGCTGGTTATGTTCCAGGTAAAGACGTATTTATCGGATTTGACTGTGCATCATCAGAATTCTACGATAAAGAACGCAAAGTTTACGATTACACTAAATTTGAAGGTGAAGGCGCTGCTGTTCGTACTGCTGAAGAACAAATCGCTTACCTTGAAGGATTGGTTGACAAATACCCTATCATCACTATCGAAGATGGTATGGATGAAAACGACTGGGAAGGTTGGAAAGCTCTTACTGAACGTCTTGGTGGTAAAGTTCAATTGGTTGGTGACGACTTCTTCGTAACAAACACTGATTACCTTTCACGTGGTATCGAAGAAGGTGCTGCTAACTCAATCCTTATCAAAGTTAACCAAATCGGTACTCTTACTGAAACATTCGACGCTATCGAAATGGCGAAAGAAGCTGGTTACACTGCCGTTGTATCACACCGTTCAGGTGAAACTGAAGATTCAACAATCGCTGACATCGCAGTTGCAACAAACGCAGGACAAATCAAGACTGGTTCACTTTCACGTACAGACCGTATCGCTAAATACAACCAATTGCTTCGCATCGAAGATCAACTTGGTGAAGTAGCTGAATACCGTGGATTGAAATCATTCTACAACCTTAAGAAATAATCTAGTTTACTAGACTAAAAAGATCCTTGAGTTTTCTCAAGGATCTTTTTTGCTTGTGGTAAACAAAAATTCCTCAACCAGATAGTTGAGGAATCGTCTTATTAGAACAAGCCTTTGATTTTGTCCAAGGCACCGCTGACCATTTCATTTCCAGATACAAGCCCTTTGGCTTGTTCAAGGTAGTCGCCAAGGTTGTCTTTGTTGTCATCAACAAATTTCTTTGCAGCGTCGAAATCTTTCTTTTCGATCATTTCTTTCACTTGGTTAAATAAGTCCAATGGATTCATGTTAGGATCTCCTAAAATATAAGTTGTGAAGTCAGGCTCACGCCTTTTTCTCATCTATTTAATCATTTTTTTAGAGGTTTGACAACTAAAACGACTTAATGAAAAACCGTACAAACGGCCTCTGGAACATAGAAGTCGTCGGATAGAAGGGTCAATTTTCCGCTAGCAGAATCCCGCTTGAAGACCGTGGCATTAGGTGAATCTTGATGGGCTACGATCAAATAGTTTTGATCAGGACTAAGTGTGAAATCTCGTGGATTGAGGCCTTGAGTTGGAACAATTTCAATCAGTTCTAGGCTACCATCAGCCACAACTTTGAAGACAGCGATGGAATTGTGAGCACGGTTAGATGCATAGAGGAATTTTCCATCAGCTGAGAGCTTGATCGCAGAAGCCCATTTTTGACCATCGTAGTCTGATGGAAGTGTGGAAACAGTTTGGAAGTGTTCGAATTCACCCATACCATCATAAAAGAGTACATCGATCGTAGCATTTAATTCATTGATGAGATAGGCAGTCTTATAGTGAGGATGAAAGACCAGGTGACGAGGTCCTGCCCCTGGGGCTGTTTGATACTGATTGATCAGGGTTAGGTTTCCTTCCTCACTGACATCATAGACATGCAAACTATCTGTTCCTAGGTCACACGTGATTAAGTACTGATCTGGCGTAAGGTCTGCATAGTGGGTATGTGGACTTGATTGATTGGCATGAGGACCACTTCCTTGGTGGGTGTCTTGATCGACAAAGGACAAACGCCCATCTGCCTCTAGCTTATATACGAGAACTTGGCCTTTGTGATAGTTGGATCCATAGACCAGTTGACGCTTGTCATCGACAGAGACATAGCAGAGTGGAGCCCCTTCTTCGACAACGTGATTGAGCGGCTGAAAATCAGCTGTAAAACTTGCGATTCCTCCTTTTCCCTCTTCAGCTCCGACACTGTAGAGGTTGCCTTTTTCAGAAAAAGCGATATAGGTTGGATTGGGCTCGGCTGCCACTAGTTCAAGATGGCTCAATGTCCCTGTTTCAGGGTCAAATTGTGCCTTGTAAATTCCTTTGGATTCTTTTTTGGTATAGGTACCGAAATAAATGGTTTGAGACATAGGTCACCTCGTATGATTTGTTAGGTTTATTATATCAAAGGTCCTATTGGAAGGCAATTGCTAGTTGAAAAGGCGAGGGCCTTTCTTTCTTATTTTGCTAGTTTTTTCGTAACTTCAAGCTCAAAAAATGCTAAAATAGAAACAGATTGAAATGAAAAGGAGTTCTCTGTGGATAATAAAGAAAAACAGTTTAGTTTGTCCTGGTTTTTTAGATGGTTTTTAGACAACAAGGCCATTACCGTATTTTTAGTTACCTTGCTGTTGGGCTTGAACCTTTTGGTTTTGAGTAAAATCACCTTTATTTTTATTCCTATTTTTGAGTTTGCAGGAGCCGTCATGCTGCCTGTTATTATCTCTGGTTTGCTCTATTACCTGCTCAACCCTATTGTTGACTTTCTTGAAAGAAAAGGACTCAAGCGAATTTTTGCGATTTCCTTAGTCTTTTTCTTGATTGCAGTGCTTTTAATTTGGGGTCTAGCTGTAGTGATTCCATCCGTCCAACGACAAGTGGTGAGTTTCTTTCATAACCTGCCAACTTATTTGGAAAAGGCCAATGCAACCATCGATGATTTTCTAGATAATCGCGTCTCCTCTGATATCAAACCTCAGTTAGATGAGATCACCAAGGAATTGTCTGCAAACATTACTTCTTGGGCCAGTTCGATCTCTGGGCGGGCTGTTAATTGGGTCAGCAACTTGATCGGAGTGGCTTCGCAAGTTATTGTTGCCTTGATCATCATGCCTTTTATTGTCTTTTATCTTCTTCGAGATGGAAAAAATTTAAAGGGCCACATTGTTCGCTTTTTACCGACTAAGATTCGTAAATCGGCTGAACAGGTTCTCTCAGATGTCAATACCCAACTCTCCAACTACGTTCGAGGGCAAATTACGGTAGCCATTGTCGTCGCCATTATGTTCATCATCTTCTTTAAGATCATTGGCTTGCGCTATGCGGTGACACTAGGGATCTCTGCAGGGATCTTGAATTTGATCCCATACTTGGGTAGTTTCTTAGCCATGTTACCTGCCTTAGTATTGGGCTTGGTAGCAGGGCCAGAGATGTTTATCAAGGTCTTGATTGTATTTGCAGTGGAGCAAACCATTGAAGGACGTTTTGTATCACCGTTGGTTTTGGGAAGCCAGTTAAATATCCATCCGATTACCATTTTATTTGTGCTCTTGACGTCAGGATCTATGTTTGGAATCTGGGGAGTTTTCCTTGGAATTCCAGTCTATGCATCTGCTAAGGTGGTGATCGGAGCTATCTTTGAATGGTATAAGGTCGTCAGTGGCTTGTATGAAGAACACAATGAAATAGAAGAGGAAACACACAGTGAGTCATAGTCAACAAATGGTAGAGGCTCTCGATCGGCAAGAGCTAGAAGAGGCAGAAGTTCAATTTCAACAGGCTTTGTTAGAAGATAGTGAAGCACAATTATTGGATTTAGGTCAATATCTTGAAAGTATCGGTTTTTACCCTCAGGCAAAAGAAATCTATGAACAGATTGCAGAAACCTACCCAGAAGTGTATCTGAGTTTGGCAACCATCCTTGCAGAGGAAGGCCAAACGGAAGAGGCCTTTGCTTATTTAGAAGAAATTGGACCTGAATCAAACTGGTATGTGGCCAGTCTCTTGGTTAAGGCGGATCTCTATCAGATGGAAGGCCTAGCAGATGTGGCGCGTGAAAAATTAGTTGAAGCTGCTCATTTGTCTGATGATCCGATCATTCAATTAGGGCTAGCTGAAATTGATCTGGAATTGGAACGCTACCAAGAGGCTATCCAAGAGTATGCCCAGTTAGACAATCGGGAGATTTTAGAAGCAACAGGAATTTCCACCTATCAACGAATTGGGTTTGCCTATGCCAATCTTGGTAAGTTTGAAGCAGCTGTTCCTTTCTTAGAGAAAGCTCTGGAGATTGAATTTGATGACCAGATTGCTTACGAATTAGCGACCTTATTGTCTGACCAAGAAGAATTCCAAAAAGCCCTGATCTACTACAAACAAATTGATACCTTGTCGCCTGATTTTGAGGGCTATGAGTACGGTTATGCCTTGGCTTTACAGGCTGAAAATGACCGTGAAAAAGCGCTTGAGATTGCTAAACAAGGGATCCAGAAGAATCCATTTGATGCCCAATTGAAGCTCCTTGCTTCTCAGCTTTCCTATGAACTCCACCAGCCTGAGCAAGCAGAAGCTTATCTATTAGAGGCTAAAGAAGTGGCAGATGATCTCGAAGAGATTGCTCTTCGCCTGACCACTCTTTATTTGGAACAGGAACGCTTTGACCAAGTCTTGGCTTGGCAAAATGAAGAAGTCGAAACAGTTGTCACTCGGTGGAACATTGCCCGTGCCTTGGCTGCCTTGGAGAAAACAGAAGAGGCCGTCTCAGCCTACCAAGAGCTCTATGAGGATTTAAAGGACAACCCAGAATTCCTCGAAGCCTATGTTTATTTGTTGCGTGAGGCTGGAGATGTGACGAAGGCGCGTGAAGTGGCTAACCAGTATTTGGCCATCGTACCAGACGATGTGCAGATGCAAACCCTCTATGATAGCCTCTAATCAAAACCATATCGTGAAGATTCGGAATAGTTTGTGGTATACTGGTAGAAGATAGAATGAGGAGAGAAAAACATGGAACCAGTGAAACTTTTTCAATACAATACCTTAGGTGCCCTAATGGCGGGTCTGTACGGGGGTTCATTTACGATTGGAGAACTCTTGGAACACGGAGATCTCGGAGTTGGGACGCTTGATTCTATTGATGGAGAGTTGATCGTTTTAGATGGTAAGGCATATCAGGCCAAGGGATCAGGGGACCATCCTGAAATAGTCGAAGTTTCTCCGGATGCAAAGGTTCCTTATGCAGCAGTCGTCCCTCACCAAGCAGAAGTGATTTTCCGCCAACGTTTTGAAATGACAGACGAGGAATTGGAAGCCCGTATTGAGTCTTATTATGATGGGGAAAATCTTTTCCGCTCCATTAAGATTCATGGTGACTTTGCCAAGATGCATGTCCGTATGATTCCAAAATCAACACCTGAGATGAAGTTTGCAGAGGTTGCCACCCATCAGCCAGAGTATACACGAGAAAATGTTACTGGAACCATCGTCGGTTTTTGGACACCAGAAATTTTCCATGGCGTGAGCGTGGCTGGTTATCATTTGCACTTTATTTCAGATGACCACACCTTTGGTGGCCATGTCATGGATTTTGTCATCACAGAAGGGATTGTAGAGGTGGGGGCCATCGATCAGCTGGATCAACGTTTCCCAGTTCAAGACCGTCAGTACCTCTTTGCCAAATTCAATGTTGATGAGGTCAAAGAAGACATTAATAAAGCAGAATAAAAAGAGGCTGGGACAAAAGTCCTAGCCTCTCAATTATTTTTGGATTGTCGAGCAAGACGCAGTGGTTGAGTGGGCTCTACTACGCTGATTTCATCAGCTTTTACAGCCCTACTCAACTGTGCGGAGGTGGGACGACGAAATCGAATTCTAACGAATTACCGATTTCTGTCCCACTCTCTTTTATTTTTGAAATCAGTCTGTTAGTTTCATGGCTTTGATTTTTTCTTCTTCTGGGGTGACCCGCAGAGTCTTTTGGCCGGTGTAGGTGACAAAACCTGGCTTTCCACCAGTTGGTTTATTGAGTTTCTTGACTTCGATCATATCTACTTGGACCAGGTTTGAGAGACGGGCCTTGGAATAGTAGGCGGCCAACTCTGCAGCATCGGTTTTCACTTCATCCGATGGATTTAGATTTCCTGTAATGACGACGTGGCTTCCCGGGATATCTTTGGCATGGAACCAGAGCTCATCTTTCTTAGCGATCTTAAAGGTCAGTTCATCGTTTTGCAAATTATTGCGACCCACTAAAATGATGGTTTTTCCATCACTAGCTAGGTATTTCTCAGGTTTTTTCCGTTTATGAATTTTTTCGCGATTGCGCCGTTTGATAAAGCCGGTCTGGATTAGCTCTTCTCGAATTTCTGCCACCTCAGCTAGGCTCGCTTGAGAAAGGGCTGTTTCAACCGTTTCAAGATAAGAAATGGTTTCCTTGGTTTCTTGAATGAGGATGGTCAAATGTTTGACGGCTTCTTTTAACTTCTGGTAGCGTTTAAAGTGGCGTTGGGCATTTTGATTGGGGGTCAGGGCCTTGTTGAGTTGGATGGTAATGGGCTCGTTGGTATAGTAATTGTCCAGGACAACCTGGTCTTGGTCGTTTGGTACCTGATGGAGGAAGGTTGTCAGCAATTCTCCTTTTTGGCGGAATTCTTCCGCATTGTCGGTCGCCGCTAACTCCGCTTCTTGTTTGGCTAATTTTTTTCGGTTCTTTTCAAGATCGTTTTCGACCTTGCGGATCAATTCACTAGCCTGTTGTTGCACCCGATCGCGCTCAGCCTTGTCTCGGTAATAGTCATCTAGCAGATCGGAAAGTGTCTCAAAGGTTTGACTAGTGGCATCTTCAAAGGGAATAGCCGAGAAGGATTTGGTCGTTAGGCGTGGCTCAGTTGGAGCTTGGAAAAAGGCTCGGAAGGTTTTTAATTTTTCATCCGTCTCAAGTCGCTTGGCCAATTCTTGAGACGTATCTCGCCCCAAACCTTGGAAACATTTTTGAAGGTTCTTTGGGCTTAACTCTTCTTTGTGAAGAAGGGCAAAAAGGGCTTCATCTCCAATTGTAAAAGGATTAACCGCGTCTGTTTTCGGAGGCGCTACATAGGTCGATCCAGGGAGAATGGTCCGGTAGCTATTTTGTGAGAAGCCGACGTGTTTGATAGCTTCGATGATTTTATTGCTGGTGCGGTCCAGGAGAATAATATTACTGTGCTTGCCCATGATTTCGATCATGAGGCTGACAGAAATAGCATCTCCAATTTCATTTTTATTGGAGACACGGATTTCGAGAATCCGGTCGTTCTCCATTTGTTCAATCCCTTCGATGACAGCGCCTTGAAGATATTTGCGCATAACCATAATAAAGGTATTGGGAAAGGCAGGATTTTCAAAGTTGGTCTGGGTCCGTTGAATCCGTCCAAAGACAGAATGGGCTGAGAGTAAGAGTTTTTGGTTTTTCCGATTGCCTCGGATTTGGAGCACTAATTCTTGCTCGAAGGGTTGGTTAATTTTTTGAATGCGGCCACTCAAGAGTTCGGCCTTCAATTCTTGCACCATATGGTGTAAAAAAAATCCATCAAAAGACATGGGATTCCTCATCATTCTAGCGTTTATTCTAGTAAATTATAACAAAATTAGTGCGGAAATCCCAGAGAGAAGCAAGAGGATGTTGAATAGAAAATGCGAACGTTTCCAAAAAAATGCAGAAAAAGTATTGACATTTTTGAAAGAAAACTTTAAAATGTAAGAAATTAGAAAAGTAGTAAATGAAAGTTTCAAGAGAGCCTACGGTTGCTGAGAGTAGGTAGCGGCAGTTTATGAAATTGGACTAATGATGAGATGAATTTGAAACAATAAAAATTCGGTTGGCACACCTTATCGTGCAACTTGTTGCTAGACAAGACAGAGATATGGGGGAGACTATCCTTTTCCCATAAGTGAGGTGGTACCGCGATGACACGTCCTCACATAGCTTTTGCTATGTGTGGGCGTGTTTTTTGTTTTAGATGAGAAGGGAGAAAAGATATGAAGAAACGATGGCGTCTCATTCTTTAGAGGATGAAAAATAGAAGAAAATGAAAAAATAGAAGAGGTATTAAAGATGAAAAATAAACGGTTAATAGGAATTATTGGTTTGATTGCAGCAGCAGTCATTGGGACAGCGATCTATTCAGCTACAGCAGGCAAAGACAACAAGGCAGCAAGTAGCAATGAAAAGGCTAAAGTTGGGGTCTTGCAGTTGGTCAGCCACCCTTCGCTTGATTTGATTTACAAGGGAATTCAAGATGGTTTGGCTGAAGAAGGTTATGACAAAGACAAAGTGGACATTGATTTCCTCAATGCAGAAGGCGACCAAAACAAGGTTGCAACCATGAGTAAACAATTGGTAGACAAGGATAACCAAGTCTTGATTGGAATTGCAACCCCATCTGCTCAAGGTTTGGCTAGTGCAACCAAAGACAAACCAATTGTCATGGGTGCTGTAACCGATCCAGTCGGCGCAAACTTGGTCAAAGATTTGAAAAAACCAGGTGGCAATATCACAGGAGTATCTGACCACAACCCAACGGAACAACAGTTGAAATTGATCAAAGAGTTGACTCCAAACGTGAAAACAATCGGTGTCCTTTACTCAACCAGTGAAGATAATTCTAAAACGCAAGTAGAAGAATTTACAAAATTGGCTGAAAAAGCAGGCTACAAGGTGGTTCCTTATTCAGTCCCTTCTACAAATGAAATTGCTTCAACGGTTTCTGTCATGACTGGTAAAGTGGATGCTATCTGGGTTCCAATTGACAACACCATCGCTTCAGCCTTCTCAACGGTAGTCGAAGCAAACAAAACAGCTAAAAAACCAATCTTCCCAAGTGCGACAGCCATGGTAGAAGCGGGTGGCCTTGGCTCAGTCGTTGTCGATCAACACGATCTTGGAGTGGCAACTGGTAAAATGGCTGCGAAAATCTTGAAAGGTCAAAAACCAGGTGATACACCAGTCGAAATCTTCACAGATGGTAAATCTGTCATCAACAAAAAAGTGGCAGAAGAATTAGGCATTACCATTCCAGAATCTGTCTTGAAAGAAGCTGGACAAGTCATCGAATAAAAACAAACGGATAACAAGAACGGCAGAGGAATTTGGCTTTGGCAGGTCTTTAAATCCTGACCTTTAAAAATGTTCACCAGTGCCCAGGACCAGCTTATTTTACTCTTGGTAGAGGAGAAAGAATTGAAAATCAAAATAACAGATCTTCATCCGACCCAACTATATTTATCAGAAAAGAAGTTACATGATATCCAGATGCTTGATCAATCGGCGGAAATCATCAATGTGGATCCAATTAGTATTCTTGCGTTTGGAAATTGCTTCTTGATTACAGACGGGCATCACAGGGCTTATCAGGCTTTATTGGCAGGTCGGGATACGATTTCTGCTGAGTTTGATAAAGATGGTGGTGATGAAATTTATCATCTCTATGCGCAAGCTTGTGAGGAAAGAAAGATATCCTCTGTTATGGATTTAAAACATCATATCTTAGCTCAAGATGAGTATGAAGCAAAATGGTATAACTGGTGTGATGGTTTTAACCAAGCAGCAACTCTTCTATTGAAAAGGAAAGCAGATGAAACAGACAAGGCAAATAAATAATGCCCTGGGTCTTGTTTCTTTGTCTATTGAAATTAGTCTCATCTAACTTGTTTTTTAACTAAAAATCTGCTAAACTAGATAGTAATTGAATAGAAATCTGCAAGACTAGTACCTCAAGGGAAGTGCAACAGGGAGAAGAGCCGTGACTGAAAGCTCTTTGCATGAAAGCTGAGTGAATTCACTTGCGCAAGGATTTAGAAATTAAGGTCTGAGTTTCAGATAAAAAACGGATGGTACCGCGTGTCAACGCTCCGAATATGGATGTGGCGCGTGGTTTTTTCTATGTCTGAGTGAGGACCATGATGGAGGAAATATGTCAACGATTGAAGAACAACTAAAAGCGCTTCGAGAAGAAACGCTGGCAGCCTTGAAGCAGATCTCTGCTGAAAATAAAAAAGAGATGCAAGAGCTACGCGTCTCTGTCCTTGGGAAGAAAGGCTCTCTAACCGAGATCCTCAAAGGGATGAAAGATGTCTCTGCTGAGATGCGTCCGGTCATCGGGAAACACGTTAATGAAGCCCGTGATGTTTTGACGGCTGCCTTTGAAGAAACAGCTAAGCTCTTGGAAGAAAAGAAAGTCCAAGCCAAATTAGCTAGTGAGAGTATCGATGTGACCCTTCCGGGACGTCCAGTCGCAGTTGGTCATCGCCATGTCTTGACCCAAACCAGTGAAGAAATCGAAGATATCTTTATCGGGATGGGCTACCAAGTTGTAGATGGCTTTGAAGTCGAAAAAGACTACTACAACTTTGAACGCATGAACTTGCCAAAGGATCACCCAGCTCGTGATATGCAGGATACCTTCTATATCACAGAAGAAATCTTGCTTCGGACCCACACATCACCAGTTCAGGCGCGTGCAATGGATGCGCATGACTTTAGCAAGGGACCTTTGAAAATGATTTCTCCAGGCCGTGTTTTCCGTCGGGATACAGATGATGCGACCCACAGCCACCAGTTCCATCAGATCGAAGGCTTGGTTGTTGGGAAGAACATTTCTATGGCGGACCTTCAAGGAACGCTTCAGTTGATCGTGCAAAAGATGTTTGGTGCAGAACGTCAAATCCGTCTGCGTCCTTCTTACTTCCCATTCACCGAGCCATCCGTTGAGGTCGATGTATCTTGCTTCAAATGTGGTGGAGCGGGATGTAATGTATGTAAGAAGACAGGTTGGATCGAAATCATGGGGGCCGGTATGGTTCACCCACGCGTGCTCGAGATGAGTGGCATTGATTCGACAGTCTATTCAGGATTCGCCTTTGGACTTGGTCAGGAGCGTGTAGCCATGCTTCGTTATGGAATCAATGATATCCGTGGCTTTTATCAAGGAGATGTTCGCTTCTCAGAACAGTTTAAATAATCATGTTAGTTAGAGTAAAAATCGATCAATTACAGACCTTACGTGACCTAGAGGTGGAAACCTATCGGGAGACCTTTGGTCCCTATATTGTTGAGGAAGATTTGGAAGATTACTTCTCTACTGTGCTCTCTTTGGAGCAAATTGAGAAGGATCTGCTAGATCCAGAATCCGAAACCTATTTTGTCCTCAATGAAGAACAAGAAATCTGTGGTTTTCTCAAGTTTAACTGGGGCAAGGCCCAAACGGAGCCAGTAGAGATGGACAAGTCCTTTGAGATCCAACGGATCTATGTCAAGAAGGAATGTCATGGGGCTGGTTTCGGCAAGGAAATGTTTACCTTTGCGCTGGATCAAGCCAAGAGACGTGGCTTTGAGTGGGCCTGGCTAGGTGTCTGGGAACGCAATTTTAAGGCGCAAGATTTTTACTACCGCTTTGGTTTTGAACGATTTAGTGAACACCAGTATATAACCGGAGATACCGTGGATACAGACTGGTTGTTGAGAAAGAAATTGATCTAGAAGGAACAAGAAACTTCTATTCTAGAGAAGGGGAGGTTACTAGACCTACCTAAGCCAGCCTCGGGCTGGAAAACACAAAATGAAAGGATCTAAACGAGGGTCAAAGGAAATCTAGGACAGTCATCTAGATGTTAGCATAGCCCTTGGTATCTTACATATGTTAGTTAGTTATAAATGGTTAAAAGAATTGGTGGACATCGATGTGCCATCACAAGAGTTGGCTGAAAAAATGTCAACCACAGGGATCGAGGTAGAAGGTGTGGAATCACCAGCTGCTGGTCTCTCAAAAATTGTCGTCGGAGAAGTCTTGTCTTGTGAAGATGTGCCAGAAACTCATCTTCATGTCTGCCAAGTCAATGTGGGTGAAGAAGAAGCCCGTCAAATCGTCTGTGGAGCACCAAATGTGCGTGCAGGCATCAAGGTTATGGTGGCTCTTCCGGGTGCTCGCATTGCGGATAACTACAAGATCAAAAAAGGAAAAATCCGTGGTTTAGAATCACTAGGGATGATCTGTTCACTTGGTGAATTGGGCATTTCTGACTCCGTTGTACCTAAGGAATTCGCAGATGGCATCCAAATCTTGCCAGATGATGCAGTACCAGGTGAGGAAGTATTCTCTTACCTAGACTTGGATGATGAAATCATCGAACTTTCCATCACTCCAAACCGTGCAGATGCTCTTTCTATGCGTGGGGTAGCGCACGAAGTAGCAGCGATCTATGACAAGGCAGTCAATTTCAAAGACTTTACGTTGTCTGAAACAGACCAAGCTGCAGCCGATACTCTTTCTGTCAGCATTGACACAGACAAGGCATCTTACTATGCCGCTCGTATCTTGGACAATGTGACCATCGCACCAAGTCCACAATGGTTGCAAAATCTTCTCATGAATGAAGGCATCCGTCCAATCAATAACGTGGTGGACGTGACCAACTATATCTTGCTCTACTTTGGTCAGCCGATGCATGCCTTTGACTTGGATACCTTTGAAGGAAACGACATCCGTGTGCGTGAAGCGCGTGCTGGTGAAAAATTAGTAACCTTGGATGGGGAAGAACGTGAGTTGGAAACAAGTGACCTCGTGATTACGGTTGCGGACAAACCAGTAGCCCTTGCAGGTGTCATGGGTGGACAAGCTACAGAAATCTCTGAAAAATCTACTCGTGTTGTCCTTGAAGCAGCTGTCTTCAATGGCAAATCGATCCGTAAGACTAGCGGTCGCCTTAACCTTCGTTCTGAATCATCTTCTCGCTTTGAAAAAGGGATCAATGTGGCAACCGTCAATGAAGCCCTTGATGCGGCAGCGAGCATGATTGCAGAGCTTGCAGGTGCCACTGTTCGCAAGGGAATCGTTTCAGCAGGCCAGCTCGATACTTCTGATGTGGAAGTTTCTTCTACCCTTGCAGACGTTAACCGTGTCCTTGGGACAGATCTTACTTATGCCGATGTCGAAGATGTCTTCCGTCGTCTTGGATTTGGTCTTTCTGGAAATGCTGAAAGCTTTACTGTCAGCGTCCCTCGCCGCCGTTGGGATATCACCATTGAAGCGGACCTCTTTGAAGAAATTGCTCGAATTTATGGTTATGACAAATTACCAGCAACCCTTCCAAAAGATGACGGGACAGCAGGTGAATTGACAGCGACTCAAAAATTGCGTCGCCAAGTTCGGACTATCGCTGAAGGGGCTGGATTGACTGAAATCATTACTTATGCACTGACAACTCCTGAAAAAGCAGTGGAGTTCACGACTGCACCAAGCAACTTAACGGAGCTCATGTGGCCAATGACTGTGGATCGTTCGGTCCTCCGTCAAAATATGATCTCAGGAATCTTGGATACTGTAGCTTATAATGTCGCTCGTAAGAACAAAGATTTGGCCCTCTATGAGATCGGAAAAGTCTTTGAACAGACAGGTAATCCAAAAGAAGACTTGCCAAACGAAATCAATAGCTTTGCCTTTGCTTTGACTGGCTTAGTTGCTGAAAAAGACTTCCAAACTCCAGCTGTTCCAGTTGACTTCTTCTATGCCAAGGGAATCTTGGAAGTCCTCTTTACTCGCTTGGGTCTTGAAGTGACTTATACAGCAACACAGGAAATCAAGAGTCTCCACCCAGGACGTACAGCCTTGCTCTCACTTGGTGACCAGGTGATTGGGGTCTTGGGACAAGTCCACCCTGTAACAGCTAAGGCTTATGACATTCCAGAAACCTATGTGGCAGAATTGAACTTATCTGCTATTGAAGCAGCTCTTCAACCAGCCGCAGCCTTTGTGGAAATCACCAAATTCCCAGCTGTGAGCCGTGATATCGCCCTTCTCCTCAAAGCAGAAGTGACCCACCAAGAAGTGGTTGATGCGATTCAAGCTGCTGGCGTGAAACGCTTAACAGATATCAAACTCTTTGACGTTTTCTCAGGTGAAAAACTAGGACTTGGCATGAAGTCTATGGCCTACAGCTTGACCTTCCAAAATCCAGAAGATAGCTTGACAGATGAAGAAGTCGCACGCTACATGGAAAAAATCCAAGCTTCACTTGAAGAAAAAGTCAATGCAGAAGTGCGTTAAGATGTAAAAAGATGAAACAGTTGAGAATTTCTCAACTGTTTTTTTCTTCCAGGATTTGCAAGTTATAGGCCTTAAAACCCTATAAAAATAAAGAAATTCCTTTAAGTACTCAAAATATCCATGTCAACCATCCTGCTATTATTGACAAATATTTTTATTTTTTTGACAAATATGCTTGTTAAAAAGAAAAAGAAGTGTTACAATGTTTTTAGTTGAAAGAAGGGGAGGTTTCTTATGGGAGCCATATGGATTCTATTTATCCCTTTTCTGGTTATCGTTTATGCAAGCTCAGAAAAGAAGATAAAAGGATTGAACAGACGCATCAGACGATTAGAAAAACAAGTGAAAGGAAATCAAGACATGTCTAGACTTTTAGAAGAATTGAAAGGCCAAACGGCCACTGTTACAGTAGATGGTGTTGGATTTGAGTATGAAATTATAGATATCGATGAAGATTGGGTCAAACTGACCCGTGTGATTCATAAACAACAGAGGGAAACCAAGTTAGTCCGTATCGAAGATATTCAAGGTATTCAACTATAAGGGGGCTGATGCCATGATTTTAAAAAATCGATTGAAAGAGCTGAGGGCGCGTGATGGACTCAACCAATCCGAGCTAGCCAAGCTAGCAGGGGTCTCGCGCCAGTCCATCAGTCTCTTGGAACGTGGTGAGTATACACCTTCTGTCATTATCGCCATGACCATTGCCCAGATCTTCAATGAACCAGTGGAGAATGTCTTTAGTCTAGTAGAGGGAGAAGAATAATATGAAAAAGCAACAACAAGAACGATCCGCTCGTTACCGGTTTTGGAGAAATGTCGGAATCATTACAGTTTCCGGCTTGATTGGAGGAGTCATTGGTTTTTTGACAGGCATGTTCGGATCCGAAAAACCCCTTGAAATCCAATCCTTCTTTAGTAAAGAAGGACTCCTTTGGGGTTCAATACTTTTGTTTCTTATCGTGTTTATGGTCACGATAGCCTTACTAATAAGCGCGAGAAAAGTCCATCAAAAAATGCTCCAGATAGAAGACGAAGAGGAAGCCTATCACTATGACATCCAGAAGGAAAAACTGTTTGGGTTAGCGACCATTTTTAAAGGAGTCATGATCTTGCCATACTTTTTAGTCATCATCTTTTATAGTCAATGGGTGTATATGGATAGACCTTCCACAGGGCACTTGGCTTTTATCTTTGGAGACTTTACCATGCTCTATCTCTTTCTTGTCTTGATTGCCCTATTTTTCCTATCGGATATCTTCTTTCGCAAGACCTTCCATCTGATTTATGGAAAACCGATTCCCCGCAATGCCAATGCCAAGGAAGTGCGTGAATTTATGATGAGTATGATGGATGAAGCAGAAAAGCAGATTAGCTACGAGGAAAACTATGAAATTATCATTAAGTTAAGCAATTATATCTTGCCGATTTCCTTAATTGCGATATTCTTAGTTGGCATTGCTTTCCATACAGATATCTTGTTAGCATTAGTAGTGGTATCACTGATTTATGTCTATATCTTGGTCTCTCAGTACAAGATTACCAAACGTTATTATAAAGAGTAGAGGAGTCATCCATGTTAGAAATTAGAAATTTAGAAAAAAGCTTTGGGAATAAGCAGGTTCTCTTCGGAGTAGATCTGACAGCTCAACAAGGGCATATCCTTGGCTTAGTTGGGAAAAATGGGGCCGGGAAAACAACTATTTTCCACAGTATCTTGCGCTTTTTGGACTACAGCGGCGAGATTCGCCTAGGTGGCAAAGCGATCACCCAAGAAACCTACAAGGAAATTGGCTATTTGCCAGAAGAACGTAGTCTTATGCCAAAACTCACGATTTTTGAGCAGGTCCGCTATTTGGCTGCCTTAAAAGGAATGAGCACTGCTGAGGTCAAGGAAAAATTACCGACCTGGATGGAAAAACTCCAAGTAAAAGGAAAATTGACCGATAAAATCAAGAGTCTCTCAAAAGGGAACCAACAGAAGGTTCAATTGATCATCACCTTGATCCATGAGCCTAAATTGATCATTTTAGATGAACCCTTTAGTGGCTTGGATCCGGTCAATACAGAAGTGCTCAAGCAGGTCATCTTTGAAGAAAAAGAGCGTGGGGCAACCATTATCTTTTCTGACCACGTCATGACCAATGTCGAAGAGTTGTGTGATGATATCCTAATGATCCGTGATGGTTCGGTTGTTCTATCAGGACCTGTCCAAGAGGTCCGGAATAGCTATGGCAAGACTCGCCTCTTTGTCTCTAACGACTTTAGCAAAGAAGAGCTAGAAGCTCTGCCACACGTGACCAAGGTCAGCATGACCAAGCAAGGGACTTGGAAGCTGATCTTGGATGATGCGTCAGCTGGTCCAGAATTATTTGACCGCTTGACCAAGAACCACTACCTAGCAACCTTTGACCACCAAGCCCCAACTATTGATGAGATCTTTAAACTTGAATCAGGAGTAGAAGTATGAAACAGATGTTTGTCGTAATGAAAGAAACCTATATCAGACAAGTGAAATCATGGAGTTTCCTCTTCATGGTCTTCGGTCCCTTCCTCTTTTTAGGATTGAGCATTGGAATCGGTTATCTGACAGGTTCTTCTACAGATGCCAAAAACCAAGTGGCCTTGGTGACAGAAATTCCAGCTGTCAAAGAAAGTCTCAAAGGAACTGATGGCTTGACCTTGGACTACAAGGATGAAGCTGCAGCTAAAAAAGCCATTAAGGATGAGAAAGCAGCTGCTTACCTAACGGTCGATGAAAAAGATGGCCAGCTAGAAGCCACTTATGTGGGCGACCAAGCCATGAAAACAGATTTGAAATCGCTTGTCGCTGCGAAATTAAGCCAAGTCCAACAAGGGATCAATCTAGCGCGTGCCAATCTAAGCAAAGAGCAACTGACAGCCTTGTCTCAACAGGTTTCTCTCAAAGAAAAAATTGATGAGAAAAAAGAAGGCTTGAAAATGGTGCAAACCATGGTTGCAGGTGGTCTAGGAATGTTGCTTTATATGATTTTGATCTTCTACTCGAGTATCACAGCCCAAGAAGTGGCTAGTGAAAAGGGAACTAAGATCATGGAAGTAGTCTTCTCTAGTATCAAAGCAACCGACTATTTCTTCGCACGCATGCTCGGACTCTTCGGAGTGATCTTTACCCATATTTTTGTCTATGTGATTGGTTTAGTAGCTGTTTGGATCTTTAGAGCAGATATCCCAGTTGTCAAGGATATTCTCGCTCCAAACTCTCCGATTACCCAACACCTTGCAGAGTCGATCTCGCTCAATACCGTTTTCTTCATTATCCTTGGGATCTTTATGTATGTGGTGCTCTCTGCCTTCTTAGGCTCAACAGTTGCACGACCTGAAGATTCAGGAAAAGCGATTTCGCCACTAATGATGTTAGTTATCTTTAGCTTCCTTGGGGTAACCACCTTGGGAAGCGCCGGTGATGTCTTCTTATTGAAGATTGGTTCCTACATTCCATTCTTTTCAACCTTCTTCATGCCTTTCCGTACCATCAATGGCTATGCGACTGGTCTTGAATCTTGGGCTTCATTGGGAATTGCGGTTCTCTTTACCATCGTGGGAACAGTTCTCATCGCTCGAATTTACGCGAGCTTAATCCTCCAGACCGATGACCTCGGACCGTGGAAGACCATCAAACGTGCTCTCAGCTATCGCTAATTAGATAAGCCCTCAGTTACAGCTGGGGGCTTTTATTATCCATTGAAAATTATTAAACTCTCTTCCTTCATGCGAACATGTATTTTTTATTAAATTATGATATGATGAATGGGAATAAAAAGAATAGAGAAAAGAACGAATGAGACTATATATCAAAGGCGATTATACAAAAAGAGTACCTTATGGTTATTTAGAACTTGCTGGCAAAATGTGGTTTCCAGAAGAAAAGCAAGTATCGTACTCAAATGCTGGAGACAATGAGCAACTACAAGAGTATTTTTCTGTAAATTTATCCTTGAGGAAAAGTACTGCAGATAAGAGATGGTCTAGTGTCCCCCTAAAGGAAGGGGTACGAAGCCTCTTTTCACATATTGAGGAATGTATTGAGATAGAGTTTGAAGACGCATTTGCTACAGATTATAATGAAAAAGGGGACCATCTTCGTATTTTAACTACCCATCTAGAAGTTTTGACAGTTGATAAACGCGCCATGTACATTATGGCGCTTGAGATTGCAAAGGTCATTGACGGGCAAATTAGCGAGGATAGTAAGAAGACATGGCTAACAGTCGAGGAATTTAAGAGAAAGCACGAGGCTATTCTATCTCTGACTTTTGAAGAAGCAAATGAACGAAGTTTGATTGAAATTCAAACGATGGATGTTGTAGACGACCCTCTTTGGGAGGAAGAAGCTAACCGTCGAAAAGAATATATACTAGCACATGGAGGCGATATCTCAGATTTATGAGACTATATATCAAAAGTGATTTTACGAAAAGAATAACCTTTACTACTAGAGAGCTAGTTTGGAAGATGTGGTTTAAAGAACGGAATAGCAAGAAAATAAGCTACTCCAACGTTGGTGATGATGAGATGCTGCAAGATGATTTTTATTTTGGAGCAGAGTTACACAAATGGGCTTCAGTTGACGAAAGATGGGATAAGGCTCCTTTTATAATTCCGAGCAATCCTTGGTTGTCCTTGCAATATGAAGATATTGAACTTGAATTTGAACATGCCTTTATTTCCGACGACCGCGAAAAGGGGGAGTTTCTTCGAATTGCCTCAACTCATGTAGATATTTTGACGGTTGACAAACGTGCTTTATACATTATGGCTATTGAAGTAGCATCTGCCATTGATGGTCAGATTAGCGAAGACGGCAAGCAAAGTTGGCTAAGTGTAGAAGAATTTAAGAAATATCACAAGGATGTTCTTTCACTGACTTATGATGAAGCTGTTGAAATCAGTTTGGAAGAATTAAAGACAATGGTACCGGTAAGAGATCCTCTATGGGAAGAGGAGGAACGGCTTCGAGAAGAATACATCAAAATCCACGGCGAACGTGTTTATGACGACGAGGAAGACGAGTGAGACTATACATCAAAAGTGATTTTAAGAAAAAAATAACCTTTACGACAAGAGAGTTGCTCTGTGAAATGTGGTTTAAGGAATGGCATGGTCATCCTATTACATACTCAAACGTTGGTGATGATGAGATGCTACAAGATGATTTCTTTTTTGGAGTTCAATTTGATAAATGGCGATTTAATGATAAACGATGGAATCATATACCATATGACAAGAGTGATCCTTGGAATTCGTTTTCTGATGAAAATATTCAATTAGAATTTGAAAATGATTTTATTACTGATGGGAGAGAACGTGGAGAATACCTTAGGATTGCGACTACCCATACTGACATTTTAACGGTTGATAAACGAGCTATGTTTATCATGGCAGTCGAGGTGGCTTCTGCCATTGATGGTCAGATTAGCGAGGATGACAAAGAGACCTGGATGGATGTAGAGACTTTTAAGGAGTTGCACAAGGATGTCTTATCACTAACCTACGATCAAGCAACTGATATCAGTGTGGAGGAACTGAAAAGTATGAGACCTGTAGAAGATTCCTTGTGGGATGAAGAAGAGCGACTTCATGAAGAGTATATTGCCATCCATGGGGAACGTGTTTACGACGACGATGAGGAAGATGAGTGAGACTATATATTAAAGGTAACTACGAGACTAGTATTTACCAAACCTGTATGGAATATCCTTGGAAAATGTGGTTTAAAGAACGAAAAGGTGTGAAAATTGGTTTTTCTTATGCACGTGATGATGATTTCTATTTTAGCGTTAGTTTGGATAAATTTTCTTCGAACGATGAGCGTTGGGGAAAGGCTGATTTTAGAGTAGGCAACGACCCTTGGGCGACTTTTAAGCGTGAAAAGATAAATTTAAATTTTGAAGACTCCTATGAAAGCGATGGACGAGAAAAAGGAGAATATCTACGAATCATCACGACTCATAAGGATATTCTAACTGTTGATAAGCGAGCTCTTTATATCATGGCAATTGAGGTAGCCTCTGCCATTGGCGGTCACATTAGCGAAGATGATAAGGAAACATGGCTGAGCATTGAAGAATTTAAAACAAAACATGCAGATTTGTTGCATTTAACCTACAATGAAGCGGTTGACATTAGCTTGAAAGAGATAGAAGCAATGAAAGCTGTTGATGAGCCACTCTGGGAAGAATTGGATAGGAAGCGCGAGGAATACATCCGAATTTATGGAGAAGTGGAGTTGGATGACGATGAGGAAGACGAATGAGACTCTATATCAAAAGTGATTTTAAGAAAAAAATAACCTTTACGACAAGAGAGTTGCTCTGGAAAATGTGGTTTAAGGAATGGCAGGGTTATCCTATTACATACTCAAACGTTGGTGATGATGAGATGTTGCAAGACGATTTTTACTTTGTAGTAAGCTTTGATAAATGGCGTTTTTGTGACTCAAGATGGGATAATATCCCCTCTTATGATTTAAACAATCCGTGGAATTCCTATAAATATGAAAATATATCCCTTGAATTTGAAAAAACTTTCATTACAGAGTGGAGAGAACGTGGGGATTATTTACGTATCGCAACTTCTCATATAGATGTTTTAACAGTTGATAAACGTGCGATGTATATTATGGCAGTCGATGTAGCTTCTGCCATTGATGGTCAGATTAGCGAGGATGACAAAGAGACCTGGGTGAATGTAGAGACTTTTAAGGAGTTGCACAAGGATGTTCTTTCACTGACTTATGATGAAGCTGTTGAAATCAGTTTGGAAGAATTAAAGACAATGGTACCGGTAAGAGATCCTCTATGGGAAGAGGAGGAACGGCTTCGAGAAGAATACATCAAAATCCATGGTGAACGTGTTTATGACGATGAGGAAGACGATTGAAATTATATATGCATGATAATAGATGGAATAATGTTCGGTTGAAAGAAGGGATTGCCAACGAATTTGGAAGTCATGTATATGAAAATCTTGAATTAGATTTTGAAGACAATCCAGTAACAGACTATCAAGAAAAAGGAGACTGTCTCCGTTTAGCCTCTACCCACCTTGACCTTCTCACTGTTGATAAACGTGCTTTCTACATTATGGCTATTGAAATTGCGACTGCAATTGACGGTCAGATTAGCGAAGATGATAAAGAGAGCTGGTTAAGTGTAGAGGAATTTAAAAAACGGCATGAGGATATCCTTTCGATGAGTTATGAATAGGCCAATGAGCTGAGTTTGGAAGAAATTCCCTTTATGAACGATGTGAGAGACCCTGTTTGGGCAGAAGATGACCGCAGGAATGAGGAATACATCAAAATCCATGGTGAAGTGGAGTTGGATGACGACGAATGAGGCGTTTTACTTCAACCTGTAAGAGTCTGGGATAAAAGTCCCAGACTCTCAATTGTTTTTGGATTGTCGAGCAAGACGCAGTGGTTGAGTGGGCTCTACTACGCTGATTTCATCAGCTTTTACAGCCCTACTCAACTGTGCGGAGGTGGGACGACGAAATCGAATTCTAACGAATGACCGATTTCTGTCCCACTCTCTTTTTGATTTCAAATTGACTTTTGAAATCCTTTTCACTACAATAGAACTACAGAAAAGGAGGCGGACATGAACTATATTGAGTTTGCTGAAAATGAGCGTCTGTCCACGATTGTCCTTGGGATGATGCGGATCAGTCAGATGAGTGAAGATGAGGTGGAGGCCTTGGTAGAGGCAGCCTTGTCAATTGGGATCAACACTTTTGATCTGGCGGATATCTATGGCGATGGCCAGTGTGAGCTCCTGCTGGGTAAGGTTCTCAAGCGTCGTACGGATCTTCGGGACCAGATGTGGATCCAGTCCAAGTGTGGGATTCGCAAGGACGGCTTTACCTATTTTGATTTTTCCAAAGATTATATTTTGGATTCCGTCGATGGCATCCTCGAGCGTCTGCAGATCGAGCGCTTGGATAGCCTCCTCCTTCACCGACCGGATGCCCTCATGGAGCCTGAAGAGGTGGCGGAAGCTTTTGATCAGTTGGAGCAAGCGGGCAAGGTCCGTCATTTTGGGGTGTCCAATCAAAATCCTATGATGATGGAATTGCTTAAAACGGCTGTCAAACAACCTCTCAAGGTCAACCAGTTGCAGTTGAGTGCCGCCTTTACACCGAGCTTTGAAGCTGGTTTTCATGTCAACATGGAGGGGCCAAAAGCAGCAGTTCGTGATGGTAGTGTCTTTGAGTATTGTCGCTTAACTGATACGGTGATTCAAGCTTGGTCTGTCCTCCAGCATGGCTATTTCAAGGGGAATTTTGTCGGCAAGGAAGAGTTTGCGGCCCTCAATCACGTGCTCAATGACTTGGCGAAAAAATACCAAGTCACACCGACAGCCATTGCCCTCGCTTGGGTCCTTCGCTATCCAGGTAAGATGCAGGCCGTCATCGGAACGACCAAGCCCAAGCATGTCCTTGAAGCAGGGAAAGCAGCAACAGTCACTTTGACACGCAAGGAATGGTACCAAATCTACTTGGCGGCGGGAAATGATTTGCCTTAGAATCTTGTTAGTAAACCAGATTCCACTCTTATCGGTGGACTGGTTTTTTGTTTTGTGATTTTCAGATTTTTCTTGACAAGTCTTTCTTTTTTATGGTATTCTTTATGCAACAAGTGTTGCGCAACAGATGTTGCGTGAAAGGAGTCTTATGCCACCCAAGGTTAAATTTAGTAAAGAGGCTATGATTGGGACAGCTTTACAATTGGTGAGAGAAGAGGGAATGGCTAGTTTGACGGCTAGAGCATTAGCGGAGAAACTGGGAGCTACACCGAGAGTCATTTTTGGGCAATTTGCTAATATGGCTGAGTTACAAGCAGAGGTTATTGGTGCTGCGGAAATGGTCGTGGTGGAGTATATTCGCAAGGCCTTAGAAGATGAGAAGCCTTTTCGATCTGTCGGGGTTGCTTATATCCTTTTCGCCTCAAAAGAGCCCCAACTCTTTCAATTGCTTTTCCAAAATCCTAGCAAAGAGCCGATTCGTCGCTTTCAAGATTTTCTTCCTATGAAGGATTATAGTTACCAATTGGTTCTGGATTCGATTGTCGCAGACTATCCGTTGACGTTAGAGGAGGCTAGTCGCTTGTACCAGCATCTATTTATCTACTCACACGGGATGGCCTCTATGGTTGCTTCTGGTATTTATCAGTTCAGCATGGAAGAAGTGATTGGATTACTGACAGAGGTTTGTCAATCTCTCATCAAAGAAATGGTAGGAAAGAAATGATTCAACTAGAAAATGTGCACAAAAGTTACGGCCAAACCAAGGTTTTAAAAGGGATTGATTTGCAGATTCAAGACCAGGATGATGTGGTTATCCTAGGCCCTTCTGGATCAGGAAAGTCAACTCTCTTAAACGTATTATCCGGATTAGAAAAGGTAGATGAGGGGCATATCCTCATTCAAGGACAGGATTTATCGCAACTCACGGATGCGCAATTGACAGCCTTTAGACGTGAGAAGATAGCCTTTATTTTCCAGCAATATTATTTATTGCCTAATCTAACGGTTAGACAAAATGTAAAGATGGGAGCCGACCTGGCAAACAATCATGATTTTTTGAAGATCATCGAGGATTTGGGGCTTGGCGATAAGCTGGATAAGTACCCAAGTGAATTGTCTGGTGGGGAACAGCAGAGAGTGTCTATTGCTCGTGCCTTGGCCAAAAAGCCAGAGATTCTTTTCTTAGATGAGCCGACGGGAGCCCTGGATGAAGAAACAGGGCGAAAGATTCTCGACTATATCTGGAAATTAAAGGAGAAGCTTGGCTTTACCCTCATCATGGTGACGCACAACCAAAATATTGCGGATATGGCTAAAACCATCATTCGTGTCAATAGTGGCAAGATTACCGAAGTTGTGACCAATGATCAACCTCAGACTGCTTATGAGATTGGATGGTAAGCCATGTTTTCAGTAAAAGATATTCGAAAATTAGTTGTCGTCAGTATCATTGGGGCTTGTGCGGTCTTTGTGGCCAATCTCTTCTTGAATTTTTACCTGGATATCGAGCAGTTGGAGATTTCTAAAACCAATCCGATGATTCAGACCTACTATGATGCCCAGGTTTCGCTTTCCTGGATGGTGGCCATGGTCAGTGGGGTTGTCTTGTCCTTGACGTCGATCCTTCTCATGTGTTTTTATATCAAACAATTTGTCGACGACCACAAGGAACAATTAGGAATTTTAAAGGCTTTGGGCTACAGCAATGGCCAGTTGGCTAAACGATTTTGGGCCTTTGGACTCAGTTTTGGAGTTGGAGCACTTCTTGGCTATTTTGCTTCATTTCTCATGATGGGACATTTTTATGACTTCCGCAATGAGAAGAGGATTTTGCCAGAAATCACCATTCATTTTCACTGGCAGCTTTTGCTTGCTTTGGTGATGCTACCAACGACCTTCTTTATGGTTCTCGCGATTGGGTATGCTAGAAGACAACTACAAACGCCAGCGCTTCGCTTATTGAAAAAGTCCCCAAGTCCAATCAAGGTCAAAAGGAGAAAGAGGATTCCTAAGAAAGAGAAAGACTTCCTAAAAGAGTTGTCCTCATCGCTGATTTGGGGGAGAAAATCGATCTTGTTTTTTGTGGTCTTTGGATCCATGTGTTTTGCGGCCATGGTTCAATTGTCCTTTGGCCTCAGGGATTACACAGATGATATCATCCAAACCATGATGATTATGATTGGCTTGATCCTTTCTTTCTCGATTCTCTTTTTGTCATTGGGGATTGTTGTCTCTGAAAGTCGGGAAACCTTGGCTCTTATGAAGGCTTTTGGCTACACCGATCGTGAATGCCAAGGTCATATTCTCGCTCCCTATCGTTTTTGGGCCTATCTAGGATTTGTTCTTGGGACGGCTTATCAATATGGCATCATGGAAATCTTGATCGGTGTGATCAAAGATACGGTTCCTGAAAAGATTGAGCACAACTTTGACTGGAATGTGTGCTTTTGGACTTTGCTCGGTTTTGCGGTGGTTTATGAAAGCCTCTTTTATCTATCCAACAGAAAACTCCAAAAACAAACCATCAAAGAAGTGCTCTTAGCTGAATAAATAGAAAAGAGAGTGGGACAGAAATTGGTAATTCGTTAGAATTCGATTTCGTCGTCCCACCTCCGCACAGTTGAGTAGGGCTGTAAAAGCTGATGAAATCAGCGTAGTAGAGCCCACTCAACCACTGCGTCTTGCTCAACAATCCAAAAACAATTGAGAGGCTAGGACTTTTGTCCCAGCCTCTTTTGTACTAGATCAACAGAAAAACGGATGCTGTCTAAAAATCTTGCATTTTTTTGCAATTTAGGTTACAATGAAGACTATAAAAAACGCGTAATCCCTAGGGTCTTTCCCTCAGGGAATTTTGTGTGTTTTGACCAATTTTTCAGTGGAAAAAAGCTTTGCTTCTACCGCAGAAAAAAGTATGAAAAACTATGGAGGTAATAATGATTCGATCCTTAATTTCCGAGATCAAAGAATTCAAGAAGCCCTCGATTTTGGCTTCCTTGTTCATGGTCTTTGAAGTCATGTTTGAGATTTCGATTCCCTTTGTCATGGCGAGTCTTTTGGACCAAGGTGTTCAACAAAGAAACATGAACAATATTTTGTTTTACGGTGGGCTCATGCTGGTCTGTGCCTTTCTCTCCCTCTTTTGTGGGATGCAGTCTGCCCGTTATGGCGCCTATGCATCGGCTGGTTTTGCCAAAAACCTTCGTCGGGCTATTTTCAAAAAGGTTCAAACCTTCTCATTTGAGAATATTGATCAGTTCTCATCTGGTGGTCTGGTTACTCGGATGATGACGGACGTGACCAATGTGCAAAATGCTTATCAAATGGTCATCCGGATCTGTGTGCGGGCACCGCTCAATTTGATCTTTGCCATTGTGGCTTGTTTCTTGATCAATCCGGAAATGGCCATGATCTTTGTCTATGTGACCATCTTTTTGGCAGCGGTCTTAAGCATCATTATGAAGATTGTGTATCCGCTCTTTACAGAAGTATTTGAAGCTTATGACAATCTCAACAACAGCATTCAGGAAAACATCACCAATATGCGAGTGGTGAAGTCCTACGTTAAGGAAGCAGATGAAACCGTTAAATTCAAAAAGGCTTCACGCCGGATTTATAACATGTTTATGAAGGCTATCCGTGTCGTTGTCTTGAGTAGCCCAGCTATGATGCTTTCCATGTATGCTTCTTTCCTTTTGATCTCTTGGATTGGGGCTCATCTGATCGTTGGTGGCCAACTCTCCACTGGGAATCTGACTTCTATGTTTAGCTACACCATGACCATTCTCATGTCGCTCATGATGTTTATGATGATCTTTGTCATGCTATCGATTTCTATGGCCTCTGTCGAGCGGATCAATGAAGTCTTGACGACCAAAGCGACCATTGTCTCTCCAGAAAATGGGATCAAAGAAGTCGCAGATGGCTCGATCAACTTTGAAGATGTGACTTTTGCCTATACCGATGAAAATGGCGACAAGACCCATGTCTTGCAAGGGATTAACCTTTCCATTCGTTCAGGGGAAGTCATTGGAATCTTGGGAGGAACAGGATCAGGGAAATCGAGCCTAGTACAGTTGATTCCTCGTCTCTATGATGTTGAGTCTGGTCGGGTGACAGTGGCAGGCCACGATGTCAAAGAATACGATCTGGATTCCCTTCGTAAGCAAGTGGCCATGGTTCTTCAGACCAATGTCCTTTTCTCTGGTACGATTAAAGAAAATATGCGCTGGGGAAATAAGGATGCGACAGATGAAGAGATCATCGCAGCCTGTAAGATCGCCCAAGCCGATGAATTTATTCAAGATTTCAAAGAGGGTTATGACACCATGATTGAGCGTGGGGGATCTAATGTCTCCGGTGGCCAACGCCAGCGTCTCTGTATCGCGCGTGCCCTTCTCATGAATCCGAAGATCTTGATCTTGGATGATTCGACTTCAGCGGTCGATACCAAGACAGATAGTTTGATTCGTCAAGGATTGGCAACCAGCTTGAAAGAGACTACCAAAATCATCATTGGTCAACGGATTTCCTCTATTCAAGATGCAGATCGTATTATTGTGATGAATGATGGCCAAATCGATGCGATCGGTCGTCACGAGGAATTGCTTGCGACCAATGCCATCTACCAAGAAGTATATGAAATGCAAACACAAGGGAAAGGAGAAGCAGATGAAAACTAAGAAAAAAGCAAATCTAGGCTCTATCCTTCGCCTGCTCGACTTCCTTTGGAAAAACTACAAGGTGTCCTTGATTGTTTCCTTTATCTTAATCATTCTATCGTCACTTGCGACGGTCAATGTGACAGCTTCGATTCAGTCCTTGGTCGACGTCTATGTGGAGCCCATGCTGACAAGCAACAGCCATGATTTTGGACCGCTCTTGTCCTTCTTGACACGAGTTGGTTTGATCTGTTTGATCGGGGTACTTGCCAACTATGGCTTTACCTTGATCATGGCGACTGTTTCACAAGACTCACTTAGAAGTCTTCGAAATCAGTTGTTTGCTCGCATGCAAAAACTACCCGTTCGTTACTTTGATACCCACCAACACGGGGATATCATGTCTATCTATACCAATGATATTGATGCTCTTCGCCAAGCGATTGAACAATCCATTCCTCAACTTCTATCCTCAGCGATTACCATCCTTGGGGTAACGATTACCATGCTGACGGTTAGTCCACTCCTGTTCTTGATTGTTCTTTTCATGGTTATCGTCATGGTCTTTATCATCAAGGATGTTTCTGGTAAATCAGGTCGTTACTTTGGGGCCCAACAAAAGAACTTGGGGATTGAGAACGGCTTTATTGAAGAAATGATGTCTGGTCAAAAAGTGGTCAAGGCCTTTGTGCACGAATCTGAAAGCATTGAAGATTTTGATCGGATCAATGACCAGCTCTTTGAATCCTCTTATCTAGCCAATCGCTATGCCAATGTCCTCATGCCGATTCTTGGGAACTTGGGAAATGTTTCCTTTGTTCTGACAGCCTTGATCGGGGGACTATTTGCGCTAAACGGCGTCGGTGGTTTAACCATTGGTGGTCTCATGGCCTTTCTGCAATTGAACCGTTCCTTTACAGGTCCGATTGCCCAGGTTTCTCAACAATTGAACTTTGTCCTCATGGCCTTGGCTGGTGGAGATCGTGTCTTTGATCTTTTGGACGAAGAAGAAGAAGTCGACCAAGGAAAAGTGACGTTGGTCAATTATGAACTGGTCGATGGAGAAATGGTCGAAACCGATCAGAAAACCAACAAATGGGCTTGGAAACACCCTCGTCCAAATGGCAGCTACCAGTTGGTCAAACTGGTGGGGCATGTGGTCTTTGACCATGTTGACTTCTCTTATGATGGGAAGAAACAAATCCTTCATGGCATCAACTTGTACGCGGATAAGGGTCAAAAAGTGGCCTTTGTCGGAGCGACTGGTGCAGGAAAGACAACCATCACCAACTTGATCAACCGCTTCTATGATATCCAATCCGGAATGATTACTTATGATGGGATCGATATTAAATTGATTGAGAAAGATTCTCTGCGTCGTTCCCTCGGAATCGTTCTTCAAGATACCCACTTATTCACTGGTACGATTGCGGAAAACATCGCTTATGGCCGTGCTGATGCAACACGGGAAGAAATCCTTGAAGCAGCTCGGATTGCCAATGTGGATTCCTTTGTTAAGCACTTGGATCAGGGCTATGAGACAGTCTTGACGGATGATGGGGCTGGCCTATCAAATGGTCAACGACAATTGATCGCCATTGCCCGTGCAGCCCTTGCCAATGCGCCTGTCTTGATCCTGGACGAAGCGACGTCTTCGATTGACTCACGGACAGAGAAGATGGTGCAAGAAGGGATGGACCGCTTGATGGAAGGTCGGACTGTCTTTGTTATCGCCCACCGTCTATCGACGATTGTCAATTCCGATGTGATTATGGTAATGGACCACGGACGTATTATCGAGCGAGGCAACCATGCTTCCTTGATGGCAGAACGTGGCACCTATTACCGCCTGTACACCGGTGGACTTGAAATTGATTAATAATAAAAAAGCTTGAGCGTTAGCTCAGGCTTTTTTGGCTTATTTCTCAAGTAATTCTTGGATCAAGTCTTCCATGGCAGCTGGTTCTGTTTTGGAGGAGAAGCGTTGGGCGACATGGCCTTGTCGGTCGATGACAAATTTTGCGAAGTTCCATTCGATGTGTTTGCCCAGTGGCCCAGCTGCTTGGTTTTTGAGCCAGTCATAAAGAGGAAGGGCTTCTTTGCCATTGACCTTGGCTTTGGCGAATCGTGGAAAGGTGGTCTGGTAGTTGAGGCTACAGAAGCTATTGATTTCTTCTGCAGTTCCTGGCGCCTGCCCCATGAATTGGTTACAGGGAATGTCTAGGATTTCCAGCCCCTTTTCCTGGTAGCGCAGGTAGAGATCTTGCAGTCCTTGGTATTGCGGGGTCAAGCCACAGCCTGTTGCTGTATTGACCACGATGAGGACCTTACCTTGGTAGTGAGAAAGGGGAATCTCCTCCCCATTCTGGTTTTCTAAAGAAAAATCATAAATGCTGGTCATCGGGATCATCCTTTCTGTTTCTTTAACTTCTATTGTAGCACAAATGTCCTAAAATTGGGGCAAGAGGAGCATGACTTCTTGCTTTAGTCCCTCCTGTGAAAATGATATAATAAGAAGATAACAAGCTCTCAAGAAAATGCCAAAAGGAGAACGGATCGGATGAAATTACTCTATACGGATGTTCGGACCCCCTTGACCCAGGTCCTGACACAAGAAGCCGTAGGGTTAGTAGAACAGGGCAAGCGTGTGTTTTACATTGCGCCCAACTCTCTTTCCTTTGAAAAAGAAGCCAAGGTCTTGTCCTATTTAGAAGGTCAGGCTTCTTTTGCTATTACCGTAACGCGCTTTGCCCAAATGGCCCGTTATTTCATCCTGAATCAGGTTTTTGAGGAGCAACCCTTGGATGACATCGGTCTAGGTATGCTATTTTTTAAAGCTCTGTCCCAGATGAAGGAGCAGGATCTCAAAGCTTACGGGGCCCTGCGCAAGGATCCTCAGTTTATCCAGCAACTGGTCCAGCTCTATCATGAATTGCAGACAGCCCAGATGGATTTTACCGATTTGGAGTTGCTCGAGGAAGCTGAAAAAAGAGAGGACCTCTTGGCGATTTTTGAAGCGGTCTCTGAGATGCTGGTCAAGCATCAGTATGAATCCCAGTCCAAGATGGCCTTTTTCCTCAATCAGGTCGAAGAAGGGCAGCTGGAAGAGCAATTACAGGATGTGGCGATCGTCGTCGATGGCTTCACGCGTTTTTCTGCAGAAGAAGAGGCTTTGATTGGTCTCCTTCACCGAAAAGGAGTGGAGATTGTCATCGGAGTCTATGCCAGTGAAAAAGCCTACCGGGCAAGCTTTAGAGAGGGAAATCTTTACCAAGCCAGTGTTGACTTTCTCCTCCAGCTGGCAAAGACTTTCCAAGTTCAGCCTCAGTATTGTGGGCAAGCGATCGAAGATTCCTTTAGTCGCATGACGCGTATGTTAGAAGCGCGCTACGATTTTTCACAAGTGGAAAATGAGCTGGAGGACCAAGATCGAACCGCTGTCCAACTCTGGCAAACCAATACGCAAAAAGAAGAGTTGGAATTTGTTGCCAAATCCATCCGTCAGCGTCTTCATGATGGGGCCCGCTATCGGGATATTCGGGTCTTGTTAGGCGATGTGGAAGCTTATCAACTGCAACTCAAGACCATTTTTGATCAGTATCAGATCCCCTTTTACTTGGGACGAAGTGAAGCTATGGTCCACCATCCCTTGATTCAGGTCATTGAATCGCTAGGGCGGATCAAACAGTTCAATTACCAGACAGAAGATGTCATCAATCTATTGAAAACGGGTCTGTATAGTGATCTGACGCAAGCAGAAGTCGATGCTTTTGAGCAATACCTTCGCTTTGCGGAAGTAAAGGGTGCTACAAAATTTCACAAGCCTTTTACTAGCAATCGTCAGGGCAAGTTTAATTTGGAAAAGCTTAATACTCTCCGAGAACGCGTCGTAGAACCTCTAGTCCCTTTCTTTTCACAGCGCAAACAAAAGGTGACCCAACTCTTAACCACCTTTACAGAGTTTCTGCAAGAGGCCCAGCTTTCTCAGAATCTACAAGCTTTGATCAAGGATCTAGCCTTGGAGGAGCAGGAGCGCTATGACCAGGTCTGGAAGGCCTTCCTCCACGTCTTAGAGGAGTTGAACCTGGTCTTTGAGGACCAAGAGCTGACAGTGGATGACTTTCTAGCTCTCCTCTTATCGGGGATGCAATTGTCTCAATACCGGACAGTTCCTGCTACGGTCGATGTGGTGACGGTTCAGTCCTATGACTTGATTGAACCCTTGACAGCGCCTTACGTTTACGCGATCGGGCTGACCCAGGAGCGTTTTTCAAAGATCGCTCAGAACACCTCTCTACTCAGTGAAGAAGAGCGCCAGCAGCTGAATGAGGCCACCCAAGAAGGAGCAGAGCTCCAGGTGGTGACCAGCGAAAATCTCAAGAAGAATCGCTTTGTGGCGGTTTCGCTCCTCAATGCGGCGACCAACCAACTGGTCCTATCGGCCCCTAGCTTGGTCAATGAAATGGAAGATAGTGTCTCTCCTTACCTTGTCGAATTGACCAAGGAACCTATTGCCATCGAGTGGACGACCAAACAAGCCCAAGCCTCGAGTGATGATATCGGGACCTACCGGGCCCTCCTAGCGCGCGTGATCGAACTCCATCAAGAAGAAATTACGAGTGAGTTGTCTCCTGAAGAAGCCAGCTTTTGGGGTGTGGCGGTACGGGTCTTGCGCAAGAAATTAGCCGCTGAAGGTATCCAGATTCCTCAGATTTCAACGGAATTAAAGAGTCGCCAGCTCCAATCGGATACGCTTCAAGCGCTCTATCCAGAAGGCAAAGCCTTGACCTTATCTGCTTCTGCCTTGAATGAATACTACAAGCACCAGTATGCCTTTTATCTGCGCTATGTCTTGGGGCTACAAGAGGATGAGACCATCCGACCAGACGCTCGCAGTCATGGGAATTTCTTGCACCGGATCTTTGAACGGGTCTTAAAAGACAGCTCTGATCAAGCTTTTGATCAGCGCTTAAGCGAGGCGATTCGAGAAACCAGCCAAGAAGCAGAGTTCCAGCAATTGTATGGAGAAAATGGAGAGACCGAGTTTATTCGCAACTTGCTTCTTAATACCGCTAAAACAACCGGACGGGTCCTCGCCCAGCAAAATGGCATCGAGACCATTGGTGAGGAGACCCTCTTTGGAGGGAGTGCCCACACCTCTTATCCTTTGTCTGATGGCCGTCTCCTGCAGCTACGAGGCAAGGTGGACCGGATTGACAAATTACGAGAACAAGGAGCTCTTGGCGTTGTGGATTACAAGTCGAGCTTGACGCAATTCCACTATGACAAGTTCTTTAATGGCCTGAATTCTCAATTGCCAACCTATCTCTCTGCCATTCAGGATCTGAAGGAATACCAAGAGGAACAAGGGATTTTCGGAGCCATGTATTTAGAAATGGGAGATCCCCTAGTGGATCTGAAAAAGACCAAGACAGTAGAGGACGCCATCAATCAAACTATGAAAAGTCAACAGTACAAGGGGCTCTTTATGGCAGATCAGGCGCCTTACCTGGGCGAGGCCTATGATAAGAACAAGGCCATGATGCTGAGTAAGGAAGAGCTGGACCTGCTCCTCTTGTACAACGCTTATCTCTATAAAACAGCAGCAGAAGGGATTCTCAAAGGGCAATTTGCCATTAATCCCTATAGTGAAAATAGGCGCAATATCGCACCATATGTGGAGCAGTTTAAATCCATCACTGGATTTGAAGCCGATCGTCACCTCGGTCAGGCACGATTCTTGACCAAACTAGACCAAAAAGGAATACGCGGTGAAAAGGTGAAAGCTGCTTGGATCGAGAAGATGAAGGAGGTCTTGAACAAATGATCAAACAAGCATTTTTGACAAGAGATGAAATCAAGGCCCTTCAGGCCCAAGAGGCAGCCTCTACCAAAGAGCAAAAGCGAACAGCAGAACAGATCGATGCCATCTATAGTTCGGGGACCAATATCTTGGTGTCGGCCTCAGCTGGTTCGGGGAAGACCTTTGTCATGGTGCAAAGGATTTTGGATCAGATCCAGCGAGGCATTTCGATTCAGGAGCTCTTTATCTCGACCTTTACGGTCAAGGCAGCAGGAGAGCTCAAGGAGCGTTTGGAAAGTGAACTTGGAAAAGCCCTGCAAGCGAGCGATGACCCAGAGCTCAAGCAACACCTGGCCCGTCAAATCGCAGATGTCGCCACCAGCGATATCGGAACCATGGACTCCTTTACCCAAAAGGTCCTAACGCGCTATGGCTATTTGCTTGGGTTGGCGCCCCAGTTTCGCATTTTACAAAATGCCAGTGAGCAGCGTCTCTTGCAAAATGAAGTCTTTCAAGCTGTTTTTGACCGCTATTACCAAGGGGGAAACCAAGAAGCTTTTGTCCAGATGGTCAAGAATTTCACGGGGCAGCGCAAAAATTTGACCTTATTTAAAGAGCAGGTCTACCAGATCTATGACTTTCTTCAGTCGACCAGTGATCCGGAGAAATGGTTGGAGGAGCATTTCCTAAAAGGCTATGAAGAGACCGATTTTGAACAGGTTGAAGCTGCTCTGATGGAGAGCATCCAGCAGGCTCTTTATGAGGCAGAGAGCTTTTTTGCCTTTCATTTGTCCAATGAAGGCCAAGCATTTGGCAAGGCCAAATATTTGGAAGCCGTGCAAGAGGTGCTGGATCAGATTGGAAGCCTCACAGAGTGCCCTAATAAAGCGCAACTGAACTCTGTCCTAAAGGCAGTCGTCGCGATTAGTCGAGCTTCAAATGGGGGAGCCTTGACCAATAGAGCCCGTAAAGAAGAGCTGAAAGACCTAGTTACGGCTTATAACCAAGACAAAAACATTCATATCAACCGCCTCAGAGACTTGGAAAATCAGCTCTATCAGCTGGAATTTCAACAAACCTTCCACCAAGAAGAAGGGCCTATGCTCTCTTTGCTGCGGGACTTTATCAGAGACTTTGCTCGCGCTTATCTAGAGCGAAAAATCCAAGAAAAGGCTTATGAATTTGGGGACATCAGTCATTTTGCCATTCAAATTTTAGAGCAATTCCCAGAGGTGAGACAAGCCTTTCAGGAGCGCTACCATGAGGTTATGGTCGATGAGTACCAGGACACCAACCATACCCAAGAGCGGATGTTGGACTTGTTGTCAAATGGCCACAATCGTTTCATGGTGGGGGATATCAAGCAATCCATTTACCGCTTCCGTCAGGCAGATCCACAGATTTTTAATGATAAATTTAAATCCTACCAAGAAGAAGGGGCGAAAGGGCGGTTGATCCTCCTCAAGGAAAATTTCCGGAGTCATGTGGAAGTGTTGGATGCGACTAATGATGTCTTTCGCCATTTGATGGACGAAGAGGTAGGAGAGATTGACTACAATCAAACCCACTATCTAGTTGCAGGAAGCGACAAGCAGCGGATAGCCTTGCCACAACATCGGGCAGAATTTTTGCTCTATGATGGTAGCCAAGACCAGGAAGAAAAGGCCGAAGACGAGGAAGTTGCTTCTGGACTCGAGACGGTTTCCAAGGGAGAAATTCTCCTTGTCATCAAAAAAATTTTACGCCTCCATCGGGTGGAAAAAGTGCCTTTTAAAGAGATCACTCTCTTGACCGCGACTCGAACGCGAAATGACGCGATTCTGGAAGCCTTTGACCAGTACCAGATTCCGATTGTGGCAGATAGCGGACAGGCGCATTATCTTGAGTCACTGGAAGTGATGGTCATGTTGGATACCTTGCGGACCATTAACAACCCTTTGCATGATTATCCCTTAGTAGCCCTCATGAAATCCCCTATGTTTGACTTTGATGAAGATGAGTTGGCACGGATTTCCTTGCAGACGCTTCCAAAGCAAAAGCAGGTGGCCTTCTATCACAAGGTCCAGTTAGCCCTTGAAAAAACTGCAGAGCATGCCAATCTGATCGATGCCAAGCTCCTCGCTAAAATCGAGAACTTCATCAAGGTTTTATCTTCTTGGCGTGCTATGGCAAAAACTCATTCGCTCTATGATTTGCTGTGGAAAATCTATGAGGATCGCTATTACTACGACTATGTTGGCGCCCTTCCAAATGGTGCCCAGCGCCAGGCCAACCTCTATGCCTTGACGCTTCGGGCCAATGATTATGAGAAGGCCAGCTTTAAGGGCTTGTCGCGCTTCATTGCCATGATCGATAAGGTGATCGAAAATGAACACGATTTGGCCAGCGTTCCTCTGGCAGCACCCAAAGATGCCGTCCAGCTCATGACGGTTCATAAGAGTAAGGGGCTGGAATTCAAGTATGTCTTTATTCTCAATATGGACAAGGCCTTTAACCGCAAGGATCAATCGGGACCGATTATTCTCAGCCGTCAAAAAGGGATTGGTTTTAAATACATTGCCAACCTGCCAGTTGAGACCGAAAATCCAGCCACCCCTGAAAGCATCCGCCTGCAGATCGAAACGCCTTGCTACCAAGGCAATGTGGAAGAAACAAAATTAGCCACGATTTCAGAGCAAATGCGTCTTCTATATGTTGCTATGACACGGGCCGAGCTCAAGCTCTATCTGGTTGGAAAAGGCCGTGAGGACAAAATGCGCGATACTGATTGGGGGACTAGTCGCAATGGCAAGCTGGATCCGGAAAAACGAAAAGAATGGACCTCTTATCAGGACTGGCTCTTTGCTATTCAAGATGTGTTTGCCAAGAATACCCTGGCCTATGACACGCGTTTTGTGACAGACGAAGACCTGACAACGGATCAGCTGGAGCCACTAGAGAAGGATTCCCGCCTAGATCGGCTCAAGGATGTCCGCCAGTCAGAGGATATTCGTCGGGCTTTGGATATCTTGGAAAATGTTGATCGCCTCAATCAGCTCTATGCTCCGGCTATTCATTTGCCTAGTGTCCGTACTCCTAGTCAGATCAAGAAATTCTACGAGCCGGTCATGGATGCCAATGGCGTCCAAATCATGGATGCCAAGCCTGTAACGCCAGACTTTGAGCTTCCAACTTTTGGTCAAGAAAAAGCTGTGACAGGAGCCCAAGTCGGTAGTGCTGTCCATGAACTCATGCAGCGCGTGCCTCTTGAAGAAGAAATCACTCTTGATACACTGCGTCAAGCCTTGGAGCAAGTCCAAGCAGAGCCAGCGGTCAAAGCGCGCATCAAGCTAGAGGCCATTCTCGCTTTCTATGAGACGCCTTTGGGGACCTTGCTTCAAAGAGAAGCCCCTCGTGTTCATCGTGAAGCCCCCTTTGCCATGCTGAAGAAAGATCCAGCTAGTGGAGAGGACTTTGTCGTGCGGGGGATCTTGGATGGGTATATCGTGCTAGAAGACCGGATCCTGCTCTTTGACTACAAGACAGATCACTACAAGTGCCCTAGCCAATTGGTCGAACGCTACCGAGATCAGCTCGATCTCTATGCAGAAGCTCTTCGCCGTTCCTATGGCCAAGAGCAAGTAGAAAAATACCTCGTGCTTCTAGGTGGCCCCCATCTAGAAGTGGTGAAAGTGGAGTAAATCATGGCAATTGCACAGAAAAACATCGAACGGATCCAAAGAATGGAAGGTTATTTGAATGACTATGCCAAGACTTTGGAAGAAACCAAAAAAGCAGTGGATCAGCTAAGAGAGCATCAAGAAAGCTATATCCAACTGCGCGATTATTATAGTAGTCAGGCCTATTTTGATGATTTGGACTTGTCCAATCAAGCTGACTTTCCAGCAGATCTACCATGTGGTGTCTTGTCCGAAGATGCCGTCTATGATTTGTTAGACGAGCATTTTCAGATGGGAGTGGAGCTATTGGAGATCGCAACGAAAATGATCAAAGAACGTTGAAATCATTATTTATATTTTATCTTTCCTTAGGTGACGGCGGACGCTAGCGAACTTCTACGAAGTTCCATAGCTAATTATTGAGCCCCTTCGCTCTTGAAATTCTTAGCTCAGGCTAAAACAGTTCCCCGAACTGTTTTACTCTCAATAATTCCGAGTACCTGAAACAGCTCCTGTTTCAGGTACTTTTGTCACTGCGGAAAGAAAAATATGTAAATGATGACATAGAGAATTGTGGGATTACTTGACTAATTCATTGGATATTTCGACTGACTTATTAAAATGTAAAAGCAACTAACAGATACAAAAAAAGCCCCGGTTGCCCGGAGCTTTTTGAATGATTAGTGTGAGACACGGCGACGTGCTGCTTTTTTGCGGTTTTCTTCGATGAAAGCTGCTTTCTTTTCTTCTGGCTCGATTACTTTTTTCTTGAATGTGTAAACTGCACCTGCGACAGCAGCAACTGTACCAGCAACACCAGTAACAAAACCTTTACCAAATCCTTTAGCCATGAGAATTTCTCCTTTTCTGAACTTTAAATATTTATGTTATAATATATGGTAACGAAAAAACGTGAATTTTGCAAGGAAAAACGATGAAAACCAAGATAATTGTGATTGTGGGACCTACTGCTGTTGGGAAAACAGCTCTTGCGATCGATTTGGCGCAAGCCTTCAATGGTGAAATCATTAGTGGCGATAGTCAACAAGTCTATCGCAAGCTGGATATTGGAACAGCCAAGGCGACACCAGAAGAGCAAGCTGCAGCTCCCCATCATTTGATCGATGTGCGGGAGGTGACCGAGTCTTACTCGGCTTTTGATTTTGTAAGAGAAGCCAAGACTGCGATTGAGGATATCACAGCTCGAGGCAAGCTTCCTATCATTGCAGGTGGGACAGGTCTTTACATCCAAAGTCTGCTCGAAGGTTATCATCTAGGTGGTGAAGTTCCTCATGAAGAGATTCTGGCCTATCGCGCTCAATTGGACTTGCTTTCGGATGAAGACTTGTACCAAAGAGTGGCGGAGCAAGGACTTGTGATTCCTCAGCTCAATCGCCGTCGGGCCATGCGGGCTCTTGAAATTGCGCATTTTGGAAAAGACCTAGCAAACGAAGAGACCGATTATGAACCCTATCTGATCTGTCTAGATGATGATCGGTCCTTGATCTATGATCGTATCAATCGTCGAGTAGATAGCATGTTAGAGGAGGGCTTACTGGATGAAGCTCGCTGGCTCTATGACCATTACCCAGATGTGCAAGCCAGTAAAGGGATTGGCTACAAGGAACTCTTTCCCTACTTTAAGGGGGAGCAAAGCCTTGAAGAAGCCAGTGAGACCCTCAAGCGCAACACCCGGCGTTTTGCCAAACGGCAGCTGACCTGGTTTCGAAATCGGATGGAAGTGACCTTTTACGCCATTTCTGCCCCCCACTTCAAGGAGCAGGTTCTTGCAGATGTAAAGGAGTTTTTAGAGCATGATTGAAACAGAAAAGAAACAAGAACGCATCCTTTTGGTTGGTGTGGAACTTCAAGGCATGGACAATTTTGATATGTCGATGGAGGAGTTGGCAAGCCTAGCTAAAACAGCCGGTGGAGATGTCCGGGGCTCTTATACACAAAAGCGGGAGAAGTACGATACTAAGACCTTTGTCGGCTCAGGAAAATTAGAAGAAATTGCTCAGATGGTCGAAGCAGATGAGATTACGACAGTGGTGGTCAATAACCGCCTGACGCCCCGGCAAAATGTCAATTTAGAAGAAATCCTTGGGGTTAAGGTTATTGACCGGATGCAGCTGATTCTAGATATCTTTGCCATGCGAGCTAGAAGCCATGAAGGGAAGTTGCAGGTGCACTTGGCCCAGCTTAAATACCTCTTGCCACGCCTTGTTGGTCAAGGGATCATGCTCAGCCGTCAGGCCGGGGGAATTGGATCTCGTGGTCCAGGGGAAAGTCAGTTGGAGTTGAACCGCCGGAGCGTTCGCAATCAAATCACCGATATCGAGCGCCAGCTCAAGGCTGTTGAAAAGAACCGGGAAACCCTTCGTGAAAAACGTTTGGAATCACCTGTTTTCAAGATTGGTTTGATCGGCTATACCAATGCAGGAAAGTCGACCATTATGAATCAGCTGACCAGTAAGAGCCAGTATGAAGCCGATGAACTCTTTGCGACCTTGGATGCCACAACCAAGAGCATCCATCTAACAGGCAATCTGCAAGTGACGTTGACCGATACGGTTGGCTTTATCCAAGATCTACCAACAGAGTTGGTATCAAGCTTTAAGTCGACCCTGGAAGAAAGTAAGAATGTAGACCTCCTGGTCCATGTCATCGATGCATCTGATCCTAATCACGAGGAGCATGAAAAGACGGTGCTTTCGATCATGAAGGACCTGGATATGCTGGAGATTCCTCGCTTGACCCTTTACAACAAAGCAGATAAAGTAGCAGACTTTACCCCAACCCAGACACCTTTTAGCTTGATTTCAGCGCGCTCTGAGACAGCCCGTGAAGATCTCCAGGCTTTGCTTCTAGAAAAACTGAGAGAGCTCTTTGTTCCCTTTACCATTCGCGTTCCCTTTTCAAAATCTTATCGGACACATGATCTAGAAACAGTAGCGATCATTGACCAGCGCGAATTTGAAGAGGATGTCGAGGTCATTCAAGGATATATCGCAGAGAAAAATAAGTGGAAGTTGGAAGAATTTTATGACGGATTACGTTGATTTAGCAATAAAATATGGAGGCTATACCAGTCTCGATCGGGTCTATCTGACCAATCTTTTAAGCACGATCCCTGAGGAATTGCGTCTCCGTGTGATTACGCCTCCCCCAAGTGTGATCAACGCCTATTTCGCAGAGCTCTATCAAAAAAAGAGCCCCAAGGAGGCCATGGATTATTTCTTGGACTTGAGTCGGGTGTTTGACTTATTCACAGTTCAGCAAAGCTTTGATGAACGGAAGCCTTTTATCCGCCTCAACTTATCAGGGAAGTCTTATGGCTTGGCTTACGTAAATGAAGAGTTAGCCTGTGTCTTTGCTGAACATCCAGCAGAAGATATCACTCCTGCCATTTTATTTGAGGTCGCAGAGATCTTTCCACATTGTTTGGTCTTTGAAAAAGATGGCAAGATTTGTCTGCAAGAGGCTGAACCAGAAGTGGTCACTAAAACAGAGGCCCTCTCAGCCCTGACTGATTTGATGACCTTGGAAGATGGACGCTTGAAACTGTCAGGATATAACCAAGAAGAGCTTCTCGAGCTAGCGCAAGCCTACCCAGGCGACCTTTCTTTCCGTTTAGAGAACCGGACGGCCATGATTTATATAGATAGAAAGTAGACAATGGACATTCAATTTTTAGGAACGGGAGCTGGGCAACCCTCAAAAGCCCGTAATGTATCGAGCCTAGCGCTCAAATTGCTGGACGAGATCAATGAAGTCTGGCTCTTTGATTGTGGCGAAGCGACACAGAATCAAATTTTAGAAACGACTATTCGTCCGCGAAAGGTTAGCAAGATCTTTATCACTCACCTACACGGAGACCATATTTTTGGTTTGCCAGGTTTCCTCTCTAGTCGGGCCTTTCAGGCCAATGAAGAGCAGACGGATCTGGATATCTATGGACCAGCAGGGATCAAATCCTTTGTCATGACCAGTCTTCGCGTATCAGGCTCTCGCCTGCCTTACCGCATCCATTTTCATGAATTCGATGAACATTCTCTAGGTAAGATTTTAGAAACCGATAAATTCACGGTTTATGCAGAAGCTTTGGACCACACCATTTTCTGTGTGGGTTACCGGATCATGCAAAAAGACCTCGAAGGGACGCTGGACGCAGATAAGCTCAAGGCAGCAGGGGTTCCTTTTGGTCCACTCTTTGGCCAGGTCAAAAATGGCCAAGATGTCACCCTGGAAGATGGTACTAAGATCATTGCAGCGGATTATATTTCAGCCCCTCGACCTGGTAAGATTATCACGATCCTTGGAGATACCAGAAAGACTGATGCCAGCGTCCGCCTCGGGGTCAATGCGGATGTCCTCGTCCATGAGTCTACCTATGGCAAGGGTGATGAGAAGATTGCTCGTAAACACGGCCACTCTACCAATATGCAGGCGGCAGAAGTAGCGCGTGAAGCTGGAGCCAAGCGCCTTCTACTCAACCACATCAGTGCTCGCTTCTTATCAAAAGACATCAGCCAATTGCGTAAGGATGCATCCAGCATTTTTGAAAATGTCTATGTCGTCAAAGATTTGGAAGAAGTGGAGATCTAAGATGCGAACCATTCTCATAACAGGAGCAAGTGGAGGCTTGGCCCAAGAAATGGTCAAGCTCCTCCCTGAAGATTGGCTGATTCTCCTAGGTAGAAATCAAGAAAAACTGGAAAAGCTCTATGCCAGTCATCCCCAAGCTGAATGCATCGGGATCGATATCACTGATTCCTCAGCCGTCCAAGATTTGGTAGAAGAGCTCTATCAGCGCTATGGACAGATTGATATCTTGGTCAACAACGCAGGCTATGGGATTTTTGAAGAGTTTGACCAGATTACCAATGAGCAAATTTATGCCATGTTTGAAGTCAATACCTTTGCCCTCATGCAGCTCTCACGCTTGATGGGTGCGCACATGAAGGAAGCAGGCAAGGGGCACATCGTCAACATCGTCAGCATGGCGGGTCTCGTCGCAACTGCCAAATCCAGCCTTTATTCGGCCACCAAGTTTGCGGCCATTGGTTTCTCCAATGCCCTGCGCTTGGAACTCATGCCCTTTGGTGTCCATGTGACGACGGTTAATCCAGGCCCCATTCGGACCACTTTCTTTGATCAGGCAGACCCAGACGGAAGCTATGTCAAAGCTGTGGATCGCTACATTTTGGAACCAGACTTTGTGGCTAAGAAGATCGTGAAAAGCTTTGGAAAACCAAAACGTGAGCTCAATTTGCCTTGGCTTTTGAACCTGACCCACAAGCTCTATACTCTTTTCCCACGCATCTCGGACAAGCTAGCCTGCAAGATGTTTAACTTCAAATAGGAGGAGATCGATGGCCGCAAATATTCAAGCTTATTTAGAGAACCTCCAGCAACCCTGGGGACAGATCTATTATGATATCCTTTTTGAACAATTGAAGGACATCAAGGGAAAGCGAGTGCTTGATTTTGGCAGTGGCTTCGGCCTTGTAGCCAATCACCTAGCGCAAGACAATGAGGTCCTTGCTGTAGAACCAAATGAAGAAATGGTGGCCTTGCGGGTCCAGGACCATCCCTACCAGCAACTCGTTGGGAGTCTGGACCAGATAGAGAGCTTTGAAGATGCCAGCTTTGATGTCATCCTCTGCCATAATGTCTTGGAGTATGTAGAGGATCGCAAGGTGGTTCTCAAGGCATTCACTCGTCTCTTGAAACCAGGAGGACTGCTCTCTATCGTCAAGCACAATGAGGTTGGCCGCGTCCTGCAGACCGTCGTTTTTGAAAATGATCCTCAGAAGGCGCTTGATCTCTTAGCAGGTCAGGACTTGGAAACTCACTCCATGGGCTTGGCTCAGGCCTATGATCTAGATAGAGCAGTAGAAGATCTAGCCCTCGAAGTTCAGGACTACCAAGGGATCCGTGTCTTTTATGCCTTGCAGGACAATCGCTTCAAGGGCCAAGAAGGCTGGCGAGAGTCTATGCTCAAAATGGAGCTGGCCGTTTGCCAAGAGTTCCCTTATCGGGATATCGCCTTCTTCCAGCACTATAGGTTAAAAAGGAGTTAAGATGTTACATTACAAACAAGAAATTCCAGCGATGACAGACCTACTCGCACTCTACGGCTCGGTCGGCTGGACCAATTATACCAACAACCCAGCTATGTTGGAACAAGCTGTCAAAGCTAGTCTCTGGCAGTTGGCCGTCTATGATGAGAAAGAGCTCGTAGCATACATTCGCTTGGTAGGTGATGGCCACTCGGTTATTTTTGTGCAGGACCTTTTGGTAAGACCAGATCACCAGCGCCAAGGCATTGGAAGGAAACTCTTAAAAGAGGCTTTAGCGACCTTCCCAAATGTCTATCAACGGCTCCTCGTCACAGAACGGAGCGAGAAGAATCTAGCCTTTTACCAGTCTCTGGGCTTTGTCGAACTTTCAGAGCAAGCCTGTACAGGGATGATTTATATGAAATAAGAGAGTGGGATAGAAATCGGTAATTCGTTAGAATTCGATTTCGTCGTCCCACCTCCGCACAGTTGAGTAGGGCTGTAAAAGCTGATGAAATCAGCGTAGTAGAGCCCACTCAACCACTGCGTCTTGCTCGACAATCCAAAAATAATTGAGAGGCTAGGACTTTTGTCCCAGCCTCTATCTATTTGACTGACAAAAGGGGGGATTGGTGGTAAAATGAGGAAGAGATTAGGAGGAGATGAAATGAAGAAGAAAATAAAATGGGGCCTTGTCTTATGTTCGGTACTTATACCAGTATGTTTGAGTGCCTGCAAACAAGGAACTGTAGAAAAACAAGGTTCTTCGAATAAAGAAGTACAGAAGAAAATCGATCGAAAAAACATTCATTTTGACAAGACAGGACCTGCAGCAACATTTGATTGGGATGCAAAGAACAGTATCAGATACATAACGTTTGAAAAACTTCCACAATATATGAGGTCAGATGATAGCGATGGTATTTCAATATATGGACAGCAACCGAATGAAGTCTCTCTATCTGAGGAAGGAAGAGTTCAAAAAGCTTTGCAGGTCGTTGAAGGAATCTATGTAGATCCAAGGGGAATAGACACAGTAATCAAGGCCAATGGGGCAAAAAATCAAGAGGATATGTATACTCGACTCTGGAACGATTATATTATCCCTAAAATTGAAAAAAACAGTAGTACTTTTGATCCAAATACTTATGTGGAATATCTTGGTGAGAAGTACCCCCTCAAAATATATGGTCCCATGTATTTGAAGCTCATGACGAATGCATTGAGCTTTGGAAAAAAATATGAATTAAAGGGCTATGCAGTTAAGGGAAACAAAGTATTTATTCGCATTCAGGTACCAACTTACTTCCCAGAGCTTTTACCGAGAGGGAATAAATATTATAAAAATCCTAATGAGTCAGATTTCAATCAAGCCTTCTATGATTGGCTCGATGAATTCCATCAAAGGTATGCTGAAAAAGAAATAAATCGAGATGATCATATTTCCTATATCATGCTTTCAACAGTTTTACAACAGTTAGTTAACAAAAATTTCGAGGCAACCTCATTATCCGGTTATGCTTATAGTAAAACTTCGCCTACGGAATTCACGGTTGAAATGGAAGTGACAAATCAAGGTGATGTTCGAATTGATTTAAAAAACTTGGCTATTCTCTTACAAATCCCTCAACAAATGAAGGGGGATAATCAGTATGGTAAGCAAGATGAGAATAATATCTTTTGGACCATCCCATCTGGAAATAATAATGACGGACAAAAGATAAAAGAAAAATTAAAGAATTTTAATCCCAAAAATCCTGTTAAAAGTTATGCAATTGGAGAGCCAGTTGTATTTGCTAATGGCTTAGAAGTTACACTGAATAGTGTAACAGACGATCCAAATTTGGATGTTCAGGATGATCAAGACCGTATCGATACAAGGAAAAAACAACATCGATTGATCGTCGAATTCACCCTATCGAATACAACACCTCTCAGTATTGAAAATACTCCAGATTATACAAATGTAGATCTCTATGATGGCCATGGCAAATCTGCTTATATGTTGAATAATACTTTAAATTACAAACAGCCAACAGTCCTTGAAGCAGGAGAATCTGGTATATATAAAATTAACTATTTAACAGATGGGGATGGGCCGTTTACGATCGTTTATGGTGATGCCAAATGGGTCGTTCAAAAATAGAGAAAAATCCAAATCTTTAATCAGCTTATTGTAAAAGCTAGTGAGTTTAAGAAATTATAAGAAGCTTCAGTTGTCAATAAATTATTAAAGAAATTTATTCATATGTGGTTGGAAAAGTCGGAATACTTTTAAAGAAAAATGACGAACAAATAAGGTAAAAGAAGCGTACAGAAAGTAGAAAAGAGAGAATGAAGAAGATTTTTAAATCAATCAAGTTTTGGATATTTGTATTACTTGTTACCTTGGCAGGAGGCTGGTTTATCCGGTATGAAATTCATAAGCGTGATATATCACAATTTGTAACTTGGAAACCTCGTCCACACATAGTTGATTCCCAATTTATTGCAGGTGGGAAAGCAGTAGCTATTCAATGGGATAATAAAAAAGAAGTGGATGAGGCGCTGGAAGCAAATTCGTACAATCCAAAAGTTAAAGTAGAATGGTTTATAAATGGTGGAAATAGTGAACGGTACATTGCACAAGAAAGTTACAAATTAAAATCTGACCCACGTCTCTATTTTCAATATTATATTCGTGGTAATCAAGTTCCTTACCTAACTACAAATAAAGCACAAAAGGGAGAGTACTGGCTCATTGATGTCTATGATACCAAGGACAAGCGCTTAGTGAAGAAAACATATGATGTTTTTAAGATAGTACGAGATATGGATAAGAATTATATCCCCTTATCTGTTAAAGTTTCTTCTATGTTGTTGGATACAGATGATGGAGAAACATACATTCCGATTGATATTCTTGTCGATAAGAAAGACAAATATATTGTAGAACCTGGAAATATCTATGTACAAACAGAGTATCAATCTCGTATAGGGTTAATGAATGTTAAGGATGGAAAGTTCGCTTGGAAAACCTCATCAGGCAAAGGTTATGAACAAGTTCAAAAAGAAAATCGAGAAAGCGACAAAGACTTACATCCATTTGAATACAATTTTGAAAGAGGACAATTGCAGCTCCAACATTCACGTTTGTTATTTACAGATCGTAGTGATGAGACTAAGGACATCCCATTGAAAATACTCTATCCGAAAGTATATTCGATTTTTCGCAAAGGGAATGATCCAACTACTGTAAAATGGGGTGAAGAATATACAAAAGGGGAGAATGCCTATCTATACTTTCTTGGACCAGAAGATCTCAACTTTGATATTTCATTTTTGGAACTGCTTTATAAAGTTCCAGAGGGTCGTTCAGGTGGATGGTATGATGTCCTACAGTATCATAAGATACCAGCAGAGCTTTCAAAAGATGGGCAAGAACATCATGTGAATAACAAAAAGGAGTTTTTCCAATATTTTAAAAAGGAATTAAATCAAAGTAACGATGCTACAGAGTTCTCATTGCTGAGACGCTTATATGAAGTACAGAACTACGTGGTCTCTAGAGATTTTGGTCAGTCCTTCGGTAATCTGACCATACCAGCTGAGTATACTAAAGATGGGAAGGTTCATGTCGTTCAAAATGATGAAGAATTCTTCAAATATATGGATTTAGAGAAAATTCCTAATAAAAAGATGAAAGAAGATATTAAAAAAATGTTCCCATATGATGTAAAAAATTAATCGATTAGGTCGGATTTAGCAAGGAGGTCAGGCTATGAAGCCCAACTATTTCAAACTATTCGCAGGAATTCCACTTATTCTTTGTTGCCTGTTTCTTTCCAGTTGCAAGATCATGAAACCGAGTGATTATAAAAAGGCGAAGGAAGTTGTTACAGAAGTTTTTAAAGAAAATGATCTTCATGGCAAAGTTACCATCACTAAGTTATCCTGGACTGCCCTAGAATACCCACAGTATCATGTGAGCTACGCATACTCTGAGAAGACCTACGATGATCAAACGGTACAATTGGAAGATGAGGACGTAACTTTTAAAGATGACTGGTCGAGGTCATATAGTAGTTTTCTTCCATCATACAAGGAAGCGTTTTTAAAACAGAAATCTATTAAAAATATCGAGGAAAAACTAGAGACTGAAATAAAGAAGCAATCTCTAGGTATTCCTATTAGTTTCTTTGGTTTTTTATCTAACTCCAACCGTGATGAGAAGGAGCAAATTCTAGATAGTATCGCAAGTCAAAATCTCAAAGAAGGGAAAAAGGACTTTGCTGGTTACTATCAAATCCCTTTTCAGACCTTAATCGATCAAGAGTTAATCCGTATGACTATTTATATAGAGGATGGTGTATCCGTTAAGGAACAAGACTTAAAAGCAGCAGCTAAAAAATTAGACGCTAGCAAACTACCGGATGGTGCCTATGATTTCTACTATTCCAAAGGTAGTTATGCTGATTCCATCAGTTACTCATTCAAAGTTAAAGATGGGAAAGTTATTTTTTATGAAGATCAAAACAAACCAGAATAAGAGAAGCAGATACAAAAAAAGATCTAGTCGTGTTTGACTAGATCTTTCATGTTGCTTAGAAGTCTTCCTTCTTCTTAAGTGTCATAGAAGCAATAGCTGTAGCGACGAATGTCAAACCAGTTACAAGAAGTCCTAAATGATCTGCAGTTCCTGTTGAAGGAAGAGATCGTTTACCTTCTTTAGGCTTGTCACTAGATTTAGGAGTTTCACTAGATTTAGGTTTGTCACTAGGCTTAGGCTTATCTCCATTTGGTGATGGAGTTTTAGGTTTGCTATTACTTGGTGTTGGTATATTTGGAATATCTGTTGATGGTGGAGGTGGAAGAAGTTTATTCACCACGTTTCCTTTATCAACGACAAGGTTTGTTGCAGAAGCAAAGTCGCTTGCAGAGACCTTGATGGTTGTATCTGAAAGTTGGTAACCACTTGGAGCTGAGAGCTCTTTGATGACATACTCTTTTATCAACGACAAGGTTTGTTGCAGAAGCAAAGTCGCTTGCAGAGACCTTGATGGTTGTATCTGAAAGTTGGTAACCACTTGGAGCTGAGAGCTCTTTGATGACATACTCTTTAGCTTCAAATCCAACGAAGCTTGCAAGTCCGTCTTGACCAGAAATCGCTTGTGCTTGGCCTTGACCATAAGGATTTGCAACAGGTGTCACACCATCCGCTTCAAAGAGTCCAAATACCGCACCGGCAAGGTAATCACCCTTTTCATCTACCTTACGAACTCTAAGGGTGTAAAGTTTCAATTCAGGATTATTCACTGTTGGTGGAGTTGGTGGGATGACCTTATTGATAAAGGTTTTCTTCGCACCGTATGAAACAACTGCTTGGATAGCGTTTGATGCTTCATCTTTTGTGACGGTCACTGTGACATCCACTTGACCTTCGTCATATTGGATATTTGCCTGATCAGCTGGCACGACTTCTTTAATGGTATATTTATGAGTACCAATCATCGCTTCCGTGTAGGCAATCGCATCAAATGTCACTGTACCATCCGCAGCATTTTGTTTTGTTTGAAGAACAGTTCCATTTTCGTCCAAGAGGTTAAAGCTAAATTCACCACCTTGAAGGTCACGACCTTCTAAAATCTTACTTGTGGTAATTTGTTTTTCACTTGGAGTTGGAGGTGTCGGAGGTGTATACGTGTTGGTAAAAGTAGGAGTATCTTTCTTACCGTCGTATTGCACATCCGCATTCAATTGTCCAGTTTCATCTTTTGTGACAGTCACTGTTACAGTATGAACAGACTCATCATAAGTGATCGCTGATTCTGGTGTAGCTGGTTTTTGTTCAACAATTGTATAGGTGAAAGTACCAGCTTCATTAAAGCTTACTGGATTGAAGAGAATATCCCCATTCTCACCATTTGTCTTGGTATCAACGAGCGTACCATTTTGATCCTTGAGAAGGAAAGTAAACTCATTTGCTTTCAATGTACGATCGCTCGAACCATTGATCGCCAATACTTTTTTAGCCTTGAATTGAGCTGTCGTTGGTTTCACTGTTGGAGGAACAGGCGCTGGAGGTGTATAAGTGTTGGTAAAAGTAGGAGTATCCTTCTTACCGTCGTATTGCACATCCGCATTCAATTGTCCAGTTTCATCTTTTGTGACAGTCACTGTTACAGTATGAACAGACTCATCATAAGTGATCGCTGATTCTGGTGTAGCTGGTTTTTGTTCAACAATTGTATAGGTGAAAGTACCAGCTTCATTAAAGCTTACTGGATTGAAGAGAATATCCCCATTCTCACCATTTGTCTTGGTATCAACGAGCGTACCATTTTGATCCTTGAGAAGGAAAGTAAACTCATTTGCTTTCAATGTACGATCGCTCGAACCATTGATCGCCAATACTTTTTTAGCCTTGAATTGAGCTGTCGTTGGTTTCACTGTTGGAGGAACAGGAGTTGGAGGTGTTTTCGTATTTGTAAACGTATCTCCTTTTTCAGCATCCCCACCTGAGTAAGTCACAGTAGCGACGAGTTTGTCGTTTGCTTTCTTCACATCGACAGTAGCCGTGATGCTTTGTGTGCTATAGTTGATAGAAGCATCCGTACCTTTATTTTCGGTAATGGTATAAGTATGTGTTCCTTCTTCACTATAAGAAAGGTCCTTAAAGGTTACAGTACCATTTGCCTTGTTCTTGGCAGTTTCAAGGGTATTGTTTCCTTCTTTCAAGACAAATTCAAATTGATCGTCTGTCAACGGTAAGGATGTTTCACCTTCTTTAAGGAGCTTGTTCACTTGAAGTGTAGCTTTTACACTTTCTGTTTTAGGAGCTTCTTTTTTGTTGGTGAACGTATCTGTGCCAGTTTGACCATCAGAGTAGGTGGCTTGTTCTACAACCAAGGCATTGTCTTTTTCAACCACTACAACCGTAGCTGTGATGGTTTTATCACTGTAGGTAATGGTTTTGTCCGTACCTTTTGTTTCAGTGATCGTATATTTGAATGTCCCTGCTTTATCTACAGTGATGTTATCAAAAGTAATCGAACCATTTTTTTGGTTCTTAGCTGTAGCAACAACTTTATCGTTTGCATCTTTTGCAACAAATTCAAAGTCATCGCCCTTGAGTTCACCACCTTCAAATGCTTTTTTAAGGTTTAAGGTCACCTTAGCATTTGAAACTTTTGGTTTGTTTTGAGTATTGGTGATCGTATTTTTTTGTTCACCATCTCCACCTGAGTAAGTGACACTAGCAACGAGTTCATCATTTACTTTTTTCACATCAACTGTAGCTTTAACGACTTGTGTACTATAGTTGATACTAGCATCTGTACCTTTATTTTCGGTAATGGTATAAGTATGTGTTCCTTCTTTATTGAAGGTCAGAGAATTAAAGTTAACAGTGCCATCTGCTTTGTTTTTAGCAGTTTCAACTACCGTATTATTTTCATCTTTCAAGACAAACTCAAATTGACCTTCTGTAATCGGAAGTTGTGTATGTTCCTGATCACTGGCTACTTCGAAAGCTTTTTTTACAACAAGATTTGCTGAAACCGGGCTAATAGTTGGTTCGCTATTGAAAACTTTAGCATCGGCTGAGGCAGCTTTATTCACCCAAGTGTTTTCTTTTGAAACACTTTCTTGGTGTTGATCACTTTTTAGGCTAGCTACATTAGTAACACTCTTAATTTGATCAGCATGTTGCAACAGTGTTTGGTAAGAAAGAGTAATTACATCTGTTGATGCATTTTTAAATTGGTCACTAATCTTAGTTAGATCAAGTTTAAATCCGTGTTCAGTCCACTCAATATATGGTTCTAACCCAAGGCCAGCCATTGGGACTCCATTGGCAACAAAAGTTTTTCCATTTACCTTCAAGTCAAATGAAGCAGGAAGGTAAGTTCCTCCCTTGAAGTATTGAGCAATATCTTGTCCTTTAGTAGATTTAATACGACTAAAATCAAGTGCTGGAAGGTTAGGCATTTGGTCAGTAAAGACGATGCTTGATGCAGGTGCTTGTTTATCGACAGCATTATTTACTGAGATATGCCAAGTTAAAAAACCATCTGCTTGTTCATCCGTTACTGTTAAAGTATCTCTCCAGTCAGGAATTCCTGTTGGTCCCCAGATCTTCTGTGCATGTTGTAAATTAGTATTATCAGTAGCACCAGAATTGTACTTTTTAATTGGGAGCAATAATGGAACTGGGCCTTGTCCAGAACGTTTAACGATAACAGATTCGGTACCGATTTTAATCGTTCGTTCTTGATCTTTTCCGGTCGTATTGTCTTTATCCCATTTGTAATAGAAGGAGACATTTCCTTCAGCCCCTTTATTTCCACCTTTAACAAAGGTGATGGTTAGGGTCTTTCCGTCGTCTGAGACTTTACCAGTTGCGATCTCTTCTCCCTTTTCGTTCTTCATTGAATTGAAGGCAGAAGAAGCGAATTTGACGTCTTCTGGCATAGAAATTTTAAAGGTATCACCTATTTCTACGCCAGTTTCGATTTCCCAGTGGTAAGAGATTTGATCTCCGTCCAATTTTGCTTGGGTTATCTTTACTTGGGTTGTTAATTCTTTTGCTTGTGTTACTTTACTTCCTGCTACAAACAGTAAAAGCACAGCAGCTAGCAATGAAAAAACAACTAAAATTGGTTTTTTCATAATTCCTCCTAATTTTTAGTATTACCAAACAAGTCCATTGTACTAATATATAGTAATAAAGTCAAAGAAAAAACACTATTTTATTATACTGTTTTGTCATAATGATTTTATACCAAAAAAATCGTTTATTTCCCGCCATTTTAGCCTTTCATGTTATAATATTCAGATAGGAAAAAGAGGAGACCAAAAGCTAGATGATCACTTCAAAATACGATTGGCAGTTAGCTTCGCCAAGTGCAGATGAGGCCTTTTTAGCCCTTGCCAAAAAAGCAGGCCTAGAAGCATCTGTAGCAACCTTGCTGTATGAGCGTGGTATTCAGACCAAAGAGGATTTAGAAGACTTTTTAGAACCCAAGCTGGAGAAGCTACACGACCCTTATTTGCTCCATGATATGGACAAGGCAGTGGGGCGCATCCGACGGGCCATCGAAGATTATGAGCAAATCTTGATTTATGGTGACTATGATGCGGACGGGATGACTTCGGCCTCTATTATGAAGGAAACTTTGGAGCAGATGGGAGCAGAGGTGCAAGTCTACCTACCCAACCGCTTCACAGACGGCTATGGTCCCAATGAGAGTGTCTACAAATACTTTATCGAGCAGCAAGGCATTTCCCTGATTGTCACGGTGGACAATGGTGTGGCGGGCAATCAAGCCATTGCCATGGCTCAAGCAATGGGGGTTGATGTTATCGTGACGGACCACCACTCGATGCCAGAGGACTTGCCGGATGCTTATGCGATCATCCATCCGGAGCATCCAGATGCGGATTATCCCTTCCATTATCTAGCAGGATGTGGTGTGGCCTTTAAGTTGGCCTGTGCCCTCCTAGAGGAAGTACCAGTCGATCTCTTAGACCTGGTAGCAATTGGGACCATTGCTGACATGGTGAGCCTGACAGATGAGAATCGGATCCTGGTCAAATACGGTCTGGGTGTTCTCCAACATACCCAGCGCATGGGCTTGCAGGAGCTCTTGGAGATCGCAGGGATTCGTCCGGAGGATGTCAATGAAGAAACGGTTGGTTTTCAGATTGCTCCTCGTCTCAATGCCCTTGGCCGCCTCGATGATCCCAATCCGGCCATTGAACTCCTGACTGGCTTTGACGATGAAGAGGCGCACGAGATTGCCCTCATGATTCATCAAAAGAATGAAGAACGAAAAGAGATCGTCCAAGCTATCTATGACAAAGCCAAAACCATGGTCGACCCAAGTTTGTCCGCCCAAGTCTTGGCCAAAGAAGGCTGGAATCCAGGGGTCCTTGGTATTGTAGCTGGTCGTTTATTGGAAGAGCTTCATCAGCCAGTTGTTGTTTTAAGCATTGAAGATGGGCGGGCTAAAGGAAGCGCTCGGAGTCCTGAGTCGGTCAATATCTTTGAGGCCCTCGATCCCCACCGGTCGCTCTTTGTCGCCTTTGGCGGGCATGCCGGTGCAGCAGGGATGACGCTTGAGGTGGACCAACTCCCTGCCTTGTCTCGGGCTCTTACGGATTACATTAGAGAGCAAGAGATTGATCTCAGTAGCAAGTCTAGCCTAGCCATCGATGAGGAACTACATCTAACAGAACTAACGCTTGAGACCTTGAAAAACTTTGATCGCTTGAGCCCTTTTGGCATGGACAATAAAAAACCAGTCTTTCTGGTCCGTAATTTCAAGGTAGAAGGGGCACGCTCGATGGGAGCTGGCAATACCCACTTGAAACTCAAGATCTCTCAAGAAGATGCGACCTTTGAGGTGGTTGCCTTTGGCTTGGGAAGTTTAGAGGCAGAGTTTGCGCAAGCGCAAGACCTAGAGCTAGCCGTGCAGTTGTCGGTCAACCAATGGAATGGCCAAACAACCCTTCAGCTCATGTTGGTTGATGCGCGTGTGGACGGCGTGCAGCTCTTTAATATCCGCTCTAAAAATGTCAGCCTCCCCGCAGGTGTTCCCGTTCTGGATTTTACTAAAGAATTGCCAGATCTATCTGGGGCATCCGCTGTGGTGGTTGGAAATATCCCAGAGGATATAGAGCAACTACGGCAAATCTTCCAAGAGCATGATTTGCAAGCCGTCTATTTCAAAAATGAGATCTCCAAAGCCTACTATCTGACAGGATACGGTAGCAGGGACCAGTATGCCAAGCTCTATAAGACCATCTACCAGTACCCAGAGTTTGATGTCCGCTACAAACTCAAAGACCTAGCAGCCTATCTCAAGATCCAGCAGATCCTCTTGGTCAAAATGATTCAGATCTTCCAAGAGCTGGGCTTCGTGACCATTGAAAATGGCATCATGAAGGTCAATAAAGAAGCAGAAAAACGAGAAATCGCAGAGAGCAGCATCTACCAAAACCTCAAACAAACCGTTAAAGAACAGGAGTTGATGGCCCTTGGAACGGTTCGTGAAATCTACGACTACCTGACAGGTCAGGCCTCATGAAAAAACACCTAAAAAAATTTCTCTGGCTCACTCCTATCCTACTTTTTTGCCTTTATTGGTTGGGAATCTACCTGAGCTTGAAGAACCCCATGGAAGAAATTAACTACTCCGAAAATGGTGGGATGATGCGCTATGTGATGTTTAAGCCCTTTACAGAAACGATAGGAAATGATGGTATCTGGAAAGAAGATGAGGGATTTCAAACCTACCCTTATTCAAAAGGAATTGTTGATGGAAACGAAGACCAGTCCGTGATGATGTTTAGAGGAACTCCCAACTGGACCTATATGTATGATTTTAAATTGGAAAAAGGTGTGACACTCGGATTTATATTTAAATACGACTCGTCAAAAAAGCTGTTTTTTCAGAAGGAGGTCTACCTTTCTAAAGAAGATACTACCTACGAGGGCCAGCAACTCCTTGATCAACTTGCCACCTATGGCAAAGACCGGACTTGGTTGAAAAAGCAAAGTAAGAAAGTGGCCGAGCAATACATCCTTGGTACCTGGTTCAAAAATGGAAGTTCCCGTTATTCCCTGAAAAACTTGGGAGATATGAAAATCGAGTACAACAAATTGATAGAAGAATAGTAAGTTTTTTTGGGAATCCAATCTCACATCATTTCTCGGATGTGGGATTTTTGCTTTTGACGCGGGAGCTTGGGAAAATGATTTGGCAAAAAATGATGCAAGTTAGTAGAATTCATGATATAATGGAATGTAAAAAATTTTTTATGAAAGAAAGTTAACCATGAATTTAAAAGATTACATTGCAAGCATTGAAAACTATCCACAAGAAGGAATTACCTTCCGTGATATCAGCCCTTTGATGGCAGATGGTAATGCTTATAGTTATGCGATTCGTGAAATCGTTCAATACGCAACGGATAAGAAAATCGACATGATCGTTGGTCCTGAAGCGCGTGGGTTCATCGTTGGATGTCCGGTAGCTTTTGAGCTCGGTATTGGTTTTGCGCCTGTTCGTAAGCCTGGTAAATTGCCACGTGAAGTTATTTCTGCTGACTACGAAAAAGAATACGGTGTGGATACCCTCTGCATGCACGCAGATGCCATCAAACCAGGCCAACGCGTCCTCATCGTTGATGACCTTTTGGCTACGGGTGGTACCGTTAAAGCAACCATCGAAATGATCGAAAAACTCGGTGGGATCGTTGCAGGGTGTGCCTTCTTGATCGAGTTGGATGAATTGAAAGGTCGCGAAGCGATCGGCGATTACGACTACAAAGTTTTGATGCATTACTGATATAGTCTAATACTATAACTGGATACAGAAAAACCATAATTGAAAACTATAAGCTCCTATCATATAATGTTAGTTAAGAACTTGCACGATGGGAGCTTTTTATGCCAATTACACTAGATAAAAAATTACCTGCAGTAGATATTCTTCGTTCAGAAAATATTTTTGTCATGGATGATGTTCGAGCAACTCACCAGGATATTCGTCCTATAAATGTTCTGATTTTGAATCTCATGCCGACTAAGGAAGCAACTGAGACTCAACTGCTACGCCTCCTGGCCAATACGCCCTTGCAGATCAATGTAGATTTCCTCTATATGGCGAGCCATAAGTCTAAAAATACAGCGGCCGAGCATATGGAGAGTTTTTACAAGACTTTTGAGGATATCAAGGATAATTACTATGACGGCTTGATTGTGACGGGGGCGCCTGTCGAAAAGATGGACTTTGAGGAAGTGGACTACTGGGAAGAATTAACCCAGGTCTTTGAATGGGCCAAGCGTCATGTTTTTTCTACCTTACACCTTTGTTGGGGAGCCCAGGCTGGATTGTATCACCGCTACGGGATTCAAAAAGTAGAGCTCTGTGACAAGCTATCCGGTATCTATGACCAAGCAGTGGTGCGTCCTGATAGTCTGCTCATGAGAGGATTTGACGATCGCTTCCTTGCCCCTCATTCTCGCTATACAGATATTCCTTTGAAGGAAGTCCTTGAAAAGAGCAATCTTCAAGTGATCGCTCAGGGAAATGAAGTTGGACTTTCCATCATTGCTAGTCCAGACATGCGTGAGGTCTATAGCTTTGGCCATCTGGAATATGATCGCGATACACTGGCAAAAGAATACCACCGAGATGTCAAGGCGGGCTTGGATCCGGACGTTCCCAAGAATTACTTTGATGGGGATGACGCTAATACAGAGCCTCGCATTCGTTGGAATCTAGCTGCAACGACCTTCTTTAGTAATTGGATCAACTATGCGGTTTATCAAGAAACACCTTACCGCTTGGAAGAATTGGAAAAAGATATTTCATTTTATGGTTACCTATAAAGGGGAATTATGACATATTCACAAGCATTTAAGTATGGCAACTTGGTTCTTCCGAGTGCCTTGCTTTTTCATTATCATGAATTGTTCGACCAAGCAGATGATTACTTGGTTTGGCAGTTTTTCTTCCTTCAAAATACGACTGGCCAAGAGGCCTTAACTCCCAATCAGATTGCTAGTCATCTGGGAAAAACGGTGACAGAGGTCAATCGGATTATGTCCAATTTGACTACTAAGGGACTCCTTCAATACCGGACCATTGAGCTCAATGGTGAGATTGAAGCCATCTTTGATGCGACCATTGCCCTGGAGCGCTTGGATGAGATTTTAGAAGCCCAATCACAAGGGAAGGCACAAAGCGCGCCTGCTAAGGGAAATGTCATCAAGGACTTAGTGGAAACCTTCCAACAAGAACTGGGACGACTCTTGACACCTTTTGAGATTGAAGACCTGACCAAGACCGTGCGCGAAGATCAGACAGATCCAGATGTGATCAAGGCAGCATTACGAGAAGCTGTCTTTAACGGCAAGCCTCACTGGAAATATATCCAAGCCATTTTACGCAACTGGCGCAGTGAAGGCATCAACAGCCTGGCCCAAGTAGAAGCGAAACTACAAGAACGCGAGCAAGCCAACCCACGCAATGTGACCGTTTCAGACGATTTCTTGAAGGCCATGGATTTGTGGAAGGATTAAAAAAAACTAGCACTTATTTGAGTGCTAGCTGCAGAAGGAAGGTAAAGTTTTCCTAGAAACTTTCCTTATGTGATTAAGGACGTCAGAGAACTTCGAAGAAGTTCCATGACTTAGTTTTGAGCCTAAGGTCTCAAAACTCCCGAGTGCCTGAAACAATTACGTTTCAGGCACTTTTCTCACGGCGGAAAATTTTTAGTTTATACTTGAATAATATAAAAATAAGACATTACTTTTACTGAAACAAATAGGTTCTTAATTGAAAAAATATTTTTTAACCATTCAAAAAGCTAGCAGTCATATATTGCTAGCATTTTTTGTTTATAGATAGTCCGCGTAGGCTTTTTTTAGTTTGGTAAGGAGTTCTTGTTTTTCCTCTTCACTAGCAAAGGAAGCCTGGATGGCATCGACATTGTGCTGGTAAAAGTCAGTTTCCTTGGTTTGGAAGCGCTGATGGTAGAGGGCATATTCCTTGGTAAGATCGGTATCAGATACAGTCCGGTTATCGGTATTGATACTGATCCGAGCTCCGGCCGCCTTCATCTTCAAATAAGGAAAATCTTCTATATTCGGTGCTGCTTTTGTCTGTAAGTTGCTGGTCAAGCAGAGTTCACCAGTGACCCCATTTTCAATAAAGGATTGGAGTAAGTCCGGTTCATGAGATAGAGCTGTCACGTGGCCATTGCGTTTGATACCAAATGCAATCGATTGGGCAACAAAGTGTGGGCAATGACACTCACCTGCGTGAAGCGTCATGGGCCGATGGTAACTCTTGACTTGCTCAATTAGAGGTCGAATATCTTCTGGAGAGTAGTTGTGCTCATCCCCGGCAAAGTCAAAACCAACAAAATCCTGATCACTAACTTGGTTGGCTTCTGCAAGAATGCGAGATGTGACTTCTTGATCGGACTGGCGCATGCCACAGACCAAGGCTTTTGCAACAATGCCAAATTCATCCTGGGCTTGGCGCAGTCCTTCACAGACAGCATCGATTGTTTCTGGAACAGTGAGCCCTTGGTCCATGGACAATTCTGGGGCAAAACGAACCTCAATGTAGACGACATTTTCCAAAGCAGCTTGCTTGGCCACATCGTAAGCAGCAAGGGTCAAGGCTTCCTTGGTTTGAAGGAGAGGGCGAATGTAGTCAAAGGCCTCCAAATAGTCCAAAAGATTCTCACAGTGGGCAGGTGCAGTGACATGGTGCTTGAGCTCCTCATCGCTAGCAGGGAGGTCAATATTGGCCATGGCTGCCAATTGGCGAATGGTCGGAAGAGACAAGGAACCGTCTAAGTGGCAGTGTAGTTCTGTCTTTGCCAAACTATGAAAGTCGATCGTGGACATGTTTTTTCTCCTTCAAAATGTATTTTTTCTATACTATCATTTTGCCAAGAAAAGTCAAGTAAAGCCAGCGTAGCAGATTTTTGAAACTAGCGATTGGATTTGATATGCTAGTAGTAACATAGACAAAGGAGAAAAGAGATGTCAGATTATCAATTACCAGAAGTATGGGAAGCACCGAGCCAAATGGGAGGAGCCTGGGGTGGCTTGAACCAACCAACAGCAGGTGCCCGCTTTGAACAAACCCTTCCAAAAGGCGACCAGCCTTTCCAACTCTATACCCTTCCAACACCCAATGGGATCAAGGCCACCATTATGTTGGAGGAACTCAAAGAGCTGGGAGTGGATGCAGGCTATGACGCTTATCGGATCAAGATTGGCGAGGGAGATCAGTTTGGAAGTGACTTTGTAGCCATCAATCCTAACTCGAAAATTCCGGCCATGTTAGATCAATCAGGCGATCAAGACATTCGTGTCTTTGAATCAGCCAATATCCTCCTGTATCTAGCAGAGAAATTTGGAAAATTAATCCCGACTGATCGGGCTAAACGGACAGAAGTGCTCAACTGGCTCTTCTGGCAGACGGGTGCAGCACCTTTTCTAGGGGGAGGCTTTGGTCATTTCTTCCACTATGCGCCGGAGAAAATCGAGTATGCCATCAACCGCTTTGCCATGGAAGCCAAACGTCAATTGGACCTACTGGACAAGGAACTGGCCACTAAACCTTATATCGCAGGAGATGACTATACCATTGCAGATATCGCCATCTGGTCTTGGTATGGCCGTCTAGCCCAAGACAAGGTCTGGGACCGTGCAGGAATTTTCTTAGATGTGAAGGAATATAAGCATCTGCAAGCTTGGACAGAGAAAATTGCCAATCGCCCAGCAGTGCAACGAGGCTTGGAAGTAGACTATAAGGAAATTGACTAAAGTCTAATATCGGCTTGTTGAGGATGATAGCGAGAGTTTCCGCCGTGAGTATAGCACATGAAACGTATAAGTTTCATGTGCCCGGAAGTTTTGAGACATTAGACTCAAAACTTAGTCATGGAACTTTGAAGAAGTTCGCTGACGTCCGGACTCACCTAAGGAAAGTCTAAAGTAATACCTTTCCATAATAGACAAGGCGCCGTTGCGCCTTTTTTTAATGGTGCAAACATGGTATACTAAAGGGTGGAATAAAAGTATAGAAAGTAGCACATGGAATTTACAAAATTATCAAATCGATTGGACTTGGTGGCTAGCTTCGTCCCAGCTGGAGCTCGTCTGTTGGACGTGGGGAGTGACCATGCTTATCTGCCAATCGCCCTCTTACAAGAAGGCAAGATTGAGGCTGCTATTGCTGGTGAAGTGGTAGAGGGGCCTTATCAATCTGCCCTCCAAAATGTCGCCGATAATGGTTTAGAGGACAAGATTGAGGTCCGCCTGGCCAATGGTTTGGCTGCCTTTGAACCAGCAGACGGCATTTCCTGTATCACCATTGCTGGTATGGGAGGACGCTTGATTGCAGACATCCTAGCCGCAGGTCTTGAGAAATTAGCCAATGTCTCTCGCTTGGTCCTACAGCCCAATAATCGTGAAGATGAACTGCGGGCTTGGTTAGTCGACCATGATTTCCACATTGTTGATGAAGCGATCTTGGAAGAAAATGAGAAGTTCTATGAGATCCTCGTGGTGGAACAGGGTTCTCAAGAGTTGACAGCCAAGGAACTGCGTTTTGGTCCCTATTTGATGCGGGAACAAGCTCCAGCCTTTGTCCAAAAGTGGTCCAAGGAAGTAGAGAAATTAGCCTTTGCCTTGGAGCAGGTCCCAGCTGAAAATCAATCGGCCAGAGCATCGTTAGAAGAGCGCATCTCACACATCAAGGAGGTTCTACATGTTAGCAAGTGAAGTCATCAAACGCTATGAAGCCTACTGTCCTCAGGAACTATCCATGGACGGAGATGTCCGTGGGCTACAGGTCGGCACTTTGCAAAAAGACATCCATAAGGTCATGGTGGCCTTAGATATCCGCGAGCAGACGGTGGCGGAAGCTATCGCTCATGGGGTGGACTTGATCATCGTCAAGCACGCGCCGATTTTCCGTCCCATCAAGGATTTGGTAGCTGATCGGGCTCAAAATCAGATCTATATCAATTTGATCAAGCATGATATCGCAGTCTACGTCAGCCATACCAATATTGACATTGTTCCAGATGGTCTCAACGATTGGTTCTGCCAGCTCTTGGACATTGAAGATACAGAACCCCTCAGTATGACGGGAGAAGGGCTCGGAATTGGTCGCATCGGTCGGGTAGCTACTCAAACCTTTGGACAGTTGACTAGCAAGGTTAAAGAAACCTTTGGCTTAGATGCTTTGCGCATAGTCAGTTATGATCAGGCGGATTTGGATCGGGTTATCAAGCATGTCGCAATCTGTGGAGGAAGTGGCCAGTCCTTTTACAAGGATGCTCTCGCCAAGGGAGCAGATGTTTATATCACAGGAGATATCTACTACCACACGGCTCAGGACATGCTGAGCGATGGGCTCTTGGCCTTGGACCCAGGTCACCATATCGAAGTTCTCTTTGTGTCAAAACTAGTAGAAAAGCTCAATCAGTGGAAGGCTGAGGAAGCCTGGGAGATTGAAGTGATTGGCAGTCAAGCCAGCACCAATCCTTTTTATCATATCTAAGGGGTCATGATGAAAGTTGCCATTATCGGTGCAGGGATCGTGGGATCCACTGCAGCCTATTATTTATCTAAAGAAGCACAGGTGGATGTGACCGTCTATGACCATGGAGTCGGCCAAGCAACCAAGGCAGCAGCAGGTATTATCAGTCCCTGGTTTTCTAAACGGCAGAATAAGGCTTGGTATCGTCTTGCTCGTCTGGGGGCTGATTTCTACCAAGAATTGGTAGAGGACCTGGCCAAGGACGGAATTAAAACAGATTTTTACCAGCAGACCGGCGTCTATCTCCTCAAGAAAAAGGAGGACAAATTAGACGAACTTTATCTGTTGGCACTGAGTCGTCGGGAAGAATCTCCCTTGATCGGAGACTTAGCGATTTTAAACAAAGAAGAAGTGTGCCAACAATTCCCAGGTCTACAAGGCTTTGAACAGCTCCTTTATGCCTCAGGTGGAGCCCATGTAGAAGGAGCTCTTCTGACAGAAACTCTTCTGAAGGCAAGTGGCGCACGAGTGATCCAGGAAGAGGTTGCTTTGGCTATTACAGAGGATGGTTTTCAGATAGCAGGAGAAAGCTATGACAAAGTCATCCTGGCAACAGGAGCCTGGTTGGGTCAAATGCTCGAGCCACTTGGCTACCAAGTTGATGTCCGTCCTCAAAAAGGACAGTTGAGGGATTATCAGCTAGACCGAGATATTGCTGATTATCCAGTGGTCATGCCGGAAGGAGAGCTGGATATCATTCCCTTTCAGAAGGGTAAGATCAGTATGGGAGCCACCCATGAAAATGAGATGGGCTTTGACCTGACAGTGAATCAGGCTTTGTTAAATCAGATGGAAACAGAAGCCTTGGCCTACTATCCAGAACTCGCTCAAGCGGAAGTTATCGGGGAGCGCGTGGGTACGCGGGCCTACACCAGTGACTTTTCACCGTTCTGGGGAGCTGTTCCCGATCAAGCAGGTCTCTATGTCGCTAGTGGACTTGGTTCGTCTGGCCTCACAACAGGTCCCCTCATTGGTTGGCACCTAGCCCAACTCGTGGTAGGAGGAAATCTGCGCTTAGATCCAGCAGATTATCCAGTTGAACAGTATGTGAAGAAGTAGGTTGGGACAAAAGTCCTAGCCTCTCAACTGTCTTTGGATTGTCGAGCAAGACGCAGTGGTTGAGTGGGCTCTACTACGCTGATTTCATCAGCTTTTACAGCCCTACTCAACTGTGCGGAGGTGGGACGACGAAATCGAATTCTAACGAATTACCGATTTCTGTCCCACTCTCTTTTTTTCGAAAGACCTTCCGTAATTTGGCTAAAAATAGTAGAATAGAAGAAGTGAATCATCGAGAAAATGGGAGTTGTTATGAATTGGTTTCAATCGCAATCCGTGGTCTTACAGGCCTTTCTCGCAGGATTGTTTACATGGGGCTGTACCATTGTCGGGTCAGCCATCGTCTTTTTCTTCAAGCATATCAGTCGTAAGTTACTGGACATCATGATGGGCTTTGCGGCAGGGGTCATGATTGCGGCGTCATTTTGGTCCCTCTTGCAACCGTCGATTGAGTATGTGGAAAACTCTCCTATGGGAGCTTGGCTTGGTTGCCAGCGGCTATCGGTTTTTTAGCTGGAGGTTTTTTCCTCCGTTTGATCGACGCCATCGTCCCTCTCCTTCATATGACGAAGGAGATTGATGAGGCTGAGAGTATCCATACGCCGCGGGAGAAGAAGTTGTCTAAAACAATCCTCCTTTTTCTCGCCATTACCATTCATAATTTTCCAGAAGGCTTAGCAGTCGGAGTAGCCTTTGGAGCTCTGGCTAGCAATCCAAGTCCAGAAGCCTTTATCGGGGCGGTTGACCTGGCCATTGGGATTGGCTTGCAAAATATCCCAGAAGGGGCTGCTCTTTCAATCCCAATCCGGACGGATGGAAAATCCCGTCTCAATGCCTTTTATTGGGGATCTATGTCAGCCATCGTCGAGCCCATCGGAGCCCTCCTAGGAGCTGTGGCAGTCCTATCCATGACAGCCATCTTGCCTTATGCCCTTTCTTTTGCGGCAGGGGCGATGATCTTCGTAGTGGTTGAAGAGTTGATCCCAGATTCCCAGACAAATGGCAACACAGACGTTGCGACCCTTGGTCTCATGGTTGGCTTTGTCATTATGATGATCCTAGACGTCGGTTTGGGATAACCTGTCATCACCTTGTAACACAAATGCAAGGTGACTTTTTTATATAAACATGATAAAATAAGGGTAATGACTACGTAGAAAGGCCTAACATTATGAAAGGTATTATTTTAGCAGGGGGCTCAGGAACTCGCTTGTATCCATTGACACGTGCGGCTTCTAAGCAGTTGATGCCCATTTATGACAAACCAATGATCTACTATCCGCTGTCAACCCTTATGTTGGCTGGGATCAAAGATATCCTGATCATCTCGACGCCTCAAGACCTACCTCGTTTTGAAGAGCTTCTTGGAGATGGTTCTGAACTAGGAATTTCTCTCTCTTATGCAGAGCAACCAAGTCCAGATGGCTTGGCGCAAGCCTTCATCATCGGAGAAGACTTTATCGGTGACGATCATGTTGCCCTCATCCTTGGGGACAATATCTTCCACGGAAACGGCTTAACCAAGATGTTGCAACGGGCAGAAGCGAAGGAAAAAGGAGCGACTGTCTTTGGTTACCAAGTCAAAGATCCGGAACGCTTTGGTGTGGTAGAGTTTGACGCGGATATGAATGCCATCTCTATCGAAGAAAAACCAGAACATCCGAAATCAAACTTTGCGGTGACTGGTCTTTACTTCTATGACAATGATGTGGTAGAGATTGCCAAAAACATCAAACCAAGTCCTCGTGGAGAGCTTGAAATCACCGATGTCAACAAGGCATATTTGGAGCGTGGAGATCTCTCTGTTGAGCTCATGGGCCGTGGCTTTGCTTGGTTGGATACAGGAACTCATGAAAGTCTCTTGCAGGCTTCTCAATATATCGAGACTGTTCAACGTCTTCAGAATGTCCAAGTAGCTAACCTTGAGGAAATTGCCTATCGTATGGGCTATATTACTAAAGAGCAAGTCTATGAATTGGCTCAACCTCTGAAGAAAAACGAGTACGGACAATATTTGCTCCGTTTGATTGGAGAAGCTTAATGACAGAACAATTTTTCGAGAAAGAATTAGCAGCCCGCAAGATTGAAGCGATCCCAGGTTTGATGGAGTTTGATATTCCAGTTCGTGGGGACAACCGTGGTTGGTTCAAGGAAAACTTCCAAAAAGAGAAGATGCTTCCTCTTGGTTTTCCAGAAAGCTTCTTTGCGGAAGGCAAGTTGCAAAATAACATTTCATTCTCTCGTAAGAATGTCTTGCGTGGCTTGCATGCAGAACCTTGGGACAAGTACATCTCTGTAGCAGATGAAGGAAAGGTTCTCGGTACTTGGGTAGACCTTCGTGAAGGTGAGACCTTTGGGAACACCTACCAAACCGTGATCGATGCTTCAAAAGGCATCTTCGTCCCTCGCGGTGTAGCGAATGGGTTCCAAGTTTTGACAGACAAAGTTGCCTATACATACTTGGTTAATGACTACTGGGCACTGGAGCTCAAGCCAAAATATGCATTTGTTAATTACGCAGACCCAAGCCTAGACATCCAATGGGAAAACTTGGAAGAAGTAGAAGTTTCAGAAGCTGACAAGAATCACCCATTACTCAAAGACGTTAAACCCCTCAAACCAGAGGATTTGTAAAAATGAAGCTCTTAAAACAATCAAGAAAATTATTATATAGTTTTTAGCTTTGCTATAAACGAGCGAAGCGAGCTATATGCTTAGCTTTCCGCCGTGAGAAAAGCACCTGAACCATTGTGTTTCAGGTGCTCGGAAGTTTTGAGACACTAGGCTCAAAACTTAGTCATGGAACTTCTTCGAAGTTCGCTGACGTCCGTACTCACCTAAGGAAAGCTAAAAAAAGATTGATTTAAGGAACTATTAAGAAAAAACAATTTTTTGGAGAAAAAATGACTGAATACAAAAACATCATCGTAACCGGTGGCGCTGGTTTCATCGGTTCAAACTTCGTACACTATGTCTACAACAATCATCCAGACGTGCATGTGACTGTCCTTGACAAGCTCACTTACGCTGGTAACCGTGCCAATATTGAAGAAATCCTTGGGGACCGTGTTGAATTGGTCGTAGGTGACATTGCTGACGCTGAATTGGTTGATAAATTGGCTGCTAAGGCTGATGCGATTGTTCACTACGCGGCTGAAAGTCACAATGATAATTCATTGAACGACCCATCACCATTTATCCACACAAACTTCATCGGTACATACACACTTTTGGAAGCGGCTCGCAAGTACGATATTCGTTTCCACCACGTGTCAACAGACGAAGTCTATGGGGACCTTCCATTGCGTGAAGATCTTCCTGGACATGGTGAAGGTCCTGGTGAAAAATTCACTGCTGAAACCAAATACAACCCATCATCCCCTTATTCATCAACCAAGGCTGCTTCAGACTTGATCGTGAAGGCTTGGGTCCGTTCCTTCGGTGTTAAGGCAACCATTTCTAACTGTTCAAACAACTACGGACCATACCAACACATCGAAAAATTCATCCCACGTCAAATTACCAATATCTTGTCTGGTATCAAACCAAAACTATATGGTGAAGGGAAGAACGTCCGTGACTGGATCCACACTAACGACCACTCAACGGGTGTATGGGCTATTCTCACTAAAGGCCGTATCGGTGAAACTTACTTGATCGGTGCTGATGGTGAAAAGAACAACAAGGAAGTGCTTGAACTCATCCTTGAAAAAATGGGTCAACCAAAAGATGCTTACGACCGTGTCACAGACCGTGCTGGTCACGATTTGCGTTACGCCATTGATTCAACAAAATTGCGTGAAGAATTGGGTTGGGAACCACAATTCACAAACTTCGAAGCAGGTTTGGAAGACACTATCAAGTGGTATACAGACCACCAAGATTGGTGGAAGGCTGAAAAAGAAGCTGTAGAAGCCAACTACGCGAAAACACAAAAAGTTTTGAAATAAGGAAGAAAGTCCAAGTAGAAAAACTACTTGGACTTTTCTTTTATTTTCTGAAAATCATAAAATTAACCATGGATTTGTGGTATAATATGATTAGTTTTTAGGATAAATCAATAAGGGGGATGTTATGAATCAAAAAGATTGGGTTGAATACTTTGAAGCGGTCAATGGTCGAAAGCCAAGTATGCAAGAATTTCAAGAAGCGCGTGAAAAAGGGGAGTTTGTCGTAGAGCGAAAAGAAGCGCCGACTCCAACAACTGAGGCACCAGCTCCAGCCACTGAAGCGCAGGCTCATGCTCAGGAAGCACCTGTTACACCTAGCGCACCTCTTTCACAAGAGCGAACAGCTGTTGTCCAACCGCAGCCATCGGCGAAAACCTTACAACCTGTTCCAAGACCGAAAAAATTGACATTTTCTTTTAATAAACAAACCCAAATTGGGGCTGCAGTTGCGGGACTTGTCGCAGTGATTGCCTTTGCTTGGTTCTTTTTCTTTTCAGGTGGGCCAAGTCTAGATGGTGTTTGGTTGAGAAATACGGATTCTAGTCCGATCACTTATGAACTAAGTGGAAAGAAACAAAAAGTCAATGGTAGCGAGACCATCAAAAAGGTTTTCAAGGGCAATGAAGCGAAAAAAGAATTTAATACCGCACTTTCTTTGTTAAATTCGACAGACTTGCATTCACTTGCGGATGTCGATAAGAAATTTAACCTGAAGACAACAGAAATTGTTGTTATTAAGTCTGGTGGGAACACACGCTATAACTTGCTCCAAAAAGACGGAAGCAATATTATTTTAAGAAATGATTTATTCGACTTGAAAACTTATAAGTCGTACAAAGGAAACTTTGAAGATAATTTGGTCTATCACAAGGTTGAAACACCAAAGGCCATGGTTGGAAAATGGAAGAATGTGACAGAAGGAGATAATACAACTGTTCAGATTTCAGATCATGGAATTATTAGTGATAAGTATTACGATAGCAAGGCTTACGCATTCTATTCTCTAGCTGATTCAGAAAAGTATGATGGAGACACGACTTCTAAAGAAGAAATTGAACACACATTTGAAGTCATTCAAGAAGCGGTGAAATCAGAAGGCTATCAAGTGAAGAGCGCTAAGGAAGTCTATATACAAGCTAATTCAAATTATTGTTTCGTACCTGTCAACGGTGGAAAAAATATACTTGTCTTACGTGGTGGTAATGAATTTGCCGCAAAATTAGAAAAAGTGAAATAATGAAAGGACCGCAAGGTCCTTTTTGTTTCCAAATTTCTGACTGAAAAACTATTCATGTCTAGGCAAAAATATGGTAAAATGGATAAGATGTATCTGAGATGTCTATTTCTTCTCAGACAACTAGAGGTAATGGAGTAGAAAATGCAAAATAGACCTATTATTATTGGTGTTACTGGTGGTTCTGGTGGTGGAAAGACCAGTGTGTCTCGTGCCATTTTGGCCAATTTTCCGAATGAAAAGATTGCCATGATTGAGCATGATTCTTATTACAAGGACCAAAGTCATTTGACCTTTGAGGAGCGGATCAAGACTAACTATGACCATCCTTTTGCCTTTGATACGGACTTGATGATTGCGCAGATCAATGAACTCTTGGAGGGTCGTCCGGTAGATATTCCAACTTATGACTATGCTGAACATACGCGCAGCAGCAAGACCTATCGTCAGGAACCACAAGATGTTTTCATCGTGGAAGGAATCTTAGTTCTTGAAGACAAGCGTCTTCGGGACTTGATGGACATCAAGATTTTCGTTGATACGGATGATGATGTGCGGATCATTCGCCGGATCAAGCGCGATATGGAGGAGCGTGGACGGAGTCTCGATAGCGTTATTGAGCAGTACCTTGGAGTGGTGAAGCCCATGTACCATCAGTTCATTGAGCCAACTAAGCGCTATGCGGACGTGATCATTCCTGAAGGAGTGACCAACACGGTAGCGATTGATTTGATCACAACCAAGATTGAAAAAATCCTCAACGAAGCGCGTGAGGGAAAATAAAAAAAGAGAGAAGAAGGGCAACTGGTCACCAAGTGTCTACGGATAGGAGGAGTGACGGAATAACGCAGTGGCTGATTTTGCTATTTAAGCTTGGAAGACTTCTGGATCAGCCTTGCGGGGGTGGTACTCGTGACGTTTGGGAACGTTCTGTATCACTCCCTCTTTTTCTTAGGGAGAATGGAAATGAAAAGGGAGTTTCATTCGCGGACCAAGGCGTTCGCTTGTTTATTGACCATGTGTGCTGGTTTTTCATATGCTTATACCTTTATTTGTCGGGGTGGGACCTTGGCGGCAGGCCAGACGGGAAATGTGGTCTTTCTATCGGTTGGTTTGATTGGCCAGCAGATCTCAGATGTAGAAGTGAAGTTAGCCACGATGCTGGCCTTTATGCTGGGGATCTTTTTAATGACGGTCTTGCGTCGCTTGATTGATAATTCAGTCTGGCGCTTGAGTACCCTAGTGCCCTATATCCTCACAACTTTGGTGACGGGATTTTTGCCAGCATCGGTAAAAAATGTCTTCATCGTGCCCTTTTTTGGCCTGAGTTTAGGAATCGTAGCGACCTCATTTGGAGAAGTAGGTAGCTATGCCTACAACCACTCTTTTATGACCGGAAATCTCAAGAAAACCATGGTAGCTTATGGAGATTTTGTTAGAGACAGGGAGATGAAATTCCTCTGGGAAGCCATCTTTATGACCTGCCTGATCGGGAGTTTCGTCTGTGGGGCCATCTTTTCGACCTACTTGATCCAGTTTTATGGACTAAAGACGATTTGGCTGGTGGCCATCATCTTGACCATCTTTTTAATCTATCGGGCCATTCAATATTTTGAAGTCTTTCACTTCAATCGGCGGCATGAATAGATAAAGGTATCATAAAAAACTTTCCTTAGGTGAGTGCGGACGTCAGCGAACTTCTTTTAAGAAGTTCCATGACTAATTATTGAGCCTAAGGTCTCAATAATTTTGTGTGCCTGAAGCAGTTAAGCTTCAGGCACTTTTCTCACAGCGGAAAGTTTAGTATATTCTTTATCAATTTAAATTAATGAGACCTCGATTTTATCTCTTTTCAGAATCGCTTAAGTTATTTTACTAAAAATTAGTTTATCTATATTCCAGAGGCTGGGACAAAAGTCCTAGCCTCTCCATTATCTTTGGATTGTCGAGCAAGACGCAGTGGTTGAGTGGGCTCTACTACGCTGATTTCATCAGCTTTTACAGTCCTACTCAACTGTGCGGAGGTGGGACGACGAAATCGAATTCTAACGAATTACTGATTTCTGTCCCACTCTCTTTTCTTTCGCTGTTTGAAGCTTAATTTTTGGGCAAAGATTTGGTATAATGGAAGGTATGAAACATTCGGAAAAAGAATCACAATACCAGCTCTTGCTGGCTCAGTTAGACGCTCTCTTAACAGGAGAAAGCAATGCCTTGGCTAATCTGTCCAATGCCAGTGCGCTCTTAAATCAAGCCCTGCCTCGTTCGGTCTTTGCAGGCTTTTATTTGTATGACCAAACGGAATTGATCTTGGGACCTTTTCAGGGAGGTGTTTCTTGTGTCCATATCGCACTTGGAAAGGGTGTCTGTGGAGAAGCAGCTCAAAAGCAGGAAACCATGATTGTCGATGATGTGCGCCAGCATGCCAACTATATTTCCTGTGATAGTCGGGCTATGAGTGAGATTGTGGTGCCTATGGTCAAGGACGGTAAGCTCCTTGGAGTTTTAGATCTGGATTCGGAGTGTGTCTCTGACTATGATCAGCTGGATCAGGAATATTTAGAAAAGTTTGTCGCTCTCTTGATCGATAAGACAAACTGGGACTTTAAGATGTTTGGAGTTAAGAACTAATGTATCAAGCTTTATATCGGAAATACCGTAGCCAGACTTTTGGCCAATTGGTCGGCCAGCAAGTGGTGGCACGGACATTGAGACAGGCCGTTGAGCAGGAGAAGATCAGCCATGCCTATCTCTTTTCGGGTCCTCGTGGTACTGGTAAAACTAGTGTGGCCAAGATCTTTGCTAAGGCTATGAACTGTCCTAATCAAGTCAATGGGGAGCCTTGTAACGACTGCTATATCTGTGAATCTATTACCAATGGGAGCCTAGAAGATGTCATCGAGATCGACGCGGCCTCCAACAATGGGGTCGATGAAATTCGCGATATTCGCGACAAATCGACCTATGCTCCAAGTTTAGCCAAGCACAAGGTCTACATTATCGATGAGGTCCACATGCTCTCAACAGGGGCCTTTAATGCCTTGTTGAAGACGCTGGAAGAGCCAACGGAGAATGTGGTCTTTATTCTCGCTACGACAGAATTGCACAAGATTCCTGCGACCATTCTGTCACGGGTGCAACGCTTTGAATTCAAGTCCATCAAACTACCGGATATCGTTCACCATTTGGAAAGCATCCTAGCTACAGAAGGCATTGCCTATGAAGCAGATGCTGTTCAGATCATCGCCCGGCGCGCTGAAGGTGGGATGCGGGATGCCTTGTCCATTTTGGACCAAGCCCTGAGTCTGACTGCGGGTAGTGAGTTGACGACAGCAATCGCTGAAGAGATCACCGGCTCCATCAGTCTAGCTGCGCTCGATCAGTACGTGGCTGCCATCCTGGCTCATGATGCGACAGCGGCGCTGGATCAGCTGGCGATTATCTTTGATAACGGTAAGAATATGGCCCGTTTCGTCACGGACTTACTTCAATATTTGAGAGATCTCTTGATTGTCCAGACAGGTGGAGAAAATACCCACAATAGTGACTTGTTTGCGGCTAATCTTGAAGCCGATCAAGCCCGTCTTTTTGCCCTGATTGACCAGGCGACGACTAGTCTAGCGGATATCAAAAATAGTCTGCAACCGCGTATCTATACTGAAATGATGACCATTAAATTGGCTGAAAGCACAGGCCAAGTTTCTAACTCAGCTGCTGTGGAAGTTCCTTCCAATGTGCTAGCTCAGCTGGAAGACTTGAAGAAGGAGGTCGCTCAACTCAAGCAACAGTTAGCGCAATCAGGTAGTAGTCTTCCTGCTTCAAAACCGGCAGTAACTCGTCCAACCAAGTCGAGCAAGGGCTACCGTGCAGATCGAAACAAGGTCAACACGATTTTACAAGAGGCGGTTGAAAACCCAGAGTTGGCACGGACCAACTTGATCCGTCTTCAGAACGCTTGGGGGGAAATCATCGAGAGCTTGGCAGGTGCGGATAAGGCCCTCTTAATCGGATCCCAGCCAGTCGCTGCCAATGAAAATCACGCTATTTTAGCCTTTGAGTCTGCCTTTAATGCTGAACAGACCATGAAGCGGGACAACCTCAATACCATGTTTGGAAATATCCTCAGCAATGCTGCTGGCTTCTCGCCAGAGATTTTAGCGGTTTCGATGGAAGAATGGACCCAAATCCGGGCAGAGTTTTCGGCTAAGGCGCGTGGGCAAAAAGCGGAAGTGGTAGAAGAAGAGGAAAGTGTCATTCCTGAGGAATTTCACTTTTTATCCGATAAAATCACTCTGCAAGACGATTAATACATGAATTTTTTACTGAATCATGGTAAAATAATTTTATGAATAGAAAACAATTTGCAGTGATAGCAGTCTTTACTGCTATGGAGACTTATTTTTTCAATGAAGCGACCATGGCGGGTCAAATGCTCTTTGCATGTTTTTGGGCCCTCTTGATCTTACGCAATCTCCAGACGGCCTATATGGTGGAGAAAATTGCTAGTGCCATTGAAAAAGAAATCAGAAAGAAAAGAAAATAAAACCTTTGAAAAGAAATCCTTTTTCAAAGGTTTTTTTCTTGTTTAAAAGGCTTCTTGGCATTGCTTGCGGTAATCTCCTGGGGAGAGGCCGACCTTCTGTTTAAAAGCCTTTGTAAAGTAGGAGTAGTTGTCATAGCCCACCTGGAGGGCAACTTGGTAAATAGGGGTATCGCTTTGCGATAGCATCTCTTTTGCGGCGGCCATCCGTTTATCAGTGATGTATTTCACCAGGGTTTCGCCGGTATCGCGCTTAAACACCCGTGCTAGATGATCTGGACTAAGAAATACCATCTCTGCCAGCTTGGTGCGACTGATATCCTCCTTGTAATGGTGGTCGATGTAGTCGGTGATCCGCTGGATGAGATTAGATTGGTGTTCTAGATCAATCACATAATGGCGAGCAGAGCTCCAGTAATCCCCAATATAGGCTTCAAAAGCTTCGATAGCATGAAACCGCCGTTCGAAGAGAAATTGATGGTGTTTGTTTTGAAATAACTTGTGGGCGAGAATGCCGTTCTTGTCCAGATAAATCCCAATTTGCTGGGTCCAGTCTAGCTGGAGTTCACTCAGAGCTGAGAGCGGGATGCGATCTTGATTCTCTAAGCTATGGATGATTTGGAGGAGCTGTTCTGTCTCTAGCTGATTTGTAAAAGTGAGCGATGTCCGATGAGCAGGCTTTTGAGGTTGTGGAGCCAAAGAAGCATAGGATTGGATACTGTCCCAATGGAAGACTTGTTCCTCACTGTATTGGCAGAGTTGCAGAGCCTTCATCAAGAGCGTCTCAAGGGAAATAGTATCTGAATAGAGAAGGATAGAGGATCGGTCTAAGTCTTGCTGGATCTTCTGCTGGATAGCCTTTAGGAAGTCTGCACACTCTGCGGTCTGATTCTTTTTGAAGAGGCAGAGGTAGCGATCGGTCTGGCTTTCGATTTTACTGAGGGCGCAGTAGTTGACAGGGAAATCTAGGGAGAGATCCTTGATACAATGGCGGAGCTGCAAGCGCCAAGAAGGGACGCTGGGGTGAAAGTCTTCTTCAACTAAGTGGAGAGTGATGAGGACCAAGAGGTAGTCTTCATGTGGTTTGGGGCTATAACCCCGTTTTGTCACTTCTTGAAGGAGCTGTTCTGCTTGAGATGGACGTGGTTTTCGCAAGTAGTCATGCCAAAATTCAGCTTCTTTTTGTCCTTGTTGTGCTAATTGGGCCGCACTCTTGTGGCGCTTGATCTTATTGAGGGCTTTTTGAATGATAAATTCTAAGCGATCTGGGTCAATCGGCTTGAGGTAGTATTCAAAACTTTGGAGTTCAATGGCTTTTTGGGCATAATTGAAATCAGCATAATTGGTAAGGAAGATCGTTTGAATGTCATATTTTTCTGACCGGACCCAGGCTAGGAGATCTAACCCACTGCCTTGTGGCATCTCGATATCACTGATCATGAGGGCAATCGGGTGACTTTGAATGATGGCTTGGGCTTGGCTCAGACTGGAGGCAGTATATACCTGCTCAATGCCCAAGGCTTCCCAATGGATGGTTTCCTGTAGGGCTTTAATGATAAAACGATCATCGTCAACGAGTAGGATATTCATGTGTGTCTCCTTTGTAGGGTTCGTAAGGAAGGCTCAGTTGGATGCGGGCCCCTCCTTGGGATCCATTTGAAAATTGAAGGGTGTAGTGATCTGGATAGAGGAGATCTAGTCGCTCCCGTGCATTGGTCAAACCAATGTGGTGGCCATCTTCTGTGACTAAGGATTTTATCTCTGCTAGATCTTGTAAGATAGCGGAGCTAAAACCAGGACCATTATCCTGAAGGGAAATGGCAAGGTGTTGGTTTGCTTCTTCATGAATGGAAAGCTGGACGTAGAAGGAATCTTGGAAAGAAAAGCCGTGTTTGATGGCATTTTCCACAAAGGTTTGTAAAAGCAGAGGGGGAATAGCCGCATCTTTCAGACCAGGATCCCAGTCCAGGTCAAAGTGGATGCTGTCCCCATAGCGGATTTTCTGGATCTCTAGGTAATTTCGGATATGTTGGATTTCATCTGATAAGCGATTGAAATCTTGGTTGGCTTGAAAGAGGTGACGCAAGTAGTTGGAAGTCACCTTGGTCAACTCCTCGATTTCCTTATAGTCCTTGGTCTGGAGCATGCTGTGAATCATGGAGAGCATGTTGAGGTAAAAATGGGGTCGGACTTGATTTTTGAGATAGTTGAGTTCGACTTTTTTGAGATTGAGTTGCGCGTGGTAGGCTCGAATTTGGAGGTCTTTCATATGGATCAGGACCTGATTGAGCTTGTGATTGGCCTGATCGATCTCTAAGATCCCTTGGTCTTCGATCACATCTAGTTTGGTAGAAGCAGCATCTAGTTGCGAAAGACGTTGGGTGAGTCGTTTCATCGGCTGGATCATCCGTTGACGAATATAAAGGATCAGAATGGTAGAGAGAACGGCGATGATCAAAGGGACCAAGGAGAGAAGGGTTTCCAGTACGATATTTGTACGGAAAACGTCTCCGTAATCGACCGTCACATACAGACCAAAAGGCAGGTGGGTTTGATTGCTATCGGCTTGAATGACGGAATCTGTAGCATGGATCTGGTTGGGGCGATCGATGGATAAGCGCCCTTTTTTCCCAATATTGAGCTTTTCCAAGGGGTTTAAAATATCCTGGGTAGAAATGATGGCATAGATAGCCTTGCCCTTGTAATGGAGGGATTTCAAGAGGTAATCATGCTGGTTCAGGCTGATTCGTTGCCATTTTTGATTGGTCTTGTCTGTTTCTTTGTCATAGGTTTTAAGATGATCTTTCAATTGTACATAGTCCAGGTAGGGCAGTTGAAGACTGGAGGTATTAAAAAAATGAGGGATATCTCGTGTCTCTATGAAAAAGGTAATGGGGCTATCCATCTGGTACTGGAACTCCGTGAAATCGATCCGTAGTTTTTTTAGATTTTCATGAAAATCCGTGAAATCAAGCGGGGTATTGAGCTCTGTCAAATAGTCATTGTGGCTAATGGTACTGTACATAAAACGCTCAACGGAGTGAAGCTCTGTATTTAAGGAATCCGCATAGATATGAATCGAGTCCTCTAAATGGAGCATATTTTGGTGTTTAATAAAATTTCGGCTAATCCCACCAATCAAAAGGTTGATCAAGGTATTGACGACTAAGAGGAGAAAGAGTAGGCGCGAAAAAAATTGAATCGAGTGATCTCGTGTACTTCTGTGAATAGCTTTCATAATTAGCACCTCACATATATTATAGCACTATTTGAAAACGGATTCATGAACAAAACCGATAGTAAAGTAAAAAAAATCGGGAAAGTGCATGTTTTTGTGTGGAGAAAACGGAAAAGTGAATGAAGATGCACGAAAAAGTTCTATAAAGATGGAAAGGATTCCTATAAAATAGAGGAGAAAGAAAAGGAGGGCCTTATGAAAAGCGAAGTAAATGCGAAGCAGAGCAAATTTAAGAAAAATATTCCTTTATATGTGCTGCTCCTGCCATCGATTATTTTATTGATTTTATTTGCCTATATCCCTATGGCGGGTCTAGTCATCGCTTTTAAAGATTACTCTCCCGCTACTGGGATATTTGGAAGTCCTTGGGCTGGTCTCAAGTATTTTAACCAGTTCTTCTCATCCTTCCAATTTGCAACAACCATGAAGAATACCTTGAAAATTTCTATTTACAGTATTCTGGTTGGTTTTCCCTTGCCGATTGTTCTAGCCATCATTTGCAACCAGATTCGTGTGGGCAAGTTCAAAAAAATCTTTCAAGTAACAACTTATTTGCCTCATTTTATCTCGACCATGGTCATGTGTGGGATGATTATTCTTTTTCTCTCTCCAAGTAGTGGACTGTTAGCCAATGTCCTCAAATTGGTCGGCTTAAAGATGCCTGCCCTCTTATCCAAACCGGGTAGCTTTGCAGGTGTCTATGTCTGGAGCGATGTCTGGCAACATATCGGTTGGGATAGTATCATCTATCTAGCCGCTTTATCAGCCATTGATCCAACCTTTTATGAAGCAGCGACCATGGACGGGGCGAGTCGATTGCAAAAGATCCGTCATATTGACTTACCCTTACTGTTACCAACGGCGATGATTCTCTTGATTCTCAGAGCAGGAAGCCTACTCAGTGTTGGTTTTGAAAAGGTCTTGCTCTTGCAAAATCCACTTAATCTGGCAGGAAGTGAAATCATTTCGACCTATGTCTACAAAGTGGGGATGATTAATTTCCAATATAGTTATTCGACAGCGATCGGTCTCTTTAATACCTTGGTCAACTTGATCATCTTATTGTCGGTCAACTGGTTTGCGAAACGCTATACTAAGACGGGATTGTTCTAGAAAGGAGGAGGAATTGTGAAATTGTTTCAACATGCTAGAAAGACCAAGTCGGAAATCCTCTTTGATGTTTTTATCTATGGTCTAGCGATTTGCTTGATTCTGTTGATTGTCTACCCTTTGTGGTTTGTCATTATTGCCTCCTTCAGTAATCCGTCTGATGTGGCAACTGGTAAGGTTTGGTTTATCCCGAGGGAATGGCGACTAGATGGCTATCAACGCTTGATTGAGCAACCTTTGTTTCTAAAGAGCTATCTCAACACCATCCTCTACACGGTTGTAGGGACCATCGTTGCCCTGGTCATTAATATCCCAGCTGGTTACGCCTTGTCGCGAAAGGACCTCTTTGCTAAGAAATGGGTCAGTGTCTTCTTTATCGTTCCCATGTTTGTCTCTGGGGGCTTGATTCCCATTTATTTGACAGTGAAACAAATGGGATTAGTCGACACCTTCTGGGTGATGGTCGTACCGTTTGCAGTATCTCCTTACAATATCGTTGTAGCTCGGACTTTCTTTAACAATAGTATTCCAGAAGGGATGTGGGAAGCTGCCCAGATCGATGGGTGCGGAACCATTCATTACTTCAGAAAGATCGTGCTCCCCTTGTCCAAGGCTATTATTGCCGTTATTGGACTTTGGACAGCAGTAGGGATCTGGAATTCTTGGTTCAATGCTCTGATTTATTTGACCAATGAAAATCTTCAACCCCTGCAACTGATCCTGCGCCGTCTCTTAATTAGTAATCAAATGTTGCAATCGCAAGCAACAGGGGAGGTAGCTTCTGACCTCCGTATTAAGGCTGATATGATGAAATATGCAGCCATCGTTATCTCAACAGCACCGATTATGATGCTGTATCCATTCGTCCAAAAATACTTTAATCAAGGTGTCATGATAGGTGCCTTGAAAGAATAGGAGAAGATCATGAAAAACAGGAAATTTGCCTATCTGCTCCTTGGAGCAGCTGCTTTAGCTGGCTTGACGGCTTGTGGAGCTTCCACAAATAAATCAAGCAATGACAAGAATGATGGAAATACCTTCAAGATCACGACCGTTCGTTGGTCGGATTGGGGGGAAGACTATCACAAAGGTTTTCTAGATGATTCAGCCAAGGAATCAGGTATCAAGATCAAATGGGATACCATGGTGGCTGCAGACTGGTCGGATAAGAAATCTGTCCTTGTAGCCAGTGGAGATTTACCAGACGCATTCTTGGGATCCAATGCCTTCACGGATTCTGAAATCGCTCAGAACCAAAACATGTTCATTCCATTGGAAGACTTGATCAAGGATAATATGCCAAACTTGAACAAGGCCTTTGAAAAAGAACCGAAATTAAAAGCCATGGTGACCAACCCAGATGGTCATATTTACAGCCTGCCTAAGAAATTGCCAATGCGGCCAATCGTCGGCAATCAGCTCTTTATTAATAAGAAATGGTTGGACAACCTTGGCTTGAAGATGCCGGAAACCTATGATGAATTGGTGAATGTTTTACAAGCCTTCAAGGACAAAGATGCCAATGGCAATGGGGATGTCAATGATGAAATTCCATTTGGCTCTGGTAACTTTGATCCGACCTTCTCTTATATCTTGCCATTCAACAACCGTCTGGGTGGAGATAATACCTATGAAATGTCCGTCAAAGATGGCAAGCCGGTCTATCTACGAACAGAAGAAAGTTATAAACAAGGGATAGCGGCGATGCATGAAGCCTACAAGAAAGGCTTGATCGACCCTGAACTCTTTACAGAAGATACCTCTATGTCTGTTGCCAAACGGATGGACAAGGGAGTGGCACGTGTCGGTGTATCAAGTGGTTGGACAGCAGATGCAACCTTTGGCCAACATGCCAGCGAATATGCTCCTCTCCCAGCATTAAAAGGCCCTGATGGCAAACAATATGTCATTTCTGACCCAGATCATTTGAACTATGGACGCAATGAAATCCTGATCACGAATAAGTGCAAGGACCCTGCAAAATTGCTCAAATGGTTGGATAAATTCTACACGGATGATGCCAGTATCCAAAACTTCTATGGATCCTTTGGCATTGCGACTGAAAAAGATGGCGATAAGTACAAGGTCTTGGCTCCAAAAGATGGTAAATCTGCCGATGAATGGGCTTGGATCAATTCCCTTCGTGACTTTGGACCAAAATATGTGTCAGATGATATCAATAGTCATGTCGACATCGACCAAACGCAAGGTGATGGCCTCAAATTGAAGATGGACAAAGAATTGAAACAATACGCTTTGCCAGCATATCCAAATGTCATCTACTCTCAAGAAGAATTGAACAAATTGTCCTCTATTTATGTCGATATCAACTCCTATGTTACCCAACAAGCTTCTAAATGGGTAGTCGAAGGGGGCGTCGAAAAGGATTGGGACGATTACAAAGCAACCTTGAAGAAGATGGGCATTGATGACTTTATGAAGATTCAACAGGATGCCTATGATCGTTACCAAAAAGAAGTGAAGTAATAGGGGTCTAAATGGATTCAAGTAAGTAACTCAGGGGCCTAAAGCCCCTGAGTGCTTCCCTAGAGGAAGTAGCAGAAATTGAGATGAAGAACAAGGAGAAGAAGATGCAAAAATTATTTTCATTGGATGGACGCTTGGTCAAGACCTTGACCCGGTTGACAGACATCATTATCTTGAACACCTTGTTTATCGTTTGCTGCCTTCCAATTCTCACGATCGGTGCATCGCTTACGGCTTTAGCAACCATGTGGCACCGCTTGTTGAAAGGGGAAGATACGAATCTTGTCTTTCATTTTTTCCGTCTCTTTCGCGCTAATTTCAAGCAAGCGACGGTGATTTGGTTGACTTGTCTAGGCTTATCAGTCCTTCTTTATCTGGATTACTGTCTTTTTTCAAATACAGCCTTCTTAAGTGAGTATGGGATTTGGATCTTGCTTCCCTTTATCGTCCTTCTATGTGGAGGGATGACCTTGATCTTCCCTTATATCGGCCTCTTTGAAGACCCTACAAGAAAGGTCTGTCTGAATAGTTTCCTCATTGCTCTCTTAAATCCTATTCAAACCATCTTTCTTATCTTCTTCAATCTGGCAGTAGTTTATATCAGTCTTAGTAGTCCTGAACGGTTGCTGACAGCTATTTATCTCTTTACCTTTGGTGGTTTTGCTCTTTGGAGCTTCTTGAATGTCCGACTGACTGATCAGATCTTTTCAAATATCCAAGAAGGAGAAATCTTTGAAAAATAAGGTCAAGCAAGTGGGACGTATGTTTTACTGATATTATTTAAATCGAATAAAGTTTCCTAGAAAATCTAGGAAACTTTTTCTATTTCATAAACATTTCACATTTCTTTTCTATAATAACTATAACAAATGATGAAAGCGTCCACATCAAATCGCTGTGGACCTTGAAATGGAGGGTGAGTTCATGCTCTTACAACAGGCAATCGCCTATATTTCTCGAAAAAGAACGAGGAATCTGGTTCTCTTTCTGATTCTCCTCTTGATCCTTTCATGCTTGTATTTCTGTTTTTCACTGATGCAAGTGGGAGGAAGACTGGAGGACCATATCAAGCAATCGGCTGGGACCAGTTTTGCCCTGACCAGCAAGCAGGGGGCTACTCCCTTTGCACTGAAGGAAGCTGAAAAGGTGCAGCAACTAGCTGGGGTGGGATCCATGGTTCCTCAATATGAAAGTCCCGTTCGCATTCTTGGTAAAGAAGCGGTGACTGGGCAGCAGTCGGTAGAGCGGGATGATTTGGGTCAGGAAGCCAAGCAAGCGCTAGGCGCTGTCTTTACCCAGAAGACAGGCCAGCACCTAGATTTCCGGAGTAGCAGTTTCCAACTGGTGCAAGGCAAGCACTTATCCGACAAGGCTCGCGGCCAGATCTTGATCCACCAAGAGTTGGCTAAGAAGAACAAGCTAAAGGTCGGAGATTCCTTGACCTTATCCAGCTTTCAGATGGGAGAGACTCCTGCCAAAAAGCAAACCTTTAAAATCGTTGGGATCTTTTCGGGTAAGAAACAGGAAAAATTCACAGGAATGACCTCTGATTTGAGTGAAAACCAAGTCTACCTTTCTTATGAGGATGCGACCAAGCTTCTTGGTCACAGTCAGCAAGAAGTGACCCAGGTCACCTTTGGCGTCAAAGATCCTGAGAAAATCGATGCGCTCTTGAAGCAAGTCAAAAGCTTGAATCTAGATTGGCAATCGCTACGCGTGGTCGAAGATCGCAAGGCTTTTGACCAGATGAAGGAATCCTCTCAGACCCTAGAAGGCCTGGTGCGGATCATGATGATCGTCCTCCTAGTGACAGGAGCCGGTGCTCTATCGCTCTTACTCAGTCTCTGGACACGGGAGCGGATCCATGAAATCGGGGTGCTCTTATCCATTGGGAAGAGCAAGGGCCGGATTTTTAGACAGTTCCTCTTGGAAGTGGTGCTGGTATCCTTACTAGCAGTGATCCCAGCCTTTCTCATCGGGCGGATGGTCAGCCATCGTTTCTTAGAGCAGTTTGTCGGACAGACCGGTCAACAGCAGACCCTAGACTTGCTCAACCAAGTCCCTCAAGGCCTTTCCTTAGGAATCGCCTATGCTAGCCTCTTGTGCTTGATCCTTCTGTCGCTCGGTGTAACGACCAGCATGATCTGGCGCAAGACCCCAAAAGAAATATTAACAAAAATGAGTTAAGGAGAAATGACATATATGCTAGAACTCAAACATGTATCCTATAGTTACCAAAGCTACCAAGAAGAGATCTTCTCAGACGTGAACTATCAGTTCAAAAATGGGACATTTTACAGCATTATTGGTCAGTCTGGAGCAGGGAAATCAACCCTCCTCTCGCTCTTGGCTGGACTGGACAATCCCAAGAAGGGGCAGGTTCTCTTTGATGGGGAGGACATCCAGACCAAAGGGTCTAGCTACCACCGCAAGCACCATGTCTCCCTGGTCTTTCAGAATTACAATCTGATTGATTATTTGACGCCACTGGAAAATGTCCGCCTGGTCAACAAACAAGCTGGGAAAGACATTCTCTTGGAATTGGGGCTGGACGAAACGCAAATTAAGCGTAATGTCCTTCAACTATCCGGAGGGCAGCAACAGCGGGTGGCTATTGCGCGTGCGCTCGTTTCAGAAGCACCTGTCATCTTAGCAGATGAGCCGACAGGAAACTTAGATGAACAGACAGCTGGTGACATCATTGCCATTTTGAAGAAGTTGGCCAAGGAACGCCAAAAATGTGTCATCGTCGTCACCCATAGCAAGGAAGTGGCGGAGGCCTCCGATGTGGTCTTGGAATTGAGTCGCCGTAGCCTCGTTGAGAAGAGCAAGTAAGGAGGGAATGCTATGTTGCGCAATGCTTTTGCTTATATCACACGTAAATGGCCCAAGTCTCTCTTGCTCTTTGCGATCATTCTCCTCATGGGGACCTTGAGCTTGATCGGACTCTCCATGAAGGGGGCGACCCAAAAAGCTTCATCAGAAAGCCTGGGATCCATTACCAATAGCTTCTCCATGCAGATCAACCGCCGGACCAATCCGGGAACCCCTCGGGGAGCTGGGAATCTCAGAGGAGAAGATATCGAAAAAATCAGCCAGGTAGAGGGGATCACCTCCTCCATCAAGCGGATCAATGCCATCGCGGATATCCTAGACCACGAGATCATTGAGACTGAAGAAACCCTGCAAAACCAGTCTCCAGAGCGGGCTAAGCACTTCAAGAATACCTTGATGGTGACAGGGGTCAACGACTCTTCAAAAGAAGATAAATTTGTCTCTGGAGCCTACAAGCTGGTCCAAGGGGAGCACCTGACCGATAAGGACAAAAACCAAATCCTCATGCACGAAGATTTGGCGAAAAAGAATGGCCTCAAGGTGGGCGATAAGGTGCGCCTCAAGTCCAATCTCTACGATGCTGACAATGAAAAAGGGGCCAATGAAACTGTCGAAGTGACCATCAAGGGCTTGTTCTCAGGGAAAAACCAAGCTCCTCTAACTTACGCCCAAGAGTTGTATGAAGATACTCTCATTTCTGACCTAGATACAGCTGCCAAGCTCTATGGCAATACTGTTCAAACAGCTACCTATGAGGATGCGACCTTCTTTGCCAAGGGGGATCAGGACCTGGATCAATTGATCGAAAAAATCAAAGCCTTGGATATCCCATGGAATTACTTTGACTTGGTTAAGAGCTCTTCTAACTATCCAGCCTTGCAAAAATCCATCAGCAGCATGTTCCAAGTGGCAGACTACTTGTTTATCGGTAGCCTCATCTTTGCTAGCTTGCTTCTCACCCTTCTCCTTGTCTTGTGGCTCAATGCCCGTCGCAGAGAAGTAGGGATCTTGCTGGCTCTGGGACTCTCCAAGGTGCAGATTGCGGGACAATTCGTGGCAGAATTAGTCATGATTTCCATCCCAGCCTTCCTCCTTTCCTATGGAGTTGCAGGACTTCTTGCCAAAGCAGTCGGAGATACGGTACTCAAGAATGTAACCAGTGGCATTGCCAAACAAATGGCTCAAGAATCTTCTGCAGCCAACCTTGGTGGAGGAGCTGAGGCAGAAAGCTTCAGTAAGACCCTGACGGACCTCCATATGGACATCCAACCGAACCAATTGTTGGTGATTGTCTTGGTCGGTGGCCTTCTCTTGATTCTGGTATCTATCCTTTCTTCACAATGGCTCTTGCATAAGAAACCAAAGGAACTCTTGGTGGATGTCGAATAAGAGATTGTTTCCTAAAATAGAAATAGGGTATAATAGGAGGTAGAAGAAGTTCTTAGATAAAGGAAAGTGTATGAAGATACTAATCGTAGAAGATGAAGTCCTGATCCGCGAAGGGATGAGCGACTATCTCATGGAATGTGGCTATGAGGTCTTTGAAGCAGGCGATGGGCAGGAGGCCCTGGACCTCTTTCACAGAGAGACGCCGGATCTGGTCTTGCTGGATATCCAGCTCCCTATCCTCAATGGCTTGGAAGTGCTCAAGACGATCCGGAAGACCAGCTCAGTCCCTGTCCTCATGTTGACGGCCTTCCATGACGAGGACTATAAGTTGACAGCCTTTGGAGAGTTGGCGGACGGCTACCTGGAAAAACCCTTCTCCTTGTCCCTCTTGAAGGTCCGTATCGAAGCTATTTTTAAAAAGCTTCAGCCTTCCCGGGTCTTCACCTATGGAGAGGCACGGGTGGATTTTGAGAGCTACACAGCCAGCTTGGCTGGGCAAGCCATCTCCATGAATGCCAAGGAGTTGGAAATCTTGGAATACTTGCTCCAGCATGAGGGTAAGGCCCGGACCCGCTCTCAGATCCTCGATGCCGTCTGGAAGGAGACAGAGGAGATTCCTTTTGACCGGGTGATCGATGTCTATATCAAGGAACTACGAAAAAAACTAGAGCTGGACTGTATCGTAACGGTACGCAATGTCGGCTATAAATTGGAGAGACCATGACCAAACGGAGTATCTTTGCCAAGATCTTTCTGATCACCTTTGCCCTTTTCAGTGGCTTAGTCATCCTTCTACATGCTTCGGTTTACTTTATTTTCCCCTCGACCTATATCGAGTCTCAGCGCCAGACGATTTTGAAGAAATCCCAGGCCCTGGCCAAGAGTTTCCAGGGTCAGGAAGAAGGAACCATTGAGTCGGTCATCGACCTTTATTCCAAGACCAATGATATCAAGGTCTCAATTAAGGGCAAGGAAAAACAAAATGCCCTAGAGGTCAAGGATGACTTGCTCCTGAACCCTAACAGCCAGAACAATTCCTTGGTCATTGAAGAGCGAAAGATTGAGACCAAAGAGGGGAAGGACTTGACCTTGCAATTCTTAGCAACTGTCGATTCGCAAAAGGAAGCGCGGGACATCAGTTTGGGCTTCCTTCCCTATAGTCTTCTGGCTTCCTTTGTCCTGTCACTGCTTGCCTCTTATCTCTATGCCCGCCTGATTTCTGCTCCGATCCTTGAGATCAAGCAGATGACCAAGCGGATGAAGCGCTTGGATCGGACAGCTAGTCTTCCCATTCATTCGCAGGATGAGATCGGCGTCCTCAAGCAACAGATCAACGACCTCTATCACCATCTCCTAGAAGTGATCGACAATCTAGAGCAGCAAAAACAAGAAAATCTGAAGTTGGAGCAGATGAAGGTCGAATTCCTGCGAGGTGCCTCGCATGAGCTCAAGACGCCTCTAGCCAGCTTGAAGATTATCCTAGAAAATATGCGGGATAAGATCGGCCGCTACAAGGACCGGGACCGCTATCTGTCGGTCTCCCTCGATATCGTCGATGAGATGAACCAGATCGTCCTAGAAATCCTGTCTCTCTCCTCTGTCCAAGAATTGGCCGGAGATAAGGAGTGGATCCAGTTGGATCAGGTCGTAGAGCAGATCCTCGACCAGTACAAGGTCTTGGCTCAATCCCGCGCTCTCACGATTGATAATCAGATCCCTGACAAAGCAGTCTATATGGACCCAGCGATTCTGAAATTGGTCCTCTCAAATGTCATCAGTAATGCTGTTAAGCATTCAGATGCAGGTGGAAAGATCCAGCTCCGCCTCGAAGAGGAGGGGACGCACTTGGCGGTTGAAAATACCAGCCAGGAAATGGTAGAGACCGCTGAGCTGCCAATGACCGCTAGTCGCCAGAAGAAGGAAGGCGGCCTGGGGCTCTTCGTGGTCCAACACTTGCTAGACCATGAAGAACTGGCCTATCAATTTGATAAAACAGCTATGGGCCTACGCTTCCGTATGGAACTGCCCAAGGAGCCACAAGAATAATTGAGAGGCTGGGACAAAAGTCCTAGCCTCTCAATTGTTTTTGGATTGTCGAGCAAGACGCAGTGGTTGAGTGGGCTCTACTACGCTGATTTCATCAGCTTTTACAGCCCTACTCAACTGTGCGGAGGTGGGACGACGAAATCGAATTCTAACGAATTACCGATTTCTGTCCCACTCTCTTGTATTTAATCAACCTTTTCTACCTTTAGCAATTGGCCATGTTTTAATTCATAAATGGTATCTACATAGGTCAGGATGGAGCGGTCATGGGTCACAATGATGGCACTCTTGTTTTTGGATTTGACTTCTTTTCGGATCAATTGGGCGATTTCTTGCCCTCGATCCGGGTCTAGGCTAGCCGTTGGTTCATCGGCTAAGATGACCTGCGGATTTCCGATGAAGGCGCGAGCGATGGCTGCCCGTTGTTTTTGCCCACCGGACATCTGATTAGGATATTGGTGGTAACAAGCTTCGATGCCCAGATCTGCCAACAAGGCTTTGACTTCCTCTTGGCGTTTTTTCTTGTCCTTTTCCCCCTTCAATTTGGCCACCAGCTCTAACTGGTCACCGATTTTCATATAGGAGAGGAGCTGGTGATCTTGAAAGATGAAGCCGAGCAATTCCAGACGTTTTTGCGTCCACTGGCCTTGGTTGAGGCCAGTCAAGTCTTGGCCAGCGATAGAAATCCGCCCCTCGTCCGCTGATAAGAGTAAACCAGCGATAGCTAAGAGGGTGGATTTACCAGATCCTGAAGGGCCCAAGATCGCGACAAATTCGTTGGGTTCGACGCTTAAATTAAGCTGGTTGAGGACATGGTGCATCTGGCTGCCATCGGCGTAGGATTTTCTGATATTTTCTAATTCGATAATAGCCATCTTATTCTCCATTTCCACCAATGACTTCGATTGGATCTACTTTTTTGATTTTGACAAGGGACAAGGCCCCACACAAAATAGAGGTCAGGATAAAGCTAACCGAGATGGTGAGGTTGTCTTTCAGGGTCATAAAGGAAGGGACGCTATTGGGTAAAAATGGCGCCATCATGGTTGCCAAGCCAAGACCCAGCAGTACTCCGATGAGGGAGATGATGGTGAGCTGGGACAGTTGGACATAGGTGATCTGGCTCATGGACATGCCAATGGCCTTCAAGACGCCGAACTGTTTCAACTTCTGCAGGGTCAGGATATAGAAGAAGACTCCAAGGATAGCAGAAGAAGCAAGCAAGAGAACCCACGTGATCATCCGTAGCGTCAGGTTTTGAGCCTTGTAGCCAGGGATTTTATCGATCACTTGCTTCTTATCTGCCACCATTAAGTTACTGGATAGATCGTTAGAAGTGATGCTCTTCTTGGTCACAAGGGTTTGGGCTTGCCATTGATAGCTTGGATCTGTTTTTTGCCGCATGCCTGTGTAGGTCTCCGAGCTGATAAAGCCAATCTCGCTATAGCCGTATTTGGCATTTTTCGCAAAGCCCACGACCTTGAGTTTTTGCTTAGAAGTTTTGTCGATCACTTGATCGCCGATTTGGATTCCCTCATCCTCTTTGAAAGAATGGTCCAGAATGACCTCGTTTTTCTTTAAGTCGGAGATCTTGAGGTCTGTATCTTCCATGATTGGATTGAGGATTTCTTCTTCGTTGTGATCGGTCGCGAAGTAGGTGATATCCAGAGTATTGGAATCCTCTGATTTTGAGACGGTTGCTCGCTGGATGGACAAACCCGAATAGTCCATCCCCTCTATCTTTTGGACCTCATCTAAATCTTTCTCCGTAATGGTTGAGAAGGGGATAATCCCTTCTGAGTCCGTCGAAAGGATGTAGTGTAGCGACCCATAGTTATCGATTTGAGCCGATACCGAACGGCCCAGTCCATTTGTCAGACCGGACAAGAATACCACCATAAACATTAGGATGGTAATGAGGAGTTCAATCAGGATAAACTTCTTGGGTTGGTATTTAATTTCATTCCATGCGATTTTCATATTCGTTCTCCTTTTAGCACGGAGGTGCTCAAGTAGCTTGGCACCTAAACATCATACTCTACCATCATACCACAAGTGGGGGGATAATAGGGGGATGGTGTTTGGTAGAGTATGAAGGAATCAAAAATTATTGAATGATAAATAATGAAATTATATTTTTCTAAAAAAAGAAACGTTTTCCGGAAAGTTAAGAGTTTGCTCTGATGAATATTCAAGACTTAATTTAAGATTTTTAAAATTTTGTTATTTTTCAAATTACTGGTTTTAGGGGATTTCGCAATCGATAAATAAACAATTGATAGATGAGTCACATTGTATTTGACATTAAATGGACATTGGCAATGTTTTGGAAGAAAATAAGTAGAGGAGTAAGTGACTCTGTTGTTATAAGAAAAATGTGAGGATTCTTTTAGTTTGTCCTTAAATTTAGCTCTCCTTATAGCCACACATCATTTGATTTAGAGAAATAAACATGCTACAATGAAAGCGTATACAAAAATATAAGGAGGACATGAAAATGAAAAAAACAACTAAGTTTTTGCTAGGTGGAGTATTAGGAATATTGCTTTTAATTCCAGTATCTCAAGCTAAGGCTGATTGGCATCAAGATAATGTTGGTTGGTGGTATTCACTAAATAATGGTTCTTATTATAAAAACACAGAAGCTAAAATAAACGGGAAGTGGTATAAATTTGATGACAGAGGTTATATGATGACCGGCTGGCAGCTAATATGGGAGCGTAATGATAGTAGGTGGGGGATAATAAAAAACTGGTCTTATTTTGATCCAGTAAATGGTGATCAAAAGATTGGCTGGCAAAATATAGATGGAAAGTGGTATTACCTTACTAGAGATGGGGCACTTATGGGTAAACAATATATAGATGGAAAACATTATTATTTTGACCCAGTTAATGCTGAAATGAAAACTGGTTGGATTTCCAAACAAGAGAATTCAGATACAAATTGGTATTATTATGACCCCGTAAGTGGAGCATTAGTAAAGGGTTGGCAAAATATAGACGGTAAATGGTATTACTTTCAACATAGTGCGTTAAAAGGTTCCCAGAATTTAGATGGAAAAAATTATTATTTCGACCCGGTTAACTGCGATATGCAAACGGGTTGGGTAACCAGAGAAAAGGCCTCTGCTACAAGAAAATATTATTACGACCTAGAAAGTGGGGAACAGCTATCAGGTTGGCAAGACATAGATGGGAAAAGGTATTACTTTGGTGAGTATGGGGCATCCAGTGGTCGTATATATATAGAAGGAAAACAATATTATTTTGATTCAGATACTTGTGAATTGAAAATAGGATGGTTAGAGTTAGGTAAATATAAATATTATGCAGATCCAAATGATGGTGGTGCATTTGCATCAAATAAAACTTTAATAATAGACGGTGTTTCATACACATTCGATTATGGAGGTACTCTTATTAACAATGTACCTTAATTGATCAGCACCTTGAAAGTTAGATTTTTTTCTAACTGTCAAGGTGTTTTTAACTATGATGATAAAGAATTTTATAATATAACCAGAGTGAGTTATTAGGTAGCTAATAAGCTTCATTTATAATCATTGATAAAGTCAGTTGCTAAAATTTTAATAATAGAGCAGGTTATTTCTTTAATTACTTTTTGGTCCACTTTTAGATAATATCTTATATGATTTTATCTAAAAGTAGATACTGATAGCCTTTTAAAGGACAAATAAAAAGAGAGTGACTTTATATTTGAATTCGTTGACAGTGACCTCTTTATATCCACACATTATTTGATTTAGAGAAATAAACATGCTACAATGAAAACGTATCCAAAAATATAAGGAGGAAATAAAAATGAAAAAAGCAACGAAGTTTTTGCTAAGTGCTGTATTAGGTATATTACTTTTAACCCCAATATCTCAAGTTAAGGCTGATTGGCATCGAGATAATGTTGGTTGGTGGTATCAAACATATTATGGTTCCTATTATAAAGATACCGAAGCTCAGATTAACGGGAAGTGGTATAAATTTGATGAAAGAGGTTATATGATGACCGGCTGGTATCTACGTGAGGGTAGGTATGTTAATGGGGATATATACAAAAACTGGTCTTATTTTGATCCAGTGAATGGGGATAAAAAACTTGGATGGCAAAACATAGATGGGAAATGGTATTACCTTACGACAGATGGGGCACGTATGGGTGAACAAAATTTAGATGGAAAACTTTATTATTTTGATCCAGTTAATTGTGATATGAAAACTGGTTGGATATCTAATCCAGGATATTCTGGTACGGAATGGAATTATTACGACCCTGTAAGCGGAGAAAAAGCTACCGGTTGGAGAAATATAGATGGGAAATGGTATTACTTTCTCCATCATGCGTTAAAAGGTTTCCAAAAGATAGGTGATAAAAGTTATTATTTCGATCCAGTTAATTCCGATATGAAAACGGGCTGGATATCTAAACAAGGACAGCGTGGTCTAGAGTGGTATTATTACGACCCAGAAAGTGGAGCACAAGTGTCAGGTTGGCAAACTATAGATGGGAAAACGTATTGCTTTGACGAATTTGGTAAGGCGCTTGCAGGTCATTGGATATTAGATGAGGGCAAACATTATTATTTTGACCCAGTTAATTGTGATTTAAAAACAGGCTGGCTTGAGTTAGACGGAACAAGATATTATGCAGATCCTAACGACGGTGGTGCATTTGCAATGAATAAAACTTTAATTATAGACGGTGTTTCTTATACATTCAGTAGTGGCGGCTCTGTTATCAATAATGAGCCTTAATTGATTAAAACCTCAAAAGTTGGATATTTCTAACTTTTGGGGTGTTTTTAATTATAATAGTAACGAACCACCCTCGAGGTGGTTTGTTCTATACTAGACATACATTGAAGCGGAGCTAGAAAAGAAGTGAGGAAAGGAGGATGTCTGTGCTAAAAAAGGATTGATCTTTCTATTATTAGGAATGACTGTATTAGTAGCTTGGCTTCTCTTTGTTCCGGATGAACAACCAGCTCCAAATTTTTCATCTAAAAATAAAATTGAATTGCTGGCAAGAATACTTGATCATCGTAATGCCAATACCATTAGAGAAGCTGGCTATGGGATTTCTTCAGACGCAGAGATCAGACGTGTGGGTGGCATAGACCAACTGGAAATGGATGGGGATTTGAAATGGATGGTACGAGTTCCTAGTCCAGATGATAATAAAATCTTGATTACCTATTCAACGATCATTGAGGGTGAAAAAATAGATGCAGCCTTTTCATTAGATAAAGAGTGGGGATTACTACATGCTAGTTATTTTCATACGGAGAAAGATAGGACCACTAAACGAGTTGAGGTCAGTGATTCTCAGCAAACAGAGCTCCTAGAAAAAGTACAAACAGAATTAAATCGCTTTGAAGAAAAAATGGAGCAAGAGCTAAAGCCGTAACTAGTTTAGATATCTTAGAATAGATAAAGCTTCCCAAGTCTTTGAGCAGAAGGAGATTTCAAAATGGATCAAAAAAACCACCTTCGGGTGGCTTTTTCTATACTTCATTTCACCATTTCGTCAAGGAGATTTCGCCACTATTGAGCCAGATATCTTCTTGATTTTCTAACTGGACCAAGAGTTGGCCGGTATCGGAAATGTCTTTGGCGAGGCCCTGATAGGTCTGCTGGTTCTGCTCAAAGGTGACAGTTCGTCCTAAGACCAGGGAGCGCTCTTTGTAGAGGTAGACCAGTTCATCGATATCCGTATGAAGAAATTCTCTCCAAATCTCGCTGATGAGGTCATTGCGGGTGATGGGACAAGGGCCTTCAAATAAGGAACCAGCCTTGCTTTCTAGCTCATCTGGAAAAGTAGAGATAGCCAAATTGAGACCGACTCCGATAATGACATCCGTGACAAGGCCAGTCTCGATGGATGTGATAGCTTCGGTTAGGATTCCCCCAATTTTTTTATGGCGATAGTAAATATCATTGACCCATTTGATATCGACATCGATCAGGGTCAGATTTTTAATAGCCTTATAGATGGCTCCTGCGACCATGAGGGTATAAGGGGGGAGCTCCGCAGGTGGGAGTTGGGGCTTGAGATGAAGAGACATATAGATGCCGCCTTGATCGGGAGAGTAGTAGTCGCGACCAAAGCGGCCCTTTCCGGCAGATTGGGACTTGGCCAGGTAGAGAGCATTACCCTCTTTATGGGCTTCCATGCCTAATTTTGCGTCCAATTGGGTGGAGCTGCATTCTTCATTCAAGGACACGGTCAACTGGGTATTGCTTGCGATGACTTCAGGAAGAAGAATATCGCCTGAGACCAGTCTATAGCCCTTCTTTTTTAGGGATTCGATGACGACCCCATCTTTTTCCAGGCGCTGAATGGCCTTCCAGATGGAGGTGCGGGAAACGCCTAATTCTTTTGCCAGCTGCTCCCCGTTGACATAATCATCTGCCTGAGAAAGGGTTTGAAAGAGGATTTCGTGTGTTTTCATAAGACCTCCTAGCGACTGCTGTCTCGAATCGTGAGTTTGGTGGCTAATTTGACCATATAGGGAACACTTGGTTGACTCCCTTGAAAGGTCTGCCGCAACATTTGAATGGCTTGCTTACCCATTTCTTCTGTGTAGACGGTCACTGTGGAAAGGGCAGGAAAGACGTACTTGGCGATGGAAGTATCATTGAAGGAAATGAGGCTGACGCGCTCAGGAACTGCGATTTGATGCTCCTGAAGGGACCGAAGAGCTCCGACAGCTAAGGCATCACTGGCCATGAAAAAGGCAGTTGGCAATTCGTCGCCCAATGCTTGAATCAGTTGCTCCATCATCTGATAACCCGACTCGGTCGAGAATTGCCCAACAGAGACAAAGCGTTCCTCATAAAGTCCTTTTTCCGTGAGAAACTGTTGAAAGGTCCGTTGACGGGGATCCATCTGTAACGGTGTCGCATCTGCCGTCTCTTCCTGCCCGACCAAGAGCCCGATCTCCTTGTGGCCATGCTCAAGGAAATACTCGAGAGCGGTGATAACAGAATCTTCTAAATCTGTCGTCACGCAAGAATGCCCCAGATAGAGGGTATTGCTATCGACAAAGATCAGGGGTTTGCCGTAGCTTTCTAAATCTTGAATGGTCTTGGGACTGAATTTCCCAAGAGCAATAATGCCGTCTGCCTCCTGAATCAAAGACCAATCGTCCTTGTTGAAGATACGAAAGATCTCATAGCCTAATTCCTGGGCTTGTTTCTCCAAGCCCATCCGAATGGCATAGTAGTAGAGGTCCTCTAATTCTTCTTCGCGCGTGTACCATTCAAAGATGACGATTTTATGAGAATCTTCGACTGGTTGAGGCGCTGTTTTGCGGCTTTTCTTTTGGTAATGCAGTTCCTCAGCGATGCGAAGAATCCGACTGCGCGTGTCTTCACCAACCGATAAGGTTGCATCCTGGTTGAGGACGCGAGAGACCGTTGCCTGAGAAACGCCTGCTTTTTCTGCAATGTCTTTAATCGTTGCCATGGTTCATCCTTTATTGATTTCTACTTCCAGTATACTCTAAATACTAGTAAAAAGAAATGAAATTTTACTAAATTTTATGTTTGCTGCGATATTGGCTAGGAGTTAGGTGGCTATAGGCCTTAAAGGCCTTTGAAAAATAGAGGGGATCTGAAAAGCCAACAGAGTAAGCCACGATCTTGATGCTCTCGTCTGTATTGGTCAGTAACTGCTGGGCACGCTGCATGCGGACTGAGTGCAGAAATTCTTTGGGAGAGATCTGGTGAAACTCCTTAAAGACAGTTGTCAGATAGGAGCGATGGACATTGAGGTCATCGGCGATCTCTTGAATACTGAGATGCTCTTTAGCATAATGCGTCTCAATCACATGCTTGCAGGTCAGGTAGAGTTGATAGGTTGGAGATGGGTGGCTCCGATGGCTATCAGGTGCCACTTCACTGATAAGAAATAGCAGTTCATAGATCTGAGAGAGAAGGTGGAGTTGGTAGTGCGAGGTCATCTTAGAGTCCTCTGCCTTGTGGACAAGCTGCTCCATAAACAGCCCGATCCGCTCTGTGTCTACCTCTGTTTTCTTTAGAAAGCCTTTTGCGTGTAGGGTTGAAAAGCGCATGAAATCACTTACCTTGGTGCCACTGATGCCAATCCAGTAGTAGGACCAAGGATCTTCAGCATCTGCCCGGTAGTAAGTCACCATATTTTTAGGGAGGAGGAAGAGATCTCCAGCTTCTAAGTGGATTTCATTTTTATTGATGTGAAAGACACCTTTTCCCTTGGTGATAAAATGTAGAACAAAATTGTCACGGACGCTAGGTCCGAATTCGTAGTTCTTGGGGCAATCTTCGTAGCCGTAAAAATCAAGGGATAGATCAATGGTGTCGGTTTTGTATTCAGAAAAGACTAACATAGCTGAACCTCCTACCTAACATTTTACCATATATGTCCAACAAAATTCTATTTTCGAAAGCGTTTACATCAAGTAAAATAAAGACATGCTAAAAAAGAAAGTTATTGGAACTGAAATTAAAAACACATAGTGATAGATGTTTCGGGACCAATAGGAGGAAGACATGGCAATTCGTATTGAACAAAATTTGTTCTATGTAGAAAGTAAGGGACTGAGCCTCATCCTTGAAAATCGAGATGGCTACCTGATGCTCAAGCATCTGGGACGTCCGATCCAGTCTTATCATTTTTCCAATACCGTGCATGAGAAGGATCATGCTTTCTCTGGAAATCCAACACCTGACAATCGAACCTTCAGCTTGGATACCCAGCGTCAGATCCTAGGACAGCACGGGCTTGGAGATTTCCGAAAGCCGTCTATTCAAATCCAGCATGGCGCCACAGAGGTGACGGATTTCCTCTATGTCGGAGCCAATATCTACTCTGGCAGTGTCGAGGCGTCCGCTCTTCCGAACCCTCACTCAGTAGATCAGGCTGAAACCTTGGCCTTGGTCTTTGAAGATGATCAAGCAGCACTGCGTTTGACCCTCTATTACACAGCCTACGAAGACCGGGCAACCATCACTAGCTTTTCAAAGATTGAAAACTGCAGTGATGAAACCGTCGTGATCCACAAGGCCCTTAGTGTGATGGCAGATGTCCCAGCAGGTGACTATGATGTCATCACCCTTCAAGGCGCTTATGCGAGAGAAAAAACAGTCCGCCGTCAGCAAGTAGAGCAAGGAATCTTCTCCATCAGCTCCAACCGTGGTGCTTCTGGACATGCCCAGACCCCAGCTCTTATCCTTGCTGACCATGAAGTGACCGAAGATGCCGGTTCAGCCCTTGCCTTCCAACTGCTCTACAGTGGGAATTTTGAAGGATTTGTTCAAAAGAATCAACTCAATGAAGTTCGCGTTGGATTGGGAATCAATCCAGAAAACTTCTCCTGGGAGTTGGCACCAAATCAGAGCTTTGATACGCCGGTAGCCATGATCAGCTACTCCCATAAGGGATTGACTGGTCTCAGTCAAGAGAGTCAAGCATTTGTCCAAGACCATATCATTCCCAGCCCCTTTGCTCATAAAGAACGTCCAATTCTCATCAACAACTGGGAAGCGACTTACTTTGATTTCAAGAAAGACAAATTATTGGAGCTAGCAGACGAAGCTCAAAAAGTAGGGATCGAACTCTTTGTTCTTGATGATGGCTGGTTTGGCAATCGTTATGATGACAATCGGGCCCTTGGTGATTGGACGGTCAATGAAGAAAAATTAGGTGGAAGTCTAGCAGCATTGATCCAAGGCATCCATGACAAGGGACTTCAATTTGGCCTTTGGGTGGAGCCAGAAATGATTTCTGTTGATAGCGACCTCTACCGTGCTCATCCGGACTGGGCTATTCAAGTCCCAGGCTATGAACACACCTATTCACGGAATCAACTAGTACTCGATTTCGCAAATAAAGAAGTGGTTTCTTATATCAAGCAGGTCTTGGATGACTTACTTGGAAACCATGAGATCGACTACATCAAATGGGATATGAACCGCAATATCACCAAACTTGGAAATGGTAAAACTTACCTTGAAACCAAGATGCAATCCCATGCTTATATCTTGGGTCTCTATGAAGTGGTTTCTTACTTAACAGAGAAGTATGAGAACATCCTCTTTGAGTCCTGCTCCGGTGGTGGTGGTCGCAACGACCTTGGTATGATGCGTTACTTCCCTCAGGTATGGGCAAGTGACAATACGGATGCCATTGCTAGACTTCCAATCCAGTATGGATCTAGCTATCTCTATCCAACCATTTCTATGGGGGCTCACGTATCAGCAGTGCCAAATCACCAGATGGGACGGATGACACCACTTGAAACGCGAGGTCATGTAGCCATGATGGGAAATCTGGGCTATGAATTGGATCTAACCAGTCTTCCGCAAGAAGAGTTGGATCGGATCGCAGCTCAAGTCGCTCATTACAAAACGATTCGACCACTTGTTCAGTTCGGAAAACACTACCGCTTGATCAATCCAAGCCAAGGTAGCAATCAAGCAGCCGTCCAGTTCACTTATCAAGACCGCACGGTTGTAACCTATGTACGGGTCTTATCAACGGTTGAGGAGATCGAGCCGACCCTGAAACTCAAAGGATTGGAAGAAGATGCGCTCTATCGCTTAGAAGGGACGAACCAAGTCTATTCAGGAGCTGAGCTCATGTATGCCGGCTTAACCGTCGTTCTTCCTCAGGGAGATTTCCTCAGCAAACAATATGTTTTTGTCAAAAAATAAAAGGAGACAGCCAAATGAAATGGTATAAAAAAATCGGACTTCTTGCGACTACAGGCCTAGCCTTGTTTGGGCTAGGTGCTTGCTCTAACGATGGTAAATCTGCGGATGGCACAGTGACCATCGAGTATTTCAACCAGAAAAAAGAAATGACCAAAACCTTGGAAGAAATCGCGCGTGATTTTGAAAAGGAAAATCCAAAGGTCAAGGTCAAAGTTGTCAATGTACCAAATGGTGGTGAAGTATTGAAAACACGTGTTCTCGCAGGGGATGTGCCAGATGTAGTCAATATTTACCCACAGTCTATCGAACTGCAAGAATGGGCAAAAGCGGGTGTCTTCGAAGATTTAAGCAATAAAGATTATCTCAAACGCGTGAAAAACGGCTACGCTGAAAAATATGCCGTAAACGGAAAAGTCTACAACGTTCCTTTCACAGCCAATGCTTACGGGATCTACTACAACAAAGATAAATTCGAAGAGTTGGGCTTGAAGGTTCCTGAAACTTGGGACGAATTTGAACAGTTAGTAAAAGACATCGTTGCCAAAGGACAAACTCCATTTGGGATTGCAGGAGCAGATGCTTGGACCCTCAATGGTTACAATCAATTGGCCTTTGCGACAGCAGCAGGTGGAGGAAAAGAAGCCAACCAATACCTTCGTTATTCTAAGCCAAATTCCATTAAATTGTCTGATCCGATTATGAAGGATGACATCAAGGTCATGGATATCCTTCGCATTAAAGGTTCGAAGCAAAAGAATTGGGAAGGTGCAGGTTATACAGACGTTATCGGAGCCTTCGCGCGTGGAGATGTCCTCATGACACCAAATGGATCTTGGGCTATCACCGCGATCAATGAACAAAAACCGAAATTTAAGATTGGGACTTTCATGATTCCAGGGAAAGAAAAAGGACAAAGCTTAACCGTTGGTGCGGGAGACTTAGCATGGTCTATCTCAGCTACTACCAAACATCCAAAAGAAGCCAATGCCTTTGTGGAATACATGACCCGTCCAGAAGTCATGCAAAAGTACTATGATGTGGACGGATCTCCAACAGCGATCGAAGGGGTCAAACAAGCAGGAGAGGATTCACCGCTTGCTGGGATGACCAAATATGCCTTTACAGATCGTCACTTGGTGTGGTTGCAACAATACTGGACCAGTGAAGCAGACTTCCATACCTTGACGATGAACTATGTCTTGACAGGTGATAAACAAGGAATGGTCAATGATTTGAATGCCTTCTTTAACCCGATGAAAGCGGATGTGGATTAGGAGTAGAGAGACAATGAAAAAAGTATTACAAAAATATTGGGCATGGGCTTTTGTGGTCATTCCCCTCTTATTACAAGCAATTTTCTTCTATGTGCCAATGTTTCAAGGAGCCTTTTACAGTTTTACCAACTGGACAGGTTTGACCTATAACTACAAGTTTGTTGGCTTGAACAACTTTAAGCTCCTCTTTATGGATCCAAAATTCATGAATGCGATTGGCTTTACTGCGATCATCACGATTGCTATGGTAGTTGGTGAGATTGCCCTTGGGATCTTCATTGCGCGTGTCTTGAACTCTAAAATTAAAGGCCAAACCTTCTTCCGTGCTTGGTTCTTCTTCCCAGCTGTGTTGTCTGGTTTGACAGTGGCGTTGATCTTCAAACAAGTCTTCAACTACGGTCTACCAGCGATTGGGAATGCCCTTCATATTGAGTTTCTTCAAACTAGTCTTTTAGGGACTAAGTGGGGAGCGATCTTTGCGGCTGTCTTTGTCCTTCTTTGGCAAGGGGTGGCCATGCCCATCATTATCTTCCTAGCTGGTCTACAATCTATTCCAACTGAGATTACAGAAGCAGCCAGAATCGATGGTGCGACGAGCAAGCAAGTCTTCTGGAATATTGAATTGCCTTACTTGTTGCCAAGTGTCTCTATGGTCTTTATCCTAGCCCTAAAAGGTGGGCTTACCGCCTTTGACCAAGTCTTTGCCATGACCGGTGGTGGTCCAAACAATGCCACAACCTCACTTGGGCTCTTGGTTTATAATTACGCCTTTAAAAACAACCAATTCGGTTATGCCAATGCCATTGCCGTAATCTTGTTCTTCTTGATTGTAGTGATTTCAATCATCCAATTGAGAGTATCTAAGAAATTTGAAATTTAAGAGGAGAAGCACGATGAAACAAGATGAAAGAAAAGCCTTGATTGGCAAATATATTCTATTGATTCTAGGATCGGTTCTGATTTTAGTGCCACTCCTTGCCACCCTCTTTAGTTCCTTCAAACCCACCAAAGATATTGTAGATAATTTCTTTGGATTCCCGACGAATTTCACATGGGACAACTTTAACCGTCTCTTGGCTGATGGAATTGGAGGATATTATTGGAACTCTGTCGTCATCACTGTCTTGTCTTTACTTGCAGTAATGATCTTTATCCCCATGGCAGCCTACTCCATTGCACGTAATATGAGTAAGAGAAAAGCCTTTACTATCATGTACACCCTCTTGATCCTTGGGATCTTCGTACCTTTCCAAGTCATCATGATTCCAATTACGGTTATGATGAGTAAACTCGGTTTGGCTAACACCTTTGGTTTGATCTTGCTCTACTTGACCTATGCGATTCCACAGACCCTCTTCCTCTATGTCGGCTATATCAAAATCTCTATCCCAGAAAGTCTGGATGAAGCAGCAGAAATCGATGGGGCTAATAAATTTACAACCTATTTCCGCATCATCTTCCCAATGATGAAACCGATGCATGCGACAACCATGATCATCAATGCCCTTTGGTTCTGGAATGACTTCATGTTGCCACTCCTTGTCTTGAACCGGGATTCCAAAATGTGGACCCTGCCTTTGTTCCAATACAACTACGCAGGCCAATATTTCAACGACTACGGACCAAGCTTTGCATCTTACGTGGTCGGCATTATCAGTATCACCATTGTCTATCTCTTCTTCCAACGCCATATCATCGCAGGAATGAGCAACGGCGCAGTGAAATAAGATACAAAGGGACGATTCAGCTTGCTGATTTAAATCGTATCCTATGAAGCAATTCTTAAAATATATAAACTCAAGAAAGCCAGGTCTCTTCAGACTTGGCTTTCAAATAAAGAAAAGGAGACCATTATGCCAATTCAAAATAAAACCATGTTAATTACTTACTCAGATAGCTTGGGAAATAACCTTAAGGATCTCTATGAAAATCTGGAGAAGCACTTTGGGGATGCAGTAGGTGGAGTACACCTCTTGCCATTTTTCCCATCAACTGGTGACCGAGGCTTTGCGCCTGTAGACTATGACCAAGTGGATCCAGCTTTTGGGGATTGGGAAGATGTCAAACGCTTGGGCGACAAGTACTATCTCATGTTTGACTTTATGATCAATCATATTTCCCGCCAGTCTAAGTATTATAAAGACTACCAAGAAAAGCACGACCAAAGTGCCTACAAGGATCTCTTCCTCAACTGGGACAAGTTCTGGCCGGAGAATCGTCCGACTCAAGCAGATGTAGATTTGATTTATAAGCGGAAAGACCGAGCTCCTAAACAAGCTATCACTTTTGCGGATGGGACGACCGAGCATCTATGGAATACCTTCGGGGAAGAGCAGATTGACCTAGACGTGACCAAGGAAGTGACCATGGACTTTATTCGCAAGACCATCGAACATCTGGCAAGCAATGGCTGTGACCTCATTCGTTTGGACGCCTTTGCCTATGCAGTCAAGAAATTGGATACTAATGATTTCTTCGTGGAGCCAGATATTTGGGATTTGTTGGATAAGGTGCGCGATATGGCGGCCAGCTATGGTGCTGAGCTCTTGCCAGAGATTCATGAACACTATTCCATCCAATTTAAGATTGCCGATCACGACTATTATGTCTATGATTTCGCGCTACCCATGGTAACCCTCTATAGCCTCTATAGTTCAAAAGTGGAGCGCCTTGCCAAGTGGTTGAAGATGAGTCCTATGAAGCAGTTCACGACACTCGACACCCATGATGGGATTGGGGTAGTCGATGTCAAGGATATCTTGACAGATGAAGAAATTGACTATGCATCAAATGAGCTCTATAAGGTAGGAGCGAATGTGAAACGCAAATATTCCACAGCAGAATACAACAACTTGGACATCTACCAAATCAATTCGACCTACTATTCAGCGCTTGGAGATGACGATGGCAAGTATTTCTTAGCCCGCTTGATTCAAGCCTTTGCGCCAGGCATTCCACAAGTTTATTATGTTGGATTCCTAGCTGGGAAGAATGATTTGGAACTCTTAGAAAACACCAAGGAAGGCCGCAATATCAACCGTCATTACTACAGCAATGAGGAAATTGCTCAAGAAGTAGGGCGTCCAGTCGTACAATCCCTTCTCAAGCTCTTTAGTTTCCGGAACAACTCGCAAGCTTTTGACCTAGAAGGAAGCATTGAGGTGGAAACACCAGATGAACATACCATTGTCATCACGCGCCAAAACAAAGACCAGACCGCCACAGCAGTAGCCCGAATCAATCTTGCTGATGGGACTTACCAAGTGACAGAAAACGGTCAAGACATTGTGTTTTAAAAAAATATGAACGAACTAAAGGATAAGTAAAAAATGCTTATCCTTTTTCTGTTTTATACATTGCAACCGTTTACAAAACTATAAAACAATGGTACAATATCTATTGAAAGAAAGGAGGTCGCTTTATGAAAAAAATCATTTATCCATCTGCGGCCCTATTAACGGCTTTTGCTCTATTATCCGTTCAAACAGCAAAAGCAGACACAGCTCAAGCACCGGATCAAGCCAATGAACCGGCAGCAACAGTAGAAGAGGTGGTGGCTTCTCCAACTCCAGAAACCGCCACAGAAAATCAGGGAGAAGTGGCCGAAACGCCGACGACAACAGACCGTGCAGCTGTCCCTGCTGCCTCTCCAACGGTAACATCGACAGAGACAGCATCTCCTGAAGTGGAAAAACTGATTGAAAACATGCCACTCAAACAAAAGGTGACTCAAATGATCATGCCGGACTTCCGTAAGTGGCAGGAGGCTAATCAGGAGTCGCCACAGGATCTCACCAAGGTCAATGCTGAAGTAGCAGATGCGATTGATAAATATGATTTTGGAGGCGTCATTCTTTTTGCTGAAAACGTCAAAGAGACCAAGCAAACCCTGGCTCTGACGCAAGATATGCAAAAGGCAGCGATTGAAAACAAGGCCAATAACGGGAAAATTCCGCTATTGTTAGCCATCGACCAAGAAGGGGGGATCGTCTACCGCTTGGGTACGGGTACAGCCCTTCCTGGGAATATGGCCATTGGGGCTACCAATGATCCCAAACTAGCGAAAGAAGCCGGTCAAATCATAGGACGTGAACTTTCTGCACTAGGCCTGAATGTGGACTTTGCTCCGGTTCTAGATACCAATAATAATCCTCAAAACCCTGTAATTGGGCTTCGTTCCTTCTCATCTGACCCAAACCGGGTTGCCTACTTGGGTATTCCGATGATGAAAGGGATTCAAGACTACAATGTCGCTGTAGCTGCCAAGCATTTTCCAGGCCACGGAGATACAGCAGTCGATTCACATACGGGTCTGCCATTGGTGGATAAATCTCTTGCCGAGCTTGAAAAATTGGAACTCCTTCCATTCAAAAAAGCTATGGATGAAGGGGTAGACCTCTTGATGACGGCTCATATCCAATACCCGCAGATTGAAAAAGATCAGGTCGTGTCAAAAGAAACGGGTGAGAAAATCTATGTTCCAGCGACGCTCTCTGATGATATTTTAACGGGCTTGGTACGAAAGAAATACGGCTATAAGGGCGTGATTGTCTCCGATGCCATGGGAATGGATGCTATCGCTAAGAACTTCGGTGAGGTGGAAGCTGTGAAGATGGCCATCAAAGCCGGAGTTGACCTGGTCTTGATGCCAACGACCCTTCGCAGCAAAGCCGATTTGACCAAGATTGATACCATTGTCAATGCAGTGGTAGATGCGGTCCAAACCGGTGACATCTCAGAAGAACGCTTAAATGAGTCGGTTCGCCGGATCCTGACCCTCAAAGAAAAACGTGGGGTCCTGAATTTTGATCCAAGTACTCGAACAGCTGAAAAAGCAGAAGAAGCAGTTGGATCTACCCTCAATCGTGACTTGGAACGTAAGATTGCTGCAGCAGCGGTGACGGTTGTAAAAAATGAAGACAATACCTTGCCATTTAAGGTGCAAACAGGTGATCATGTCTTACTCTTAGGAGCCTTTGAAAATGAAGTCCCTGGACTAAATTTGGGCATGCGTCGCTTAATCGCGGATGGAGTGCTTCCAAAAGACACTTCCTTTGTGGCCAAGAACTTCACTAAAGAATCCACCCTTGATAGTCTAAAAGAAGACCTCGAGAAAGCCACCCACATCGTGGTGATTTCAGAGATCGGTTATGAAGGGCAACTGGATAAAGATTTCTGGCGGACCAAGATCCCAACAGAGATCGTCCATTATGCCAATACCAACCATAAGAAGGCAGCAGTCCTTTCTATCTCTAAACCTTATGATGTAGCCAACTATCCAGCAGCCAAAGCCATTTTGGCAGTCTATGGAAATAAGGGAATGGATCCAACGGAATCCCTCAAACCAGACAATGCCTTCGGTCCTAATATTCCTGCAGGAGTGGAAGTCATCTTCAATGGCAAGGAACATCTAGGTACCTTACCGGTTGATATTCCAAAAATTGTAGACGGAAAAATGTCGGAAACAGAGTATGCCTACCGCATTGGTCATGGTCTTTTCTATCCAGCACCTGCTCCATTGCCAACACCAGAAGTCCAAGATCCAACTTCACCAGTCCAAGATCCAACTTCACCAGTTCAAGATCCAACCCATCAGACACAACCAGTAGAGGTTGGCAACACAGGAACACAGGTCCTTGTTAGCAAGCAAGAAAAAGCTAGCACTTTTGATCGTCCACAAGTTACTCCGATCGCTGTGAAACAAGCCACTGATCAGGCTCCTGTCAGCGTGTCAGCCAGTCCTGCATCATCGGTATTGCCAAAAACCGGTCAAACAGGGAACCTCCTATCCCTCATGGGCATCAGCCTCTTAACCTTCCTTGGATCTTTTGTCTATCCAAGAAAGAAACACTAATGAATGAAGAATCTCAATTGGGTAATCTCCTAATTGAGATTTTTTTGGTAAAAGTTTACTAAAATTAACTCGAAATAGTAAGAGTGAAATAGAAGTTGTAATCGGATGAAAAGCCTCTATTCTCGTCTTTTTTGGTGTAAAATAAAAAATTAATAAAAATTTACTAAAAACACTTGAAGTTTTACTTCTGATCAGATATAATACAAGTATAAAAACGTTTACAAAACTAAAGGAGTTTCTCATGACGACAACAATCACATCTCAAGATTTACAATCAAAATTCCAGGCTGTCTTTGGGGAAAAGGCTGACCACACTTTCTTCTCACCAGGACGGATCAATCTGATTGGTGAACACACTGACTATAATGGTGGCCATGTCTTCCCAGCAGCCATTACACTTGGTACCTATGGAGCGGCAAGAAAGCGTGAGGATAAGGTCTTGCGTTTCTTCTCAGGAAACTTTGAAGACAAGGGGATCATTGAAGTCCCACTTGAAAATCTCCACTTTGAAAAAGAGCACAACTGGACCAACTATCCAAAAGGTGTGCTCCACTTCTTGCAAGAAGCGGGTCATGTCATTGATAGCGGTATGGATGTCTATGTTTATGGCAATATTCCAAATGGATCCGGTCTTTCTTCTTCAGCTTCCCTTGAGCTCTTGATTGGTGTCATCGCTGAGAAACTATATGATCTTCACTTAGATCGTCTAGATCTGGTCAAGATCGGGAAACAAACCGAAAATCACTTCATCGGAGTCAACTCTGGGATCATGGACCAATTTGCCATCGGTATGGGGGCTGATCAACGGGCTATTTATCTCGATACCAACACCCTAGAGTATGATTTGGTACCGCTGGACCTCAAAGACAATGTCGTAGTCATCATGAATACCAACAAACGCCGGGAATTAGCGGATTCCAAATACAATGAACGTCGTTCAGAATGCGAAACTGCCGTTTCTGAACTCCAAGAAAAATTGGATATCCAAACCTTAGGGGAATTGGACCTCTGGTCTTTTGATGCCTACAGCTACTTGATCAAGAATGAAAATCGCATCAAACGAGCTCGTCATGCTGTACTTGAAAACCAACGGACTCTCCAAGCTCGTAAGGCACTTGAAGCAGGTGATTTGGAAGGTTTTGGTCGTCTCATGAATGCTTCCCACGTATCCTTGGAGCATGACTACGAAGTGACTGGTCTAGAATTGGATACCTTGGTGCATACAGCCTGGGAACAAGAAGGTGTCTTGGGCGCTCGTATGACTGGAGCAGGCTTTGGTGGTTGCGCCATTGCCCTCGTAAACAAAGATAAGGTTGAAGCCTTTAAAGAAGCTGTCGGCAAACGTTATGAAGAAGTTGTTGGCTATGCGCCAAGCTTTTATATTGCAGAAGTTGCGGCAGGGACACGAGTTTTAGACTAGGTGATAATAATAGAAGCTGTAATATTTGATTTAGATGGCTTATTAGCCGATACTGAAATCATTTCTCTAAAAGTTTATCAAGAATTGCTTAGAGATTTTGGAATTCCTTTCACAGAAGAAACTTATTCTAGAGACTACAGTGGACATAGGGAAGAGGAGAATGTTCAACGGTTTTTGGATACCTATGATTTACCTTGGAACTTTGACCAAACCTTGGCTAAAGTTTATGAACTGGAAGCTAAAATCTTAGCCCAAGGTGTTCATTTAAAAAAAGGTGCTAAAAATTTGCTTACTTTTTTGAAAACAGAGGGCATCCCAATCGCCTTAGCAACTTCAAGTGTTGAATCTCGGGCTAGAATGATCTTGGATAGCAATGGGATCCTGTCCCTATTTGACCATTTAGTTTTTGCAAAAGATGTCAAACGAAGTAAACCTTACCCAGATATATTTTTAAAGGCTTGTAGTGATTTGAATGCTTTACCAGAGAATTGCTTAGTGCTAGAGGATAGTGAAGCAGGGATTGAAGCAGCCTATCGGGCTGGAATCCCAGTCATATGTGTTCCAGATTTAAAAGTACCAGCACAGTCTTTCTTAAATAAAGCAGAACAAGTTTTCCAGGATTTAGATTGTGTCAGAGACTATTTAAAACGTAAGAAGGAGAATCAATGAATCAGGGAATTTTGGATGCATTTGTCACAGCCGTCATTGCGGCAAGTGACTACGAAGAGATGGATCGGATTTATCTAAAAAATCGCATCATGAGTCGCGTTGGAGAAGAAGGGCTAGACGCCCCAGCTCAAAAAGAAGACTTGATCGCACTCAAAGATCAGCTGGTAGAGATCGCTGTTGCAAATAGCAAGATCCAAGACAGCATGGCCGCCAAGGACAGCCTGGGTGCGGAATTGATGGATTGGATTACCCCTAGTCCTAGTCAGGTCAACCATCGCTTTTGGGAGACCTACCGTCAGTCTAAGGAAGACGCGATTGCGGATTTCTATGCCCTCTCTAAGCGCAATGATTACATCAAGGTCAAAGCCATTGCGCAAAATATTGCCTTTGAGACACAAACTCCCTACGGTTCTCTTGAAATCACCATCAATCTGTCAAAACCTGAAAAAGATCCTAAAGACATTGCAGCGGCCAAGCTTGCAAAAGCCAGTCATTATCCAGCCTGCCAATTGTGCTTTGAAAATGAAGGCTATCAAGGTCGCCTAGACCATCCAGCCCGGGCCAATCATCGGATTATCCGTTTTGACATGGACGGTCATGACTGGGGCTTTCAGTATTCCCCTTATGCCTACTTCAATGAACACTGCATTTTCCTTGATAGCCAGCATGTTCCCATGGCCATTAGTCGCAAGACCTTTGAGCGACTCTTGACCATTGTCGAGACTTTCCCAGGCTATTTTGCAGGGTCTAATGCAGACCTGCCTATTGTAGGGGGATCCATCCTGACTCATGACCATTACCAAGGCGGACGGCACACCTTCCCTATGGAGCTAGCTCCTGTTGAGGAAAGCTTTAGCGTTGAGGGATTTGAGGCTGTGTCACTAGGAATTGTCAACTGGCCTATGTCGGTCCTCCGCTTGCAATCAGATGACAAGGCGCAATTGATTGCCCTGGCAGACCATATCCTAACAGCCTGGCGAGGCTACTCGGATCCAGCCGTTCAAGTTTTAGCGGTATCCGATGGTCAGCCTCACCATACCATTACCCCCATTGCACGGATTCGTGATGGGCATTATGAATTGGACTTGGTGCTCCGTGACAACCAAACCTCACCAGAGCATCCAGATGGCATTTATCATCCACATGCGGATGTGCAACACATCAAAAAAGAAAATATCGGCCTGATCGAAGTCATGGGCCTGGCCATTTTGCCACCTCGCCTCAAGGAAGAGCTCAAGCAGGTTCAAGACTATTTGCTTGGACGTGAGAGCACAGTGGCAACCTACCACCAGCCTTGGGCAGATGATTTGAAAGCTACTCACCCAGCTATTACAGACGAAGCAGAGGCAGAAACCCTTGTCTGTGAATCGGTTGGCCAGATCTTTGCGCGAGTGCTGGAAGATGCTGGAGTCTACAAGAGAACAGTAGAAGGACAAGCTGCCTTTAGACGCTTTGTTGCGACACTTTAAGTGTGGAGAAGAGGCAGAAATTTGGTACAATAAGAGAGAAAACAAAGAAGCGAAAGGAAAATAAATGGCAATACTCGTACTCGGAGGAGCTGGCTATATCGGTTCCCACATGGTGGACCGCTTGGTTAATGAAGGACAGGATAAAGTCGTCGTGGTTGATAGCCTGGTCACAGGCCACCTTGCAGCGGTGCATCCAGATGCCGTCTTTTACCAAGGAGACCTAGCAGATCAAGACTTTATGCGCAGGGTTTTTAAGGAACATGCAGATATTGACGCCGTCATCCACTTTGCGGCCTACTCACTGGTCGCTGAATCCATAGCCGATCCATTGAAATATTTTGACAATAATACAGCAGGCATGGTCAAACTCTTGGAAGTCATGCATGAATGTGGGGTGCACTACATCGTCTTTTCTTCAACTGCTGCCACCTACGGCATTCCAGAAGAAATTCCGATTCTTGAAACCACTCCACAAAATCCGATCAACCCTTATGGTGAAAGCAAGCTTATGATGGAAACCATTATGCGTTGGGCTGATCAAGCCTACGGGATCAAGTACGTGCCCCTTCGTTACTTTAATGTTGCGGGTGCTAAGCCTGACGGATCTATTGGGGAAGACCATGGGCCAGAGACCCATCTCTTGCCGATCGTCTTGCAAGTGGCCCAAGGCAAACGCGAGAAGATCTCTATTTTTGGAGATGACTACAAGACACCAGATGGCACCAATGTTCGGGACTACGTCCATCCATTTGACTTGGCAGATGCCCATCTTTTAGCAGTGGAGTATCTCCGAAATGGCAACCCATCTACTGCCTTTAATCTGGGCTCATCGACTGGATTCTCCAATCTTCAAATCGTTGAAGCAGCCCGCAAGGTGACAGGACATCCGATCCCACTTGAGCTGGCTGATCGCAGACCAGGAGATCCAGATACCCTGATCGCATCCTCTGAGAAGGCGCGTGCCATCCTCGGTTGGCAACCCAAATTTGACAATATCGAAACCATCATCCAAACAGCCTGGGCTTGGCATTCCAGCCACCCAGATGGCTACAATGATCGATAAGGAGGGACTGCGAACATCATTTTTGAGGCTTTTCTAATAACATCTAAAACGACAGTTGATCTTGCTAAATGACTCGTTTCAGACGTCAGTCATTTCCCTAACCATCATAAAAAAGTGAGGTATTCAAAATGAATAAAACCACAAAAATGTTAGCCGTCTTCTTGACAGCGGGTCTTCTTTTAGCTGGTTGCGGACAAAAAGAGAGTACGAAATCTACTAGTCCATCGTCTACTAAAGCGACCAGTAAAGCAACAAGTAAATCATCTGCTAAAGAAAAGAAAAAAGAGTCATCAACTGATGAAAGCAAAAAAGAAGATGCACTAGCAGGTGCACAAAAAACCGTTCTCGAAACGAGTGATGAAGCAGGTAAGTCAACCATCACCTTGTATTACAAGGGAGATACCTTGTTATTACAAGAAAAAGTTGATGATTACGACGTCTCAAAAGTTCCTGGTGAGAACCCTCTTGAAACCATGAAAGAAGCCGTCGCAAAAAGCCAAGAAAAATTCAAAGATCTGATGGGCCATGGATTTGAACTGACATCAGAATACAAAGACGGAATCTTTTATATCCGCAATACCATTGATTACACAAAAATCGATTTTAATAAATTAAAAGAAATCGTCCCAGGCTTTAATCCGCTAGATGACAAAACAGTTAGTTATTCAGTAACGAAAGACAGTCTTATCAAGGGCGGAATGGTCGAAAAATAAACCAAATGGAGAGCAGCTCAGTTTGCTGCTCTTTTTTTTGTTTTGGTATGAATTCATGGGCATATTTTGGTAAAATAGGATTTAAGGAAAAGAGTATTTAAATGAGTGATATCTTTTTAGAGAGTGCAAATCATGATTTGCATTTGTATGAATAAAATCCTTAGTTGAGTGATTACAGTTAAGAAGTCCACTGACGAGTAGGAAGTATTGAGAAGATCAATCCAGTATACTTATGCACTGATCAAACGATTCATCTCTTTTGAAATTAAAGATGTAATAGAAGGGGTTGGAAGAAATACAATTAAATATAAAAAAGAGGCTGGGACAAAATGAACTGCACCCTAAAAGTTAGACAGAAAAATCTAACTTTTGGGGTGCTTTTATTATGAAATTAACTTTTGAAGATAAAGTTCAAATATATGAATCAAGAAAGCAAGGAGAGAGTTTTAGGCGACTTTCAAATCAATTTGGGATAAAGATTTCTAATCTTCAGTACATGATTAAATTGATTGATCGTTATGGAATAGAAATCGTAAAAAAAGGAAAGAATTGTTACTATTCTCCTGAACTAAAACGAGAAATCATTGATAAAGTCTTACTTGAAGGTCGTTCACAAAGAAGTGTAAGCCTTGATTATGCTCTTCCAAACCAAGGAATGCTTCCAAATTGGCTGGCACAATACAAGAAAAATGGGTATACTATTGTTGAGAAAACAAGAGGGAGAGCACCTAAAATGGGATGCAAGCTAAAGAAGAAATCTGAAGAAATGACAGAGTTAGAACGTCTTCAAGCAGAAAATGAATACCTGAGAGCGGAGAATGCCATTCTAAAAAAGTTGAGAGAACTCCGATTGAAGGAGGAAAAAGAGAAAGAAGAAAGACAGAAATTGTTCAAGAATTAATCACTGAGTTTTCGTTAGATATTCTTCTAAAAGCCATTAAACTCGCTCGTTCGACCTACTATTATCACTTGAAACAGCTAGAAAAACCAGATAAGGATCACGGGCTTAAAGCTGAAATCCAATCTATTTTTACTGAACACAAGGGAAATTATGGCTATCGTCGGATACATTTAGAATTAAGAAATCGCGGTTTTTTGGTCAATCATAAGAGGGTTCAGCGGTTGATGAACGTCCTCAATTTACAAGCTAGAATCCGGCAGAAGCGAAAGTATTCTTCTCACAAAGGAGATATTGGTAAGAAAGCCGACAACCTTATTCAACGCCGGTTTGAAGCTTCAAAACCAATGGAAAAGTGCTACACAGATGTGACAGAATTTGCCATTCCAGCAAGCAGCCAAAAGCTCTATTTATCACCAGTATTAGATGGTTTTAACAGTGAAATCGTCGCTTATAATCTTTCAACTTCACCAAATTTAGAACAAGTGAAAGCTATGTTAGACCAGGCCTTTACTGAGAATCATTACACAAATACAATTCTCCATAGTGATCAAGGATGGCAGTATCAACACCAGTATTATCATCGTTTTTTAGAGGATAAAGGAATTCAACCGTCCATGTCACGTAAAGGAAACAGCCCAGACAACGGCATGATGGAATCCTTCTTTGGCATTTTGAAATCGGAAATGTTTTATGGTTACGAGAATACATTTAAGTCACTTAACCAATTGGAACAAGCTATTGTAGACTATATTGACTATTACAACAACAAACGAATTAAGGTAAAACTAAAAGGACTCAGTCCTGTGCAATACAGGACTAAATCCTTCACTTAAATTATTTGTCTAACTTTTTGGGGTCAGCACAAAAGTCCTAGCCTCTCAATTGTTTTTGGATTGTCGAGCAAGACGCAGTGGTTGAGTGGGCTCTACTACGCTGATTTCATCAGCTTTTACAGCCCTACTCAACTGTGAGGAGGTGGGACGACGAAATCGAATTCTAACGAATTACCGATTTCTGTCCCACTCTCTTTTTGAGGTTAAGATGACCTCAATCTATCTGTGCCTGATGATGTATTGATCATGGTAAAACAAATCTTCGTGAGAAAGCAAGTCTACTCATTTTTTTGAATGATTAGTTCTCCAGATCTAATTTCCCAGACTTGGTCAAAGTTCTTCAGTGCTTCATTCTGTCGGTGTAAAGTAATGATGACAGCACACGGTAAGTCTAGTACTTTTTTCAATTCTGCCTCGAACTGATGAGCATCCAAGGCTGAAAAAGGTTCATCCATAATAACTAATGGACTCTGGCGGTTTTTTTCTCGATTGAGGTACATGCGTTGTTGTTGTCCAGCTGACAGGGATTGAGGAGGTGTTGCTTCAAATTCCTCATCCTTAAACTCTGCGGGGAAAGTATTGAATAGCGTAACATTATTTTCATAACTAGAGATGAAGCTATGCTCTTGTTGCAAGATCAGGCCAAATCTCCCCCAAAGCTGATTTAGGGGAAGATCGTTCAGCAAGATCTCGCCTTGGAAATCCTCATCCGTACCATTTAAAATATTGAGCAGGCTACTCTTACCTGATCCGTTCTCTCCTATGAGGGCAATCTTATCTCCTTTGTGAATGGTGGCAAAAGAAATCTTCAATGTTGATTCCCCAAGTTGTTTAGAAAGATTTTTCAATGTGATCGTTTCAAAAGAATGCTGTGGTGCCTGAATTGAAGATGGGTGTTTAACGATAGTTTGAAAGCTTTTAATTACAGGTTTTACCGACTCTAACATTTGCAGATCGTAAAGGATTTCTTGAATTGGTTCTGAGAAGGCTGTAATATAACCAAAACTTGCAACCACCTCAGGGATACCAATTTGATGATGATATAGAGAGTAAGCTAGATAGGAAAAGAGAATAAGGCTAATGAATTCAAAAGAAATACCCGTCAAGAGAATACCTGTAATTTTAGTCAAACCATACCCAAGATACTTATCCTGCAAATTTTTGAGAGAACTTCTTTGTTGCTCTATAAAATGAGGTAGAGTAAGTTTGTTAACTAGGTGATGTCCTCGGAATAGATCCTCCAAGGTCCGATAATAATCACCTTGCTTTTCAAGATAGGTTTGTCTACGCTTCGCAGTCAATTAACCAACGATCTTTGGAATTTGAATACTGATGGCTGTTGAAATCAGTAGGATCAGTGCCACTATAGGATTGATCGTTCTGGTAATAATGATGGTATAAATCAAAATTCGTAGAATCTGCTTAAAAAAACTCATCAGTGGAGGTAGATAATCTTTTTCCAGTGAATCAAGATCATTAGATTGATAAGAAATGTATTCTGCGACTGTTTTCTGCTTGAAATCATGGTGGGCAAGTCCTAAAAGAGATTGAAACCAATCGTTCTTTAGATTTGTCGAAAAGAGAATGGCCTGTTTCCAGTCAAGTCGCATTTGGATGTAGTTGCAAGTCAAGTAACCTATAACTGCGATACAATAACCTGACAAAGCTATTTGATAGTGGCCACGAATTAATTCTTGTGTAAAGTATGGAAGAAGAGCCGTACAAATATTGGATAGTCCACTAAAGAGAAAATTAAAGAAAAGATACCAGCGCAAAGGCTTAAGGTATTGAAACATAGACGAAACTCCTTGATAAAGCTATAACATAAAACTGATAATGACATAACAGCCCAGTTACATTAATGAGCAAATAGGGGCATTAGTTAGAAACTTTCATTTTTGTAAAATATAACTAAATTATAGCATATGATGAAGTCAGTTTATTAATTTGAAAGAAGTTTGTCCATGTATTTCTCAAAAAAATTTGATATTAGGATGATTCTGTAGGCGTGTTAATTTAAACAAAAGAATTGCTAGCGACAGAAGATGCTGCTAGCGGAACCTATTTGCCTCCAAGTAGTGGAACTGATCTATCGTGGAAGCAAACAATCTCTTTAGGATGGCAAAAACGACAAGCCATTCTGAACAAAGTGAAGAATCCGAAAGTTAAAACGTTAGAGGAAAAACTTTCAAAAATGTCACGTGCAGAACTGGAGGAAGAGTATGGTACTGTAATTCAATCCTATAAAAGGTTTCTTACAATGGGACAAGGCGATAATGTGACTGCTACTATGGATTTTGAGGATGTGAAACTAATTTGGAAGCGGTATAATGAAGTGAAGGATGATCACTTAGGATTATTACCTTCAGAATTAGCCAAGGTGGACCCAAAATTTAAGAAACGTATCGATGCAATGGATCAAGAAGCGTTAGAAGAGGCCTACCCAGAACTTAAAACATTGATCTCCATGGCTCATGTGAATCCATATGCACAACTATTTAAATCTGAAACAGAGCGAGCTAATTATGATTACCTACTAGACCGCTATTTCCTTTTAGATAGTCAAAAAATGCTCAGTTGGCGAGATCCTGCTTTTCAAACTAAATATGATTATTATATAATTGAAGAAGGTATTGATCCTTTTACAGGCAAACCTGCTACACAGGAAGAAATCAATCGTGCAAAAGATATCAAGAAGGTGAGAGCTTTTACTGATAGCCTCCAACTAGCAAGTACCTTATATACCGCTTATGTTGGATATAATCAGTACTACAATAAACCCTATACAACTTTCTCGGATGTATATAGTAAGGTAAAAGGGAAAATTCCTGTCTTCAATAGGAAACCAGTAATTCCTGTTTTTTCAAATCGATATTCAAAAATAGATTTTACTCAAACTGACTTTGATGTTGAGTTAATACGAGGTAGATTGAAAACTGATCCAGATACGGCTTTTTTCTGGTCAGGACGAACAGATGGCATTGGAGGAATGGATGTTGCGAAAAAAATAGCAAAAAATAAAGGAGGAGTTACATTAGAATCTACGATTGATGATACGAACATTGTAATGCCTGAATGGGATTTTAATACTCCTTCAAGTGTAACAGCTTGGGAGGAAGCTTCGAATGTTTACGCAGAGCAAGTATCTGGTGAAATAAGAGCTGTAGTTGGTAGCGAACTACGACCAGGAAATATTTGGGAAAACATCGAACTACCAAGATTGAAGGCCAATCCAAATGTTACTAAGGTTACAACAATAGATCCTAAAACAGGGGTAGAAAAAATTATATTCGAGAGGTAGAAATGAAAATTACAGGTACAAGATCAACAATTACTTTTGATTTAGAGAATGGTTTCCTCTTAAAAGCACAAGGAGAATTGCTGATCAATAAAAAATTTGTTGTTTATAAAGATAGTATGACACAATGGGAGCCTCCTCATGAGAATCTTCCGATAACTCAAAGAGAAATAGAAAATATTATTAATACAGCTAAAAAAATGGAGAGCAATCAAACTATTCAATTAGACTTTGTATAATTATATTGTATTCTAAGAGAAATAAATCTCTATACAGGTGGTCAGGTTGTCTATCATGGGACCAAACTCCTAGGTGGAAGCGAAGAAGATGCTCAAACTGCAAACTTTATCGGGAACATCGTAGGAGGTTATGTGGCCTCCTCAGCAACCAGCAAGTTTAGTTTGAATCAACCTATTTTTTCAAATCGATATTCAAAAATAGATTTTACTCAAAACAGAAGACCATTATAAAACATTTTAAAAAAATAGAATAGAGGTTTGAAATCGTGAAAAATAGACTTCATTACATTACGAAACTTGAAATGCAAGATCGATTGCCTTTCAGTGGCTTTGTAGCAATTTTTGATGGGAAGCAGATCCAAAACAAAGAAGAACTATTTCGTTTTCTTGAAAAAAATGTCGGACTTCCTGATGCCAATAATTGGTCATCTATTACAGATTGGCTGACAGACTTATCATGGATAAAAGCTGAAGAATACAACTTTATTCTTGAAAATTATGATAGTTTCTTAAAAGATGACTTATCTTCTAAAGACTTATTTTTAGAAATTTTGGAAGAAGATATTCTTCCTTGGTGGGAATGCGATGTTGAAAAGTATGCTGTTGGCGGTAAGGTCAAGAGTTTTCAAGTTTACATAGTAGAAAATTAAAAATAGGACAAAGTTTTAAGGAGTTACCTTAAGGTAACCTCTTATTTTGGATATAATCAGTACTACAATAAACCTTATACAACTTTCTCAGATGTATATAGTAAGGTAAAAGGGAAAATTCCTGTCTTCAATAGGAAACCAGTAATTCCTGAGGTGAACCTTAAGGTAGATATCAATGGTAAAACTATAACAGAAACCACAAAACCTTATGATCGCGAACATATTTTACGAAATATAGAAGAAAGCAGGCTTGCGAGGGAGAGTTCAGGGTTTAAAGACTTTTCAACCACGAGGCTTCAGCCGGTAGTCAAGCCTCAGCCTGCACCTAAGAATTTAGATGTTGAGGGACCAGTAGTAAATAATATTCAATCTAAATATCCCGATTTGCAAACTTATGAATATAATTCATATACAAATCCTGGTCCACTAAATGATTTAAGAGGTCAGCCTAATGTTAATTTTTATGGGGGACGGTATGATGTTGAAGTTTTGAAGTCTCCTAAAATATTATATCTAGCTGGCGACCAAAGCAATCCGCTAGGGCAATGGTTTACAGAATCAGCCCCACATTCTGAGATAGAAGTTATAATAAATACGGCAGTAAAACCAATTTGGACAGATCGTTCAGGAAACTACACTGGCAGCTCTCCTTTAAATACAGTTTACGAAATAAAAATACCAGCTGGCACAACAATATACAGAGGACCTGTTGCGAGTCAAGGAGACATCTATCAAGGTGGTTTGGAATATGAACAAATTTTTATTGAAACTCCGTGGAAAATAGAAGGTGTAGAGGTTATTAGCTCAAAACCATTAAATTAGTGAGGAAAGAAATGAAACGAAAAGAATTATTAGATAATATCAAATTAATATTACCACTATTAAATCAATACAATGATGGGACAATTCATGTACAAATTTCATTTTTACAAGGATTAGAATGTGCATTGGAAAATGGTGACTCACTCCCTACAATAAGAGAAATTAAAGATATCCTTTATCCTCCAAGAGGAGGTCTATCAGACTTTTTTGTTTGGAAGAATGATTATCTGGAACGACTAAAAATTAATGAAGAAATTGAAGCCTACAATAATAGATTATGGGAGCTTTTAAATCAAATAGAAAACTTGGAATCATAGTAAATGCATCAAATTTTAAAATTAGAAGAATTTCATCAATCTCATACAAGAATTCCAAGCGGAAATGAAGCATCTGCTTTTGAAGATTTTTGGAAACCAGGGGGACAAACCTTCCCAGGAAATATGCCAGAAGCAATTCCCATTAGAACTATTTCAATTATTAAAGTCTGGGGAAAAAACACTTAAAGAAATTCATTTCAAGCTAAAAAAAGACTGTTGGCCACCGAACGTGACACAAGAAGAAGCTAATAAAAATTTCTTTAGGCAATTTCCAGAAGCTTTAAGAGGAAATCCTAAAGCACAAGGCTTATTCACAAAGTCTGAACTGGAAGAAATATTACCCGAAGGGGCTGAAATTCTAGCGAGCAAAGATTAAAATAACTCTTTATATCTATGTTGGAGTTGAAACAAATAATGAATTTTAGAACAAAAATTTTAGAAGCTATTAAAGTGGGGGAAGTTGAAGATATTTTACGTGGAAAGCAAAAGTATCGAATTGAACCTCCAACTTTTGTTCCAGATGTTTTCCCTACAGATATTAATCAGGTACTGTTTGAATATTTATATAAACAAAGTGATATTAAAAATATCCGATCATCATTAGAGAATGCTTTAATTAAATTGACAAAGAGTTCTGCTACAGATTTGTACATTTCAATATTATTTTTCGACTCAATACTATTTATGGAAGATAAAAGTATTGCTACCTTTAAAATTGATACTTCAAAATTAGTAGCTGAAATAGCATCTGGAATACAAAAATTTCGGGAAGAGTTAACGGAAAAAATTACTTTTGATAATGGATTAACAAAAAAAGAACCTATGAATGTAGTTATTCGTTTCAATCAGCGTTATAAAAATAAATATAATTTTTCAATTCTTGATAATTAAAAAGGAATTTTAGTCAAATAGTACGAATGCGAATTTATTTCCAAATATCTACGTAATAAACAATAAATAAGATTGTTGAAGGAAATGAGTAATGGGGAGTTTTGAAAAGTAAAAATTTGAATCTATAGCTAACGATTACTAATTTAGATAAAGGTGCTTATAAATGAAACGAAACTATATTGTAAAAGTAAATAACAATAGTCAGAAATTTTTGCTAGTAGAATTCGATAGCTCTAGTTGTCAATCTCTGTCAAACTTTTTAAATTCTGAGGTTCATAATTTTTATCCTCATATTTATAAAGAATTAGAGGCAGTTGTTACTGGGCAAAAAGAAGCGTCTTATTTTGATGGTAATTTGTTGGGGATCGAAATTGGAAAAGAAATAACAGAAGTTTACTTTCAATTTGAGGAAGAAATATTAGGTGAACCATATTTTATTTCAACTGATGAGCTATATAAATTAGTGATTGAGTGGAAAGAAATGGAAGATAAAATGTACAGGGGGGAAGATATTTTTCCAGTGACCATAGAGGATTAATGTTGAATAGTCCACCCTGTAACCTATCCTCTAGCTATTCCACCTATTTCATGCTAGAATAAAGAAAAACACATTTGGAGGTATTATGAATCAGACAGTGACTTATTTGCAGGAATTGACAGCCATTCCTTCACCGACCGGTTTTACACGTGAGATCGCAGACTATTTGGTCAAAACCATTGAAGACTTTGGGTACGAAGTAACTCGAACTGCTAAGGGTGGCGTGAATGTGACCGTTCCTGGTGTGATCACAGACAAGCAACGCTATGTCACAGCCCATGTGGATACCTTGGGAGCTATTGTCCGCGCTGTGAAAGCAGATGGCCGCCTCAAGTTGGACCGTATCGGTGGTTTCCCTTGGAATATGATTGAAGGGGAAAATTGTACAGTCCATGTAGCCAATACAGGAAAGACCCATTCGGGGACAATTTTGGTCCACCAGACTTCTTGCCATGTCTACAAGGATGCGGGAACTGTCGAGCGGACCCAGGACAATATGGAAGTCCGTTTGGATGAAAAAGTGACCAATGAGAAAGAAACCCGTGCCCTTGGTATTGAAGTGGGGGACTTTGTCAGCTTTGACCCCCGGACTATTGTGACAGATACTGGCTTTATTAAATCTCGTCACTTAGATGACAAGGTGAGTGCGGCGATTCTCTTGAATCTTCTGCGCGTGTACAAGGAAGAACAGATCCAATTGCCAGTAACGACCACCTTTGCCTTTTCAGTCTTTGAAGAAGTGGGGCACGGGGCTAATTCTAGTATTCCAGCTGAAGTGGTCGAATACTTGGCAGTGGATATGGGGGCTATGGGAGATGACCAAGCGACGGATGAATACACGGTATCCATCTGTGTCAAAGACGCTTCAGGACCATATCACTACGAATTCCGTCAGCATTTGGTAGCCTTGGCAAAAGCCCAAGAAATCCCTTATAAGTTGGATATCTATCCTTTCTATGGATCAGATGCCTCTGCAGCCATGAGCGCAGGAGCAGAAGTCAAACATGCTCTTCTCGGAGCAGGAATCGAATCTAGCCACTCTTATGAGCGGACTCACTTGGATTCTGTAGTAGCAACAGAGCGCATGGTCGATGCCTACCTCAAGAGCGACTTAGTAGATTAAAAATTGGAACTACTCTCCGGAGTAGTTTTTTCTTAAACTAAAACTAAAATTTTCTGAAAATTCCTTTTCTTCTGAAAATCTTTGTGGTATAATCTTAAAATAAACTTAAAATTTCTTAAGGAGTTTTACATGAAAAAAAGAAATGTCATTGCACTTGCGGGAGTTGCCCTCCTTTCAGCAGGTATCCTAGCAGCTTGTTCGGGTGGTTCTAAATCATCTAGCTCAAGCAACGGTCAAAAATTCTCATATGTCTATGAGACTGAGCCAGAAAACCTAAACTATATCACATCTGGTAAAGCAGCAACCCACGATATCACTGGAAACTTGATTGATGGTTTGTTTGAAAATGATAAATACGGGAACTTGATTCCATCTCTTGCAAAAGATTGGACAGTTTCGCAAGATGGCTTGACTTATACTTATAAACTTCGTGACGATGCTAAATGGTATGATTCAGAAGGCGAAGAGTATGCGGATGTAACAGCTAAAGATTTCGTCACAGGGATCAAATATGCGGCTGATAACAAATCAGAAATGCTCTACATCATCCAAGATTCTATCAAAGGCTTGAATGACTACGTCAGCGGTAAAAATAAAGATTTCTCAGCTGTAGGAGTAAAAGCAGTTGATGATCATACCCTTCAAATCACTTTGAACCAACCAGAATCTTACTGGAACTCTAAATTGACTCTTGGGATCACTTTCCCTGTCAACGAAAAATTCGTGAAATCAAAAGGGGATAAATTCGCTCAAGCAAGTGACACCAGCTCCCTTCTTTACAATGGTCCTTACATCTTGAAGAGCTTTACTTCAAAATCTTCTATCGAAATGACCAAGAATGAAAACTACTGGGATAAAGACAAGGTCTACATCTCAGATGTGAAATTGGAATTCTACGATGGACAAGACCAAAGTAAATTGGCCAAATCATTCGGTGAAAATGCTCTGAGCTTGGCAAAACTCTTCCCAACTGGATCTGGTTACTCAGAGCAAGCCAAAGAATTCAAAGACGAAATCACCTACACTCCTCAAGATGCCGCTTCTTATGTTATTGGTACCAACATCGACCGTCAATCTTACAAACACACTGCTAAGAAGACCGATGAAGAAAAACAATCTACTAAGAAAGCTCTCTTGAACAAGGACTTCCGTCAAGCGATCAGCTTTGCCTTCAACCGTGAAGCGTATGCTGCTCAATTGAACGGAAAAGACGGAGCAAGCAAGATCATCCGTAACCTCTACATTCCACCAACATTTGTCCAAGCTAATGGTAAGACCTTTGGTGAAATGGTGAAAACTCAATTGGATACCTACGGAGATGAGTGGAAATCTACTAAACTAGACGATGGTCAAAATGGTCTCTTTGATGCTAAGAAAGCGAAGGAAGAGTTTGCAAAAGCGAAGACTGCCTTGGAAGCAGAAGGTGTGAAATTCCCAATTCACATCGATATGCCTGTAGACCAAACGACTCCATCAAGAGTTCAACGGGTGCAATCTTTCAAACAATCAGTTGAAGAAGCGCTTGGTAAAGAAAATGTCGTCATCGATATCCAAATGCTTTCGAAAGAAGACCTTCAAAATGTGACCCTCTTTGCGCCAAATGCGGCTGGCGAAGACTGGGATCTCTCTGATAATGTTGGATGGAGCCCTGACTACCAAGACCCATCAACTTACATGGATATCTTGAAAGCTTCATCTGGTGAAAATACTAAGACTTTCCTTGGATTTGACCCAAGTGAAAACAATGAAGCAGCTAAAAAAGTTGGTCTGTACGACTTTGAAAAGATGATCAAAGATGCTGGTGCAGAAACACAAGACGTCAACAAACGCTATGAAAAATATGCGGCTGCGCAAGCTTGGTTGACTGATAGCGCCCTTGTTATGCCAACTTCTTCATCAACTGGACGTCCATTCTTGACACGTATCGAACCATTCTCAGCTCCATTTGCATGGACTGGTGGTAAAGGAAAAGACCACGTGATCTACAAAGGAATGAAACTCCAAGACAAAGCTGTGACAAGTGCTGATTACAACAAAGCCCTTGAAAAATGGCAAAAAGAACAAGCAGAGTCAAATAAAAAAGCACAAGAAGATCTTAAGAAACACGTTAAATAAGGATCGATAACCGAGGCTGATGCCTCGGTTTTTTTGTGGATCAGATGAATATCTGTTTGATATTAAAACGCTTACATAGTATAATGGGAGTGTTGATTACAAAAAGTTAGGAGACTGACATGAAAAAGAAAACAATGGTTTCCATTGTCGCATCGAGCTTACTGATCGCGCCAATGGTTTTGCACCAAGTAGCGGAAGCAGATGAGCAGACAGAAGAGTTAGCTCCATCGACAGAAGTGGTCCATGCTCCATCTACTGAAGCAACACCGACAGCACGTAACACAAGTACTAGCTCTAGTGAAGAAGGGACAAGCTCAAGTGAGGGACCGCTGGATCGGACAGCAGTTGCAAATCACGTAGCTCCTACAAGAGAAGCCTACACAGCCCCAAGTGATCCAACTGTTCCAGTAGCAACTCCAGCAGTAACAAACAGGGAAGCTGCACCTCAATCGACTCCTACTTCAGAAGCACCGGCAACAAGTCAGGATTTGGCAAAAGTCACAGGTTCAACCCTTGTAGCGGATCAGACCTCTAAAGAGTTGACAGTGCAAGATGCTGTTAATGGCTTGCTTCAATGGGCAGCAACGGATCCAAACCAATTGGGCCAAAGCCAAGCAGATCGGGAACGCTTTGCCAAAAGTTTAGGTTTGATTGAAACATCAGAAGATCTGACTCGTAAGGTCAGTCAGCCAGAATTGGCTAAGATGTACGAAACAGCTAAGAAACTCTATGATGCCTACCGGGCTGAAAAGAAAAAACCTCTCTTTTTAAATGGTCGTGCCCAGCCTATTTTCCCTTATACGACGGGAGAAAAAGCAGACGAAGACTACAAATATGAGGACAGCCAAATTGTGCGCTTCCCAGTCTATGTCGAAACGGACTACGACACCGATGCAGATGGCAAGCCAGACTTGGTCAAAGCCATTGTTCAATTACCAAAAGCAGTCGCGCAAGGCGATTTTAAGGCAGCAACCATTCTGGAAGCGCGCCCTTACGTAGCGGGGACGCTAGACGAAAACTACGTGACCCTCGAAAGTTTGGGGCTTCCAACAGACGGTAGCTATGATATGAAGAAACTGCACAGCCAACCTGCAAAGAGACAGCCAGTAAGCAGTGAAACAACAGTAGAAGCAGCGAAAAAGGCCAAGGCATCGGATTGGTATTACTACAGTCCCTACGAGTATATTTATGACTACGAAGATCTGAACTGGTATGACTATTTCTTGGTCAGAGGCTATGCCTTTATCTCTAGCGCCGGACTTGGTACCAAGGGATCAGAAGGATTTAACACGACGGGGTCTGATCTCGAAATCAATGCCTTCAAGAATATCATCGAATGGGTCAATGGCAAACGCAAAGCCTACACTGATAAGACTAGCAATGTCGAAATCAAGGCAGACTGGGCAACGGGTAATGTCGCAATGACCGGTCTATCCTGGGCTGGAACTACGACCTTTGGTGTGGCAGCGACAGGCGTAGAAGGATTGAAGACCATCGTTCCAGCAGCAGGAATAGCCTCTTGGTATGATTATTTCAATAGCCAAGGTACCCAGTTTGGTAATGCACCTTATAGTGACCTTTCATGGCTCTCCCTTTACGTTAGCACACGGATGCTGGACCAAGACGACTGGGCAGGAATTTGGCAAAACTATTCCAACTACATCAACCAATTGAACAAGGACCAGTACGCCCATGATCGTAACTACAGCGATGTCTGGAAGGAGCGGGATTATACCCTTCATCCGGAAAATCTCAAGACCAGCGCCCTGATCGTCCATGGCTTGAATGATGACAATGTCAAGACCAAACACTTTGAACTCATGTACGATGCTCTCAAAAAAGCAGGACAAGATGTCAAGCTCTATCTTCACCAAGGAGATCACGTCTATCCAGCGGCGATGTCACGGGGATACGGCATCACCGCCAATGGTCAGGACTTTTATGACCTGCTCAATACCTGGCTGACCCATTACCTCTATGGAGTGGACAATCACGTCGAAAGCTTGCCAGCGGTTCTAGCTCAAAACAACTATGATCCAAGCAAGTGGACCAGCTATGATAACTGGAAGAGCAGTCAACGTCTCTTCTTGAATGCAAGCTCGAAACGTCTAGAAGAAACCATTTCTAGTGACTATGCGGCTGCAGGTGTTGAGATCGCTAACCGTAATGAAACAGTCAGCAAAGCCTCCTCTAAGGCCAATCTGACCTTCGTTTCTGATGTTACTGAGGACACTACGATCAAGGGCCACATCCCCGTTCATTTCAAGGCAGCTCTTGCCAAAGGTCAAGGAAAGAATTTCCAAATTAACGCCCTTTTGGTAGATGTGGCAGATGAGGACTTTGACGTGGTGGGAAATGGTAGCGTCAAGCAAGATAAAACAGCAGACGCTTTCTGGATGGGAAGCAATTTAAGCAACCTATCTGTTGCCGAATACGAAACCATCAAGACCAAGTACAAGGTGATCGCAAAAGGCTGGATCAACCTTGCGAATCCTAAGTCTGGCTACGATTCAGCAAGCTCACGCGCTAGCATTGAGCCAAAGGTGGGAGAATACCACGATTACACGGTTTATCTCCAACCAAATCTCTATACGGTTAAGAAAGGTCACAAGTTAGCCCTAGTCTTTAACACCTATGACCCGTCTGATTTAACGGTGGAGCATCCCTATGAAGTAACCTTTAAGACAGATTCTATCCAGGCAGCGATTCCAATTGTCGAAAAGACCCGCGCCCAAAAGGCAGCCTATGTACCAAGTGCAACAGATACTGACTATGCGAATTTACCAGAAGTTGAAGGTGCTGCTCTAGTTGCTCCAGAAGTGCACTACAAGGAAGAGTATACGCTTCCAACTCCAGAATACTTTGTCCAACCAAGCCAAACTCTTCCTGAAAAAGAAGATCAGATGCAAACAGAATCAGCAAGACAAGAGCACCCTCATCATACACTAGCTGTATCTTATGGACCTCAATTTGTTTCACCAGGATTGGCAGAGTATCCTCAAGAAGTGACTCCTGCAGTAGGAGGAGAGCAAGCAGACCGTATGCTTCCTCAAACAGGGAGCAAAGATCATGCTCTGGGTCTCTTAGGGGTGATCAGCCTTACAGCTTCTAGCCTCATCTTTTGGCGCAAAAAGAGAGAAGATGCCTAAGGAGTACCCGTAGCAAATATTTCTAAAATGGCATCATTTAGTGTAAAATAAAAGTAGAAATGCTAAATCAGTAGTCACTACTGAAAAAGGAGGAAATATGGCACACGTAATCACAGATGCAACTTTTGAACAAGAAACCAGCCAAGGCCTTGTCTTGATTGACTTTTGGGCAACTTGGTGTGGTCCATGCCGCATGCAAGCTCCAATCTTGGATCAGTTGGCAGAAGAAGTACATGAAGATGATTTGAAAATCTGTAAGATGGATGTCGATGAAAATCCAAATACAGCACGTCAATTCGGTATCATGTCGATCCCAACTCTTCTCTTTAAAAAAGATGGCCAAGTCGTGAAACAAGTGGCTGGAGTTCATACGAAAGCCCAATTAAAAGAAATCATTGCAGAATTGAGCTAAAAAGAAAACTCGTTTTCCAAACTGGAAAACGAGTTTTTTTGATGCTCTTTATTTCTTTCAAATAGACGCGATACCCATTGACAGCGCTTTCTTATAGTGCTAAAATGAAGCTGTATTTCCTATAAAATTTTTACAGGAAAAAATTCTCCTAGGAAGGTGTAGATCCTAGGAGAAAATTACATATAAAGGTTATTGCCCCTCTGTATCTTGGGCTACCCAGACACTGACGGAACGTTCTGCCACTGGGAATTCAGCAGTACCGTCTTCTTGGACTTGGACGGTTTCGCTACAATTTTCTAGTACATCATAGTAGGTGAGGCCTGCGTAGGATGAGCCGATCTCCATGACTTTTGTAGCAGCTTGGTTATTGGAAATCAAGCAGGCGATTGGTGCTGATTCTTCTGAACCTGAACGTGTCCAACCGATGCAATTAGGATCATCGAAGTAGTCCGTTTCTTCCCCATAGGCCAGATCTTTACGAACCCATAAGAGACGATCGAGAACCTCTTGGAAACTTTCTTGCGCAAATTTGCCCTCGATACCGTAGTAGTCTCCAAAGAAAACACAAGGCAAACCAGCTTCACGAAGTAAGATCAAAGCATAGGCTGCAGGCTTAAACCATTCTTCAATGGTAGATTCCAAGGCTTGCCCTCGTTGGGTATCGTGGTTGTCCACAAAGGTCACGGCCTCTTCAGGATGATTGAGCGCTAGTGTTCCATCAAAAATAGTTCGAAGGTCGAAATTTTCACCCTCTTGACTAGCTCTGAAGAGATTTTGGTGGAGTGCTACATCGATCAGGTCATACAAGTAGTCAATGCTTTCCAAGTACTCATCGTTGGTTTCTGTGTCGCCATTCCAAAATTCACCAAAGACGTAGAAATCTTCACCATATTTTTTGGTGATATTGTGGATGAAATTCTTCATAAAGAAGGAGTCAATGTGCTTGACGGCATCTAGACGGAAGCCCTCAACCCCTGTCGTTTCGATAAACCATTCAGCCCATTGGTCGAGATTTTCTACAACCTCGGGATGTTTGAAATCGATATCGGCGTACATGAGGTAATCGTAGTTTCCGTTTTCCTTGTCTACCAGATCTCCATGAGCCCAACCTTTGTTGTCCCCTTGGATTTGGTAGATCCCATTCTTATTACGAGAAGCATCGTAGTCAGTACCGGTGAAATGGTACCAATGCCAGTGAAAGTCATTATAGGCTCCATTTCGGCCATCAAAGGTGAATTTGGTCCATCCTTGAATAGTGAAGGGCTCAGTGAGGACCTTGTTTCGATCCATTGGATCCACCTCAACAACCTCGAATTCCTCTAAGCCATCGGCCGCAGCTTTATGGTTGAGAACGACATCGGCCATTGGTTGAATCCCTGCATCTTTGAGGGTTTGAATGGCTTGAAGATAATCATCTTTGAAGCCATATTTGGTACGAACTGTTCCTTTTTGGTCGAACTCGCCCAAATCAAAGAGGTCATAGACCCCGTAACCAACGTCATTGTTAGAAGTAGCTTTAAAAGCAGGCGGCATCCAGACTTTACGAATACCCAAGTCTGCTAAGTGTTGCGCATCTTCAGCAAGACGCGTCCAGTGGTTCCCATCAGCGGGCAAATACCACTCAAAATATTGCATTAAGGTTTGATTTTCCATTTTTATTTCTTCTTTCATGTGAATGTCCCTATTTTACCAAAAATAGTTGGATGCGACAAACGATTGCGCTGGAAGCAAGCCCTTTCTAGAAAAGAAACCGCATACATGAAAGAAATGAAGTGAGAATATAAAAAGTAGTATTTTATTTACGTAGAAATATCAGTCTGGTACATTTATTTCTATTCATTTTATAGTTTGATCATATCAAAGGAGGATTGGTTTGAAAGTGAAAACCACCAATAGAGAGAGCATCGAAACGATTTTTACTGAAGCCTTGGCAATCCCGAGCTTTACCAACACTGAGACCGAGCAAGGGATCGAAGCCTACCTGGATCAACGGATTGCCCAGATCCCCTATTTCAAGGAACATCCGGACCACTTTGGGCGCTATCAGGTGCCACAGGATCACTTGCATCGGTCGGTCAATTGGGCCTTGGTTAATAAGGGCAAGAAAAAAACAGTTATCCTTTTCCACCACCATGATACAGTCGATTTAGAAGACTATGGAAACTTGTCGGAAATCGCACTCGATTCTGATCAAGTAGCAGAAGCCTTGAAAGGACTGGACAGTCGACCTGATATGCAGGAAGATTTAGCTTCTGGGGAGTGGAAATTTGGCAGAGGTTCTTGCGATATGAAAGCAGCCCTAGCCCTTCAATTGGGGGTTCTGGAAGCCTATGCGGCAGATCCCTCAGAAGGTCAGGTCAATCTGCTCTATCTCTCTGTTGGAGATGAGGAATCCTATTCACGTGGGATGCGTGGAGCCTTGGGCCTCCTCACAGATTTGCAGGAGAAGTTTGATCTGAATTATGTATTAGCAGTGGATTCAGAACCCTTTGAATCAGAGGTAGGAAAAGAAAAGGTCCTTCACATTGGCACAGTCGGCAAACTCATGCCGGTCGTTGTGGCACAAGGTGTCTTGTCCCATATGAAGGAGCCCCTTAAAGGGATCAATGCCTTGTCCCTCCTAGTAGCCATTGCAAGCCAGCTAGATCTTCATCCCGATCTGGCAGATCAGGCGTTGGGAGAAACGTCTCCCCTTCCTTCTTGGTCCTATCTCAGAGATTTGAAGGAGCAGTACGATGTATCGACCGTGCTCTATGCGGCTGGTTATTTCAGTGTATTGCATTTGAAAAAAACACCCCAAGAGCTCTTGCAACGAATCTATGAGCTTAGTCAAGAGGCCTTGGACGCCTTTTACAAGAAGTACGAGCACTTGCAGGATCAGGCAGGCCAAGACCACATTATTGCAAGGCCAAGAATCATCACTTATCAAGAACTAGAGGAACGTTGTCAAGCCTTAGAGGGCTACCAAGCCTTTAGAGAAGCTTCTAATAAAAAAGCGGAGCAAGATTTTCGTAATGGGACCAGCTACCAGAGCCTTGCGATTCAGCAAATCCAGCGACTCCTTGAGTTTCTCGGAGATAAGGATCCTATGGTGGTCATCGGTTTTGCGCCCCCATATTATCCTTCCATGAATTGTCGTTTTTTAGACAATACCGATTTCAATATCGTGTCCCTCATCACTGATTACCGCGAGTATCTGGACACAAGAGGTTACCTCTTAAAAGTCGAAGAATACTTTATGGGGATTAACGACACCAGTTATTGTGCCTTGGAAAAGGATGTGGCCTCTTATCAAGTAGTCTTGGATAGCCTAGCCACACCAGCTCAGGTTTATGATCTGGATCTGGAAAAAATTGCCCAAATTCATGTCCCAGCAGTTAATCTAGGACCATGGGGTAAAGAATTGCATAAGCGAGGAGAGCGGGTCTACAAAGAAGATTTCTTGGAGACCATTCCAAACTATCTGCTAGAATTGCTCTATCATTTCGATGTTCGCTTATCAACAGAATAAGAAAAACGGTCCCAATGAGGATCAATTAGGGAGTTAACATGATTACATTTCACGGAGTTACCAAAGATTACGATGGGCACATTGCCCTCAACCACTTGGATCTGACCATCGAGGATGGGCAAATTGTCGGCCTGATTGGCCACAACGGAGCCGGAAAGTCAACGACGATTAAGAGCCTGGTCAGTGTCATCACCCCAACCACTGGATCCATTGAAGTGGATGGTCAGGACCTCTATAGCCATCGGCTTGCGATCAAAAAGAAGATCGGTTATGTGGCAGATTCGCCAGATCTTTTCTTGCGTCTCACAGCCAATGAATTCTGGGAGTTGGTTGCGACCTCTTATGATATGAGTCAAAAAGACTGTGACCATCGCTTAGAGGAGCTTCTCAGAATCTTTGATTTTCAGAGCCACCGCTATGAAGTGATTGAATCCTTTTCACATGGGATGCGCCAGAAGGTCTTCGTCATTGCAGCTCTCTTGTCCGATCCAGATATCTGGGTCTTGGACGAACCGATGACCGGGTTGGACCCACAGGCTTCTTACGATTTAAAACAAATGATGCGCCAACATGCGGATCGCGGAAAGACCGTTATTTTCTCTACCCACGTCTTAGAAGTGGCCGAACAACTCTGTGATAAGATTGCTATTCTGAAAAAGGGAAATCTCATTTTCTATGGGACGATTGAGGAATTGAAGGGACAACATCCAGAACAAAGCCTGGAAAGTATCTATCTCAGTCTAGCGGGGCGGAAGGAAGAAGGTGGCGATCATGCGTCTTAAGATCATCCAACAGCTGGTCAATGTCAATATCATCTATGCCAGTCAGCCCGCTCAGATCGCAAAATTACGTGCCAAACAGGCCAAAAAACCGGACGTCAAACTCAATGTTGCCCGTAAATCGGTGCTCAACTACCTCTTTTTAGGATTGGTCTATTTCGTCATATTTGGCTTGCTCTTTAGTATCTATGATTTTGTAAACCAACCAGCCTTCTTTGTCAATATGGTCGCCCTCTTTTCCTTGATGACCATTTCCCAAGGCTTTATGAGTTTTTACAATGTCTTTTATGAAAGTAAGGACCTGCAGTTTTACCGCCCCTATGCCTTCTCAGATGCGGAAGTCATTGCTGGAAAAAGTCTCTCGGTCATCCTGACCCTTCTCATGGCTATCCTTCCATTGATCAGCTATTTTTTGATCCTGCCTGTCCAAGCAGGCGGCTTCAATCCGTTAGGGATCCTGCTAGGCCTCTTTTGTGCCGTGATTCTCTTAGGCGTTCTCTTTTTAGCGACGATTTTACTAGCTCATTTGATCACTAAGACCCTTTTTTTCAAAAAACACACGACCCTGGTCTCCAACATCATGGTCGGAATTGGTTCTCTTCTGAGCCTAGGAGCTTATCTCTATCTGAATCTAGTCCAAACCCATCGGGTAGAGGTGTCGGGTGGAGCGGATATTCCCATTCTATTTCCACCTTTTACAGCCTTTCATCAGTTTATCCTCCATCCTTTTGATGGTGGAGCGATCCTTGGCCTTCTGGGCTGGATAGCGGTGCTTTTGGTCTTGATCGGCCTGGTTCGCAAAATCGTGATCCCACAATTCTATGATGCAGCCCTTGCGGTTGCGACCAACCAAACCGTCAAAGAGCGCGTGAAAGCCATCCATGTGGGCCAGAAAGACTCCTTTAGACAGTTTGTCATTCAGTATCATCGCAGACTCTTGAGCGATGGAACCCTTATGGTGCAAGTCCTATTGATGATGAGTATTCTGCCATATATTTTCCTCCTCAGTGGAGCAGCAGGAGCATCAAAAAATATAGGAGGCCTCAGTCCTTACTTGACACCCCAGTATCTGGTACCACTGACCCTTGTTGCCATCTTGATCGGTGTTTTCAATAGTTTTGGAGGCTTGACCAGTATCGGTATTTCGCTAGAGCGCGAAAACTTTGAATACTTGAGATCCCTCCCTGTTGATTTCAAACGCTATCTCTTTATGAAGTTTTGGTTGCTCTATCTGGTGCAATCCATCCTTCCTGTCATTCTTCTAGTTGGCGTTTGTCTCTATTTTGGCGTCCATCCCTTGGCTATCCTTGCCATGTTACTGATCTGGGTTGTAACGACCATTCCGATCTGCATCCGAGACTATGTCAAAGATTTTCAGAACTTTAGCACCAATTGGACCAATATCACAGAGTTGATGACCCGTCATCGTGGGAATGCAGTTCTTCAGTCTATCCTCTTGATTGTCTTTCTCTTTGTGATGTTTCTCCTGATCATTGTCAGCTTCATTTGGACCTATCATTCCGTCAGCACCCTGCTGGCCGTGATCCTTTATAGTGTCATACTGCTAATTGGAGCTGGGATCAGCTATACCATTTACCGCAAAAAAATCCGTACCCTCTACCAAGAGATCGGAGAATAAAAAAAGAGAGTGGGACAGAAATCGGTCATTCGTTAGAATTCAATTTCGTCGTCCCACCTCCGCACAGTTGAGTAGGGCTGTAAAAGCTGATGAAATCAGTGTAGTAGAGCCCACTCAACCACTGCGTCTTGCTCGACAATCCAAAAACAATTGAGAGGCTAGGACTTTTGTCCTAGCCTCTTTTAGTGGTAACTTAAATTTCATACCCCATGAGGAGGCCGCCTTCTTCGGCGTAGAAACTACAAAGTCCAGAAGTAGGAAGGACTTCGATCATTGCATGGGCAAATTTTTCACGAACCAATGCAGAGAATTGCTCAATAAATTTTTCATTGTTGCGGTGGGCGATGGTGATATGACCGCCAGCATAACCCGCCTTGATCAATTCATCAAAAGCAGCTTTGATCGCTTTCTTTTGGCCCCGAGCTTTTTGGAGCAACTCAAGAGTACCGGTCTTACTAGCTTCCCCGACCATACGGATATTGAGGAGTCCGACAACAGTCCCGATCAATTTGCTGAGACGCCCATTTTTGACCAGATTATCAACCTTGGCCAAAACAAAGAGCAACTTCGTCTTAGACTGGTAGGTCGTGATCACATCGACTACTTGATCAAAATCGAGGCCTTCAGCGACCAACTGATTGAGCTTGCGAACGATCAGGTCCACCTCACCCCCAGCTGACAAGCTATTAATGACGTGGATATTGGTATTCGGATGCTCTTCTAGATAAATCTTCTTGGCCACCTCAGCACTATTGTAGCTACCTGAAAGGGTTCCAGTGATGGTCACAACGACGATATTTTCAGCTCCTTCAAAGGACTTCATATAATCATCGGGACTCGGACAGGCAGACTTAGAAGCAGTCGTAGTCGCATACATCTCTTCCATCATCTGATCGATATTGAGTTGGACATCATCTGTGTAGATAGTTTCTCCCACTTGGATGGTCAATGGGACACTGACAAACTCCGTATCCGGTGCCAGATTGTCCAAAGAGCGGTAGTCACAGCCTGAATCCGCAATAATTTTCCATTTCATCAGTTCATACCTCATAATTGTATAAAAATGTACATTGACAAGTAGTATGTCTTCTTTTACAATTATATCATGAAGTACAATGCTATCCAAGCAGATATCATCAGGTGAGACAGATAGAAAGTAAATGTTATGGCAGAAAGAAAAATATCCGAGAAATCCTTGGAAAATCTCAAACGATTTAACCGAGAAAACAATGCGATTACACGAGAATCCATCGAAATCTCTCTCCTGCAATTGTTGGAGAAAAAAGATCTGAAAAAGATCACCATCTCTGAGCTGGTTCAGCGTGCGGGTGTCTCTCGCGCAGCCTTTTACCGTAATTATGACTCCAAAGAAGAGATTCTAGAGTCCATCTTTCAATCTAGTATCGCAAAGATTACCAAGTCTTTAGATGGCTATAACCTCAAGACAGACCTCTACCAAGTTTGGGTCTACCTCTTTAAGGAAGTCAAGAAAGAAGCCAAGATCATCAGTCTAGCCATTGATTATAATTTCGAGCGGCTCTTGACCAAGGCAGTCTATGATTTTTTATAAAAACGAAATGGCAGCTCCTCGAATGGCGCTGGCAGTTACCTCAATTCCTTCTGGAGCTCAGCCATTGTCTCTGTCATCTCCAAATGGATCAAGGATGGCATGAAGATCCCCGCTGAGAAGATCGCGACCCTAGACCTGCCTCTCTTCCCACAAAAGAAAAAGTAATCACCACCGTGAGGTGGTTTTTTTCTTGCAACTATTTCCAACTAGTGAGGAAGTTGCCCCAGTCGCAAAATTTCGGTATCATGGTAGGAGTTAACTTTTAGAATTAAACCATTAAGTTGGGATTTTTAAGTGATTTTTTTAAAAGACAGAGCAAACAAACGTCAATTCACAACAATCTAACAATTAAGGAGATTTATGGTTAAAGATTATAAAGAGCTAAGAAAACGCTACACTATTCCAGTGATAGCCCTATTGGTCATTCTAGCCTTACCATTTTTATATATCGTGCAAGTGACCCAAAGTAAAAGGATCGCGACCATTTGTTTTTTGATTTACTTACTGATGGAGCTGATTCTAGTTATCATTAAAGATACTTTTTTAGTCAAAAAGTTGAATAGTCTTATCTACGAGGATATAAATCTTGACTTGATGGCAAGCTATATCCTGAACCAAAAAAGAAAGAGTATCAAAACTATTAAAGCGCGTGTACAGATTGCCACTATTTTCTATTTCTATAGGATTGGTGACTTTGTATCCATTGAAGCAGTTGTAGACGAACTCAAAAAGAATCAAAAGTTTACAAATGCTGTACAAGTAAAATTAAACGAAATTCTCTTGAATGCAAATTTATTTTCTAGAACTGATTTGAAGGAAGATGAGTTTGAGGAATTACTCTCTGACTATTTAGCAGATGTTGAACCACTCAAGATGGCATACAGAGCTCGCTATGATATACTGGTCAAAAAAGAGCCCAATGATTCCGTCCTAAAGGAAGTGACGAACAACAAGTTCTCACAATTGGAATCTATGTATCTGAAGGCAGTCAATGAGTACCTCAAAGGGAATAGAAATAAGGCAATGGAGCTATTTCGTACCATTGCGAAAGAAGATGAGAGATTGTATCTGTTCCGAATGGCTCAGGCCTATCTAGATAGTGAAAACTCAGGAGAAAAGAGTGTTTCACTTGATACAAGACAAGAAGAAGTCACTTTGAAACTATTGCGAATGAAGCTGGTAGAAGTCAAACCAGCTAAATCAACTAAATCCACAAAAGGACTCGCTTTTTTCAAAGGCTGGAAAATCGCTCTTTTTTTAATCCCGCCGTTTTTATTGTATGCGATGGTTTTAGTTGTAATAGCCGTCATCAAAAAAATAGGGTCATTCGTTCCCCCTAAGTATAGATTATGGCTGCTTTTACTAATTCCTGTAGCAATGATAATGGTCTATATCAAACAAGAACAAGAATTGAATGCTATTACAGATGGACGGTTTTATCTAGTGGTTAAGAATAAATCATCACATAAAGCTTCTCTAGATAAGTCGACTTGGGTAGAGTTTTCTGGGGATCATATTATTTTAAAAGAAGGAAATGTAACGTCTACTATTCTGTATAATAGTGAGGATCGAAGTTTTGAAAAAGAAGGAATAATTTATAGGTTTATTGATGACCATGGAGACTTATCAATCAGTGACATGGTTTCACACGAGTTCGTGTCATATGTCAGTCCAAAGAGTTCAATGTTTTCTGCATATGAAGAAGGTAGAGTCAGAGTGTATGATTGACTTGGCTCATCCATTTTTCAGAGTAGATGCATTTTTAGGTTGTTAGTAGAGGCAGAGGTGCAAAGTGAAGATCAGTAGAAAAACGTTCTTACGAAGTTTAGGATTAGTTATAATTGTCATTCTAGTTATATTTTTTGTTAAACATTCATTTTATAAAAATAAATTATTTCAATATAAGTATTGGATTGCTGATACAGAAATAACAGATTATGAATTTCTTGAAAATGGAGAAGCAATCAGTGTTTCATGGGCTGCGAAAAAGAAAGTAACAGATGAATTAAGAATTCTAGGAGATAAGGTTAAAACAGGCGGTCCGGGTTATGCTGTAGGACAAAAGTTTATTATTTCTCAAGGTGCGAAATTGAAATCCGAACCATCAAGAGATATAACGCATAATAACTTTCCTTATTTAAATCGAAATATACCTAAGGATGGTGAATATTGGCATATTAACGTTTATGATACCTCAAATTCCAAATTGAAAAAGAAAGAATTGGATGTGTTTAAAATAACTAGAGAATATAACAAAAATTATTTTCCAATGTTTATATCGAACTCTCAGAAAATAATCGTTGATGGAGAAAATGAATATATAACTTTAATAGTTGGTAAAATTGGAGATAAATCTTTTCAGGAACAAAAATTAATTAATTTGAAAACAGGTAAAATAGTAGATAATCTAAATAATATTAAAAACCAATCTCTAAGTGTTGGTATTGAATGGCTTGAATCTTTTTCTAAATTATTTAAAAGTAATGGGTTTGATTTTGAGGATAATAAATTCCATTTTTGGAATGTAGGAAATAACTGTCTCCTAGATACAAAGTATCCAAAAACAAGAAAGCTATTATTGAATAATATAGACAACAATTTTATCTATGTTCTCAATTCCAAAAATAGATTAGAAACCACTCTTAATGTTATTAAATTGGCATTTCCAGATGGCACAAATATATTTAAAGATATCACGATACCGGCAGAAAACTCTACAGATAACAAAGAACACCTTATTCAAAGTGAAGAAGAATTTTTACAGTATTATCAACCAAGGTTGGATAACGAATAATCGGACAAAAACGAGTATTACTAGAGCATATAAAAAGTATTCAAACTAGTTTTGATGATTTGAATGGTTATCTATCTTTAATAAGGAATGCAACAAATTAATGATTGTTGCAATAGTATTCCACTGGAATATGCATATCGTAAAGAATACATTGAATTTGATAGACTGGAAGCAGTGGATGTGGATAAATCTATTTACAAAGAAAATTAGAAGGAACTATGCATGCTAAAAAAAGCAAAAATAGAACAATTATCAAAAATTAATCTTCGTTACCGGATCTTACAAATGGATGGTGAGTCTTATTTAGTCGATGCCGATCGTCCGTTTCTCATAAGCTATTTCTTTCCATGGATTTTAAGCTTCATCCCTCATCTAGCCTATCCTTTAACTAAGGAAGAAGTACAGAATCTAGCTCCCTCGGATCTTTCTAAAGTTCTCAATAAAAAGGATACTCGGAAGAAAGGTTTTGCTTCAGCTTTCGGTATGGGTACAACTGCCGTGCTGTTATCGAAGGCCTTTCCTGTTGAAAAATATCTTTATTTTACTTCACATGTGCTAAATTTTGGAATGTTGGCTCTAGTTTTTAGCCTTGTAATAGGAATTCGGATATGGACAAGCATTCGGAAACCAATGCCCAACATTGTAAATAGCAACCACCCTATAAAGGTATACCTCGTCACAAATGATAGAAAGCATCGATTATTATCAATGATGGCTCCAACTATTTTTGCTGGATTGGTTGTATTTTCATCTTGTGCAATATTTAGTAATATTGCTCCAAATTTTATCCTTCATGTAGCTTTATTGATATTTTTATCGCTCTTCATGTTTTTTGGTAATATACTATTTTTTTCACCAGTGGTGGATTACAAAGTGAAAATAAAACCTTCAAGAAAGGATCTGTTTAAATCGTGAAAATTACAAAGAAAAAAGTCATATATTCTTTGCTGGTTCTCCTCACATCTATTGGAGTCATCTGGTTTTCTTATCATACATATGAGAAGCAGTATTATCGTCAATTTAGTCAATATAGTGGAAAAGCAAAAATTGATGACTATGAGATGATTGCAGATGGTGCAGGTGTCATCGCTCACTGGAAATCAGTAACGCCTGAGGAAGATCAAAAGAAGAAGGAGTATGGAGGTTCTTTAAATCTCAGACGCATTCAGGTTGGAGCCCACCATATTTTGCGTTCCAATATAAAATTGAAAGACAGTCCCTATTATTACGAGGAGCATCCATCAAAAGATGAATATTGGACACTGAGCCTTTATAAGATCGAAGGAAAGAAACTAAAAGAAGAGCAAGAAATTGATCTATATAAAATTGTAGAGGATTTTGATTCCAATTATATTCCAACAGAATTAGGGGCTATATATAGTTCGAACGGAAGAGAACTAGCTGCGCTACAGATCCGAAGTCTAAAGGATCCTACCATTCGGAAGATGATGTTTCTAGATTTGGAAACTCATAAACTGGAACAAAATGATCGTTTAACAGAACAGGTATATGGAAAGAAACCTATAGTTCAGTTATACGTCGCTTTAGATAAAGATCAGGGTAGTTTGGAATACTTACCTCTAGATGATGGTAGTTTTTCTATTGATCCGAAGGAGCTTTCAAAAACGCAATTCAAAAAATTTTCAAAAGCATATCAATTGCTTGAACAGAAGGATACCAAAGTGATGGTTTTAAATCCTAAGAACAGCGCTGATCAATATTCAAGAAGTATTTCTGTATTTGAACTCTTTATGAAGAAGGGTATGAATCTTTACCATGACGTCACCATTCCAGCTGAGCTATCAAGAGATGGGCAGACCCATACTACGCAGACAAAAGAAGAATTTGATCACTATTACGATCTAGAAAAGGCTCATAAGGTGTATAATGAGATTGATTGAAGTAAGAAAGACAAAGGACAAGAACGATGATCGAAGAACGAATCCAAGCTGCTAAGCAGTATGTTAAAACCTTATTTGCTGATCGAGCGGACGGCCATGATGTGGAGCATACCCTCCGCGTTTATACCAATGCGATGAGAATCGCACAAGCAGAAGGTCCATGTGATCTGGAGATAGTGGGCTTGTCAGCTCTTCTTCACGATGCTGATGATGATAAATTGTTTCATACAGAGAATAATGCGAATGCTCGCATGTTTCTAGAAGAGATCTGTATTCCTCAATACCAAATCGACCAGATTTGTCGGGTTATCAATGCTGTTTCTTTCAGCAAAAATCGCGGTAAACATCCAGAAACCTTAGAAGGCAAGATTGTCCAGGATGCAGACCGCCTGGATGCGATAGGAGCTGTAGGAATTGCGCGAACTTTTTCCTATGGTGGCCACAAAGGGAGGTCCCTCACTGATACCGTCCAACATTTCCACGACAAGTTGCTCCTCTTAAAAGATGAAATGAACACGGAGACTGCTAAACAAATAGCAGAAAGTCGCCATCAATTTTTAATCACCTTTCTAAAAGAACTAGAGAAGGAACTATAACAAAAGAGGCTGGGACAAAAGTCCTAGCCTCTCAATTATTTTTGGATTGTCGAGCAAGACGCAGTGGTTGAGTGGGCTCTACTACGCTGATTTCATCAGCTTTTACAGCCCTACTCAACTGTGCGGAGGTGGGACGACGAAATCGAATTCTAACGAATTACCGATTTCTGTCCCACTCTCTTTCTTTATTCTTGGATCATGGCTAGGAGATCCTCTCCTGTAGTGGTTGGAAGGATTCGAACTCGTTTGAGGGCGTAGAGGCCATCAGCGGAGCTGGCGAGTCCATTTTTAGTGGTGAGGCCTAGTTTGTAGTCAGCTTTCTTGGCTTGGTCGATTGTAACCTGGCTGTAGCGACCAGATGGGTAGACGATAACGCTAGTATTTTGATCCAGCACCTTATCCAGCAGGCGTTTAGAAGCGACCAGCTCATTCTTTTGGGTTTCAAGACTGGAATTGGCTAGGTCTGGATGATTGACCGTATGGCTTTCAAAGGTCAAGCCAGCTTTTTTCATCTCTTTGATTTGGTCAAAGGTCAGGACATTTTCTTTTTCCTTTTGGGTAAAGTCCGTGATGATATTGTTGGTGGCGGTCATCTTGTACTTCTTAAGAAGCGGATAGACGATGGTATAGAAATCCTCGACGCCATCATCAAAGGTCAACCAGACATATTTCTTTCCTTTTGGCACTTCATTTTTTGCGAGGATCCGATAGGCTTCCTCAGGTGTCAGGGTGTAGTAACCCGCTTTTTTCAGGGCCTTTAGTTGGCTTTCAAAGGTTTCTGGATCGACAATCAGATTGGCATTGGCAGCTTCAGACTCGGCCATATTGTGCACGGAGTGGTACATGAGGATGGGCAGTTTAACCGGCTTTTTCATTCGGGTCCACTCGATAGAGGAGCTATCCTCCTCGAGAGAACGTGTCACAGCAGTGCCACTTGTATTTCCGTCACTCAGCTGAGTGATCCTTTTGATCAGAAGAAAGCTACAAATAAAGATACAGACCAAGAGGAGTGCATTGATTCCAAGTAGGACTTTGATTTTTTTAGGTACTCTTCGTTTACTCATAGTGTCACCGTTTTCATCATTTTCTCTATTGTACCACAAATTCTATGTTCTTTTCCAGAACTTGCTACAGGCAGATCCTGTCATGAAAATTCAGAATTTTTAAGGCAATTGGCTGTCAAACGCTCAAGTTTTTGTTATAATGGAGCTACTATAGAAAATTCAAGGAGTCAATAGGATGTCTGTTAAGATTGCCTTACTAGGATTTGGTACTGTTGCAAGTGGCGTACCATTTTTATTAAAAGAAAACCATGAAAAAATCACCCAGGCAGCTCAAGATGAAATCGAGATCGCTAAGGTCTTGGTTCGTGATGATGCGGAAAAGGAAAAATTGCAAGCTGCTGGTCACAACTACAACTTTGTGACCAATGTCGATGAGATCATTGAAGACAAAGACATTGCCATCGTGGTCGAATTGATGGGTCGTATCGAGCCAGCTAAGACCTTTATCACCCGTGCCCTGGAAGCAGGCAAGCATGTAGTTTCTGCTAACAAAGACCTTCTTGCCGTTCATGGAAGCGAGTTGCTAGAGATTGCTCAAAAACACCAAGTGGCCCTTTATTATGAAGCTGCCGTAGCTGGTGGGATCCCAATCCTTCGGACCTTGGTGAATTCCCTTGCTTCTGACAAGGTGACCAAAGTGCTCGGTGTGGTCAATGGAACCTCTAACTTCATGATGACTAAAATGGTCGAAGAAGGCTGGACTTATGAGGATGCTTTAGCAGAAGCGCAACGTCTTGGTTACGCTGAAAGTGATCCAACCAACGACGTTGAAGGAATTGATGCTGCTTACAAGATGGTGATCTTGAGCCAGTTCGCTTTTGGAATGAATATCCAATTTGACCAAGTAGGTCACAAAGGAATCAGCCAAATCACTCCTCAAGATGTCTCAGTTGCTCAAAGCCTTGGCTATGTCATCAAGCTTGTCGGCTCTATCGTTGAAACGGAATCAGGGATTGCAGCAGAAGTGACACCAACCTTCCTTCCAAAACAACATCCACTCGCAGGAGTGAACGACGTTATGAATGCGGTCTATGTGGAATCCATCGGTATTGGGGAGTCTATGTACCACGGACCAGGTGCTGGTCAAAAACCAACTGCGACCAGTGTCGTAGCCGACATCGTTCGCATTGTCCGTCGACTAAAAGAAGGAACAATCGGTAAAGCCTTCAATGAATACAGCCGCCCTCTTCAATTGGCTAAACCAGAAGACGTGAAGAACAATTATTACTTCTCAATCAAGGCACCAGATGCGACTGGTCAAATCTTGCGTCTTGCGGAGATCTTTAATGCAGAAGGAGCTTCCTTCAAGCAAATCCTCCAAGAAGACTCAGATGGTCACTATGCAAGTGTTGTCATCATTACCCACCAAGTTAACCAGACCCAATTCAAGAACTTGGTTGAAAAATTGGATTCAGAGGCGAATTTCGAACTCTTGAATACCTTTAAAGTCTTGGGAGAATAAGCATGAAAATTATTGTTCCAGCAACCAGTGCCAATGTAGGGCCAGGATTTGATTCTGTTGGGATTGCCGTGACTCGCTATTTGACCATTGAAGTCCTTGAACCAGCAGATGCTTGGTTTATTGAGCATGATCTTGGAGCAGGGATTCCGACAGACGAGAAAAACCTCTTACTCTCAACAGCTCTTTCTATCTCAACGGATATGCAACCCCATCGGGTCAAGATGACTAGTGAAGTGCCTTTGGCGCGTGGTCTTGGATCTTCTAGCTCTGTCATTGTAGCAGGGATTGAATTGGCCAATCAATTAGCTAACCTCCAGCTATCAGATGCTGAGAAATTACGCATCGCGACCAAGATTGAAGGTCATCCGGACAATGTAGCCCCAGCTATTTTTGGGAACTTGGTCGTTGCCAGTTACATCGGTGAAGATGTCCAATATGTGACAGCTGACTTCCCAACTTGTGATCTGGTAGCCTTTGTTCCCAGCTACCAATTGAAGACCAGTGATAGCCGCAATGTTTTGCCGACAGAATGGTCTTATAAGGAAGCTGTTGCAGCCAGTAGTGTAGCCAATGTGGCCATCGCAGCTCTCCTCAAGGGAGATTTGGTGACGGCTGGTCGCTCCATTGAGTTAGATCATTTCCACGAGCGCTACCGTCAATCCTTGGTCAAAGAATTCCCTCAGGTAAAAGAAGTTGCGCATCAACACGATGCTTATGCCACCTATCTGTCGGGAGCAGGCCCAACGATCATGAACCTCTTAGCGCCAGAGCATACAGCAGCCTTTGTCGCAGCTCTTGAAAAACTCGGGCTAGAAGGTCAGATTTTCCAACTTAAAATCGACACTTTTGGCGTTCGTGTTGAGAAATAAACCTCAATGTAACACAAATGAAAGAAGGATGTATACGAATGTATATGTCCTTTTTGCTTCTCCTATGGTAGAATGGGAACTGTACGGGGAAAAGCTCAAGCTTTCCCGAAAGTTTAGGGGGAAACATGAAACCAGAATATTTATATAGTATTGCTACCGATCTTGGGCTGCAATTTGATGGCGAAGCCCGTGTGATGTATGGAGAGCGTGAAGGCTTCTTGTTAGTCATTGAAGGCGCTCAAACCAAGAATGTATTTACCATTTCACTCAGTGTGAAACAAGGTTCCGAAGGAGACTTGATCGAAGATAGTGAAATTCTTTGGAATGAATTAAAAGAACAATCAAAAGCCATTAATGCCATCTCTTCTGATGGTTACTTGACCTCGATCGTTGTCAAAGGCGGAATGACCAAAGGCAAGGCTGTCGAAACCTTATGGACAGCCATCCAAGATATTGTTGATTTCTTGCTCAACCACCAATTTGTGCAAGTGAATGCGCAAACGGGTGAGGAAGGACCAATTGGTCTGTATCAAATTGGAGATGCGATCTTCTTAATCGACGATGCAACCTTTAGAGCTTACCAAGCCGAAGTGCAAGATACAGTTGAGGCTTATGAAGCGCGGGAAGAAAACTTCCTCTTAGGGATTGTAGGTGCTGTGATCGGTGTGATCATCGGTGGAGCAGTTGCCCTCTTAGTAGCGCGTCTTGGCTATGTGTCTGTTTTGGCAGGTGCAGCCCTCGGTTATTGTACCATCAAAGGTTATGAGATTCTTGGTAAGAAATTGACTAAAAAAGGTGTGGTAGTTTCAGCTATTTTGATGGTCTTGACCGTCTTTTTGGTCAACCAATTAGATTATACTTTAGCGCTTATGAGTGAACTGGATTTGCCATTTGATATGTCCTGGACGCTTCTCAATGAAGCGACATTCTCAGGGGATGTCCCTGATAAATTTTACTTGAATCTAGCACTCTTAGCTGTCTTTACTCTTGGTGGTGCTTGGATTTCGGTCAAATCAGCTCTGGATGGACAAAAGAATCGTGCCATTGCTCGTAAAATTGCATAATGAATGATAAAAGGAAGGTCTGAATATTATAGGTCTTCTTTTGTTTTTTAGGGTCGAAAAATAGTCAAAAATTTGGTATAATAGTTTGTATTTTTATAGAGAGAGAACAGACAGAAAGATGAATGAAAAAATGAATCAAATTCTTGAAGGGATTGATATCCGTTTTCAAGAACCTTTAAAACATTATACCTTCACAAAGGTAGGTGGGAATGCTGAATTTTTAGCCTTTCCCCGCAACCAATACGAATTAAAACGCATCGTTCAATTTGCCAACCAAGAGCAAATTCCATGGATGGTCCTGGGCAATGCATCCAATATCATTGTCCGCGATGGGGGCATTCCGGGATTTGTCATTATGTTTGATCGCTTGCGTGACATCAGTGTGGATGGTTATGTGATCGAAGCAGAGGCAGGTGCTAAACTCATCGACACCACCCATGTGGCCTTGCACCATAGTTTGAAAGGCTTCGAGTTTGCTAGTGGCATTCCAGGCAGTGTTGGTGGCGCAGTCTTTATGAATGCTGGAGCTTATGGAGGAGAGATCGCGCATGTCCTCGTATCCTGTAAGGTCTTGACCAAAGACGGAGAGATCGAAACTCTGTCAGCGAGTGAACTAGCTTTTGGCTACCGTCATTCTAAGATTCAAGAGACAGGTGCTGTTGTCATCTCTGCCAAATTTGCTTTGTCACCAGGCAATCACGAGGCGATCAAGCAGGAGATGGATCGGTTGACCCATCTTCGTCAGTTAAAACAGCCCCTTGAATACCCTTCTTGTGGATCCGTCTTTAAGCGTCCTGTCGGTCATTTTGCAGGTCAATTGATCAGCGAAGCAGGTCTGAAAGGCTATCGAATCGGTGGTGTTGAAGTTTCTGAAAAACATGCCGGCTTTATGGTCAATGTCGATAATGGAACAGCTAAGGACTACGAAGACCTGATCGCCCATGTCATTGAGGCAGTAGAAGCTCACTCAGGCGTCCGTTTAGAAGCAGAAGTTCGCATTATCGGCCAAGCCTAAGAACTTTAGTATTGAAGAACAATTGATTGTGAACCATCGATAGCATCAGTCGGAGAGGGGGTGAGTGCCTATCGATACCGTAAATAGGTGGGGCAGTCTAGTAAGTCCCCGAGAGGTATTGGTGGTCTGACAGGTCTTCCTGTCAGCCGCTGCATTTTCGTTTGAAAAGCAGTTTGCTAATCGCAGTAAAGAAGGAATTTATGTGAATTGAAAAAACCAATTATTGAGTTTAAAAATGTTTCAAAGGTCTTTGAAGATAGCGGTACCGTTGTCCTAAAGGATATCAATTTTGAATTGGAAGAAGGGAAGTTCTATACCCTGCTTGGTGCGTCTGGATCTGGAAAATCGACCATCCTTAATATCATTGCCGGTCTTTTGGATGCGACGACTGGAGATGTCTACCTTGATGGGGAACGGATCAATGATGTCCCTACCAACAAACGGGATGTCCACACCGTCTTTCAGTCCTATGCCCTGTTTCCACATATGACGGTCTTTGAAAATGTGGCTTTTCCCCTTCGTTTGAAAAAGGTGGATAAGGCTGAGATCGAACGTCGGGTTTCAGAAGTCTTGAAAATGGTCCAGTTAGCGGGATTTGAAAAACGTTCGATCCAAAAATTATCCGGTGGTCAACGCCAGCGGGTAGCGATTGCACGGGCTATTATCAATGAACCACGAGTGGTCCTTTTAGATGAGCCCTTGTCTGCCCTTGACTTGAAGCTGCGGACAGACATGCAGTATGAGTTGCGGGAATTGCAACAACGTTTGGGGATTACCTTTGTCTTTGTTACCCATGACCAAGAAGAAGCCCTTGCCATGAGTGACTGGATCTTTGTCATGAATGAAGGGGAAATCGTCCAATCTGGTACTCCTGTGGATATCTATGATGAACCGATCAACCACTTTGTAGCCACCTTTATCGGGGAGTCCAACATTCTGGATGGTCGCATGATCGAGGACTACTTGGTTGAGTTCAATGGCAAACGCTTTGAAGCTGTCGATGGGGGAATGCGTCCAAATGAACCAGTTGAAGTTGTCATTCGTCCTGAAGACTTGCAAATCACTCTTCCTGAAGAAGGCAAGCTCCAAGTGAAGGTGGACACCCAGCTCTTCCGTGGTGTGCATTACGAGATCATCGCCTATGATGATTTGGGAAATGAGTGGATGATTCACTCCACTCGTAAGGCCATCGTGGGAGAAGTCATCGGGCTAGACTTTGAACCAGAAGATATCCACGTTATGCGTCTCAATGAAACCGAAGAAGAATTCGATGCTCGGATCGAAGAGTACGTTGAAGTGGAAGAGCAAGAAGCTGGTTTGATTAATGCCATTGAGGAGGAAAGAGATGAAGAAAACAACCTCTAATCTATTTATCCTCCCCTATTTCTTGTGGATTTTTCTCTTTGTCTTGGCTCCTGTAGTCATGATCATCTTTCAATCCTTTTTTAACGTTGAAGGGCAGTTTTCACTTGAAAACTACAAAGAGTTCTTTACTTCGCAAAATCTGACCTATTTAAAGATGAGCTTTAATTCGGTCCTTTATGCCGGAATCGTCACCCTGGTGACGCTCTTGATCTCCTACCCGACTGCTTACTTTTTGACGCTGCTCAAACACCGGCAGTTGTGGTTGATGTTGATCGTCTTGCCAACCTGGGTCAATCTCTTGCTCAAGGCCTATGCCTTTATCGGAATCTTTGGTCAAAACGGCTCCATCAATAGCTTTTTAAGCTTTCTCGGAGTCGCTCCCCAGCAGATCCTCTTTACCGATTTCTCCTTTATCTTTGTAGCTAGCTACATCGAGTTGCCTTTTATGATCTTGCCGATCTTTAATGTCTTAGATGACTTAGATCCAAACTTGATTAATGCCAGCTATGATTTGGGAGCCAATCGTTGGGATACCTTCCGTCTTGTGGTCTTCCCCTTGTCCATGAATGGAGTCCGCTCAGGTGTACAATCTGTCTTTATTCCTAGTCTGAGCCTCTTCATGTTGACACGGATGATCGGTGGAAATCGCGTCATTACCTTAGGGACTGCGATTGAACAGCACTTCCTGACAACACAAAACTGGGGAATGGGTTCTACCATCGGAGTTGTTCTGATCCTTGCCATGCTCTTTACCATGTGGGCAACAAGAGAAAGGAGAGAACGATGAAAAAAGTATCTCATTTCTATCTAGGTTTCGTCTTTCTGATCCTCTATCTTCCCATCTTCTATTTGATCTTTTATGCCTTCAATAAAGGGGGAGATATGAATGCCTTCACGGGCTTCACGCTTGAGCATTTCAATGAATTGTTCGCAGATAGTCGCCTCATGCTGATCTTATCAGAGACCTTCCTCTTGGCCTTCTTGTCAGCCTTGATTGCGACAGTGATTGGAACCTTTGGAGCCATTTATATTTACCAATCCAAGAAAAAGTTAGAAGGACCTTTGCTCTCCATTAACAACATTCTCATGGTAGCGCCAGACGTTATGATCGGGGCCAGCTTCTTGATTCTCTTTACGACGGTCAAGTACCAGCTAGGTTTCCTATCTGTTCTGGCTAGCCACGTAGCCTTCTCGATTCCCATTGTGGTCTTGATGGTCTTGCCACGTCTCAAGGAAATGAACCGAGATATGGTCAATGCTGCCTATGACCTGGGAGCTACTCAAGTGCAAATGCTCAAAGAGATCATGTTGCCCTATCTGACACCAGCCATTATTGCGGGATACTTTATGGCCTTTACCTATTCTCTTGATGACTTTGCCGTAACCTTCTTTGTAACCGGAAATGGTTTTACAACCTTGTCTGTAGAGATCTACTCACGTGCGCGTCAAGGGATTTCCCTCAGTATCAATGCCTTGTCCGCCCTTGTCTTTCTCTTTAGCGTGCTCTTGGTCATCGGTTATTACATTATCACCCGTGAAAAGGAGGAAGCAGCATGAAAAAACTTTATTCATTCCTAACTGGGATTGTCCTTGTCATTCTGGTCCTCTGGGGAATTAGCCACCAGATCGAAGCGAGCATGAATACCAAGAATAGTGACAAGTTGGTCATCTACAACTGGGGAGATTATATCGATCCAGAATTGCTAACGGAATTCACAAAAGAGACAGGAATTCAGGTGCAATATGATACCTTTGATTCCAACGAAGCCATGTACACCAAGATCAAGCAAGGGGGAACCACCTACGATATTGCGATTCCTAGTGAATACATGATTGCCAAGATGATGGATGAGCATCTGGTTGAAAAGTTGGACCAATCTAAGATCAAAGGGATGGAAAATATTGATCCAAAACTTTTGAACCAATCGTTTGATCCGGGTAACCAATATTCAGTACCTTATTTCTGGGGTACCTTGGGGATTGTCTACAATACCAAGATGGTTAAAAATGCTCCTGAACATTGGTCAGATCTCTGGCGTGAAGAGTACAGAAATGACATCATGATGTACGATGGTGCGCGTGAGGTCATGGGAATTGGTCTCAATACCTTGGGCTATAGCCTCAATGAAAAGGATCCAAAGAAATTGCAAGAGGCAGTAGATAAACTCTACACCTTGACGCCAAATATCAAAGCTTTGGTGGCCGATGAGATGAAAGGCTATATGATCCAAAACAATGCGGCTATTGGGGTTACTTTCTCAGGAGAGGCTAGCCAAATGCTCGAAGCCAATAAGGATCTTCGCTATGTCGTTCCAACTGAAGCCAGCAACCTTTGGTTTGATAACATTGTCATTCCAAAAACCGTGAAAAATAAAGAAGCAGCATATGCCTTCATTAACTTCATGCTTCGTCCTAAAAATGCTTTGAAAAATGCTCTTTATGTCGGCTACTCAACGCCAAATAAAAAAGCCAAAGCCATGTTGCCAAAAGAAATCCAAGATGACCAATCCTTCTATCCAAGTGATGAAACACTAGACCATTTGGAAGTCTATCAACAATTAGGCAAGAAATTGCTTGGAGTCTATAACGATCTTTACCTTCAGGTCAAGATGTATCGGAAATAACACAAAAGGAACCTCAGGGTTCCTTTTTGATTGCTTTTGAAAAGCTCTAACTAGTGAGTTAGATTGAGATTCAAATGAAAGATGCTATAATAGTAAGGAAAGTGACTGGCCCATTCAGTCATGAAAGGAAGGATTGGAGAAGAAGTGATGAAGAGACAACTGGAACTATTTTTGATCATTTTGTTACCGATACTAGGACTGTTTTTTCTTGGAGGAAAATTCATGACCCTGGCCAAAAGGCCCGAACAGAAGATAACGGCCTCATCTTCAAAGAAAGTCGTACAAAAAACAAAAGAAGAAATAAAAAAAGAGCAACTGGACTACCTAAAAGAACACGAACAGAAGGTTATTGATTTAGTCAAAGCACAAAATTCAAAAGTAGAATCCGTTCAGATTGATTGGGATCAGACACAATGGAGTGATGGTGGACTGACAACTCCCGAATATTATATGAATGTTTATGGAGGTATAAATCATATTGAAGAATCGGGTTGGGGAGTAAATATCCCAATTAATGAGGACAACACATTAAATATGGATGAGATGTATATAGGATCCGACATTAGAATAGGGGGGAGATTATTTGACTAAGTGAAATATTAAAATGAGAGGAATAAAAAAACGTGCTATGTGTAAGGAATAGATCAATAGTCTAGATTGTCACTAACATCATAACTCTTTGATTTAAAACTTTGATGATTGAAGGTAAAGAATTCATTAACTTATGTTTTAAAAAGCTCTATGTAGTGTGATAGCTTGATCTTCAAATGATAAATGCTATAAAAGGAATAACATTTATCTAGTTTCCAATCTTAGAATAGAAATTAGCAAATAAATAGTATGAGTTGATAAAATGACTATTACAATGATCTTGTTAAGAGAAATGACAGGTAGTAATTTTAAAGAAAAATCTGTACAGAATAATAGGAGGACTTATGAAAAGTCAAAAAATCATGATAATAGTTGCTTCAATTGTAGCGCTCCTAAGTATAGGAGGGTGTACCGTGAAACATAAAGATAATACAAAACAAGGAAAAACGATTGCTACTTCATCTACGAAAGACCTAGAGGAAGATAAGGAAGCTATAAAGAAAAAACAACTGGACTATCTAAAAGAACACGAACAGGAGATTGTTGATTTAGTCAAAGCACAAAATTCAAAAGTTGAATCGGTTCAGATTGATTGGGATCAGACGCAATGGAGTGATGGTGGACTTACAACTCCTGAATATTATGTGAATGTTTATGGACGTATAAATCATATTGAAGAATCGAGTTGGAGAGTAGATATCCCAATTAATGAGGACAATACATTGAATCTAGATGAGATGTATCTGGGATCCGACATTAGAATAGGAGGGAGATTATTTGAGTAATTGGCATTTGAGCAGTTTTGACAATCTATATGCTTCATTAGCAGAATCAGCTTATCATGATAGGCCCGCAAACTTCTCATATGAACAATTGGATCAAATCCAGGAAGAGCGCTCAAAGCTCAAATGGGAGTATGACAATGAGATAGATGCTTTCTATAAAAATCAGAAAAAGCTGGAATCGAAAGCCAAAAAAAATCAGTAAGGGCGCCCTTACTGATTTTTTAGTTGGTTCCGGATGATGCTGTATCTGCGCCATTGTCTGTTGCGGTGGAACCTTGATCTTGCACGGCAGATGAACTGGTTTCTGTAGCGGATGAGCTATCGGTTTCTTTTTGTGAACTTGTTTCTGTATTGCTTGAATCGGTTTGCGTATTGGTATTTGTATTGGAATCTGTAGCGCTGGAGTCAGATCCCTTATCGTGAACCACGACGACGCTGGTGCTACTAGATGGTTTATCTTCTGTTTTTTGATTGTCTTTATTAAGCAGGCTTATAATCGTAAAAGAAGTGACGATAATCCCTAAAAGACTGGCAATCGTGGCGACAACTGTTTGAAATAGTGATAAGCCTTGTTTGACTTTTTCACCACGTGAGGGTCTAGAATCTGTAGTATCCTCTGGTTTTTGGTTTTTGCTGCTTCTTGAATATTGTGACATGTTCATTCTCTTTCTATCAAAAATTGTTTTTAACACTTTCCTATTATAAGTCATTTTCTGAAAAATGTCTAAAAAGAACTGAATTTTATGGAGTGATTTTACCTCATCTCTCTTTATCAAATCCTTGTCCCAAGCGGTTAGAAATGATAAAATAGAAGTTACGTAAAAAGAAAGTGATGGATGCGTAGGACATGATTTATTTTGACAATTCAGCAACGACCAAACCTTATCCAGAAGCCCTTTCGACCTATACAGAAGTGGCCACTCGGATTTGGGGGAACCCTTCTAGTTTGCACAATCTAGGTAGTCAAGCGACTCGTATTTTAGAAGCTTCTAGAAAACAGATTGCAGAGTTAATTGGCAAGAAAGCTGAAGAAATTTACTTCACGTCTGGTGGGACAGAAGGGGACAACTGGGTCCTCAAGGGTGTCGCCTTTGAGAAAGCTCCTTATGGCAAGCATATCATTGTCTCTGACATCGAGCATCCCGCTATCAAGGAGTCCGCTGCTTGGTTAAAGACGCAGGGATTCGAAGTGGATTATGCTCCAGTGGATGCGCGTGGCTTTGTCAAAGTGGATGCCTTAGCTAGTCTTCTCCGTCCAGATACGACCTTGGTCTCTGTCATGGCCGTCAACAATGAGATTGGCTCCATCCAGCCCATCCATGAAATTGCGGCGCTCCTTGAGGATCGCCCAACGATTAGTTTCCATGTCGATGCGGTTCAAGCTTTAGCCAAGGTAGCAACAGAAGTTTATCTACCAGAGCGCGTGGACTTTGCGACCTTCTCTAGTCACAAATTCCATGGTCTTCGTGGAGTTGGTTTTGTTTACATCAAAGAAGGCAAAAAGATCACCCCTCTCTTAACCGGAGGTGGTCAAGAAAAAGAAATGCGCTCGACAACTGAGAACGTGGCAGGTATCGCAGCAACTGCAAAAGCCCTACGCTTAGCTATGGAAAACCAAGTAGCTTTTGCTAGCAAGACCCAGCAGATGAAAGAAGTGATCCGCAAAGAATTGGCCAACTATCCAGATGTCACTGTCTTTTCTGGTGAGGATCACTTTGCCCCTCACATCTTGACTTTCGGGATCAAGGGAGTTCGTGGTGAAGTAGTGGTCCATGCCTTTGAAGAGTTTGATATTTACATCTCGACCACCAGTGCCTGCTCGTCCAAGGCTGGAAAACCAGCTGGTACCTTGATTGCCATGGGAGTGGACAAGAGTATTGCACAGACAGCTGTTCGCTTGAGTCTCGATACTGAAAATGACATGAGCCAAGTCGAGCAATTCTTGACCAAGTTCAAACTGATTTACGAACAAACACGAAAAGTACGTTAATTTTAGAAGGAAATCAATATGACCTTAACCTATTCAGAAATTATGATTCGCTATGGAGAGCTTTCTACTAAAGGAAAGAACCGCATGCGCTTCATCAATAAACTTCGCAATAATATCCAAGATGTTTTATCTATTTATCCAGCTGTCAAAGTGACAGCGGACCGCGATCGGGCCCATGCTTATCTACATGGGACGGATTATGAGCCGGTGGCAGAATCCCTCAAGCAAGTTTTTGGGATCCAAAATTTTTCACCTGTTTACAAGATTGAAAAATCAGTACCAGCCTTAAAAGCGGCAGTGCAAGGGATTATGAAGGAGATATACAAGGACGGCTTGACCTTTAAAATCTCAAGTAAGCGGAGTGATCACACTTTTGAACTCGATAGTCGCGAACTCAATCAAACCCTAGGTGGCACTGTCTTTGAAGCCATTCCAACGATTCAGGCTCAAATGAAAAAACCAGATATCAACCTGCAAGTCGAAATCCGAGAAGAAGCAGCCTACATCTCTTATGAAACCATCAAGGGGGCAGGAGGTCTTCCAGTTGGGACTTCTGGAAAAGGGATGCTCATGCTTTCTGGTGGGATCGACTCTCCAGTAGCTGGCTACTTAGCCTTGAAGCGTGGAGTAGATATCGAAGCGGTCCACTTTGCGAGCCCCCCTTATACCAGTCCAGGTGCCTTGAAAAAAGCTCATGACTTAACACGGAAGTTGACCAAGTTTGGGGGCAATATCCAATTTATCGAAGTGCCCTTCACAGAGATCCAAGAGGAAATCAAGGCAAAAGCACCGGAAGCTTATCTCATGACCTTGACCCGCCGCTTTATGATGCGCATCACAGATCGTATTCGCGAGGTTCGCGGTGGTTTGGTGATTATCAACGGTGAAAGCTTAGGACAAGTGGCTAGTCAAACCTTAGAGAGTATGCAGGCCATCAATGCGGTAACCAATACACCAGTTATCCGTCCGGTGGTGACCATGGACAAGTTGGAAATCATCGATATTGCCCAAGAGATTGATACCTTTGAAATCTCTATCCAACCGTTTGAAGACTGTTGTACCATCTTTGCACCAGATCGTCCAAAGACTAATCCGAAACTCAAAAATGCAGAGCAGTATGAGCAACGGTTGGATGTGGAAGCCTTAGTTGAGCGAGCTGTAGCAGGCATCATCGTAACAGAGATCACACCAAAAGTAGAAAAAGACGAGGTTGATGACCTGATTGAGGATTTGCTATAGGAGAGACTGGGCGTATCCAGCCTCTTTTTCTAACCAACTTAAAGGAGACAAGATGAAAAAAATTTTCGTATTAATGACAAGTTTGCTTCTGTTGACAGGCTGTGTCAAAGTATCGTTTACTGGCCCGAAAAAAGAAGAGAAGACTAGCCAATCAAGCAATAGAAAAAAAGAACCCCTCACATTTGTCAGGGCCGAGCAGTATAAAGACCAGGACAACGAAGTCTTGGAAGCGTCTGAGAAATTTATCAAGGAACATCCAACGCTTGGAGAAGCTGGAAAATTATTTGTCTTTTTTCCAGGATATACCTTTGGAAATGAGGAAAATCGCTTCGCCTTATTCTTTATTGTGAATCGTACCACCACAACCATCGATCGTGATGGATCCTTTGTCCTGAATTTGGAATATGATGGAGAGCCACTTTTTAAAGATGTCACAGTTGACTATGAAGTGAGCGAATCGGGTGTGTTAAAACCCAATACTGCTGCAGCGATTCCGATAAAAATTACTAAGGAACAAGAAGAAAAAATGAAGGGGATGAACGATTCGTCTAAAGCCAAAATGAGCTTCAATGACTTTAAATTTAAGGATAAGTAGATGAAGGCAGGTTTTGAATGCGATCTTAAACTACAAGATACAAAAAATAGATTTTTCAAAGAAAATTCGCTTTCAAAGCGCAAAAATACTTGTCTTTGTCTGATAGAAGTGATATACTTAGAGAGTTGACTATGCACATGCCTGTGCAACCGCTCGAACATCGTCGCTCATTTCCATGAGAGTAAGTGGTTCGTCCCACGATGCTAGGCGAGTCTTCACAAAAATACGGGGAAACCCAAAAATACATAGGAGGTGCATAATGAGCACATACGCAATCATTAAAACTGGCGGAAAACAAGTTAAAGTTGAAGTTGGTCAAGCAGTCTACGTTGAAAAATTGAACGTTGAAGCTGGTCAAGAAGTTACATTTAACGAAGTTGTTCTTGTTGGTGGTGAAAACACTGTTGTCGGAACTCCACTTGTTTCAGGAGCTACTGTTGTTGGAACTGTTGAAAAACAAGGAAAACAAAAGAAAGTTGTTACTTACAAGTACAAACCTAAAAAAGGTAGCCACCGTAAACAAGGTCACCGTCAACCTTACACTAAAGTTGTCATCAACGCTATCAACGCTTAATTTTTAGGAGAACACATGATACAAGCAGTCTTTGAACGAGCCGAAGATGGCGAGCTGAGGAGTGCAGAAATCACTGGGCACGCTGGAAGCGGTGAATATGGCTTTGATGTCGTGTGTGCATCGGTTTCGACTCTAGCCATTAACTTTGTCAACTCTGTTGAGAAATTTGCAGGCTACGAACCGGATCTAGAATTAAACGAAGAAGAAGGTGGCTTCCTTCGGGTCACAATCCCGACAGATATTCCACCACATCAAAGAGAAATGACCCAACTATTCTTTGAATCATTTTTCTTAGGGATGGCAAACTTATCGGAGAACTCTTCAGAGTTCGTCCAAACAAGAGTTATCACAGAAAACTAACATGGAGGAAAACAATTATGTTGAAATTGAATCTTGCTAACTTGCAACTTTTCGCCCACAAAAAAGGTGGAGGTTCTACATCAAACGGACGTGATTCACAAGCAAAACGTCTTGGAGCTAAAGCAGCTGATGGACAAACTGTAACAGGTGGATCTATCCTTTACCGTCAACGCGGAACACACATCTACCCAGGTGTGAACGTTGGACGTGGTGGAGACGATACTTTGTTCGCAAAAGTTGAAGGCGTAGTACGCTTCGAACGTAAAGGTCGCGATAAAAAACAAGTTTCTGTTTACCCAATCGCAAAATAATTGCTTTAGATAGCATAAAATAAGGCTTTCCGAATATAACGGAGAGCCTGTTTTTTGTTTTGATACCCACGGTGATACCCATATTCTAAAAACCAATGTAGGAAGCAAATTTGTCAGCAACTTCATTTTTTGCTTTTTGGGTTACGTGAGCATATATGTCCATCGTAGTTTGTATATTTTCATGCCCTAGTCGTTCCTGGACCTCTTTGATCGTTGCTCCAGCCTCAAACAGTAGGGAGCAATGTGTATGTCTGAATCCGTGAGGAGTGATACGCTTGAAATCAGGGTACCTTCTCCAAACTCGATTCAGCAAATTATTGACATGCACAATACTTTTAGGGCTACCTGATTCATTTTTAAATAATAAGCCTTTTGTACTGTATTTGTGCCAATCTTTCAAAATTTCAATAGTTTTTGGATCCAGCGATATTGTTCGCTGGCTTTTTTTCGTTTTTGGAGTCTGAAATATGATTTTATTGTTTTCTCCCTTGGCTAGTGTTTGATTAACTTTAAGTTGTCCGCTCTCTAAATCAATATCAGTCCATCTTAATGCGCCTACTTCGTTCTTCCTCATTCCTGTGAAAGCCAATAAACGGAAGAAAGTGAGCATTTCTATATCATCAAGTTCTTGGACCATTTCGAAAAAAGTTTTCAACTCTTCTTTATTATAGAATTGTTCAAGCTCTTCCTTATCCTTCTTTTTTCTTTTTGGCTTTAGAGTTTTTCTCATTGGATTGCTATCAATTAATTCCATAGATATTGCATAATCAAATATCTGATTAGCAATGCTGATGATCCCAAAAAATCTCTTATAGTCCTCAGCCCATTTATTGACCTGAGCTTGGCATATGGACAGAGTAATTTTATTTATGGGCTTATCTCCAAAATGAGGGATAATAAGTCTATCTGCTTTGTCAATTTGACTAACATAGGTTGATTCTTTTACGGTATTTCTATAATGTTCTTTCCAAGTTTCATATACCTGTTTGAAAGTAGTAGTTGTATTTCTGGTTCTAAATGTTTTCTTCTCATAATCAGCCAAACACTTAGCTTCAGCCAGTCTAGCTTCACGTTCGGTTTTAAAACCACGCCTAAGAGTTACAATTTTCTTTCCAGTTAAAGGATCAATTCCATGATAGGCTTTAAAATAGTAAGCGAAACCATCACCTTTTTTATATTTTTTGATCATTGATTTTTACCTCATTTCTTGTTAAAATGGGTATAGTAAAGAGGGCTTTTTAATGCCATTCTTTCTATACAGCACATCCTCACATTTTAGCTTGCAGGCGGTGTGGGGATTTTTATTGCTTTTTGTTAATCTTCGTTGTAAAATAATATTGAAAGGTGGTGCAGTGACATGTTTTCTTTTTTTACTCGTATTAACAAAGAACAAAAACAAATAGAGCAATCTATAAAAGAAATGGAATTGCATCACAAGGAGTTCGCTGATAAAATTCATAAGGATATCCAAGTCGGTGAAGAAGAACTAACTTTAAAAAGAGAGCTGTTCAATCAAAGATATGGTCACTTATTTAGTCCTCGAAATAAATAGCAATAGGTCTTACTAGGTGGTCTCCTACATTAATGACACCAAACGAACTAAGCATAATACTTAGAATTGTAGTCGGTGCGTGTTTTATTATTTTGTTACCATCACTCATATATGATAAGTTGTTAGTTGTTTGTTCGTCAATAGTTGATGAACAAATACCTAACATTTTTATTTTTCTTTTACCTAGTTGCATAAAGCTGAGTTGGATATTTTGAACTCTAAGAAACTCTAGAGGCAAAATACTAAAGGTATCGTTAATCTTAACTAAATTTGTTTCAGGTAATAATTTTTTTAAGTAAGCTGACATATTTTTTAGTATATCAAAATTGTTCCAAGCGTTCGTTTCAAGCTCTTTTTGAATGTCTTTTGTTCTTGCTAAATACTTTTGTTTATCTTTTATTTTTGAATATTCTGAGCGCAGTGATTTAAATTCGTCATATCCTGGGAGCATAAATCCAATTTCTTCAAGGTCGCTTGCTTCAGCTAACTGTTCAAAGTTGAAAGCTGTCAATTCTCCAGATGTAGAAATTAAGTCACCGTCTTTGTAATCAGTTAGTTTGATGAGTTGTTTTGCTTCAAGCCCATTGATAAGCAAATCTAATGAGTAATCATCAAGTGCAGTTTCTACTAAATTTTTGTTTGATTTGGAAAAGACAAAGTTATAGTTATCTATTGTTGTAGAAGAATAATCACCTTCAGCTTTTAATAAGGCTGAAATACCGACTGAACCTTTTTTTGTAGCTTGTTCTGTGCTCCCCTCTGTCCTAGCGTCACTTTCGCCATCTTCGTTCACTAATTTTGTAATCAGGCCTGAGTTAAGTTGTGCTAATAATGAATTAACTAGATTTGTATCTAAATAAATTATTTCTTTCATATTTTCTCCAATATCTTTTGTGAAGGTGATAATAAAAAGATCTAACTAAATAATTTTCTCAAACACCATTGTAGCCTGGATGCGATCTCCTCCACCTAGGCCCTTGCTGCCCCCGTTAGCTGTGCTAATGGTATGGAGTCGGTATCCTTTGGCAACTTGTTTGTTAATCACATCTTCAAGTTCAGTGAGGTTACCAGATCCAGTACCAAATAACTTTTCTTTAAGTGTTACTTGAAGCACAACATAGTTCAATCCAGATGCTCCTGAAGCTCCAGAAAAAGAACTTTCTTGTTTAACATTATCAAAAAATCCCATAATAATTCCCCTTTTAATTAATTAAAGATTTATATTCATCAATCACCATCGTTTCATTAGCGATGGTTTTTAAATTATACCGTTCCATAAAATGGATGTAATTAAATTCTGATACATCATCCAAAGTTTTTAATTCTTCTTCTAATAGATGATGAATCATGCTACGATCAGCTTGAAGTTCACACAACTCCCTATTGATCTCATACTGGACTGGGTTATGTTCTTTATGTCCCAATTCATGTAGGGCTACTTGTTTTTGATCTTGCTCCGATAGATTGATATCGATAGCAAGGACTTTTAATGCCGGATTGAAGAAGCCTGGGCTGTGCCATTCGCTTCCATCAAAGTAGCATAGGCTCACACCCTCAAGGGCACAAAGCTCTTTTACAGTCATAAAATGCACCTCTATTTATTTTTTAAGTGGGCCTCCAAGACTGCTGTAATAAAATCAATATCCTCTTCAGTAAGTGGTTTACCATCGAACAACATAGATTGCGCAGCAATGTCTCTGAGGTCTAATGGTGCAGAAGCATCACCATCTTTCGCAATTTTTGGATTTTCAGTGCGTCCCAATAGGTAGTCGGTGGACACGTTGAAGTAGTCAGCGATTTCCGATATTCTCTCAGCGTTAGGTTTTTGAGATTTCAACTTATAGAGTGTATTTCTGCTGTAACCTAAATCCTCTTCTAGTTTCGTGAGAGAAATTCCCCTTTTATCGGCAAGTTCTTTAATTTTTTCGTATGTCGGAAACATTGTCAAATCAACCTTTCAGAAGCATAACAAAAAATATTTCAACTTTTTAGGTGAAAAAGTGTTGACAATACACCTAATTGGGTGTAAAATAGTTTTTGTAAGTTAGTGAGTTAGAAAAAAACGAAGTAAAACTTATCTAAAATAAACAGCTTTGGCGAGCAAGATAGTTGATAGATGTTGCGTTTTATCAAGTTTTTAACTATGCCTACATTTTAACCTTTTGGGTGAAAGTTGTCAAGGAATTTATAAATTAATTTACTAACTCATTTTCTTACACAAATAAAAAACGCACCTCAGCTGCTATCTGGGGTACGTTACGGAAATTGTTCTGCTCAAACTAATAGCAGTAGTCAACAACACTTCGCCGGTATCGTCCCCGGACCTGCAGTTGAAATAGAATTTGATTCTCGATTTTAGAGTCTAGCTTTTTCGCCACTATAAAAGTGACAGCTGATTTAACTACTATTTGGGTCGTCCAGCTAAGACGCCCTGAAAAAGATAGCTCTCCTATTGAACCCTGCTAGTCAGGTACGGTAGGCAAAAGGAAAACCTACAGATGAATCCAAATTTTACTGAGACACAGTACCTTTCAAAAATTCTGCCAATTTGCATCAGCTCCTTTCTGTTATAAAGGTAACGTTATTATACTAAATGTAAGAAGATTTGTAAAGGTTTTATTTGCTAAAAGTTAGAGCAGACAATGAATTCCAAAAAAATAGTTCATTATTTTTACTTACAAAAAAGGAGGAAACGAGATGCCTAATATGGATGGTGGCCGTCAAAAGGTCAGAGATTATTTGAAAGAACATGGTTTGTCAATGGCAACATTAGCTGTACAGTATAGTATGACCCGTCAGGATGTTACCAATATCCTAAATGGAAAGTTGAAAAATCCACAAGCTAACCAATTCATTGCTCGTGTGATTGAAGATTTTAAGATCCGATAGAAGGTGAAGGGATATGAACGAACTTATCAATGTAACCCTGAATGATAGTCAGGAGCCTGTAGTTTCAGGCAGACAACTACACGATGCTTTAGGGGTTAATTCAAATTATACAACATGGTTTGATAGAATGACTGACTATGGTTTTGTAGAAAATCAAGATTATATTTTGCTTTCCAATTTTGGAACGCAAACAGGCCGAGGTGGGCACAACAAATTGGACCACATCATTAAGCTAGACATGGCAAAAGAAATTGCTATGATCCAGCGAACGGAGCGTGGAAAGCAAGTCAGACAGTACTTCATCCAAATAGAAAAAGACTTCAATAGTCCAGAGAAGATTATGGCAAGAGCCTTACTGATGGCTGACAAGAAAATTCATAAACTTGAAACGCAGATTGAAGCTGATAAGCCGAAAGTTCTATTTGCTGATGCAGTGAGCGCAAGTCATTCTTCAATCTTAGTCGGTGATCTTGCTAAACTAATCAGCCAAAATGGATACAAAATTGGTGGAAATCGTCTGTTTGTCTGGCTACGTGAAAATGGCTATCTTATCAAGCGAAGAGGCTCTGACTGGAATATGCCGACGCAACGTAGCATGGAAATGAAACTCTTTGAAATCAAAGAGTCTACCATCACACATCCAGACGGTCATATCTCAGTTAGTAAGACCGTCAAGGTCACTGGTAAAGGTCAGCAATACTTTATTAATAAATTTTTGAATGGCTACGTGGCATAAAACAAAAAAAGCACTTCACAAAACAAGTGAAGCGCTCAACAAAAATAAACTACTTAAATTATATCACAAATTGGAGTTGACAATGAATATTCTAAGTGAAGAATTTGAAAACGGAATAAGATCAGTGGTTCGAGTTCAATTTAAAGAATCTTTCACTGAATTCTTAGATCAGGAGATAGCAGAAAAGCGTTGGTTATCACTAGAAAGTGCAGCACATTATGCGGATTGTAGTTCAAATACCATCAGAAAATGGATCAAGATGGGATTGAATCTTTATCAAATTGATGGAACAAAACGCATCGATAAGAATGAATTAGATCAATTCATTCAAAGTAATATCGTTATTTAGATAAATATAACAAGAAATGGAGATCAGAAAATGTTAAATGAAATTATTATTGGTGTATTGGTAATCGTGGTGTTATTCGAGGCGATCATGGTAAGTGCAATTAGCCAACGCTGCAAAGAGTCAAAACGGGAATTAAAAAAGTTGATCATGGAAAAACAAAAAATCGAAGAAGCTCGACAAGCTATGCGCTTTGGATATCGTAGATAAGGAGCGATAAAATGGCAGAAAAAACAAATATCCTGCCTCACGACTTACTAGCTGAACAGGCGGTACTTGGATCAATTTTCGTTGATCCGGAAAAAATCTTTATCGCATCAGAACTCCTAACACAAGAAAGTTTTTATAAATTATCTCACGGTATTATCTTCAACATTATGGAAGAATTGGCAGACAAGGGAGAACCAATTGACCCTGTATCTGTAAAATCAGCACTTGACTCAATTGGAGAGTTTGAGCGTATTGGTGGAATGGCTTTTCTTGCTAGTTTGATCAATTCAGTTCCTACAAGTGCTCACATTGAACACTATGCAAAGATTGTTGCCGAAAAAGCTAAAGCAAGAGAGGTCATCAATGATTTAGGTAAAGCACTTGAAACAGTATATGAAGATCACCAAGATTTAGATGATGTCATAGTAAGACTTGAAAATACACTAACATCGGTAAGTGCCAATCAATACTCAGGCTTTAGAAATATCATGGATGTATTGGATTCCACTAATATTAGGATTGATGAACGATCTAAGCACGTTGGAGATGTTACTGGCCTTGCTACAGGTTTTACCGATTTTGACAAAATAACAACAGGACTACACGAAGACAACTTAATTATTTTGGCAGCCAGGCCTGCTATGGGTAAAACAGCATTTGCGCTAAATATTGCCCAGAATGTCGCAATAAGAGCAGGCAAACCAGTAGCTATCTTCTCGCTTGAAATGGGGGCAGAGAGCCTGGTAGAACGTATGCTATCCGCTGAAGGAGTGATTCCAGCCTATCACATAAGGACAGGAAAATTATCTGATAGTGAGTGGAGACGGATGCTCTTAGCACAGGAACAGTTATCAAAGGCTCAACTCTATATTGATGATACCGCTGGCATCAGAATTTCTGACATCCGAGCACGATCAAAGAAATTAGCTCAAACAACAGGAGAGTTAGGTTTGATTGTTATTGATTATTTACAGTTGATTACTGGCAGAGGAAAAGAAAATAGACAGCAAGAAGTATCTGAGATCTCTAGACAATTAAAGATTTTAGCTAAGGAATTAAAAGTGCCAGTAATTGCACTTAGTCAACTTTCTCGTGGAGTAGAACAACGTAATGACAAAAGGCCAGTTCTGTCAGATCTTCGTGAATCAGGATCAATTGAACAAGATGCTGATATTGTAGCATTTCTTTACCGAGATTCTTATTACCGTCGTGAGGGACAAGAGGAAGATGATAATGTGACAGAAGTGATCTTTGAAAAGAACCGTCATGGGGGGTTAGGTACCGTCAAATTATTCTTCCACAAAGAATTTACAAAATTTACAAATATGGAGGTACAATAAATGATTAAAAAATCAGAAGTAGCTGGTTACTTAGCATTTTTCAAAGTTCCCAAACCGCTTATTTATGACGAAAAATACAAGAGTTTAAGTAACAATGCAAAGTTAATGTATATGTTGTTGTTTGATAGGTTGGAGTTATCTCTAACAAATAAATGGCATGATAAAAACGGAAATGTTTTTCAATACTATACTAACGAGCAGTTAATGATTGATTTGAATTGTAGCGAACCTACAATCATAAAAACCAAGAAAGAACTTAAAGATGCTCAGCTACTAAACGAAGTTCGACAAGGCGTAAATATGCCTAATAGAATTTACATCAATGCAGTTAATGGATCGGCTGTGAGTTCATTTGCTGACCTTAAAAACTTTAAGTTTGGAACTGAAGAAACTTTAGTTCAAGAACTTAAAAATATTGAGGGAATCAAGACTGATAATATCAAGACTGATAATAATATAATGTCGATTTGTCAGGAAGTTATTACTTATCTCAATCAGGTTACAAATAAGAACTTCAACAAAAATACAGCTAGCCATCATAAATACATTAAGGCACGCTTGAAGGAAGGTTATGAACTAAAAGACTTTAAACATGTGGTTAATGTTATGGCAGCTACATGGATGGGAACAGATTATGAACGATATCTACAGCCTCAAACGCTTTTTGGGAATAAGTTTGATAGTTATCTTAACCGTAGCATACCAAAAAATATCCGCTCATTTGCTTCAGCAGTTGATGAAAGGCTAGGATTCTAATGGAAGTTCTAAAAGATATTGAAAGAAAAAAGCTACTAGATAAAATCTGTGAAGTGCACTCTTGCCAGTTATGGGAGAGTCCAGTAGTTATTGCTGGAAAATTGAAATATTTGCAGGTTTGTCCAGAGTGTGAGAAGGAAGAAATTAAACGAATAGAGAAAAAGTTAAATAATGAGTCAGCAATAAATTCAAAATTAGCCCAAACATTTGAAGTATTTAGTCGCTTTAGTTTATATCCATCTGAATTAATTGGCAAAAATCTTGACAACTTTATTTCTGACAACCAAATTGCTGAACAAGGTTTAAATTTTTCAAAAAGGATCTTGAGAGATTATTTAAAAGGGGAAACAGGCAATGTAATTATAACTGGACCACCTGGAGTTGGTAAGAGTCATCTATCAATTGCTTTAGCCTCTTCTCTGAACAATAAATTCAAGGACATAGGTACTCCTAAAAGTATTATTTTCGTATCGGTAACTAGACTATTTACTGAGATAGAAAATAGCTTTGGTGGGAAAGGCGACTTTACAGAAAGTCATGCTGTAGAAATGCTTAGCAATGTAGACTATCTATTTCTTGATGATCTAGGCAAGGAAAGTAGTATGAGTGACACCCTCAAACAAGCAAACGAATGGAGACAAAGGGTTCTATTCAAGATCTTGGACAATCGACAGACGACTTTTATAAATACTAACTTATCTAGTAGCGATATCAAAAAAATCTATAATTCAGCACTTGCAGATAGAATTTTTAAGGGTGCAAGTAAACATATTTTTAAATTCCATGATGGGATGGAAAGCAGAAGGTATTAATGGAAAATAAAAGATTAGTTGAGTTAATCAAAAAAACTCAAAAATGGTTTTATGATCGTAATTTACAGACTCAGAATCCTGATAAACAATTTTTAAAATTGTTTGAGGAAATTGGGGAATTAGCTAGTGGGCTAGCAAAAAAACAAGATGACGTTGTAAAAGATAGCATCGGAGACATTGCTGTAGTGTTAATTGGCCTTACTCTACAATTAGGAATTGATACGAAAGAAGTATTTCCAGATACAGAATCAGTTCCTTCTACGAATTCTAACAAGGAAGAAGATCATTTTATTTTATTGCTAGATCAATCAGTTGCTGCTTACTTTAGTCGCCAAAATTATCAATTAAAAAATGTAGCATTTGAATTGATTCGAGTATCTAAGTTTTTGAATATCGATTTCACAGAGTGTTTAGGTTTGGCATACGAGGAGATCAAAGATCGAACAGGGCGCTTAGTTGACGGTGTTTGGGTGAAAGAGGAGGATCTATGATAGTAAAGGAGTTAGAGAATGAGCAAGTACACAAAGAATCAGATTGAACATGCCAAACAACAAGTGCAATTACTCCTAGCAAGTCGAGGTATGACTAGGCATCAATTATCCTTTGAATTAGGATATGGGAGAGATGCAGTTACTTCATGGTTAAATGGTAGAGTGCAGTTAGGAAAGTTTCAAGTTCAATGCCTTTGTGATTATTTTGGTGTGACTGAAAGTTCCATTGTTGGGGATCCAGAAGAGTTAGCAGATTACAAATTATATAAAGATGGCAGATACATCTGTCGAGGGCCACTTAAAGAATTGAGTCGTATTATCGGCAAAGATGCAGGTATGCTTAAGTATTATGCAGAATTGCATGCTCAAGGTAAAAAAACAGGAAATCTAACTGTGGTTAAAAGTGGGGAATGATGAAATTGAAGAAAGAAGATTTAATTAAAAAATATGAAAGCCTTGAGGGCGTATGGAACGCAAATGGTGCTGAAATAGCTCGTCAATGCTTTTTACGAGACTTGGAACAATTGAATGAAATAGATACGAAAAAAGTCACAGTCCCTCAGTATGTGGCGGATTGGATTGAGAAGTGTAAAAACAAAGAAAAGAGTTTGCTTAACGCTCTTTTATACACGCCGGAGAAAGTCAATAGTTGGATAGGCGACTCAAAAAATCAAGAAACTTTTACACTCGCTTGGATCAATGGCTACCATATCGAAGAAGAAAAACGGTATTATGTGAAACTAAAAGTATTAGATCAGTATCTCGTAAGGAATGAAGATGAGAATTTTTTAGGATTTTTACAAAGTAGATTAAAATCAAAATTCACCCGAAAACAATTAGAACAAGCTGAGCTAGGCTGGATGTTTGATTGCGAAGGAATAGAAGTGAAGGAAGTAGAGTGATGGGATGGAACTATTTTTATGGTTTGTAATCGGCCTTGCCCACATATTAGCTATTATTTGGGCCATTTTGGTGGCTGTTCTATCAAATATAGAGGATGATAAAAAAGATGAAATTAGAGACATTAGTTAAAACAAGAAATGCCTATCAAAAAAGACTAGAAGATGAGAAATTGTTCATATCTTTATGTAATCAAATAGGAAAACAAAATGCAACAGCGAATAAAGAATGGATGAAACGTAAAGTCAGAGATTTAGACAAGGAGATTGAAGAGTATGAACAAAAATCAATTACTGATTGTTAATATTGCAGCTCTATTTTTAATACTCTTTCTATCAAGCATAAATCTACACACACGAATAAGAAAACTTGAGCAAGAAAATAGGGATTTGCAATGGGAAGTAGAAGAGCACGAATTAAGTATCCAGCGAATGGCTGAAAAAAATACAATGCAGGATACTATTCTAAATAAATTAAATCGTGAATATCAAATGCGTGAGCATGAACGAGCACAGAAGTTGAAAGAAATCGCTGAACAGAACGGAGTAGGAGGATAAGAATCATGATTAATAATGTGACTTTGATCGGAAGATTAACAAAGGATGTGGAGTTGAAACGTACTCCTTCAGATATCGCTGCCGCACAATTTACAATAGCTTGCAACCGAAATTTTAAAAATGCCAATGGAGAATACGATGCAGATTTTGTAAATTGCGTAATGTGGCGTGAACAAGCAGAACGCTTTGCAAGCTGGACCAAGAAAGGGTACCTTGTAGCAATTGTCGGACGTATCCAAACAAGAAACTATGAAGGGACAGATGGTAGACGTATTTATGTCACAGAGGTTGTAGCAGAGAATTTTCAAATTCTAGAAAAACGTGATAATTCAGGAAATCAAAATTCGATGATGGAACAAATGCCACCTTCTTATGCTTCAAATCCAATGGATATCAGCGATGGAGACTTACCATTTTAGGAGGTATGTATGATTATATTTGATGATTTCTATCGTGAAGAAGTTCGACGATGCTACAAAGAGATTGAAGCTCTAGAGATAGAAAATGAAAGTCTAAAAGAAAGAATAAATCACTTTCTACGTTGCTCATGTGATAACGAGTGGAAAAAGATCGTTAAAGATTTTAAGATTAAGAAACAAAATCGGAAGTGGAAAGCAAGATAGAATAAGTGATATAGTGATTCAGGAAACGGAGGTGAAGAATGCAGCTTTTTGATGATATCGATGAAAAAGAAACAATAAGGAGGGCTAAGAAAAAGCTCTCAGAATATCCACGCTGGAGAGAAATAGCATGTGATGACCCAATTCAAAAAGTAACGCAGGAATTCACATTTCAACCCAGAGGAGGAGCAGGACCTAATAAAGCTGTCGAAAATTTAGCAGTTCGACGTGTGGATGCAATGATTGAATTAGAAGAAATTGAGCAAGCGGTAAGTAGGCTATTCAATCCTACTTATCGGTATATACTATTTTCCAAATTTCTTAAAAATCAAAAAGATCTAAACTACGAAATTTACAACTATCTAGGTATAGAGAGGACTAAATTTCAGGAACTGTACAATAATGCTTTGTTAGCATTTGCAGAGCAGTATCGAGATGCTGTGCTTGTATGTAATAAAAAAACGGTATTTTTGCGGTAAAAATACGGTAAACATAATACAAAATATGACTTAAAATAGTATTATCAGAAAATGAAGGCGGTGGCCTGGTAGTTTTTTGTAGATCTCCTAATAGTATTTTTGGTTAGCTGTTCACCAGAGAGATTCGGGGTGGCATGGGTTCGAATCCCATACAGCTAATATTTTAAGTCAGTTCTAATGAGCTGACTATTTTTATTTGAAAGGAGTAGGTAAATGCGTAAAGTGGAACCGATTCGGGATACAGATGATATTGAGCGCATGAAGGATTACTTAAAGAGTAAGAATGAACGAGACTATGTAATGATGGTTACAGGGCTGTATTCAGGAATGCGAGTTAGTGATATCCTGCCCTTGAAAGTAAGAAGTGTTAAAGGAACTCACATTGAAGTTACCGAACGCAAGACAGGTAAAACAAAGAGATTCGCTATTAACCCAGCTCTAAGAAAAGCTCTGGATCATTATATAAAAGAAAATGAATTAAAGGATTATGATTACTTGTTCCCTTCGAGAAAGAAGGTGAGCAATGAAGGACTTAGAATAACACACATTGGTAGAGTGGCAGCATATCAGATCTTGAGAGATGCTGGAGAGCATATTGGATTAACAAACATCGGAACACATTCCATGAGGAAAACGTTTGGCTACCATCACTACAGAAAGAATCAAAATGTTGGAATATTGATGGAGTTATTTAATCATTCTTCGCCAGATATCACACTGGGCTATATAGGGTTCAAGCAAGACGAGCTAGATAATAGCATGCTGAATTTTGCTTATTAAGGCTATGTATTTAACAAAATGAGATAAAGTAAATTCATTTATTGATGACGGCTCACTTATCTATGAGAGAGTAAGGTAGAAAGGCTCATGCTTCAAATTAACAGAATATAAGATATGTTAAATTCAAAGACCCTCCCCCTCTAATAAAATAACACCCTTCAACTTAAAAATACCAGGTCTAATTATTACACCCTCCCTCATTAATTTACTCCCCCCTATCTAACAAAATAATACCCCCCACTATTCAATACCAGGGTATTGATACCGAATAAGGGAACGAGGGTAAAGTGTGCAGGATGATATAAAACAGAGAAGACAATCGAGGTGAACAATGAAAGAACTACGGGCAGACCGCAACGGTCCGCATCGAGTAGCATTTGAAAAGAATAAGAAGATACTACTCAAGACTCAGAATACCTGTGGGATCTGTGGCCAGCCTGTAGATAAATCACTCAGGTACCCTCACCCACTATCCCCAGTGATAGACCACATCATTCCAGTGAATAGGAATGGACATCCATCAGACATCAAGAACTTACAGCTTGCGCATTGGCAATGCAATAGACAAAAGTCTGATAAGTTATATGCTGAACAAAATTTTGAAAAAAATGCAATTGTTGGAAATCGCAATTTGCCACAATCAACCAATTGGCTGAAATACCACAGTTGACCCAGAACTGATAGGGGGGTTACCCCCTCCCCTCGGTTCTGGCCGAGCTTCACGCCGTCACTGTACATATTTTCTCGTGCCAAAACGAAAGGATAAGAAATTGGAATTAAGAGGAATTGAATATCTCAGAAAAAAATTAGAATCTTGCAGGCCCAGGGTTAATTTGCGGTATAAACATTATGCAATGCAAAATAATGATATGCCCATAGGAATTACTATTCCTGTACATGTTCGTGCTCAATATAAATCAACTTTGGGATGGACAGCAAAAGGTGTAGATAGCCTGGCAGATCGTTTAGTATTTCGAAAATTTGAAAATGATGATTTTGAAGTTACTGAGATTTTTGAACAAAACAATCCTGATATTTTCTTTGATAGTGCAATATTATCAGCATTGATTGGCTCGTGTAGCTTTATTTACATTTCAAAGGGGGATCAGGGAGAAGTAAGATTGCAGGTGATTGAATCAAGCAATGCAACAGGAGTTATTGATCCAATCACTGGATTGTTAAGTGAAGGGTACGCAGTATTAGCTCGTGATGATTATGGGCAACCAACTTTAGAAGCATATTTTGAGTCTAATGCTACTCACTTTTTTCCAAAAGGTGAAGAACCTTATTCAGTCAATAACCCAGCTGATATCCCATTATTGGTCCCTGTTATTCATAGGCCAGATGCAGTTCGTCCATTTGGACGTTCACGGATTACTAGGGCTGGGATGTATTATCAAAAATACGCTAAACGAACTTTAGAGCGTGCTGATATTACTGCTGAATTTTATTCATGGCCACAAAAATATATCATTGGTTTAGATCCTGATGCGGAACCTTTGGAAAAGTGGAAAGCAACAGTTTCTAGCCTACTAACTATCTCAGCAAGTGATACTGGAGAAAAACCAAGTATCGGACAGTTTACGACTGCTAGCATGACACCATTCACAGAGCAATTGAGGACAGCAGCAGCTGGATTTGCTGGAGAGATGGGTTTGACTTTGGATGATTTGGGATTCGTTTCAGATAACCCATCATCTGTAGAAGCGATTAAAGCTAGTCATGAGAACTTGCGTTTAGCAGGTCGAAAGGCTCAGCGGTCATTAGGTGCTGGTTTCCTAAATGTAGCTTATGTAGCTGCTTGTTTGCGTGATGAATTTCATTACGAAAGAAGCCAATTCGTGAAAACAACCGTGAAATGGGAACCATTATTTGAAGCGGATGCTAATATGATGACCATGATTGGTGATGGTGCTCTTAAATTGAATCAAGCCTTGCCTGGCTATATCAATGCTGAAACAGTTCGAGATCTTACAGGTATTGCTGGTGATATGTCTGCTGTTCCTGTGACAAATGAAGGAGCACCAGATGGAACGTGATGTATTACCTGGTATTCTAAAAGAAGTACAGCATCGTTTTGAAAGTGAATATGGGAAGAGCGACGTTGTCAGTCGAGCTTTTGCAGAACTACAGGCCAAAAAAGCAACTTATAAGACAGCAAATGAGTTCGCTATCGAAGTTGGAGAAATTCTCTCTAGGGCCCTGGGAGCTTCTCTAAGCGCCGATAAATTACCAGATGGTAAAATGTATTACAATATCGCTCAACGTTTGTTGATGGACGTGCTGGGTCGTAATTATGAGATAATAAGCTCTTATACTAGAGATGTTCAGGAAAATTTGAACAGAGAGGCAAAAATAGGGCTTAAAGTTCAAGTTCCTTTACTAAATCAAGATCGAATAGATGGTATCGTAAATCGCTTTTCGTCTGAAGATAATTTTGAAGATGTAAGTTGGCTGCTCGGTGAGCCTATTGTCAATTTCACGCAATCAATTATTGATGATAGTATTCAAAAAAATGCTGAGTTTCATCATAAATCTGGATTACAACCCGAAATTATTAGAAAATCTTATCTCCATTGCTGTGATTGGTGTCAAGAGGTTCAAGGTAGCTATAAATATCCAAAAGTTCCAAAAAATGTTTATAGAAGACATCAACATTGTCGTTGTACTGTTGACTATGATCCAAAAAGCGGGAAAGTTAAAGACATTTGGAGCAAAATTTGGAGAAAAACAGATGAAAGTGATAAGATAGAAGCAAGAAAAGATATCAATGGGAAATCTCAAATGAGCGAAGTGAGAAAACTTGCGCTTCAAGAAGGAATTACCTCGAACCCTATCAAAAAAAGTCCTAAAAAACTAACTGAGGAGCAAATCATTGCTGCTGTTGGTGGTGGAGATAAAACAAAAGGATCATGTTCATCCGCAGCTTTTGCTTACATAGGTAATAAAAGTGGTTATACCGTTTTAGATTTTCGAGGAGGGGAAAGCTGTGACTTTTTTGCTAGAAACAGTAGAATCCAAATGATAGGAAATCTTCCTGGTGTTAAAATGCATGTTGTTAAACATACAAATGACTTTACTGCTGTCAGAGAATTGTTGGAAAAGGTAGAATCTGGGAATGAATATTATTTAGCGGCAGGTAGACATGCGGCTATCATAAGAAAAAATGAAGGCCGTTTCGAATATTTGGAATTACAATCCAGAATATCAAACGGGTTTAAACCATTAGATAACATTGTTTTGAAAGAAAGATTCAAGTGTAAAAAAACGCATAGTACCAGACACGGTAAATATGAGGTGGATAGTTGTATTATTGATTCGGATTCATTGAAAGATAATCCTGAGTTCCATAATATATTGAGTTTCATTAACACAGCCGGTTCTAAACAAATGAAAGGAATTGAAGGCCATGAAAGATGATCATGAAGAAATAAACTGGTCTGAATATTGCTATAAAGAAAATCATGATGACAAAATTTGGTGGGTTGATACGTCATGGTTTGCTAGAGGGTTGATGTTATTTACGTTTGATAAGGAAAAGTTCTATAACCTTTTTGAAGATTACCCTCAAAACATGACTTCAGAAGAGGTTGAAATCTTTGATAAAGAAAATCCATATTGGGCTGAATTCTTTTCAGACCGAAAATAAGAATACTGAAGCACTCGAAAGGGTGCTTTTATTGTGGTTTTAATTAGGAGGTGATCTGATATCTCCCAGCGATAGGGTTATCATGCGATTACGATTGAAAGGTTATAGTATGGCTAGGAAGAAACTTGGCAATCAGAATCCTACTCAATCGGTGATTTTAAAATACGTCAAGAAAAATTCATTAGCAAATGAAGCGATTGATCTTTACGAAAAAACTGGTCTTTCTTGCTATTCTTGGCAAAAAAACCTTCTACTACCTATGATGGCTGTTGAAAAAAATGGCTTATGGGTGCATCAGAAATTTGGATACTCTATTCCTCGACGAAACGGGAAGTCAGAGCTTCTTTACATTTTGGAGATTTGGGGGCTGCATAAAGGACTAAACATCCTTCACACAGCTCATCGTATTTCCACTTCCCATGCCTCATTTGAAAAGGTTAAACTTTACCTGGAGAAAATGGGATATGTGGATGGTGAAGATTTCAACTCTATCCGTGCAAAAGGACAGGAACGGATTGAATTGTATAAAACTGGTGGTGTGGTCCAATTCCGTACCAGGACATCAAATGGGGGTCTTGGTGAAGGATTCGATATGCTGATCATTGATGAGGCACAGGAATACACAACAGAGCAGGAATCTGCTTTGAAATACACTGTAACCGATAGTGCTAATCCAATGACTATCATGTGTGGGACTCCTCCTACTCCAGTTTCCAGTGGTACAGTCTTTACTAAGTATCGAGAAACGTGCTTATTCGGTAAAGGGAAATACTCTGGTTGGGCTGAATGGTCTGTGTCTGAAGAAAAAGAGATTGACGATGTAGATGCCTGGTATCATTCAAATCCTTCAATGGGTTATCACTTGAATGAACGAAAAGTAGAAGCTGAGCTAGGTGAAGATAAACTAGATCATAATGTTCAACGTCTAGGTTTCTGGCCTACTTACAATCAGAAGTCTGCTATATCTGAAACAGAATGGAACGAATTAAAAGTATCTGATATTCCTGATCTTGTCGGACAATTATTTGTTGGGATTAAGTATGGACAAGATGGTACAAACGTTGCCATGAGCGTTGCAGTACGGACGAAAGATGGACGTTTTTTTGTCGAAGTTATAGATTGTCAATCAGTGCGCAATGGGAATGACTGGCTAGTGGCTTTTCTGCGTAGTGCAGATGTGGCCCAAATCGTTATTGACGGTGCAAGTGGTCAAAAGATTCTAGATGAAGAATTGAAGGACTACAAAATTAAGAATGTCATCTTACCAACCGTTAAAGAGATCATAGTGGCAAATGCTCTTTGGGAGCAAGGTATTTATCAAAAAAATATCTGCCATGCTGGACAACCATCTCTATCAAAAGTGGCTACTAACTGCGATAAGCGCAATATTGGTTCAAATGGTGGTTTTGGTTATCGCTCTCATTTTGACGATATGGATATTTCTTTGATGGACAGCGCTTTGCTTGCGTATTGGGCTTGTGTAACCACTAAGCCTAAGAAAAAGCAAAAAATCAGTTATTAAAAAGTAGCAGTCCCAGAACTGCTTTTTTTGATGATAAAATTACCGAACTGCCGGGAAAGCAGGAGAAAGGAGACATGAGAATGTCAGAATTTAAACCAATTACTACACAAGAAGAATTTGATGCTGCTATTAAGGCCCGCTTATCTCGTGAGAAAGAGAAATACGGAGACTATGACCAGATCAAATCTCGTGTTACCGAATTGGAAGAAGAAAATATTAGCTTGAAGTCAACTATTGAAGCTAATAAGCAAAGTAAGGATGATTCAGACAAGCAACTCGAAGAAATGCAGAAGCAAATCGCTGGTTATGAGACAGCTAATCTGCGAACTCGGATTGCTTTGCAAAATGGATTACCTTATGACTTAGCTGATCGCTTGCAAGGTGCTGATGAAGAAAGTTTAACAGCAGATGCGGAGCGTTTGGCATCATTCATCAAACCCATTGAACATGTCGCACCAATGCGGAACCTAGAGCCTGCTCTAGAAAAGAATGAAAACACGTCTTATAAAAACCTAGTACAAGGTTTAGTTTTTGAAGAATAAAGGAGTAATATTATATGACAGATCAACTATCAAAAGGTACATTATTTGACCCAATGCTTGTGACAGACCTCATCAACAAAGTTAAAGGTCACAGTTCATTGGCTAAATTATCTAATCAGCAAGCTATTCCGTTTAATGGATTAAAGGAATTTACATTCTCATTAGATGCTGATGTAGATATCGTTGCAGAAAACGGGAAGAAAACGCATGGTGGTGCAAGTCTAGAACCTGTAACTATTGTGCCTATTAAAATCGAGTATGGTGCTCGTGTATCTGATGAGTTCATTTATGCATCAGAAGAAGCTAAAATCGATATTTTGAAATCATTTAATGAGGGATTCGCTAATAAAGTAGCTCGTGGTATTGATATCATGGCTTTCCATGGTGTTAATCCACGTACTAAACAAGAGTCTACAGTAATTGGTAATAACTGCTTTGATAAAGCTGTTACCCAAACTGTTAATTTCACGGATAGCAATCCAGATGCAAATGTTGAAGATGCAGTGAAAATGATTCAAGGAGCTGACAATATCGTTAGCGGTATGGCTATTGATACTACATTTTCAAGCGCACTTGCTAGCATGAAGAATGCAGCTAATGAGCGTCTTTATCCAGAATTGGCATGGGGAGCAAATCCAGGTGCTATTAATGGTTTACCTGTAGATGTAAATACAACAGTTGGACTTAATGTTGGGACAAACAAGGATGTTGCTATTGTTGGGGATTTCGCCAACATGGTGAAATGGGGATATGCTAAGCAAATCCCACTTGAAGTTATTCGATATGGTGATCCAGACAATTCTGGCAAAGACTTGAAAGGTTATAACCAAGTATATCTTCGTGCTGAAATTTACCTAGGATGGGGAATCTTGGACAACAATAGTTTTGCTCGTGTTGTGAAAGCGGGGTAGTATATGGAATACATTAATGTAAAAACAGGGGCTACTATTGTTACTGAAAATGCAATTAGTGGAGGCAATTGGGTTCCAGCTGATCGAGTTGAAAAAAATGTGGGTTCCCAAGAAGAAGCGACAGATAGTCAGGGAGATCTGACTATCTCCCAAATTAAAGCTCGCTTAGATGAGTTGGGCGTTAAATACGACAAAGGAGCTAAGAAGGCTGACCTTCTTGCTCTTTTAGAACAACATGAAGGGTAAATAAAATGACAACATTTGCGACAGTTGAAGACCTTGAAACTTTGTGGCGTTCTTTGAAATTTGATGAACGAGGAAGAGCTAAGGCACTGTTGGAAATTGTGTCAGATTCTCTTCGTGAGGAAGCTAAGAAAGTCAGCAAAGATTTAGATAAGATGGTGCTTGACAGCACATCTTATCAAAGTGTTGTGAAATCTGTTACTGTGGATGTGGTTGCTCGTACATTAATGACATCAACCGATCAGGAGCCAATGACACAAATGGCTGAGTCTGCTATGGGATATTCTTTTAGTGGCTCTTATTTGGTGCCTGGTGGTGGCTTGTTTATTAAGGACTCTGAACTGAAGCGTTTAGGCTTCAAAAAGCAAAGATATGGGGTGATTGATCTTTATGGGACGAATTAAAGGTATTACAATCACTCTTATAGAAAGCGTTGAGAAGGGAAGGGATGACTTTGGTCATCCCATTTTTGAGGAAGTTGAAACATTGGTGGATAATATCCTCATATCTCCATCTTCAACGGAAGATATCACAAGCCAGATGAATCTAACTGGACGGAAAGCAGAGTATACTCTAGCAATACCCAAAGGTGATCTTCATGATTGGGAAGATAAAGAAGTTTTATTTTTCGGTAAGAGATGGAAAACTTTTGGGATTCCTCTTGAAGGGATTGAGGAAATGCTTCCTTTGGTCTGGAACAAGAAGGTGATGGTCGAACGCTATGAGTGATATTAAGTTTAAGCTCAATCGTGCTGGAGTGGCTGAATTGATGAAATCTGCTCCTATGCAAAATGTCCTTTCTCAATATGCATCTGATATTCAAGCTAGATGCGGTGATGGATATGTAAAAGATGTTCATGTAGGTAAAAATCGTGCTAATGCAATGGTTAGTGCAAAGACCTATAAAGCTAAGAAGGACAATATGAAAAACAATACTCTTTTGAAGGCGGTGAATTAAATGATTGAAATTGTTATCAAGAAATATCTTGACGGTCATTTATCGGTACCGTCTTTTTTTGAGCATGAAACAAACATGCCACAAGAGTTTGTAATCCTTGAAAAGACTAGGGGAGCAAAGAAGAACCACGCCAAAACTGCAACCTTTGCTTTTCAGAGTTATTCAACCAGCATGCAGAAAGCTGCTGAATTGAATGAAAAAGTGAAACAAGTTATCGAAAACATGATTGAACTGAATGAAATCAGTGGAATTCATTTAAACAGTGATTACAATTTTACAGACACGGAAACTAAAAAATATCGTTATCAAGCGGTATTTGATATAAATTATTTTTAAGAAATGGAGAATGGAATGGGATCAGAAGCTCAAACTACTCAAACAACATCGTCATCATTAGTGACGACAGCAAAACCTAAAATTGGGGGGGCAATCTATTCAGCACCTAAGGGAACTCCTCTACCAACAGATGCTACAACCGCCTTAAATGCTAAATTTTTATCTCTAGGATATATCTCAGAGGATGGCTTGGAAAATGAAAATAGCCCTGAATCTGAGAACGTCAAAGCATGGGGTGGTGACATCGTACACTCCTCACAAACAGAAAAACCCGATACTTTCACTTATACATTAATCGAAGCATTGAACGTCAATGTTCTTAAGGAAGTGTACGGTGCGGATAATGTGACTGGGGATCTTAAAACAGGTATCACTATCAAGGCTAATTCAAAAGAATTAACTAGCCATTGCGTTGTGGTAGATATGGTATTGAAAGATGGTACTATGAAACGTATTGTTATTCCTGAAGGAAAAGTAACGGGTATCGGAACTATCTCTTACAAAGACGCTGAGACAGTCGGATACCAAACAACTCTTACAGCATTTCCAGATGGCGAAAGCAATACTCACTACGAATACATCAAAGGAGCTTAATACATGTCAGAAACTAAATCATTTAAAGGGACTACTAAAACAGGTTTTCCATTCGATATCAGTATGGAACGAATGGAGAACTATGAGGTAGTAGAAACTATTGCTGAAATTGATGAAAACCCTCTTGTGCTACCTCGATTGCTTAAATTGTTGCTTGGTGATCAAGTGGCAGCGTTGAAAGATCACGTCCGTGGTGAAGATGGAATGGTACCAACTCAGAAGTTGATGGATGAAGTACGGGACATCTTCGAGTCACAGAATGTAAAAAAATAGTAACCCTTTCCAGAATGATCAAAACTGATGAAGATGCTTTGATTTGTGATTTAGCTGAGACGTATCGCATTTATGATTACAGACAGCTACCTGCATATCAGGTAGCTGTTTTTTCATTTGGTCTGCGTGATGATTCAAGGATAAAAGTTGCAATGTCAGGGCAGAATGTACCAACTGATCTATTAATCCAGGCAAGTATGTTGGATCGACTATCTATGCTTGTATGGATGAAAACCAAAGATGGACAACAGGGTAAAAACCGTCCGGCTTCAATGGTTGATAGTCTTCTCAAGGTTGAGAAAGAAAAGGAACAGATGGTATTTACATCTGGAGAGGAATTTGAAGAATACAGAAGTAAATTGTTAGAAAAGATTGGAGGTGGTAGTTAGTGGCGACAGAATTAGGTAAAGCCTATGTGCAAATAATACCTTCAGCTCGTGGGATGAAAGGCATGCTCTCAAAAGAACTTGGGGCGGATATCCCACAAGTTGGTAAGGAAGCTGGCGAGTCATTGGCCGGAAAACTGATTGGTGTCACAAAAAAACTGATTGCTGCTGCTGGAATTGGTAAGTTAATTCATTCATCATTGATGGAAGGTGCAGATCTCCAACAGTCATTAGGAGGGATTGAAACCTTATTTAAAGGCTCTGCTGATGTGGTTAAAAAGTATGCTAACGAGGCTTACAAAACTACAGGACTTTCAGCCAATGCCTACATGGAAAATGTAACAGGCTTCAGTGCCAGCCTCCTTCAATCGTTAGGTGGTGATACTCGGAAGGCAGCAGATGTTGCTAACATGGCTATGGTCGATATGGCAGACAATAGCAATAAGATGGGGACATCTATGGACCGTATCCAAGATGCTTATCAAGGATTTGCAAAGCAAAACTATACAATGCTGGATAACCTTAAGCTAGGGTACGGTGGTACAAAAACTGAAATGCAACGCTTACTAGCTGATGCACAAAAATTGACCGGTGTCAAGTATGACATCAATAACCTATCTGACGTGTATCAAGCTATCCACGCTATCCAAGAGAATCTAGACATTACCGGGACAACTGCTAAAGAGGCTGCGACTACTTTTAGTGGATCATTCGCATCCATGAAAGCAGCTGCTCAAAACGTCTTAGGGAAATTAGCTCTTGGCGAAGATATTATGCCTTCATTACATCAACTTTTTGAAACCGTTAAAACATTCCTTGTCGGTAATCTTATTCCAATGGTATGGAATGTGTTGAAAGGGATCCCCCAGGTTTTAGCTGGTGCACTCGGTGAGCTTATGCACATACTTTTCGGAGACTACATCGGAGAAAGCATTATGAATGATCTTTATGATGTTTTTGATAAAGTAGGAGGAGTGGTCAGCACTATCTATGATATGATTTTCGGATCATTGAGTAAGAAAGATAATATAGATTTTTTAAAGAAGCTAGGAATAAACGAGAAAACAGCTAGTAGCATTGTGAACATCGGCGATAATATTCGAACCATGTTTGAAAATATTGGTGCTGTTATTAGTAACGTTGCTGGAATTGTTGGAGAATTTATTAGTGATCTTTTTGGACTTGCTAAAAGTAAAGATAGTGTTGGAGGAGTAGCTTCAGCTTTTGAAGCCATTACTAAAGTTTTAGCTGATGCATCAGGTAAAGTAAAAGATTTTACAAAGTGGATGCGTGAGAATAAAACAGTTATGGATATTGTTAAATCTGCCCTAGCCGGAGCCTTAGCAGGCTTTTTGGCATTTAAAGCAATTACAACTATTCAATCTATTATCACAGGTTTCAAATCAGCACTTTTAGCCGTTAAAGGCGCAGTTTTAGCTTTTAACGCTGCAATTGCTGCTAACCCACTCGGAGCATTAGTAGTTGCTATTACTGCTGTTGTAGCTGCACTAGTCTGGTTTTTCACCCAAACAGAAACGGGTAAGCAGATTTGGAGTGCTTTTGTTGATTTTGTAGTAGGCTTGTGGAATGGTCTAGTAGAGTTCTTTTCAGGTTTATGGGCAACCATCTCAGAAGGTGCAATAAACCTTTGGAATGGTGCTGTAGAAGTCTGGAATAGTGTGATTGAAGGAATAAAAATTGCTTGGAACGGAATAGTAGAATTCTTTGTTGCTCTGTGGGAAGGTATTTCTAGTACCGCTACAGCTGCATGGACCACAATTACAGAAACAGTAATGGCTATTGTCCAGCCTTTTATTGATGTCTTTATGTCGATTTGGAACGGAATGAAAGATGGTCTGGGTCAGATTTTCGAAGGCATTAAAACGATTTTTAGTGGAGCCTGGGAATTAATAAAGAGCATTGTAATGGGGGCAGTATTATTTATCATTGATTTAGTAACTTTAGACTTTAAAAAAATGGGTGAAGATCTAGGATTGATTTGGGAAAGTATCAAATCTGCAATATCAATGATTTGGGATGGTATCTGTACTTATTTTAGTGGAATCATTTCTACAATCATAGGGTACTTCACTGGTGCTTTCGAAGGACTAAAGACATTTTTATCTGGAATTTGGGATTCTATAAAGGAAACTGCAATAGCAATGTGGAATGCTATATGTCAAGCTATTCTTGGCATTATAGATGCTTTTGTGGCTAGCGCAAAAGCTCTTTGGGAAGGTTTTAAATCTTTCATGTCAGGATTATGGGAAGGTATCAAATCTACAGCAATAGGCATGTGGGAAGGCATCAAATCAGGCCTTGGTAGTATTTTTGATGGAATTGTAACTGGTGCACAAAAGGCATGGGACACCATGAAAAATGGAGTTAAAAACCTATGTTCTGGCATTAAAGGTTTTTTCTCTGGCCTAGCAAATATCAACCTTTGGGATGCTGGTAAAGCTATTCTTGACGGCTTCTTAGGGGGATTGAAAAGTGCGTATAATGGTGTTAAGAATTTTATCGGTGGTATTGCAGACTGGATCCGTAAACACAAAGGGCCCATTTCTTATGACCGTAGATTATTAATCCCTGCTGGTAAAGCTATCATGGGAGGATTCGATGCCTCTTTACAAAATAGTTTTAAAGATGTGCAAAGAACTGTTGGTGGAGTAGCTGGATGGATTTCAAATGCATTTTCAGGAGATGATTTTGACTTTGGTTCAGGAGCATCTTTCAGTAGAGACATCACATCCACATTACAGATGCCTAACTCAAAATATGACCCAACTGAGTCTAGAATGGTGTCTGAGATGATGATTTTGAGATCAAGTTTAGATACTTGGCTTGAGAAGATATCAAACAAAGACTCTAATACTTACTTAGATGGAGAAAAAATGGCAATCAATGCTTATCAACGTCAAGGGCGAATCATGGCTAGAGAGGGGATTTAATGGCAGTAAATTTTCTGATTATCAATACTTTTAACACAAACACTATATCAGAAAGCGTAGTGACTGATTTTGGAGATATAAAAGGTGCTATACCTCGATATGATGAGCAGAAGAAACTGTTTGGAATGAATGGCCAGTACAACATTGAAGATGGTGCTTACGATGGCTATGAGCGCACTTTCAAGTTGTTTGTTAAACGATATGAGGATGCTCAAGCCATTATTAATGCATTCCAGAAGCAAGACAATGTTTTGGAATTTAGTTATCAGCTTGGTAGTATTTATTATGCTGATTTACTTGAGTCAGAAATCTCGCTTCATGGCCAAAATAACTGGATTGTCAGTATTAAGGTTTATCAACATCCTTTCAGATATGCCAAAAATGTCCAAGAAGTCGTACTGTCAGGGCAAGGCACGATTACTAACCCAGGTACAATCTATTCAGAACCTATCATTACGATTGAAGGACAAGGAGAAGTAACTCTAACGATTGGCAACCAGACAATGGGATTAAATCTATCAGGTGGAGCAAGAATTGACTGTAGGCAGCGGAAACAAAATGTTTATACATTAAATGGGCAACTCAAGAACACCTTGCGAACAAGAGGACCATTTTTTGAACTGCCAAAAGGAGTTACAGGAGTAACTACATCTGGTAATGTTTCTAAAATTAAAATTCAAGGGAATTGGAGGTATACCATTTGATTTATTTAAAAGAGGGTAATATCCCTCTTAATTTGTGTACGGATGATGACATCAGCCAGCAAGAAAATAATACTTATCAACTCACCTTCAAGTATCCTGTTAGTGATGAAAAATGGAGACTGCTACAAAACGAAGTTCATTTGTTAGCAGATGATTTGTCAGGTGAACAAGAATTTGTAATTTTTGATATCCAGAAAGAGCACGGATATATCACAGTATATGCCAATCAAGTAGCAACGTTGCTAAACGGATATAGTATCCGCAAGATCAATGTAGATCGAGCGAATGGTTTTACTGTGATGAACAAGCTAGTAGAAGGGCTAAAGAGAGAATGCCCTTTTACTTTCTTTTCTGATATCTCAGAATTGCATACTCTAAACATAGAGAATACGTCAGTAATTGATGCACTACTGAAAGGTCAACATTCAATTGTTGGTCAATGGGGTGGTGATTTAGTCAGAGATAAATACTCAGTGAGATTGTTAAAAAATGGGGGGATTGAGAATCAATCTCTTTTTATGTACAAGAAAAACCTTTCAGAGTATAAAGAATCCACTACTACTAAATCGCTTAAGACAAGAATCCATTTTCGCAAGGTTATTACCGCATCTGGAGAGGGAGAGAAGGATCAGATCCTTGAAGCTACCGTAGATAGTCCGCTTGTAGATAAATATAAGCATATTTACGAGGATGACATGGATGTCCAAGACCAGGATGTTAAAACTATCGAGGATTTAAAAGAGTACGGTAAGAAATACTTCCAGTCAAGTCTTTGTGATTTGCCAGATGAGAGCTTAGAAATTGACGTATTGGGCCATGCTGAACAACCAGTAAAACTATTTGATACAGTATCAATTTTTTATGAACTCTATAATATTGATATACGCAAAAAGATTACCAGCTATAACTACAGTCCAATGTCTAAAAAATTGAAGAAGATTGGATTTGGTAAAATCTCACGTTCGCTAGGTGGTGCGATTGGCAAAATCGTTGAAGATGTAGTCAAAGATAAAATTGCCAGTCATGATGCTGAATATGAGGCCAAGGTTCAAAAATTAGTTGATAATGCCAATGAAGAATATGAGAAACGTGCTAAAGAAATCGAAAACAAGGTTACTGATGGCATTGAGGAAGCAAAAGCCCAGGCCGAAGTAGTCAAAGAGGAGATCTCAGCACAAGTCACTGAGAAGATCAACGCTGCCAATCAGAAGAACAAAAAAGAAATTGTAGAAGAGTTCAAGGCTCAATACAATGGCATTGAAGTGAAGATGCAAGGGTTGGAAGCTACTACAAACCAACTGCAAACCAGCAATGTGGACATTAAGAAACTGATCAATGACTTCAAGGATCAGACACAAAGCCAATTCTCTGGAATACAAGGCGCACAATCACGCTTTGAACAGACCACAGAAAAGGCCATTTCTGATCTAACTAATGTCACAAATGGCAAAGCAGATCGCTCTTATGTCGAACAGACAGTGCAGGGTGTCAAAGAAGAATTCACTTCAATTGGACTTGCAGGCGGTCCTAATATGCTCAGAAACTCAAGAGCAGATGATGGCTTGAATTTCTGGAGTGAAGAAAATGGGAAATTAAGTTTCATTTCTCACCAGTTCTATTTCAATGGACAGAAGAAAATGTTTCTTCTTTCTAACGGTGCCAAAGTACACAGCCCACGCTTTATTGTTAAACGGAATAAGGATTACATCCTCAACTTAACAGCGTTTGACGCTAACACAAGAAATGTGAAAATTTCATTTTGTAAGCGCAAAAAAGGAAACACAGCAGATTTTGAGGAGAAACAAGAAATCTTCAACAAAACTGGTTCCCCTGCGTTCAGCTCTCATGAAGCACTCAAGCGAACTCTAAAATTCAATGTTGGGGAGTTTGATGATGGGTATCTTCTTTTTGAGTATCAAGGAAATCCATCCGGATGGTCAGGAATGTTCATGACTGAGCTTGATTTTTATGAAGGCTCAAATGACCGGTTGTGGCAACCAGCACCAGAAGATTCTGCCACAGAAATGCAGGCGACATTTGAGCGCACAGCTCAAGGGTTGACTACAAAGATCACGAATCTTGAACAGTACACTGGACAAAATGGGGAACTTGAGAGCAGATTGAAACGTTTTGCAGAAGAGAGAACCGCAAACACTTACACATCAATCACAGAGCTGCTTTCTCAACAGTATATTGCTAAAAATAAATATACTGAAGATCTTAATGGTATCGCAAGAAGATTTGATGAAATTGTGCAAGCGGGAGAAAACCTGCTTAAAAACAGCGGTAATCCTCAGAATGTAGATGGTTGGGGCTATTATGATCCGGGATTGAATCCAGAAGTGACCATTTCAACCAATTCAATCTACTACAATGAATCGAGGAAGCTCTTCAAGCTTGATAATTCAACCGGTAATGGTAAAGTTGCAGCATCGCAACGTTTCAAGATTAAAAAAAATACAACTTACACTATTTCATTTGATGCCATTAGTTCAGACAATCTAAAAAATGCCACATTCTACTTTTTAGCACGGAAAAAAGGTGAAACAGGGAATTTCTCAAAAGTATTCACCCTTGCTGACAAGATCGCTGTTCCACAAGATAGAATCACACGCTACTATTTCACGGTCAATTCCGAAGACTATGATGAAGCATTCTTGCGATTTGACAACAATGGATCATCAAATGGTCAGACCGCAAGCCTGTGGTTTGGGGACATTGATGTGTATGAAGGATCTGTCAAGAGAGCTTATCAACCGCCTACTGATGATGGAACCTCATTAATTGAAACCAAACTTGCTGAATTCAAACAAGGGATTGATGGACAGTTCACGATATTTTCAACAGAGCTTGGAATGAGATTGTCCAGTCAAAACTCTGTACTCAATGACAAACTGGATGATTTTAAGGACAGCATCAACGGGCGCTTTGCGAACTACCAAAATACAGTAAATGGTCAAGTAGCAAGTATTGTCAGCCAATTTGATGGAGTTCTAAAGAAAACAGACATCAACATCACAGATGGTCAAATCTCCTTTGGAACAGGTAAGAGCATCAATGGGAGAACTATCAGTTCCTTGCTTGTACAGGAACCGGAAGCCATTGCTTTGATCGCTAAGATGATCAAGGTAAAAGGTGACATGGTAGTTGATGGCTCAATCACAAGTAGGCATCTAGCTTCTGCAAGTGTCCGTACAGGCCACATGGAATCAGGATCAGTCACTACTCAGATCCTTGCTAGTAATGCAGTAACAGCGGATAAACTACAAGTCGACTATGCTCTGATCCAGAAATTGCTTGCTAATCAAGCATTTATAAGAGAACTGATTTCACAAAAGGCTTTTATTACCGAATTGAATTCCATCAAGATTGCTGCTGAAAGAATTCAAGGCGGGCGATTAAGTGCCAATAACGGTTCAACTGTCTTTGATTTAGACAATGGTACACTCAATCTATTTTCAAACACTGGTACAATTCGAAGGATTGACGATACAAGCTCATCTCAATTTATAAAAATGACGAAAAGTGGGTTTGTAGCTGAACAATTCAGAGATTCAAATGCAGCTATGATTGTAGTCGGTACAAACCATGACAAGTCAGAAAAAACTGACAATGAAACATTTGCCGGAACTCGTCTCTGGTCAGGTTCAAAGAATGGGGTGAAAGAATCATTTTATGAAATTATTGGTGATCGTTTAGCGATATATTCAAATGGCGATTATCGTAGCCCTTGGGTGTTTCACAACAACACAAGAGATGGCAGTGCTTATTTTATGCCTATGAACGAAAAAGGTGTTCGGCATAATTTAGGAAGAGGGGACAGGCACTTCAGCGGTGCATGGATCAATAATATCTTCATTGGTCAAAGCGCTGTAAATCTTGGGACATACGTCTGGGATATCTTAACCTGTTTCGGGCAACTTTCAAAATTCAATTGGGATTTTAAAAACAAAACAGTGTCAAATCACATTTCTGGAGTATTAACTAAGTACGGTTTCAAATAGAAAGGCAAAAAAATGAAAGAAAATACTTATGTAGCAATCATCACAGATTTAGCTAATCAATTGGCTAGTAAATCAATCAACGAAGCTGAATTTAAAGCACGTTTAACAGAAGCACAACAGGAAAAAGCACAGCTCATTCAAGAGCTGGAAACATATCGCTCTGTCCTAGAATCAGATAAGGATTTGATGGACATTTTCAACGAAATCAAAAATAAAAATGAGGTAACAAACTAATGGATTATAAATTACAATTTAAATCATTTGACCCAGTTTTGAATGCTACTAAAGTAGCAATCAAACAAGATCACCCTTATAGGGTGTTCGAAGAAGTTTTGCCAAACAACCGCATGGCAGAAGAAGATTCTGTACTAGTTGAAGCAGTGCTAAACATCGTTCGTATGGAACTTGATACATCGGGTGCTGTAGTCGCAATCAAAAAAGAGCTGGACAAGTCTGTGAAAGCAAACAACGAGGCTATTACTAAAATCCAAGCCCTTACAAAAGATAATGAAGATAAAGCAGTCCAAATCAAGAACATCAAAAATGTAGCTGATTGGGCTGTGTTAGTTGCTGTTACCAATACCGATCATCCAATTGATCCTACATTATTCGCTCGTGGACTTGAATTGGTTGATGTAGCTCAAACGGGCAAAGTCTATCAACCGTATGATATCTTTGTTATCGAAAATCCAGACTACACTCCACGATTTAAAGAAGGTAAATTAGTCATGATCCAGGTCAATGAGGAATTTACCTATAACGGTGAAACACTTAAAGAACTTGAAAAAGGACCTCGTGCCAATGGGAAATTAGAAATTTGGAAATGGGAAATTCCAAAGGAAGAAAAGCCTTCTAATAATCTTGAAACTCAACCAGTAGCACAACCTGAATCTTAATTGATAGGAGCGTGATTGATGTATCAAGAAGAGCCAGATGGTATTTTTGGAATTATCGAAGTAGTTCGTGATTTTTACGATCATGGGATTGACGAACATATAATTGTATTTCTCTTGATGGCCATCGTTGCTCTAGATATCATTTTAGGGGTATCTAGAGCATGGGCCTATCATGAATTTTCCAGCAGAAAATGGAGGAAGGGCCTGGTCAGTCATACAGCTATGATCTTAATTGTAGCAATCGGATATCCCTTCACGTTATATATGAATCTAGCGCCTGTTATTGATGCATTCATCATTTCGATGATGGCAGCTTACGGTTCTAGTATTCTTGCTAGTCTATCAGCATTAGGGGTAGAAATTCCCTTTATCGATCAATATATTCGGAGAAATGTTGACCGTGAAAAATTTCAATTAAAAGAAGGTTTGGAAGAGCCTAAAAAGTTTAAAAAAGGAGAAAAGAAAAAATGAATCAAATCACAGGAATCGTAGTAAATTCGCTAATGGCTATTTTTGTTGCTTTCGTAGGAATTGCTGTTAAATCACTCAAAGAGTATCTTCTAACTCGTGGTGGGAAAAAAGCATTGGAAGTAGTGGAAATTTTAGCAAAAAATGCGGTAAATGCTACTGAGCAAGTAGCAGGAACATTAGGTATTCATGGGTCTGAAAAACTAGAGCATGCTAAAGGCTGCTTGATTAATGGCCTAGAATCTCAAAATATTTATCTGACAAATGAAGAACTTAATACTTTTCTTGAAGCAGCTGTAAAAAAAGCTAACGAAGAATGGAAAAAGTGAGGTATTCTTATGACAACAAGACAAGAAACTATTCAATTCCTCATTGATTTAGCAAATTCCGGAATGGGTGTAGATAAGGATGGATTCGCAGGGACTCAATGCGCTGACTTACTTACATACCCGGCTAAGACTTTCTTTGGGATTGACCTATGGGGAAATGCTTCAGAATTGCTTGATTCAGCAGAACAAGCAGGCTTAGAAGTTCATCGTATGCCTACAGATGAGAATCCTAAAGCTGGTGCATTCTTTACAATGGATGCTTGGTTTGGTGGGGTGAACTTCGGGCATTGTGGGGGAGTAATCGAGGATTCAGACGGGTACAGTATGAGAACTGTTGAGCAAAATATTGACGGAAACTTTGATGCTCTGATTGTAGGCGGGCCTGCCCGTTTTAATAGTCGTGGATTTGAAAATGTGCAGGGATGGTTCTATCTTCCATACTCAGATACTCCATTAAGCGAAAACTTCCTACCACTTAGCGAAACACCTAAAAATGATGAAATGGAACTTATCCCAGAGAATGGCACATTCATTGTCGGTGATGTTGCCATCAATGTTCGCCGTGGACCAAGCCTTAATAGTGAGGTTGTAGCTGTCTACGAAGCTAAGGAAAAAGTTCATTATGACTATAAAGGATCAGCAAACGGTTATCGATGGATTTCGTACGTTGGTGAGTCGGGCAACCGTAATTACATGGCCATCGGTCAGACGGACGAAGAAGGTAACCGTATTAGTCTATGGGGGGAGTTAGAATAAGGAGGATTTGAATGATTAGATCAAATTCGACTAATCTTAACCAGATAAAAGGTGGAGAAGTTATTAAACAGGGTGACTTCTCCTCTACTTTTGAATATGAGCTACTTGATTATAAGTATAATAAAATTCCTAGTCTAGATGGTCAAAATGCTAGAATCAAGCTAGCAAACAAAAACGGTAAGTTGGAAATTAGTGCTACAGTGGAAAATTCAAAGGTGAGTTTCAAGATTGGGAAAATCTTACCTGCTGGTATTTACCTGCTAGAAGTACAATGTGGGGAATATGTGTTCCCTAGTGATCAATCTGTAAGATTGGAAATCACACAATCAACAGAGCATTTTAATAACTTAGAAGATATTGAAATGGCGCAGCTTGATATCAAAAAAGCTGTTGAAGATTATTTAAAGCGTATTAATTTTGCTGCTTATGATGACAGCGATCTAAAGCGTGAAATTCGAGAATTAAAGGAAAAGACTCAAGGTCAGATCGTTGATATAGCTCCTCTAGAAAGTAGAATTTCTATACTTGAAAGCAGGCCCCAAACGGAGATGATTGATCTCGTTCCGTATCTTAAAACAGAAACAGCATACACCCTGTTTCCAACTTACGCAACGCTTCAATCACAAATGACCTCTAATATCAAAAATAAACACCTTGAATTGGGTCTTGATTCGTTAATCGAGACCAAGTTAAGAAATGGGGATGATCCATATATTACCAATCATCATATTGAGACCTGGTATACAACTAAGGCCGAATTCAACAATCTGGTATCAAGGGTACAGGCTTTAGAAAGTAAAGAGTAATCTTCTAAAACTATAAAGTAGTTTGGTATTTCCATTACAATAGACATTTTTTAAAATGTCGGTTATAATAGCAAACATGATATCGTGTTTTCAGAGGTATTGATACCCAAAATGATACCCAGTTTTTATAAACATCGCATTTTTTTCAGATTGATTTAACCGTAAAAGGTTGAATTATCTAGGGTTTTAAGGCTATTTCTCAAAATGTTAGATAGTGGTCATTAAACAAGTTTCTGTTTACCCAATCGCAAAATAAAAAGGTTTTCTAAACCTTTTTGTCCCGAGCCTTGATCCAAAGGTGAGGAAGCTAGAAATAGCAAAATTAAAGCTTTCTGATTTATCAGAAGGCTTTTTTCTTTTATTTATTTAAAAATATCATGTTTACCCTTGTTAATATAATGTTTGAATTTGTGTTTTTTGAAAAATATAGTATAATAGAGACAAATATAGTAGGAATGGAAGTAGTACCATGAAAGATAGCAGACATGTTGAAATTCTTCAGGAACTGGATCGAAAAAGTGTGGTATCAGTCAAAGAACTCAAGGAACTCTTTGGGGTGACAGACATGACCATTCGTCGCGATCTGATCGATCTTGAAAAACAAGGTCTTTTAGTTCGTGTACATGGTGGAGCCCACAAAAAGGTAAAAGATAGCTTGTTAGAGGCTTCTCACAGTGAAAAAAATCTGATCAATATTGATGAGAAACGAAGTATTGCCAAAAAATGTGCGGACTTGATCGAAAATGGGGATACCGTCTTTATTGGCTCTGGTACAACAACAGACTTTATCGGAGATTATTTGGAAGGGAAAGAAATTAGCATCGTCACTAATTCCCTCCCTATTTTTGAGAAGCTCAAGGATTTCCCAAATTATGACTTGATCTTAGTTGGTGGTCGCTACCGGGTAAAGACACAAACCTTTGTCGGTCAATTTGCCAATAAACTCTTGAAAGAAATCAAGGTTTCTAAAGCCTTTATCGGGGTGAATGGAATCGATGGCCATAGTGTCTCTACAGCTAATGAAGAAGAAGGAAATGGCAATGCCATTATTCTGAACAATGCGATAGAAAAATATGTGGTAGCTGATAACAGCAAGTTTGATAGTTATTCCTTCTACAGTTTCTATCGTGTGGAAGATCTGAATGCCATTATTACCGATGATAGCATTCCAAAGAAGATCAAAGACAAATACGCCTTGTATACGAAAATCATATAAAACAAAGTGAGGCTGGGACAAAAGTCCTAGCCTCTCAATTATTTTTGGATTATCGAGCAAGACGCGGTGGTTGAGTGGGCTCTACTACGCTGATTTCATCAGCTTTTACAGCCCTACTCAACTGTGCGGAGGTGGGACGACGAAATCGAATTCTAACGAATTACCGATTTCTGTCCCACTCTCACTTTTTACTTTTTTAATAATGTTAGAAAATGACGGTTAGGAAGCGCTTTAAAGAGGAATATAAACAAAAATAAACAAAATACGACAAAAAATGATTGACAATCAATCAATATAGTGATATACTGAAGCCATAAAATAAATAGTTAGATAAGGAGGTGGCAACAATGGGATTAAATCAACTCTTTAACAAAGATCTTGTATTTTGCCTACATGCCAAGGATCAAACAGATCTCTTTGAGCAGGTAGCAAGCTTATTGGAAGAGCGACAGATTGTGACACCAACCTATCGTTCCGCTTTGATTGAGCGTGAAAAGTCTTTCCCGACTGGATTAGATATGGAATTTCTTGGTAAGGACTTACCAAATGTGGCGATTCCGCATACAGACATTGTCCATAATCTCACTGAGAATGTGGTCGTGGTTCGTTTGGATCAACCCGTAACCTTCCATAATATGATTGCCCCAGATAAGGAAGTTCAAGTTTCGCTTTTATTCTTCATTATCAACAATTCAAGCTCTAGCCAAACCAATATTTTGGCCCAGCTGATGGATTTCTTTACATCTAATGGAAATCTCGAAGCTCTATCAAAATTAGATAGTGAAGATAAGCTTTATCAATACATTACGGAAACTATTTCCTAAAACATTCGTAAATATTTATAATGGAGGACATCCAAATGATTAAAATTTTAGCTGCCTGTGGTGCAGGTGTTAACTCTAGCCACCAAATTAAGAGTGCGGTAGAAGAAGAACTGTCAAACCGTGGTTATGATGTGCGTTGTGACGCTGTCATGGTCAAAGATGTCAATGAAGATTTGATTTCAGGTTATGATATCTTTACTCCAATTGCTGCAACTGATTTGGGATTCGATCCTGGTATTCCAGTGGTAGAAGCAGGACCAATTTTATTCCGTATTCCAGCGATGAGTGCGCCAGTCTTTGATAACATCGAAGCTGCCATTAAAGAACATGGATTAAGTTAATATTTTTTTAAACAAGTTTGTAAGCGTTATCCAATGATAAAATTGGGAACACTTTATGCCGTAAATTACAAAAAAATTATAAATCGGGAGGATTTATTATGAATGGCATTATTGATTTTGCCAATAAATTTTTCAAACCCATCCTAGACATGGGTGCTCCGATCATCATGTTGATCGTCTTGACTTTATTGGCTCTCTTGTTTGGAGTGAAATTCTCTAAAGCCCTTGAAGGTGGTATTAAACTTGCCATCGCCCTTACTGGTATCGGTGCTATCATCGGTATGTTGAATGGAGCTTTCTCAGCGTCTCTTGCAAAATTCGTTGAGAATACTGGTATTCAATTGAATATCACAGACGTTGGTTGGGCGCCTCTTGCGACCATTACTTGGGGGTCTGCCTGGACACTTTACTTCTTATTAATTATGTTGATCGTCAACGTTGTCATGCTGGCTATTAAGAAAACTGATACACTTGACGTCGATATCTTCGATATCTGGCACTTGTCTATCACTGGTCTTTTGATCAAATGGTATGCGGACAACAACGGTGTCAGCCAAGGAGTTTCACTTTTCGTTGCAACTCTTGCCGTTGTCCTTGTAGGGGTTATGAAAATCATCAACTCAGACTTGATGAAACCAACATTTGATGATTTGTTGAATGCACCAAGTTCATCACCTATGACATCTACTCACATGAACTACATGATGAACCCAATCATCATGGTCTTGGATAAAATCTTTGACAAATTCTTCCCAGGTCTTGATAAATACGACTTCGATGCTGCTAAATTGAACAAGAAGATCGGTTTCTGGGGATCTAAATTCTTTATCGGTTTCCTTCTTGGTATCGTCATCGGTATCATGGGTACTCCACATCCAGTTGCTGGTGTGCAAGATGCTGACAAATGGGAATTGGTTATTAAAGGTTGGTTGAGCCTTGGTTTGACTGCCGGTGTCTGCTTGGAATTGTTCTCATTGATCGGTTCTTGGTTTATCGCAGCAGTAGAACCATTGTCACAAGGTATTACAAACGTTGCTACTAAACGTCTTCAAGGACGTAAATTCAACATCGGTTTGGACTGGCCATTTATCGCTGGTCGTGCTGAAATCTGGGCTTGTGCCAACGTACTTGCACCAATCATGTTGATCGAAGCAGTGCTTCTTTCTAAAGTCGGAAATGGTATCTTGCCACTTGCAGGGATCATCGCTATGGGTGTAACTCCAGCCTTGTTGGTTGTAACACGCGGTAAATTGATCCGTATGATCATCTTCGGAAGCCTTCTCTTGCCACTCTTCCTTCTTTCAGGTACATTGATTGCACCATTTGCAACTCAATTGGCTAAGAGTGTTGATGCCTTCCCTAAAGGGGTAGCTTCTACTCAATTGATCACTCACTCAACTCTTGAAGGACCAGTTGAAAAATTGCTCGGTTGGACAATCGGTAACGCAACAACTGGTGATATCAAAGCGATCCTTGGTGTAGTTGTCTTCTTGGCATTCTATATCGGAATCTTCGCTTGGTACAGAAAACAAATGATCAAACGTAACGAAGAATATGCTGCAAATGCAAAATAATCGTTTCATGTAGTTTGGAAACTGACACCATATCTTTTCTAGATATGGTGTTTTTATTTTTAAAAAATGTTCGAAAATAAACAATTTAATGTTGACTTTCGTTCAAAATAGGTGTAATATAATATCAAAAGTAAGAAAATGTTTCTTTGTGAAAAATTAACAACAGGAATATTTGCTGAAACAAACAAAAGGAGGACAGGACATGTCTATTGTAATTGGTGCAGATGCTGCAGGATTAAGATTAAAAGATCTCGTGAAAGAGTTTCTTGTAAAAGAAAACTTCGATGTTGTGGATGTAACCGCTGAAGGTCAAGATTTTGTAGATGTGACACTTGCAGTTGCGAGCGAAGTGAACAAAAACGATCAAAATCTTGGAATCGTGATTGATGCTTATGGAGCTGGTCCATTTATGGTTGCGACTAAAATCAAAGGAATGGTGGCAGCAGAAGTTTCAGATGAACGTTCTGCTTATATGACACGTGGACACAACAATTCTCGAATGATTACCATGGGAGCTGAAATTGTTGGGGATGAATTGGCGAAAAACATTGCCAAAGGCTTCGTCAATGGTAAATACGACGGCGGCCGTCACCAAATCCGTGTTGATATGTTGAATAAGATGTGCTAATGAGAGGAGAATTCAAATGAGAATTGCAATTGGTTGTGATCACATTGTGACAAATGAAAAAATGGCTGTTTCTGATTTTTTGAAATCAAAAGGATACGAAGTGCTCGACTTTGGGACTTATGACCATACACGTACCCACTATCCAATCTTTGGTAAGAAAGTCGGTGAAGCCGTAGCAAGTGGCCAAGCAGATCTTGGTGTTTGTATCTGTGGTACTGGTGTTGGGATTAACAATGCTGTTAACAAAGTACCTGGTATCCGTTCTGCCTTGGTACGCGATATGACAACTGCTCTTTATGCAAAAGAAGAATTGAACGCGAATGTCATCGGGTTTGGGGGTAAAATTACGGGTGAATTGCTCATGTGCGATATCATTGAAGCATTCATCCACGCTGAATACAAACCAACTGAAGAAAATAAAAAATTGATCGCTAAGATCCAACATGTGGAAACCCATAATGCTCATCAAGCGGATGCTGATTTCTTTACAGAATTCCTTGAAAAATGGGACCGTGGTGAATACCACGACTAAGAGGTGACGTATGATATTAACGGTCACGATGAACCCTTCGATTGATATTTCTTATCCTTTGGATGTACTCCAGTTGGATACTGTCAATCGTGTGGCTGATGTGAGTAAGACAGCTGGTGGGAAAGGTCTTAACGTTACTCGTGTACTTTCTGAGATAAAGGATCCAGTGGCAGCGACTGGCCTACTTGGTGGTCGAACGGGACAATTCATTCTCGATCATTTAGGAGAAGGGATAGAGGAACGTTTCTTTGAAATTGCTGGAGATACACGTAATTGTATCGCCATCCTTCACGAAGGCAAGCAAACAGAAATCTTAGAAAAAGGTCCAACCATTTCTGAGAAAGAAGGCCAAGACTTTCTCGACCATTATCGTCACTTGGTTGAACAAGTAGAGGTTGTTGCCATCTCTGGAAGTCTTCCTGCTGGTTTACCAGTGGACTACTATGCTAGCCTTGTCAAGATTGCAAGGGAAGCTGGGAAACCAGTCGTACTTGATTGCTCGGGAGCTTCTTTAGAAGCTGCCATTCAAGCAGCTGTCAAGCCTACGGTCATTAAACCAAACAATGAAGAATTATCACAGTTGTTAGGAAAAGAAGTGAGTAAGAATGTGGAAGACTTAAAAGAAGTTCTTCAGGATGCTCTCTTTGATGGCATCGAATGGGTGATTGTCTCCCTTGGTGCAAATGGCGCTTTCGCTAAACATGGGGATGTCTTCTATAAGGTAGATATTCCTAAGATTGATGTCGTCAATCCAGTTGGATCTGGTGATTCGACTGTTGCAGGGATTGCATCTGGTCTCTATCATCATGAGAGTGACGCAGACTTGCTCAAGAAAGCAAATGTTCTTGGAATGTTAAATGCACAAGAAGCACAAACAGGACATGTCAACATGGGGCACTATGATGCCTTGTATCAACAATTAATCGTAAAAGAGGTATAAAATGGTATTAACAGAACAAAAACGCAACTATTTGGAACGTCTCAGCACAAAAGACGGTGTCATTTCAGCTTTGGCCTTCGACCAACGTGGGGCTTTGAAACGCTTGATGGCCAAATATCAAGACACAGAACCAACAGTAGCACAAATGGAAGAATTAAAAGTCCTTGTAGCTGATGAATTGACAAAATATGCTTCATCTATGTTATTGGACCCAGAATATGGTCTACCTGCTACAAAAGCCTTGGACAAAGATGCAGGACTCTTGCTCGCATACGAAAAGACAGGCTACGATACGTCTAGCACCAAACGCTTGCCTGACTGCTTGAACCTTTGGTCAGCAAAACGCATCAAAGAACAAGGCGCAGATGCTGTGAAATTCTTGCTCTACTATGATGTAGACAGTGCAGATGAACTCAACCAAGAAAAACAAGCTTATATCGAACGCATCGGTTCTGAATGCGCTGCTGAAGATATTCCATTCTTCCTTGAAATCTTGGCTTATGATGAAGGAATTGCAGATGCAACCTCTGCTGAATATGCGAAAGTGAAACCTCGTAAGGTGATTGAGGCTATGAAAGTCTTCTCAGATCCTCGTTTCAATATTGATGTCTTGAAAGTGGAAGTTCCAGTTAATGTGAACTTCGTGGAAGGATTTGGAGAAGGAGAAGTTGTCTATAGTCGTGAAGAAGCAGCTGCTTTCTTCAAAGAACAAGAAGAAGCAACCAACCTTCCATACATCTACCTCAGTGCAGGTGTATCTGCAAAACTCTTCCAAGAAACTCTTGTCTTTGCCCACGAATCAGGTGCAAACTTCAACGGTGTTCTTTGTGGACGTGCGACATGGGCAGGTTCAGTAGAAGCCTACATCAAAGATGGAGAAGCAGCTGCTCGTGAATGGCTTCGTACAGAAGGTCGACAAAATATTGAAGAATTGAACGCAGTCTTAGCTAAAGTAGCAACACCTTGGACAGAACGCGTATAAGTTTCAAATGATGATTGCCTCCTAAAGCAACAGTTAGAGAGTGGGACAGAAATCGGTCATTCGTTAGAATTCGATTTCGTCGTCCCACCTCCGCACAGTTGAGTAGGGCTGTAAAAGCTGATGAAATCAGCGTAGTAGAGCCCACTCAACCACTGCGTCTTGCTCGACAATCCAAAGATGATTGAGAGGCTAGGACTTTTGTCCCAGCCTCTTCATTATTTTAAGGTCTTGTTTATTTTTTATAAAAAAATGTTTAAAAATTTTCGCTGTAAGGGTTTACAAAACAAAAAGCTTATGATAGAATAAGTTCATAAGTTGAATAGCAGTGAGCGTTACTAAGTTAGATTAGGCGTGACCACAAGTAGACTGAACAATTAGTGTAGGCTAGTTTTTTCGGTTGCTTCGTGGTCATTTTTATTTGCTTTTAACAAATTTTACAAAGGAGAGCCTCATGTATCGTATTATCCATCCAATGAACAATAATGTTGCTTTGGTTCAAAATGAACTACAACAAGAGTTGATTGTTATTGGGAGTGGGATTGCATTTGGGAAAAAGAAAAATGATCTAGTAGCTGATGATAAGGTCGAAAAAGTATTTCGTTTAAACACGGATGAGTCAAGAGAAAACTTTATGGCCCTTCTAAAGAATGTTCCTCTTGATTTCATTACAACCACTTATGAAGTGATTGATACCTTGTCTAAGAAATATGCCTATCCTGTTCAAGAATATATCTATGTGACATTAACAGATCACATCTTTTGTTCTTACCAGGCAGTTCAACAGGGAAGATATAAATACAGTGACCTTTTTGATGTGTCTGCTATGCATCCGATTCCCTATAAAATCGCAAAAGAAGCGATTGAGATCTTTCGAAAGCGGCTCTTGGATCAATTTCCTGACGATGAAGTGAATCGCATCGCTTATCATTTCATTAATGCACAAGGGGAAATGATTCATGAGCAAGATCCAGATGTTCAGGACCGACAAGTTATTTTGAAAGCTGTAGAAGAAAAACTAGCTCAAAATGGATTGAAACGGAAAGAAGAAAACAGTCATTTCTATGATCGCTTTATGATCCATCTCAATTATTTCCTAGATTCGCTAGATAAGGGAAGAGAAGATCCAGAAGGTTTGTGCGAGATGGAACAACTGATTCAGCTAAGTTATCCAAAGGCTTATGAGATTAGTCATCAAATCTACCAAACCATCGCTGAACAGACAGGAGCCAAGATATCTCCTAATGAAAAAGTCTATTTAGCCCTTCATATTCAACGTCTATTATAAAAATTTTCAAAAGGTATCATAAGGAGGAACCAACATGAATAAAGAAGAAGTCCAATTACTTGGCTTTGAAATTGTCGCTTATGCCGGTGACGCTCGATCAAAATTAGTGGAAGCCTTAAAAGCTGCTGAAAATGGTGATTTTGCTAAAGCAGAATCCTTAGTAGAAGAAGCGGGGTCTTGTATCGCTGAGGCTCACAAATCTCAAACGACCATGCTAGCGCATGAAGCAGCAGGAGAAGAAATCCCCTATAGCATTACCATGATGCATGGTCAAGACCATCTCATGACAACAATCCTATTAAAAGACGTGATTCACCATCTGATTGAACTATATAAAAGAGGAGCGAAATAATGAATAAACTGATTGAACTGATTGAAAAAGGGAAACCTTTCTTTGAAAAGATTTCTCGAAACAAATATTTGCGAGCGATTCGGGATGGCTTTATTGCAGGGATGCCTGTTATCCTTTTCTCATCTATCTTCATCCTAATTGCGTATGTACCAAACGCTTGGGGATTCCATTGGTCTAAAGATATTGAAACTTTCTTGATGACTCCATATAGCTATTCTATGGGCATCTTGGCCTTCTTCGTTGGTGGTACAACGGCTAAGGCTTTGACTGATTCAATGAACCGCGACCTTCCAGCAACTAACCAAATCAACTTCATTTCTACAATGTTGGCTTCTATGGTTGGCTTCTTGCTCATGGCTGCCGAACCTGCTAAAGAAGGTGGATTCTTAACAGCCTTCATGGGTACAAAAGGTCTGTTGACAGCCTTCATTGCAGCCTTTGTTACCGTTAATGTTTATAAGGTCTGTGTGAAAAATAATGTGACGATTCGCATGCCAGACGAGGTTCCACCAAATATTTCACAAGTATTTAAAGACCTGATTCCATTTACATTGTCAGTTGTACTCTTGTATGCACTTGAATTAGTTGTGAAAGCAAGCCTTCATGTAACGGTTGCTGAATCAATCGGTACCCTTCTTGCTCCACTATTCTCAGCAGCAGACGGTTATGTTGGTATTACGATTATTTTCGGTGCCTTTGCATTCTTCTGGTTTATTGGTATTCACGGCCCATCTATCGTTGAGCCTGCGATTGCAGCGATCACTTATGCAAATGCCGAAGTCAACTTGAACCTCCTTCAACAAGGTATGCACGCTGATAAGATCCTTACATCTGGTACACAAATGTTCATCGTCACTATGGGTGGTACTGGTGCAACTCTTGTTGTTCCGTTCATGTTTATGTGGTTATGTAAATCGAAACGAAATCGTGCTATTGGACGCGCTTCAGTAGTTCCTACATTCTTTGGTGTAAACGAACCAATCTTGTTTGGTGCACCACTTGTTTTGAACCCAATCTTCTTTATCCCATTCATCTTTGCACCAATTGCAAACGTATGGATCTTTAAGTTCTTTATTGAAACACTTGGCATGAACTCATTTACTGCCAACCTTCCATGGACTACACCAGGACCTCTTGGTATTGTTCTTGGTACAAACTTCCAGTTCTTATCATTCGCTCTTGCAGCATTGTTAATTGTAGTAGATATTGTTATCTACTATCCATTCCTCAAGGTTTATGATGAACAAATTCTTGAAGAAGAACGTTCAGGTAAAACTAATGATGAATTAAAAGAAAAGGTAGCTGCAAACTTTAACACTGCAAAAGCAGATGCTATTCTTGAAAAAGCTGGAGTAGATTCAGCACAAAATACAATTACTGAAGAAACAAACGTCCTCGTTCTTTGTGCTGGTGGAGGAACAAGTGGTCTTCTTGCCAATGCTTTGAATAAAGCCGCAGAAGAGTATAAAGTTCCAGTTAAAGCTGCAGCAGGTGGCTATGGAGCCCACCGTGAAATGTTGCCAGAATTTGACCTTGTTATCTTGGCGCCTCAGGTTGCTTCCAACTTCGAAGATATGAAGGCTGAAACAGATAAACTAGGCATCAAATTGGCGAAGACAGAAGGTGCTCAGTACATCAAGTTAACCCGTGATGGAAAAGGTGCTCTAGCCTTTGTTCAAGCTCAATTCGATTAACGATAGGGACTGTGAAACAGTCTCCTATCGTAACGGAAATCGCTATGGCGATTTTCCTAATCGACTTGTTAATTCGTCGGTAAAAATATATCGTTTTTACCTCCTCATGTCACAATTCGGTGGCTTGGTACAAGAAGTGAGATGGAGATGGATGGCTCACTAACTCCTCTCCATCTTGCTTTATTTTTATTTTATGATTGAGAAGGGGAAACTTATGTCAAAAACATTACCTAAAGATTTTATTTTTGGTGGCGCAACTGCAGCTTATCAGGCAGAAGGTGCGACTCATACAGACGGTAAAGGACCTGTTGCATGGGATAAATATTTAGCAGACAACTATTGGTATACTGCTGAACCAGCGAGTGATTTCTACCATAAATATCCAGTAGACTTACAGTTGGCGGAAGAATATGGCGTAAACGGAATTCGTATTTCTATTGCTTGGTCACGTATTTTCCCAACTGGCTATGGTGAAGTCAATCCAAAAGGGGTAGAATTCTATCATAAGTTATTTGCAGAATGCCATAAACGTCATGTAGAACCATTCGTAACTCTTCACCACTTTGATACTCCTGAAGCTCTTCACTCAAATGGAGACTTCTTGAATCGTGAAAATATCGAACACTTTGTAGATTATGCTGCTTTCTGTTTTGAAGAATTCCCAGAAGTCAACTACTGGACAACCTTCAATGAAATTGGCCCAATCGGTGATGGTCAATACTTGGTTGGTAAATTCCCACCAGGTATTCAATATGACCTTGCCAAAGTCTTCCAATCTCACCACAATATGATGGTTTCTCATGCACGTGCTGTGAAATTGTACAAAGACAAAGGTTATAAAGGTGAAATCGGGGTTGTTCACGCACTTCCAACTAAGTATCCATTGGATCCTAAAAATCCTGCAGACGTACGTGCTGCTGAGTTGGAAGATATCATCCACAACAAGTTTATCTTGGATGCGACTTACCTCGGACACTATTCAGATGCAACCATGGAAGGGGTAAACCACATTCTTTCAGTTAATGGTGGTAGTCTGGATCTTCGGGACGAAGACTTTGCAGCACTTGAAGCAGCTAAAGATTTGAACGACTTCCTTGGAATTAACTACTACATGAGTGATTGGATGGAAGCCTTTGATGGCGAAACAGAAATCATTCATAATGGTAAAGGGGAAAAAGGAAGCTCTAAATACCAAATCAAAGGTGTTGGACGTCGTGTAGCTCCTGACTATGTACCTCGTACTGACTGGGACTGGATCATCTACCCTCAAGGTTTGTATGATCAAATCATGCGTGTCAAGAAAGATTATCCAAATTACAAGAAGATCTACATCACTGAAAACGGACTTGGATACAAAGATGAGTTTGTGGACAATACGGTTTATGACGATGGCCGGATTGATTATGTGAAACAACACTTGGAAGTCTTGTCGGATGCGATTGCTGATGGTGCAAACGTCAAAGGATACTTCATCTGGTCTCTTATGGACGTCTTCTCTTGGTCTAATGGTTACGAAAAACGCTATGGTCTCTTCTATGTAGACTTTGAAACCCAAGAGCGCTATCCGAAGAAATCGGCTCATTGGTACAAGAAAGTAGCTGAAACTCAAGTGATTGAATAAGTATCAACTGGAACTGTTTTAGTTCCAGTTTTTTTATTTTCACTTGATGAAGGTCTCTTAAACGCATCTCTTCTTTCAGCCCCTAATTTATGGTATAATAGATCGATACTGTAATAAGGAAAATAGAATGAATATACAACAATTACGATATGTAGTGGCGATTGCCAATAGTGGTACTTTTCGTGAGGCTGCTGAAAAAATGTATGTGAGTCAGCCGAGCTTGTCTATTTCAGTACGCGATCTGGAAAAGGAACTGGGCTTTAAAATTTTTCGTCGAACTAGTTCGGGGACATTTTTGACCCGTCGGGGAATGGAATTTTATGAAAAAGCGCAGGACGTGGTTAAGGGGTTTGATATTTTTCAAAATCAATATGCCAGTCCTGAAGAAGAGAAGAAAGAATTCTCTATTTCTAGTCAACACTATGACTTCTTGCCACCATTGATGACGGAATTCTCGATCCGCTATCCGGAAAATAAAAACTTCCGCATCTTTGAGTCAACGACGGTCCAAATTTTGGATGAAGTGGCTCAAGGGCATAGTGAGTTGGGGATTATTTATCTCAACCGTCAAAATACCAAGGGAATTATGCAACGGGTTGATAAATTAGGACTTGAAGTGGTGGATTTGATTCCTTTTCAGACTCATATTTACCTTCGCAAGGGACACCCTCTGGCTAAGAAGAAAAAACTGGTCATGGAAGATCTAGCTCAATTGCCAACTGTTCGCTTTACCCAAGAAAAAGATGAGTACCTCTATTATTCAGAGAATTTTGTCGATACCAGTTCGAGCTCCCAAATGTTCAATGTAACCGACCGGGCCACCTTGAATGGGATCTTGGAGCGGACAGATGCTTATGCGACAGGATCAGGCTTTTTAGATAGCCAGTCAGTGAATGGTATTACCGTGATTCCTTTAGAAGACAACTTGGACAATAAAATGGTCTATGTCAAACGCGAAGAGATGGATCTCTCCCCTGTAGCAGAGAAGTTTGTCGAGGTCATGGTAGAGTATTTTGATCAAAAGAGGTAAGAAATGAAGAGAAAAATAATGGTTCCAGTAGCAATTGTGCTATTGGTCCTACTGGATCAGTTGGTCAAATGGTATGTAGTCAAGAACATTCCACTGGGTGTCGTTAAGTCTTTTATTCCCCATGTGGTCAGCCTGACCTATCTTCAAAATACAGGTGCAGCTTTTTCGCTTCTTGAAAATCAGCAATGGTTCTTTACCCTCATCACCCTCGTAGTGATGGCGGGTGCCTTTTACTATCTCTATAAGCACCTCAAAGGATCGCTATGGATGGTAATTGGCTTGACCTTGATCATTGCAGGTGGGTTGGGGAATTTTATTGACCGCCTGCGTCAAGGATTTGTAGTCGATATGTTCCACTTGGATTTTATGAATTTTGCCATTTTTAATGTAGCAGATAGTTATTTGACAGTTGGAGTTTTCTTGCTCCTGATCCTGATGTTGAAAGAGGAAACGCATGGAAATTAAAATCGAAGTAGCCGGTGCGCGACTGGATAAGGCTTTGGCGGATTTGACTCCCTTGTCACGAGCTGTGGCCAATGAGCAGATCAAAGAAGGGAAAGTTCTGGTCAATGGGACTGTGAAAAAAGCCAAGTACACGGTCAAAGAAGGGGATATCATCCAGTATGAAGTCCCAGAAGTGGAAGAGGTCAGCTATGAAGCAGAAGATTTGCCCTTAGACATCGTCTATGAGGACCAAGATGTTGTGGTGGTCAATAAACCTCAAGGCATGGTTGTTCACCCAAGTGCGGGTCATACCAGTGGGACATTGGTCAATGCGCTCTTATACCATGTCAAAGACCTTTCAGGGATCAATGGGGAATTGCGTCCAGGGATCGTTCATCGGATTGATAAAGACACGTCAGGCCTCTTGATGGTCGCAAAAAATGACCAAGCTCACGTCGCCTTAGCAGAGGAACTAAAAGACAAAAAATCTCTCCGGAAGTATTGGGCCATTGTCCATGGCAATCTTCCGAACGATCGAGGGATGATTGAAGCACCAATTGGTCGCAGTGAAAAGGACCGGAAAAAACAAGCGGTGACGGCTAAAGGAAAACCTGCAGTGACCCGTTTTCAGGTCTTGGAACGCTTTGGAAATTACACCTTGGTAGAGTTGCAACTGGAGACTGGTCGGACCCACCAAATTCGGGTGCACATGGCCTATATTGGCCATCCAGTAGCTGGAGATCCTGCTTATGGTCCTAAGAAGACACTTAAAGGACAAGGACAGTTTCTTCATGCGCGAACACTCGGTTTTACCCACCCTAGCACAGGCGAGACCTTGGAATTTACAGCAGAAGTGCCAGCGATCTTTGAGAAAACGCTGGAAGACCTTCGAAAAGGATAGTGAAGATGGCTGAATGGAGATTCAGTCACTTTCATTACATACGAAATAAATAGTATTAGAAAGAATCATAGCGATGAAAGCAAAACGAATCGTCTTTAAAGTAGGGACCTCGTCTTTGACCAATCCCGATGGGAGTCTCTCTAGACAGAAGGTCAAGGTCATTACGCAGCAGTTGGCTCTCTTACATGAATCAGGTCATGAGTTGATCTTGGTCTCATCAGGGGCAGTTGCTGCTGGGTTTGGTGCCCTTGGTTTTAAAAAACGGCCGACCAAGGTGGCAGACAAGCAAGCTTCTGCGGCAGTTGGGCAAGGCTTACTGATGGAAGAATATACAGCTAACCTGCTCTTACGCAACATTGTTTCTGCGCAGATTTTGTTGACCCAGGATGACTTTGCGGATCAGCGTCGCTATAAGAACGCCCACCAGGCCCTTTCTGTCTTGCTTAATCGTGGGGCCATCCCGATTATCAATGAAAACGATACGGTCTCGATTGCTGAGTTAAAAGTAGGAGACAATGATACCTTGAGTGCGCAGGTTGCAGCCATGGTTCAAGCTGATCTTTTGGTGCTGTTGACAGATGTCGATGGTCTCTATACAGCCAATCCTTCTCAGGATCCAACAGCTAAGCGCTTGGATCGAATCGAACACATTTCTCGCGAGATGATCGAGATGGCGGGTGGTGCTGGCAGTAGCAATGGGACTGGCGGTATGCTGACCAAACTCAAGGCAGCGACCCTTGCGACCGAGTCAGGGGTTCCTGTCTATATTTGCTCGTCTCTCAAGTCTGATGCCTTGATCGAAGCAGCGGAAGAGCAAGCAGATGGCAGTTACTTCCTTGCAGAGGACAAGGGCTTAAAAACCCAGAAGCAATGGCTAGCCTTTTATGCAGAAAGCAAAGGTGCTGTTTGGGTGGATGCTGGAGCAGCGCAAGCCCTGTTGGATCATGGAAAGAGTCTATTGATTTCTGGTGTGACCAAGGCAGAAGGAGATTTTTCTTATCACGATATCGTCAGCGTCTATCATCAAGAGACTGGTCAATTACTAGGAAAAGGCAAGGTCCGTCTCGGCCAATCAGCTGTGCGTGATATGCTCCAGTCTAAAAAAGCTAAGGGAATCCTCATCCACCGGGATGATTGGATCTCGGTAACTCCCGAGATTGACCTACTCTTTACAGAATTCTAGAGGAAAACGTATGGGAACAACACAAGAACAATTAGCCTTAGCGAGATCAGCTAAGAAAAGCATCAATACAGCCAGTACCGCTCTTAAAAATCAAGCCTTGGAGGCTATGGCTAGCCAGCTTTTGAAAGCGACGGAAGCCATTTTAGTAGCCAATCAAATCGATATGGAAGCGGCACGCGGGAAGATTTCTGAAGTCATGCTGGATCGCCTCTTTCTTGATCAAGAGCGGATTGTAGGGATGGCACAAGGAATTCGTGCTTTAATAGACCTGCCAGATCCGATTGGGGAAGTGCTGGATACTGAAGTCTTGGAAAATGGTCTTGAAATCCAGAAAGTTCGAGTCGCCATGGGTGTTATTGGCATCATTTATGAAAGTCGACCAAATGTGACGTCGGACGCTGCAGCACTTGCCATCAAGAGTGGAAATGCAGTGGTCCTTCGTACTGGAAAGGATGCCTTTCATTCTGCTCAAGCGATCGTGACAGCCCTCAAGGCTGGATTGGAAGAAGCCGGACTGAATCCAGATCTTCTCCAACTGATCCAAGATACGAGTCGAGCTTCTAGCCTTGCGTTGATGAAGGCTAAGGGCTATCTGGATTTGCTCATTCCGCGTGGTGGTGCTGGCTTGATCCAAGCGGTGGTTGAAAATGCCATTGTCCCCGTGATCGAGACAGGAACTGGGATCGTCCATGTCTATGTGGACAAGGAGGCTGATTTCCAGAAAGCCCTCGCCATTATTGAAAATGCTAAGACCAGTCGCCCATCCGTCTGCAATGCCATGGAGGTCTTGTTGGTGGATCAAGCGATCGCGTCTGATTTCTTGCCTTTGGTCAAAGAGCGTTTAGTGGAAGCACGAGAAAGATCCGTTGAGTTGCGCCTAGATGAGCAAGCACAGGCTATCATTTCTGGAACAGCAGCACAGGAACTGGATTTTGATACCGAATTTTTAGATTATATTTTAGCAGTCAAGGTCGTTGATGGAGTTGAGGAAGCGACGAACCACATTGAAGCGCATAGCACCCATCATTCGGATGCCATTGTGACAGAAAATTCTGAGACAGCGGCTTATTTCACCAAGCAAGTAGATTCAGCAACCGTTTATGTCAATGCTTCTACACGCTTTACAGATGGGGGTCAGTTTGGCCTAGGTTGTGAAATGGGGATCTCGACCCAAAAACTCCATGCGCGTGGACCGATGGGACTACGGGAAATGACCAGTTACAAGTATATTGTCATTGGAAATGGTCAAGTGAGGTAAGAAATGAAAGTTGCATTTATCGGTCTTGGAAACATGGGGGCTAGTTTAGCCAAAGCAGTCGCAAAGGAAGTGGACGCGCAAGACCTGCTCTTGGTCAATCGTTCTCCTCAAAAGGTACAAGAGTTTATCAGCCAGTATGGGGGAACGGCGTCTAATCTTGAACAAGTCTTTCAAGAGGCTGAAGTGATTTTTTTAGGGGTCAAACCCTATCAGATTTGCCCTCTTTTAGAAGAGTATCAAGGCATCTTGGCCCAACGCTCTAATCTCTTGCTGGTTTCCATGGCTGCAGGCCTGGAATTAGAAAAGATGGCTGACGTGATCCAGAACGGCCAGCTAGGGCTAATTCGCATCATGCCCAATACGCCTGTGGCCATTGGTCAAGGTGTTATCAGTCTGGCCCGCTCTCAAATAGTGACAGACCAGCAGATAGCCCAGGTCAAGCAGCTCTTAGCAGGAGCAGGGGCTCTCTACGAGATCGAGGAAAAATTAATGGATCCTGCAACGGCTGTCGCAGGCTGTGGACCAGCCTTTGTCTATCAGATGATTGAAGCCATGGCAGATGCAGGAGTAGGCTTAGGACTTACACGAGAGCAAGCCTTACAGATGGCTGCCCAGACCTTCCAAGGAGCCAGTCAAATGGTCTTAGAGACAGGCGAGCACCCAGCCAACTTGCGAGATGCAGTTTGTAGCCCAGGTGGCTCTACCATCGCAGGAGTCAACCGCTTAGAACAAGTCGGCTTGCGGGGCGACATCATTGCAGGAGTGGAAGCAGCCTACAAACGCACCCAAGAATTGGGAAAATAGACGAAAGAATGAGAACCGAAATGGGTCAACCTGTTTCGGTTTTTTTCTTATTTTGAGCCATCTTTACCCCTATTTTTACCATCAGTTTTAGGCCATTTTATGGTATAATTAAAAGTATGCATACAAAACCAACGTCCGCTTATGTCCACATCCCATTTTGTACCCAGATTTGTTTTTATTGTGATTTTTCGAAGGTTTTTATTAAGAACCAACCGGTCGATGCTTATTTGGATCATTTGATCCAAGAATTTCGTCGGGAAGAAATCACAAATTTACGGACTCTCTATATTGGGGGTGGGACACCGACAGCCTTAACTGCGGATCAGCTAGAGTATCTGCTCAAGGAGCTGACCAAGTCACTTGATCTTTCTCAGATGGAAGAGTTGACTATCGAGGCCAATCCTGGTGATTTGGATCCGGATAAGATTGCTGTTTTGAAGGATTCACCGGTCAATCGGGTTTCTTTGGGTGTACAGACCTTTGATAATCGCTTGCTCAAAAAGATTGGTCGGAGCCATCAGGAGCAGGATATCTATGACAATATCGATCGTCTGAAGCTGGCTGGTTTTGACAATATTTCGATCGACCTCATCTATGCCCTTCCGACGCAAACTATGGAGCAGGTCCAGGAAAATGTCGCTAAGGCTCTTGCCCTCGACATTCCTCATATGAGCCTCTATAGCTTGATTCTTGAGAACCACACAGTCTTTATGAACCGTATGAGACGGGGCAAGCTTCCTCTACCAAAGGAGGAGTTAGAAGCGGAGATGTTTGAATACATCATTCAGGAGTTGGAGCGAGCGGGCTTTGAGCATTACGAAATTTCAAATTTCTCCAAGCCTGGTTTTGAAAGTCGCCACAACCTCATGTATTGGGATAATGCAGAGTATTATGGCTTAGGAGCTGGTGCATCCGGCTATGTCAACGGTGTTCGCTACAAGAATCATGGCCCTATCCGTCACTTTATGCAGGCGGTTGAAAAGGGAAATGCGCGTGTCCAAGAAGAACATCTGAGTCAGACTGAAATGATGGAAGAAGAGATGTTTCTGGGACTGCGTAAGAAAACAGGCGTTTCCAAGAGGCGTTTCGAAGAAAAGTTTGGTGTGAATTTTGACCAACAATATGGACCAGTGGTTGAGGAATTGACCCAGCAGGGACTCTTGGTGCCTGACAAGGACATTGTTCGCATGACCAAGAAAGGTCTCTTTTTAGGAGACACTGTAGCAGAGAAGTTTATTTTGGAGTAGAAGATGGCAAAAACATTTGAATACAGCATGAAAATTCCTTTTGATATGAGCGATGTCAATGGATTTATAAAAATTCCGCAATTGATCTTGCTGTCTTTACAGGTATCAGGCATGCAATCGATTGAGCTGGGCATGAGTGATATGTACATTTTAGAGAATTACAATCTAGTCTGGATTATCACGGATTACAATATGAAGATCGATCGTCTCCCAGTTTTTGATGAGAAGATCACCATCGAAACCTATGCCAAGAGTCACAATCGCCTGTTCTGCTACCGGGCCTTTAATATCAAGGACGAAGCGGGAAATATCATCATTGAGATGGTGGCGACTTTTGTCTTGATGGATCGTGATACACGCAAGGTCCATCCTGTCATGAGCGAAATCACGGATGCCTTTGACTCAGAGTTTTCAAAAACCATGCTCCGTGGTCCCCGTTTCAAAGAATTAGAAGGCGGCGTGGAACAAGAATACCGGGTTCGGTTTTACGACTTGGATATGAACGGACATGTCAACAATAGCAAGTACTTGGACTGGGTTTTTGAGGTGATGGGAGCGGACTTCTTGACCCAACATGTCCCTAAAAAAGTTCATCTAAAATATGTCAAAGAAGTGCTGGCAGGAGGCGTCATTACCTCTCAATATGAACAAGAGGGCTTGAAAACCCAGCACCAAATTTCCTCAGATGGACATATCAATGCCCAAGCTGAAATTGAGTGGGAAGAAGTAGAAGAAAAGGGTTGGACTTATGGAAAGTAGAAGATTAAAAAATAAAAAACAAGAGCTAGCAGGCTACCAAAAACGGGTTGTGGCTTATGCAAAGCGTCAAAAGAACCCTTTGTACATGTTGGGAGATTGGCTCTTGACTCTTTGTGCTTTGGGCATCATCCTGGTGGAAGAAATTTACAAATTTTTCCGCTACCGTTTGAATTTAGAGAGTTTTAGCCGTTTCTTGAAAGAAGATGTACGTTGGTATCGGGTCTGGATCCATTTCACCTTGGCCTTTCTCTTACCTGTCGTGATCTTTTCGGTCGGCATTACCAGCCAATCAGGCTCTTTCTGGTCTAATTTCTATCATCGTTTGTCTCAAGGCGTGCTCTTTAGCACAACAGTCAGCCTTGCTGCGACCTTGGTGACTGATTTTGTGGAGAATTTGCAACCAGAAACCAAGTCAGACGGCCGGAACCGGAGCACCAAACGCACGGTTTATCAAATCAGTGTTGACCAAGCGACGGTCATTGGTCTCTTATTGACCATTGTGATCCTCATGGTGGCTTCCTTCTTGTTTACCCAATCAGGAAGTCAAGGAATCAATTTTACAGGGTTGATTTTACAATTTGTCCTCTATGCTGGAGCCTTGCTCTTGTATGGGTCTGGTGGACGAGTCGATACAGAGAAGTTGCATGAAAAAGCGGAAACAGAAAGGGAAGAATAAATGCACTACAAGGGCTATTTAATTGATTTGGATGGCACCATTTACAAAGGAAAATCACGGATTCCTGAAGGGGAAGCCTTTGTTCATGAATTGCAGGCGCGTGAGATTCCCTATCTCTTTGTCACCAATAACACAACCCGCACACCAGAGACTGTTCGGGATATGCTGGCGAATCACTTCAATATTGAAACCCCTGTGTCGACCATCTATACAGCTACCCTTGCGACCATTGACTACATGAATGACCAAAACTTGGGCAAAAAAGTCTATGTGATCGGAGAAGCAGGGCTCAAAGATGCTATTGAAGAAGCTGGCTATATCATCGATGAAGAAGCACCTGATTATGTGGTGATTGGACTGGATTGGCAAGTGGATTATGAGAAGTTTGCTATTGCGACCTTGGCGATTCAAAAGGGAGCTCACTTTATCGGGACCAACCCTGACCTCAATATCCCAACTGAGCGTGGCTTGTTGCCGGGTGCAGGATCTCTGATTGCCCTTGTTGAAGCAGCGACACGGGTCGAGCCTGTGATCATTGGCAAACCAAAGGCCATCATTATGGATAAGGCCATTGAACACCTGGGGCTTGCAAGAGAAGAAGTGGTTATGGTTGGGGACAATTATTTAACAGATATTCGTGCGGGTATTGACAATGGGATTCCAACCCTTTTGGTAACGACAGGTTTTACCAAACCAGAAGAAGTGCCAACCTTACCAATTGCACCGACACATGTTGTTGCCAGTCTAGCGGAGTGGGATTTTGATGCTTAAAAGTTTGAAATCAATTAACCTATTTTTCTTTATCTTGTCAGCTGCAATCCTTCTCACCATTGCTCTCGCTTGGGCCCTCTATCCCATGGAGATTCATTGGTTGGGGATTCAAAGTCGGACTGGTTTTTCGGCATCTGTCATCATGAAGAATTTTAATGTTTTGATGAACTATTTGACCAATCCGTTTCAATGGGTGTTGAAGATGCCTCAATTCCCCTCTTCAAAAAATGGACTGCACCATTTTGAGGCCGTCAAGTACCTATTTCACTTAGTGACAGTCGTTTTCGTGGTGACACTCCCTGGTTTTATCCAGTTTATGCGGACAGTTGTCAAAAAAGGCTACTTGGCCTTGTACCGTAGTCTCTTCTTTTGGATGATGGTTTTACCAGTAGTGCTTGCAGTGGTGGCTGTTATGATTGGCTTTGATCAATTCTTTACGCTCTTTCATCAGGTCTTATTTGCTGGGGACAATACTTGGCTCTTTGATCCGCGCGTGGATTCGATTATTCTTGCATTACCAGAAGACTACTTTATGCATGCCTTTTTGATTTTCTTTGTCTTATACGAAGGAATGTGTGCGAGTTTTTATCTATTTTCTAGGAGGAAGAAATGAACCAATACAACCGATTATTAGACCCTAAAAAAGATATAGGAAGGTATTCCGGGACACTTGCTATTTATCTCTTGGTAATGACCTTAGTAACAGTCCTGTGGGAAGTCCTCCTTGGATTGACCATAGCAGGCTCTCTCAGAAAAGATCCGAGTCAAGTAACGGAGAAACTCAATGCCCTGAATGTTTGGGCTGGTATTCCCTACCTTATCTCTATTTCCATTGGACTCTTTCTCTTTAATGCCTATCGTAAGAAGGCCCTCTATAAATATGATCTTAAGCACAAGGGACGTAAGATGACTCTTTCAGTCTTCTTTATCCTTCTCGCCTTTCTTGGCTTTTCTCAAGTCTTTTCATCTGTGATGACACAAGTGATTGAGCGCATGTTTGAGACCATTGGCCTTCATTCTCCAACACCCGATCTAGGTGATACGATTGAGCGATCATGGACCATGCTCTTGTATGCTGGCTTTTTTGGTCCTATCACAGAGGAATTCTTCTTCCGTGGGGCAGGCTTGCGTGGCCTGGAACGGTATGGCAAGATCTTCGCCATTGTCATGACGGCTATCTTGTTTGGTCTCTTCCATGCCAACTTTGACCAGCTCTTTTTCGCAAGTATTATTGGCCTAGGATTCGGCTACATTGCCTTTGAATACAATATCTGGTGGGCTATTTTCTATCACATTTTCAATAATTTTGTGATTTCCCAAGGCTTGCATTATGTGGCCTATCATGTGGACGAGGGACTAGCGAATTGGCTCCAAATCGGTGTTTTAGCCATTGGTTCCATTGTCATGATAGTGGTTCTTGCGACTAAATGGCCAGCTATCAAGGCTTATATTCAAGTCAATAAACCTCAACCGGGAGTTTTCCAGCGTGCCCTCGCGTCCTTCTGGTTCTGGTTCTTCGTGTTATTTACTATCCTGATGTCTATTGTTCCTTATGTGATTCCGATCTTCCAGATGGCTAATCTCAAAGGATAAAGTTTATCGATTGCTAGTAAAGGGGGATCCTTTAAGATCCCTCTTTTTGCTATGAAAAAGGGCAAGTGAAGATGAAGGAGTGAGGATGAGGGTCTGATATACTATTTAATAATTATTTTTTACTTGGTGAAGGTGGATAACAATAATACAAACATACTAGAGAGAGGCTAACCCCTCTCTTTTTTGCTATAATAGAGAGTATGAATAACTTGATTAAATCCAAGCTCGAGCTCTTGCCGACGAGCCCGGGCTGTTACATTCACAAAGACAAGAACGGAACCATCATCTATGTGGGTAAGGCCAAAAATCTTCGCAATCGGGTGAGGTCCTATTTCAGAGGGAGCCATGATACTAAGACGGAAGCGCTGGTATCTGAGATTGTGGATTTTGAATTTATCGTCACCGAGTCCAATATTGAGGCCTTGCTTCTTGAGATCAACCTGATCAAGGAGAACAAGCCCAAGTACAATATCATGCTCAAGGACGACAAGTCCTATCCCTTCATCAAGATTACCAATGAGCGTTATCCGCGCCTCATCATCACGCGCCAGGTCAAAAAGGATGGTGGTCTCTATTTTGGTCCCTATCCAGATGTGGGAGCGGCCAATGAGATCAAGAGGCTTTTGGATCGGATTTTCCCATTCCGCAAGTGTACCAATCCGCCTTCCAAGGTCTGCTTTTACTACCATTTAGGGCAATGTATGGCCCACACAGTATGCCACAAGGACGAGTCCTATTTCAAGGGCATGGCCCAGGAGGTTTCTGATTTCCTCAAGGGGCAGGATGATAAGATTATCGATGAGCTCAAGCTCAAGATGAATACTGCTGCGCAAAACATGGAATTTGAGCGGGCAGCCGAGTACCGCGATCTGATCCAGGCCATCGGGACCCTGCGGACCAAACAGCGGGTCATGGCTAAGGATTTGCAGAACCGGGATGTCTTTGGCTACTACGTGGACAAGGGCTGGATGTGTGTGCAGGTCTTCTTTGTCCGTCAGGGCAAGCTGATCGAGCGTGACGTCAACCTCTTTCCCTACTACAATGATCCGGACGAGGATTTCTTGACCTATGTGGGGCAGTTTTACCAGGAGAAATCTCACCTGATCCCCAATGAAATCCTGATCCCTCAAGATATCGATGAGGAAGCGGTCAAGGCCCTAGTGGATACCAAGGTCCTCAAGCCCCAGCGTGGGGAGAAGAAGCAGTTGGTCAATCTGGCCATCAAGAATGCGCGTGTCAGTCTGGAGCAGAAGTTCAATCTTCTTGAAAAATCCATGGAAAAGACCCAAGGTGCCATTGAAAATCTTGGAAAACTCCTGCAAATTCCAACTCCTGTGCGCATTGAGTCCTTTGACAACTCCAACATCATGGGGACCAGTCCAGTTTCAGCCATGGTGGTCTTTGTCAATGGGAAGCCAAGCAAAAAGGACTACCGCAAGTACAAGATCAAGACCGTCGTCGGACCAGATGACTATGCCAGCATGCGGGAGGTCATTCGCAGACGCTACAGCCGGGTTATGCGGGATGGCCTGACGCCACCTGATCTGATCGTTATCGATGGTGGTCAGGGCCAGGTTAATATCGCTAAACAGGTGATCCAAGAAGAGTTAGGGCTGGATATTCCCATTGCAGGCCTACAAAAGAATGACAAGCACCAGACCCATGAATTGCTCTTTGGCGATCCTCTCCAAATTATTGAACTTTCGCGCACCTCACAGGAATTTTTCCTCCTCCAACGGATCCAGGATGAGGTCCACCGTTTCGCCATCACCTTCCACCGCCAGCTTCGGTCTAAGAATTCCTTCTCCTCCCAGCTGGATGGGATCGAAGGCTTGGGACCAAAACGCAAGCAATTGCTGATGAAGCACTTCAAGTCGCTGACCAAGATCAAAGAAGCTACTGTAGATGAGATTGTCACGGTTGGCATCCCACGAGCAGTCGCGGAGGCAGTGCAAGCCAAGCTCCATCAAGGAAAGCAAGAAGAAGCAAGTCCCTTGATGGAAGTTGCGGAGGATTCTGAATCATACCAATCATAAGGAGTTTAAAATGAACCATCGAATCGCTATTTTATCTGATATCCACGGAGATACGACAGCCCTGGAGGCAGTGATTGGGGATGCGCGTGCTCAAGGCGCGACAGAATACTGGCTTTTAGGGGACATTTTGCTTCCTGGGCCTGGAAGAGATGACCTTTTTGAGTTGCTGGATGCGATTCCGATCACAGCGGCTGTTCGGGGAAATTGGGACGATTGTCTCTTAGAAGCCTTGGATGGCGAGTACGGACTTGAGGATCCGCAGGAGATCCAACTCCTTCGCCTCACTCAGTACCTTATGGAAGGACTGGATCCTAAGCGAATTGATTGGCTTCGATCCCTTCCATTGGTAGAGAAGAAGGAGGTCAATGGCATTCGCTTTTCACTGACCCACAATTTGCCAGAAAAGAATTATGGTGGGGATTTGCGTCCAGCTAATGCGACGGAGAACTTTGACCAATTGCTGGATGACCAGACGGATCTGGCGATCTACGGTCATGTCCACAAGCAGTTGCTTCGCTATGGCAGCCAGGGTCAGCAGATCCTCAATCCGGGGACTATTGGCATGCCTTATTTTGACTGGGAACCAATTCAAAACCACAGAGCTCAGTATGCGCTAATCGATGTCGAAGCAGATGGGGTGACCAACCTGCAATTTCGTAAGGTGGCCTATGACTATGAAGCAGAGCTCCAAGATGCCAAGGACAAGGGCCTCCCCTTTATTGAGATGTACGAAGAATTGAGACGCGAGGATAACTATCGGGGCCATAACATCGAGCTTCTAACTAGCTTAATTGAGAAATACGGTTATGCCAAAGAAGTAGCTGCCTATTTCAATCTTTCTAATGAATCATAGATGGGTCTCTTATGTATTCAACCTATAACAAAGAAGCGGATCTTCAAAATGTCTGCTTCTTTTTTCACAATCTTAGGCTGTAAAACCCTGCAAGCTCTTTCATTTTGTGTTAAAATAGAGGTAACAGAAATAGAAAAGGAAGAAGCTTATGAAATTTCTAGAGCTCAATAAAAAACGCCATGCGATCAAGCATTTCACTGACCAACCGGTCGATCCAAAGGATGTACGGACTGCTATTGAGATCGCAACCTTGGCCCCTAGTGCCCACAATAGCCAGCCTTGGAAATTTGTGGTCGTTCGTCAAAAAAATGCTGAATTGGCAAAATTAGCCTATGGTGCAAACTACGATCAAGTCATGGAAGCACCTGTGACCATCGCCCTCTTTACAGATACTGATTTGCAAAAACGGGCTCGCAAGATTGCGCGTGTCGGTGGGGTGAAAAACTTCACAGACGAACAGTTGCAATACTTTATGCAAAATCTTCCTGCTGAATTTGCGCGCTATGATGCCCAACAAACAAGTGATTACTTGGCTTTGAATGCTGGTCTTGTGGCCATGAACTTGGTACTTGCTTTGACAGACCAAGGCATTGGAACCAATATTATCTTGGGATTTGATAAATCGAAAATCAATGAAGTCTTGGATATCGAAGAGCGTTTCCGTCCGGAAGTCTTGATTACGGTTGGCTATGCGGCTGAAAAAGTAGAGCCAAGCTATCGCTTACCAGTAGACGAAATCATTGATAAACGCTAAGCCAATTAGCAAATAGAAGATCGAGGAGGAATTCATGACAACAGTTGACTTTAAAGCAGAAGTAGAAAAACGTCGCGATGAGATGATGGCTGACTTATACAGCCTCTTGGAAATCAATTCTGAACGCGATGACAGCAAGGCAGATGCAGAGCATCCTTTTGGACCTGGTCCTGTAAAAGCTCTTGAAAAATTCTTGGAAATTGCCAAACGTGATGGCTATGAAACCAAGAATGTCGATAATTATGCCGGTCACTTTACCTTTGGTGAAGGAGAAGAAGAGCTTGGGATCTTTGCTCATATGGACGTCGTGCCTGCAGGTAGTGGTTGGAAGACGGATCCCTACAAACCAGAAATTATCGATGGCAAGCTCTATGCGCGTGGTTCGTCTGATGATAAAGGGCCTACAATGGCCTGCTACTATGGTTTGAAGATCATTAAAGACCTAGGACTCCCTGTTTCTAAGCGCGTGCGCTTTGTTGTCGGTACGGATGAAGAATCAGGCTGGGGCGACATGGATTACTATTTCAAACACGTCGGACTTCCTGAGCCAGATTTTGGCTTCTCACCAGATGCGGAATTCCCAATCATCAATGGGGAAAAAGGAAACATCACTGAGTACCTTCATTTTGGAAATGACAACACAGGAAGTGCCCATCTTCATAGCTTTACAGGCGGCCTTCGTGAAAACATGGTACCAGAGTCAGCGACTGCAGTCGTTTCTGGACAACTACCAGATCTTGCTGGCCTCTTAGATGCCTTTGCCAAGGAACACCAGCTCAAGTATGAAATCTCAACTGTTGACGAAAAAACCTATACCGTTACGATTGTCGGGAAATCTGCTCATGGATCAACTCCTGAAGATGGGATCAATGGTGCAACCTACTTGGCTCTCTTGTTGAACCAATTTGATTTTGGTGGTGCTGCTAAGGCTTACCTTCATGTGACAGCTTCACTTCTTCACGAAGATTTTGCAGGTGAAAAATTAGGAATTGCCCATACAGATGCCAAAATGGGACCATTGAGTATGAATGCAGGTGTCTTCCATTTTGATGACAGCCAAGCAGACAACACTATTGCCCTCAATATCCGTTACCCTCAAGGTACAGATCCTGAAACTATCAAAGCTATCCTTGAAAAGATCGAAGGAGTGGCTACAGTAAGCTTGTCAGCCCATGGTCACACACCTCACTATGTTCCGATGGATGATGAATTGGTATCCACCCTCTTGCGTGTTTACGAAAAACAAACTGGCCTCAAAGGACATGAACAAGTGATCGGTGGTGGTACCTTTGGTCGTCTCTTGAAACGTGGCGTTGCCTTTGGTGCTATGTTCCCAGACTATGTCAATACTATGCACCAAGCTAATGAGTTCGCAGATGTTGAAGATCTCTATCGTGCAGCAGCTATTTACGCAGAAGCCATCTATGAACTAATCAAATAATCCACTACTCGGCCAGTTTTTCTGGCTGAGTTTTTCCATAGAAGGAGGACTTATGTCAACGATTGAAAGCATTAAACAAGCCATTATGGCAGATCCTCAAAATAAAGAATATACAGAGAAAGGGATAGAGCCCCTCTTTGCAGCCCCAAAGACAGCTCGTATCAATATTATCGGACAAGCTCCAGGGATGAAGACGGAAGAAGCTGGTATTTACTGGAAGGATAAGAGTGGTGACCGCCTGCGCGAATGGTTAGGAGTTGACGAAGACACCTTTTATAATTCTGGTTTGTTTGCGGTCATCCCCATGGACTTTTATTTCCCAGGGCATGGGAAATCTGGTGACCTTCCACCTCGCAAAGGATTTGCGGAAAAGTGGCACCCTCAACTTCTCAAGGAGTGTCCGGATATTGAGTTAACCCTCTTAATTGGACAATATGCCCAAGCATACTACCTTCATGAAAAGGTTAGTGGCAAGGTAACCGAACGGGTTCACCATTTTAAAGATTATTTGCCAACCTATTTTCCACTCGTTCACCCTTCCCCTCGCAATCAAATCTGGATGGCTAAAAATCCTTGGTTTGAGGCAGAGGTGGTTCCAGAATTGCAAACCTTAGTACAAGAGATCATTCAAAAATAAAGGAGAGCGACGATGGATCCTTATCAACAAGTTAAAGAGAAATTAGACGAGTTAGGCATTTCATTTGACGTGGTGGAACACCCACCTGCATTCACAACTGAGCAGGCCGATTCTTACATTGAAGGCTTAGAAGCTGTTCGGACCAAGTCCATGTTTTTGACCAATAAGAAGAAAACCCAATTCTATCTGCTCATCATGGACGACCAGAAACCATTGGATATGGAGGATTTCAAAGAGCAAGTGGAAGCCAACCGGATCCGCATGGCTTCAGCAGATTCTTTAGCTGAAAAAATGCAATTACCGGCAGGTACGGTTTCTCCATTTGGTTTATTGAACAATGGAGAAAAAGATATTCGAGTCTATTTCGATAAAGACATTGTGTCAGAGGAGATCATGACTTTCCATCCCAATACCAATGAAAAGACGATCTTTATTAAAACCCAAGACTTGTTACGATTTTTAGAGGCTGTTGGCTTTCATTATGAAATTCTAACCCTCCCATAACATACCTGATAGGAGAAATCATGAAAGAAATTCCATTTTCAAGCTTTTACCAAGCTTATCAAAAAGGAGACTTACACGTTCTTGATGTACGCGAGCAGGAGGAATATGATGCCCTTCACTTAGACGGAGTTCGTCTTCTTCCCTTATCTGAGTTAGCAGATCGCTACCAGGAATTAGAGAAGGATCATCCCTATTATGTCATCTGCAAGTCTGGTCGACGATCAGCACGTGCTTGCCAATTTTTGGAAGAGCAAGGCTATGATGTGACCAACGTCCAAGGTGGCATGGATGCATTTGAATCCTAAGAAACGGGAGTGGGAAAGAACTCCTTAAAATAAAAAAAGTTGAAAAGGTTCCCCAAACCTTTTCAATCTTCCCACCTCCGCATAGCTTCAACAGTCTGGGAGACTGTTGAAGGTTGTGGATAAAGGAAACTTTGTTTCCCTCATTAGGTCATCTTTGGAGCTTAAAAGGCGAACAAAGATGCCAATCAACCACTGCGTCTTGCACTTATTCCTATCAAACATCAAAGGCTGGACAGTTTTTGCCCAGCCTCTTTTTCTTTACTAATTTCTAAAAATGAGTAGAATTTGTATGTTTTTCAAAAGATCTTGCAGGGATTTTCCAGTCTTTCATTGAAAATGGTTCAGAAATTTTGTATAATACCCTAGTATAAACAATAGTTAAGGAGATTCATTATGTCAAAACAAGATTGGCTGGATTATTTCGAAGCCGTAAATGGTCGTTCTGCTAGTGCAGAAGAAATTGCTCAAGCACTGGCTGCAGGAGAATTTCAAGAAGAAGTAGTGGTTCCAGAAACCCCACAAGCTCCAGAATTTGTCGCAGCACCAACTGCCCCTGTTGAAGAACCAGTAGCAGCTCCACAAGCCCCAGAGTTTGTTGCAGCGCCAACTGCCCCTGTGGAAGAACCAGTAGCAGCTCCACAAGCCCCAGAGTTTGTTGCAGCGCCAACTGCACCTGTTGAAGAACCAGTAGCAGCTCCACAAGCTCCAGAATTTGTCGCAGCGCCAGCAGCACCAGCAGCACCAACTGCCCCTGTTGAAGAACCAGTAGCAGCTCCACAAGCTCCAGAGTTTGTCGCAGCGCCAGCTGCTCCTGCAGAAGAACCAGTTGCAGCTCCAGTTCAAGAACCGGCTCCTCAAGTTGCTCCAGCGAATGGACCTGCTTTCCAACAAGCTCCACAGCAAGCCTACCAACAACCGACTCAAGCAGCTTATCAACAAGCTCCTTACCAAGGTCAACCAGGACAACCTTATCCTGCCCAACCAAGTCAATTTGGTGTAGCCGTTGGTGGTTACTGGAATTGGTTCCTTTCAGCTTTGAAACGTCCAACAGCTGTAGAAAATCCAAAAGCTCTTAACGGAATTTTACAGTATGTCTTGACTGCTTTTGTCTTGACCTTGGGCACTTTCTTCACAGCTAGTGGAGCTACAGGTGGTTATGGTGCAGATTTCCGTGCCTTTCTGATCATCTTGATCATGGCTTTTTTCAATATCTATACCTTCCAGGTAGCAGGTTTCTTTGTCCGTCGTGTCGTTCTTCAAGATAAAGAATATTCATACGGCCGTTCATTTGAAGAGTTTGGACGTTTGTCTGTTTACACCTTGCCTATTTCTCTATTTGCTTTCTTAGTTGGACTTGTAAAAGCTTATGAATTCTATGGATTCCTTAACTTCTTGATCTTCTTCTTGTATACAGTTGGAACCTTGTATGTAGTATACCAAGCCTTGAACAACACAAAATTTAAAGCAGATAAATTCATATTGCTTGTAGCATCCATTGCGATTTTAATTGTCTTTGCAGGACTTGTTGTTTACTTGGATCGTCAAATTTTGGAACAAGCTATTATGGGATCTATTCCAAATACTCCAAATTTTGGAGACTTGGGTAATTTTGGATACTAAACATATCACAAAAAGGAAGGTGGGAATACCCACTTTCCCTATTTTATAATGAGGGAGAAGAGATCCATGCAAAAGAAATGGGTTGAATTATTTGAAAAAGTGATCGGTCGCAAACCGTCACCAGAAGAGTTTATGGCTGGGAAAGCCTGTGGATTTGATTTGAAAAAAATTCAGTCTATCGCAGGAAATGTCCCAGCTGAGGAAGTCGCTCCTGTTGAGGAATCAGTGGTTGAACCAGTTGAAGAAGTGAAGAATGTCGATCCACTTCTAGCAGCTCGTCAGGCTTGGTTGCAACATTTTGAAGAAACCTATGGCCGCAAGCCAAGTGCGGAAGAATTTACCTTGGCTAAAAGTCAAAACTTTGAGTTTTTTGTAGGACCTGTGCCTGAATCAGAATTTGCGAACCCAGATTCAACTGAAGAAACACAGGAGTATGTCCCTCAACAGCCGACTCAAGAGTATGCGGCTCCACTTGCTACTGAGCAAACGCAGGTCTTTGAGGGATCAACCTTCACAGAGGCAAGTCCAGCTCAGAAAAAACCAAAGGCTCCTAAAACGAAGAGTGGGAAGAAACTTTCTAAGAAGAAAATTGGGATTATTTCTGCCCTTGCTGTTCTTGTAATCGCTTTGGTAGCAGCCTTCTTTTACTTCCAGTCTACAACACGTGTCGAAGTGACTGCAGATAAATTCATCAAGGCAGTAGATACAAAGGATTATCGTGAAGCAGCAGATCTGCTTTCAACCGAGAACGATAAATGGACAAAGGATGAAGCCGAAAGCTTGATCACTAGCATGGAAGATCAAGGGGTCGATATCGGCACAGAGTTGAACAAGATCATTGATAATGGTGGAGAAGGCAGCTATACGGATAAATCTGGTAACAAGATCTTTGGTTTGGAAAAGGCGGACAAGAAATTTGGAATCTTCCAAGAATACCGTGTGGCTAGCTATCCAGTGCAAGTCAAGGTCAAGACCAATTTGGACCAAGCCAAACTCAAAGTGGCAGCCAATAAAACAGTGACCTTGAAGAAAGATGCAGTGACAGACCTTGGTTCTTTCCATTACAATACAAAAGAAATGGAATTGACTGCTAAAACAGAGGTCGGAAATGTCACTTCTAAGATCCATCTCAATCCTAAAAAAGCAACGAAGAACAACTTAGAATTGCAGTTGAATTCTGAAAAACGCAATTTAGAAGTTGAGTTCCCAGATGAAGTGGAAAACCCAACGGATGTGAAGGTGGTGGTCAACGGTAAAGAAGTCGGAACGAGCACGACCTTTGAAGTAGACAGCATCCCTTATCAAGAAATTGAAGTGCACGCCGTCTTCAATATGAATGGGGAAACCTACACAACTGAAAAGGCTAAGGTGACGATTGAAGAGGGTGAAAACGATCCGATCGAACTCAAACTAGCCAAAGATACTTTAAAACGCATCAAGAGTGCTCAAGATGCTAAGAAAGCGCAAGCAGCCAAAGAAGAACAAAATCGAACCTTGGCAGAAGAGTTCTTGAAAGAGTACCGCGACGCTGTCTTTAGCTCAGTTTCAAATCGAAATAACACTTACTCTAAATACTATGACACACAAAGTCAAGCCTACAAAGACATGGTTGAATTCACAACGGGTGATGGCGTTCGAAAGGCTAAAATTGACTACTATACTCCAGGAGCTTTGGATATTCAAAGTGTCACTGAAGAAAACGGTGTGGTGACCATCAAGACTTATGAAGACTTTACCGTGCATTATACAGATAGTCATCCAGATTCACAAAACCGCAAGTACAAGACTTACACCTTGAAAAAAGTAGGTGCAAGTTATGTGATCACGGATATTGTCGTAACAAAAGAATCATAGGAGATTCCCCATGAAAGCAAGATTTTCCAAATTAACGTTGGTGACAGTTGCCTTGTTAACCCTGACAGCTTGCTCCCAATCTCAATCCACTAGTTCTAAATCTTCTGCAAAAGAAGAAAGCAAACAAACGCAAACCAAGTCTTCCAAAGAAATGTCTTCAGCAAAGGATCCATCAAAAGAGACAGGAAAAGAAGAGTCGTCAAAAGCTGGTAAGTCAGATGTGAAAGTGGACTCTGGTGTCAGCTACAATGGTTCTTACTATAGTGTCAAAGGGAAATATGGTGAGGTGATGATCGCCAACAAACATTATCCCTTGTCACCTGACTTTAACCCAGGGGAAGATCCTGAAGCTGTTTCAGCCCTTCATGAATTGATTGCAGCTATGCAGGCAGAAGGTTATCCGATCAGTGACCAATATAGTGGTTTTCGTAGCTACGATACCCAAGTTGACCTCTATCAAAACTATGTCAATCAAGATGGTCAGGAAGCCGCCGATCGTTATTCCGCAAGACCGGGTTATAGTGAACACCAGACAGGTTTGACCTTTGATTTGATCGATACCAGTGGTAATCTGGTGACAGAACCTGGACCAAGTAAGTGGTTGCTCAAGAATGCCGTTAAATATGGCTTTGTGGTTCGTTACCAAGAAGGAAAAGAAAAAGTGACAGGCTACATGCCAGAAAGCTGGCATCTCCGCTATATCGGAAAAGAAGCACAAGATATCGCTGACTCAGGTTTGAGTCTGGAAGAATACTATGGCTTCACCGGTGGCGATTACGTTGATAAATAAAAAAGGTTGGGATTGATATCCCAACCTTTTTATTATATGTTTTTTAGAAACGTATCCAGTTCTTTTTGGTTTTTAAGAGAGATAAATTTGTCTGGATAGGTTTGGCCGATAGTCCGATAGCGTGTGACCTGTCTGGCTTGGCGTCCATCCCAAAGAATCCAACGGATGAATTCCCAGTCAAATCGTTCAGGGCAGCCAGCTGCCATACTCTCACGGACCCGACCTTTATAACGGCGGTATCGTTTCCACCCTCTATAGAGGCAGTTCCAACAAGAGAAGTTGAGAAAGATAATCTGGTCGGCTTGCTCCATTCTCTCCTCATAGCAGCACCAAGAGTAATTGCCATCAATGACCCAGTCTTTATGATCGCTGAGAAACTGTCTCATCTCACCTTCCATCGTATCCCGGTCACTGTCTATCCAGCCCGGTTGAAATTGAAGGGTATCCATGTGGAGCTTGGGAATGGAGTAGTAGCGAGCTAAGTTTTCAGCCAAGGTGGATTTACCTGATCCAGAATAGCCGATAATAACAATTTTCATAAGCACCTCTCAAAAAATTAGGCACAAAAAAAGCTCCGGAGAGCTTGATTTTTATGCTGTTCTTGATTAACCAAGTTTCGCTGCAAGACGTGCTTTATCACGGCTAGCTTTGTTCTTGTGGATCAAACCTTTAGTTTCTGCTTTATCGATAGCTGAGCTAGCAGCGCGGTAAAGTTCTTCAGATGGGTTTGCTTCAAAAGCTTTGATTGCAGTACGCATAGCTGATTTTTGAGCTGAGTTTTTTTCGTTTTGTTTAACGTTCAATTCAGCGCGTTTGATAGCTGATTTAATGTTTGCCAAGTTATTCACCTCCATTGATAATCTAACTATCTCATTATATATGAAAAGTTAAGATTTGACAAGCCTAAAATAGCTTTTCCTTAAAAAAGTACCGTTAAAAGGCCATTTTCTCTAGCGTTTGAGATAAATTTCGTCGATTTCATGGTTGGTTGCTTTATGGAGAATCAGATCAGCTCGGTTTCTGGTTGGTTGGATGTAATGTTGCAAGTTGACTAAATTAATGGATTCCCAGACCTGATGGGCCATGCTTAAAACTTCTTCTAGGGGTTGCTCTGTAAATCGATAGTAGTAGTTATTGGGATCATTCTGAGCTAATGCAAGGAGTTTTTGGAAGCGATCGATATACCAAGATTCGATATCATCAACTGCGGCATCCACATAGATCGAAAAATCAAAGAAATCGGTCATATAGAGACTGTCATTTTGCGGATTTTGAAAGACATTGATCCCTTCGACAATGACAAAATCAGCCGGTAAAATGGTTTGCTTCTCATCTGGGACAATATCGTATATTTCGTGGGAATAGACAGGGATTTCTACGCTCTTGTTGTTTTTGATTTGATTAAGAAAATCAAGGAGCAATTCCATATCATAGCTTTCTGGAAATCCTTTTCGATTGAGGATCTCTTGTTCTTTTAAGATAGCATTTGGATAGAGGAAGCCATCTGTTGTCACCAATTCTACTGTCGAGCCTTCGAAGGTTCGCGACAGCAGGATTTGAAGTAAACGGCTAGTGGTAGATTTTCCAACCGCAACGCTCCCTGAAACCCCAATGATAAAGGGTTGGCGTTCACTCGTTTTTTGAAGAAAAATACCTTTTGAGAAGGCCAAATCTTCTTTGGAACGCTTGTAGATTCCAATCAGGTTTGTCAAAGGCAGGTAGACGTCACGTACATCCTGGAGGTTGATGCGGTCGTTGAAACTTTTAATAGAATTGAGCTCTGTTTGAGAGAGAGGTGGGGTGGTTTTGCGGTGCAAATTTTGCCAGGTTTCCCGATTAATTTTTTCAAAATGTAGAAATTCTTTGTCCATATGTCACTCCTATTTTAGTCTTTAGTATACCAATTTTTAGAGGTCATGTAAACGATTTAAAAAAGGAGTGAATTATGATAAAATAACCTTATGAGTAAAATGTATTTCGATGTAAACCCAGATGCAGCCCATGATATTCATGATCTGGCTGTTGTTTTATTGGGGCAAAAGATGAATTTCTATACGGACGCCGGCGTCTTTAGTAAAAAAATGATTGACTATGGAAGCCAGGTGCTCTTATCAACCTTGGATTTTCAAGAAGGAGAAAGTGTCCTCGATGTAGGCTGTGGCTATGGTCCGATCGGCCTCTCTCTGGCTAAAGCCCAGGGAGTCGCAGTGACCATGGTCGATGTCAATGAGCGGGCGCTGGACTTGGCTAAGAAAAATGCCAGCCGAAATGGCGTGGAAGCACAGATCTTTTCTTCGGATGTCTATGAAGCAGTAGAAGGGGTCTTTGACCATGTGATCAGTAATCCGCCGATCCGAGCTGGTAAGAAAGTGGTTCACCAAGTGATCACTGGTAGTTTTGAACATTTGAAACCAGGTGGAGATTTGACCATTGTCATTCAGAAAAAACAAGGAGCTCCCAGCGCGAAAGCCAAGATGGAAGAGACGTTTGGCAATTGTGAGACAGTAAAAAAAGACAAAGGCTATTATATTTTAAGAAGTGAGAAAGAATCATGAGAGCAGTAGATATCATTCAGAAAAAAAGAGATGGTCTTGCCTTAAACAAGGAAGAAATTGAATGGCTGATTGAGGGATATGTGGCTGGAACAGTTCCGGATTACCAAATGTCAGCTTTTGCTATGGCTGTTTATTTTAAGGGGATGACGACAGAAGAAATCTCTCATATGACCATGAAGATGGTCCAAACGGGGCAACAGTTTGATCTGTCAGCTATTCCAGGGATCAAGGTGGACAAACATTCGACTGGTGGTGTCGGAGACAAGGTGACCTTGGTCTTGGTGCCTTTGGTTGCAAGTTTCGGAGTGCCGGTTGCCAAAATGAGCGGTCGTGGCTTAGGCCACACGGGTGGAACCATCGATAAGTTGGAATCCATTAAAGGTTTCCAGATTGAACGGACCCAAGAGGAATTTATCCAGCAGGTGCAGGAGATCGGCTTATCGGTCATTGGTCAATCCGACCAACTTGTAAAAGCAGACAAACTTTTGTATGCTCTGCGTGATGTGACAGCGACAGTGGATACCATTCCTTTGATTGCTAGCTCCGTCATGAGTAAGAAAATTGCTGCTGGTGCGGATGCCATTCTTTTGGATGTGACAGTGGGCGAGGGTGCCTTCATGAAGAATATTGAGGATGCTCGTCGCTTAGCCCGTACCATGGTGGATCTTGGAAATGCAGTGGGTCGGAAAACCATCGCTGTCATTACAGATATGAGCCAACCTTTGGGAACTAGCATTGGCAATCGTTTAGAGATTTTGGAAGCCCTGGATATTCTGAAAGGACAAGGGCGAGCTGATGTGACGGAGTTTATTTGTGAATTAGCGCAAATCATGTTGAAATTGGCCAATGTAGAACAATCGATTGAAGCCATCCATGAACACTTGAACAATGGTCAGGCTTTAGCGAAGTTTGAAGAAATGGTTGTGGCTCAAGGTGGAGACTTAGAAGATTTGCATCGTCCCGTCAAAGTGGATCAGGTCCTTGAAGTAACAGCGGACCAAGATGGCGTCATTGCTGCTTTACCTGCCATGGAGTTTGGTTTGTTTGCTATGCGTCTGGGTGCTGGGCGTGCTGTTAAATCGGATCCCCTCGATTATGAAACAGGGATTGTGTTTGACAAAAAAGTGGGAGAGCACGTCAAAAAAGGGGAACGCATTGCCCGCATTTTCATGAATGAAAAAAATTCACAAGAAAGAGTTACAGAATTCAAAAAAAATGTTAAAATACTAGAAAGGGCTGAAAGCGTTAAAGAAATTATTGAAATAATATCTTAAGCAGCTCAGGAGATTGTATGAAGTTAAATAAATATATCGATCACACTCTTTTAAAACCAGATGCGCAACAAGAACAGATCGAAAAGCTGATCGAAGAAGCCAAGGCTTATGATTTTGCGAGTGTCTGTGTGAACCCGACATGGGTGAATTTTGCGGCTGAGGGCTTGCGCGATTCAGACGTTAAAGTTTGTACCGTCATTGGTTTTCCTTTAGGAGCAAATACACCATTTGTCAAAGCGTGTGAAACAAAAAATGCGATTCAAAATGGTGCCGATGAGATTGACATGGTCATTAATATTGGGGCTCTTAAGTCTAAGAATTTAGCACTAGTTGAAGAAGATATCCAAGCTGTAGTCGAAGCGAGCGGTGATAAGCTGGTCAAAGTCATCATTGAGACTTGTCTCTTAACAGATGATGAAAAGATCGTTGCTTGTCAAATCGCTAAGTTAGCTGGCGCAGACTTTGTGAAGACGTCAACTGGCTTCTCAACTGGAGGAGCAACGGTTGAAGATGTGGCCTTAATGCGTCAAACTGTTGGACCCGACATGGGTGTTAAAGCTTCTGGTGGTGCTCGCTCTTATGAAGATGCTCTTGCTTTTATCGAAGCAGGTGCGACCCGTATCGGGACTTCTTCTGGTGTAGCCATCATGGAAGGAAGGGTGGCTCATGGCGACTACTGAGTTGATCAACTTAGCAGTTGAAGTGAGTCAACAAGCCTATGTGCCTTACTCTCATTTCCCAATTGGAGCTGTACTGCTAACGAAGGATGGAGAAATCTATACAGGTGTCAATATCGAAAATGCCAGTTTTGGATTAACCAACTGTGGAGAACGGACAGCCATTTTTAAAGCTGTTTCTGAAGGAGCTCGTGAGTTTCAAGAGCTCATTATCTACGGGCAAACAGAAAAGCCCATCTCTCCATGTGGTGCTTGTCGCCAGGTCATGGCTGAATTTTTTGAGCCAGACCTTCCTGTAACCTTAGTATCTAAAGATAAATCGACGGTCGTGATGACGGTCAAGGAATTACTTCCATATTCCTTTACAGACCTGACTTAATAGGTCTGTGAGGCGGTCTTTTGACCCTTTCAATACTTCGCAACAATGTTGCACAATAATTTAGGAGGTTCAGTAATGAACAAGAAACAATGGCTAGGCCTTGGTCTAGTAACTGTCGCTGCTATCGGACTTGCAGCATGTGGAAATCGTGCGTCTAAAAAAGATAGCGCAAACTCAGAATCTAAAACAGATTTGAAAGCTGCTATCATTACCGATACTGGTGGTGTGGATGACAAATCATTCAACCAATCTGCTTGGGAAGGTTTGCAAGCTTGGGGTAAAGAAAACGGTCTTTCTAAAGGGAACGGATTTGACTACTTCCAATCAACAGATGAATCTCAATATGCGACAAACCTTGATGAAGCTGTTTCTAACGACTACAAATTGATCTTTGGTGTTGGTTTTGCCTTGAGCGACTCTGTTAAAAAAGCTGCAAAAGACAACCAAGATGTGAACTATGTCATCATCGATGACCGTATTGAAGGACAAAAGAACGTAGCATCTGCTGTTTATGCCGATAACGAAGCTGGTTACCTTGCTGGTATCGCTGCTGCGAAAACTACAAAAACTAAACAAGTTGGTTTTGTAGGTGGTATGGAAAGTGAAGTTATCACTCGTTTCCGCGCTGGATTTGAAGCTGGTGTTAAATCTGTTGACCCATCTATCAAAGTTCAAGTAGACTACGCTGGTTCATTCGGTGACTCTGCGAAAGGTAAAACAATTGCCGCTGCACAATACGCTGCAGGTGCAGACGTTATCTACCAAGTAGCTGGTGGTACTGGTGCAGGTGTCTTCTCTGAAGCTAAAGACTTGAACGAAAAGAAAAATGAAGACGAAAAAGTTTGGGTTCTTGGTGTTGACCGTGACCAAAAAGCTGAAGGTGAATACACTTCTAAAGATGGTAAAAAATCTAACTTTGTTTTGGCTTCAAGCTTGAAGAAAGTCGGAGAATCTGTAAAAGACTTGGCTAAGAAAACTGCTGATGGTAAATTCCCTGGCGGTAAAGTGATTACTTATAGCTTGAAAGATGGTGGAGTTGACTTGACAACTGACAATCTTTCTGCAGAAGCTAAAAAAGCTGTCGAAGACGCTAAAGCTAAGATCCTTGACGGGTCACTTAAAGTTCCTGAAAAATAATCATTGATTGGATCGGCCCGACCTTCAAGGGCCGTTCCTTTTAATAAATTGAGACATTTTTGTCTCAGTAAAATCTATTAGCTGTCCTAATAGGTTTTATTGAAATAAAAATTGATTTGAAAGGAAACACCCCACATGACACATGAATATGTCATCGAAATGCGTGAGATTACCAAAAAATTTGGTGACTTTGTAGCAAATGATAAGATTAATCTTCAGTTGCGCAAAGGTGAAATCCATGCACTTCTTGGAGAAAATGGTGCAGGTAAATCTACCCTGATGAATATGCTGGCTGGTTTGTTGGAACCAACAAGCGGAGACATTGTGGTAAATGGAAATACTGTTAACCTAGACTCACCTTCAAAAGCAGCTTCTTTAGGAATTGGAATGGTGCACCAACACTTTATGTTGGTTGAAGCCTTCACTGTTGCTGAAAATATTATCCTTGGGTCTGAAACCACTAAACATGGTATTTTGGATCTTAAGAAAGCCAGTCAAGATATCCTTGATTTGTCTAAAAAATATGGCTTAGCAGTGGATCCAAATGCTAAAGTTGAGGATATTTCCGTTGGTGCGCAGCAACGTGTGGAAATCTTAAAGACGCTTTATCGTGGAGCCGACATCCTAATCTTCGATGAACCAACTGCGGTGTTGACACCAGCTGAAATCGAAGAATTGATGACAATCATGAAGAACTTGGCGAATGAAGGAAAATCTATTATCTTGATTACGCACAAGTTGGATGAAATCCGTGCTGTTTCAGACCGCGTAACGGTTATCCGTCGTGGTAAATCGATTGAGACAGTCGAGATTGGTGGAGCTACCAACCAAGACTTGGCCGAAATGATGGTCGGTCGTTCTGTTTCCTTTAAAACGGAGAAAGGTCCTTCTCAACCAAAAGAAGTCGTCTTGTCGATCGAAAACTTGGTTGTAAACGAAAACCGGGGTGTACCAGCTGTTAAGAATCTTTCACTGGAACTTCGTGCTGGTGAAGTCGTGGGGATCGCAGGGATTGACGGAAATGGTCAGTCTGAGTTGATCCAAGCGATTACAGGTCTACGGAAGGTAAAATCTGGTTCAATCAAGATTAAAGGCAAGGATGTTGTAGGTCTTCGTCCACGTCAAATCACAGAAATGAAGGTAGGACACGTCCCTGAAGACCGTCATCGAGATGGTTTAGTCCTTGATATGATGATCTCTGAAAACATTGCCCTTCAAACCTATTATAAAGAACCTCTTAGCACGAATGGTATTTTGAATTATCCAAATATTACCTCTTATGCCAAGAAGTTGATGGAAGAGTTTGACGTTCGTGCAGCCAGTGAAGTGGTACCTGCTAAGGCTCTCTCTGGAGGGAACCAGCAAAAAGCTATTATCGCTCGCGAAATCGATCGCGATCCAGATCTCTTGATCGTTAGCCAGCCAACTCGTGGATTGGACGTTGGAGCGATCGAATATATCCACAAACGTTTGATTCAAGAACGGGATAATGGGAAAGCCGTTCTGGTTGTCAGCTTTGAATTAGATGAAATTTTGAATGTTTCTGACCGTATTGCGGTTATTCATGATGGGAAGATCCAAGGGATCGTAACCCCTGAAACAACGAATAAGCAAGAACTTGGAATCCTCATGGCAGGAGGTCAAGTAAAGGAGGGAGCATCAAATGAATAAGAATTTAAAACAAATTGCCGTTCCATTGGTGTCTGTCCTTTTAGGATTGGTATTGGGTGCCATTATTATGTGGGCCTTCAGCTATGATGCCCTTTGGGGATATGAATTGCTGTTTAAAAAAGCCTTTGGTTCGATTAAGAGTTGGGGAAATATTTCCCGTGCCATGGGGCCACTGATTTTAGTTGCTCTTGGATTTTCAGTAGCTAGCCGGGCCGGCTTCTTTAACGTTGGACTTCCTGGTCAGGCTTTTGCTGGATGGATCATGGCGACTTGGTTTGCCCTTTCCTTCCCAAATATGCCTCGCTTACTGATGATTCCGATGACCGTTTTGATTGCGGCTGTCGCAGGTGGATTTATTGGAGCGATTCCTGGTTTCCTTCGTGCCTATCTCGGAACCAGTGAGGTCATCATTACCATTATGATGAACTACATTGTTCTCTATGGTGGAAATGCCTTGATTCATAGCTTCCCAGCTTCCTTGATGAAAAACAAGGACTCAACCATTGATGTGGGAGCCAACGCTGTCTACCAGACGGAGTGGTTGCGTAATTTGACGGACAAATCACAAATGAACATCGGGATCTTCTTTGCCATCATCGCAGTAGTGGTGATCTGGTTCTTGATGAAGAAAACAACACTTGGTTTTGAAATCCGTGCCGTTGGTCTCAATGCGAATGCGGCGGAATACGCAGGGATGTCTGCAAAACGGACCATTATCCTTTCTATGATCATTTCTGGTGCTCTTGCTGGTATCGGTGGGGTAGCAGAAGGTCTGGGTATTTACTCAAATGTCTACGTTCAAACCAGCTCGATGAGTGTTGGATTTAACGGAATGGCCGTTGCCCTTCTTGCGATGAATTCACCAATTGGTATTCCATTTGCTGCCTTCTTGTTTGGAGCGCTTCAAATTGGAGGAGTTGGTATGAAGCCAGCTGCCATCCCTGAAGAAGTCGTTCAAATTGTGACAGCATCCATTATCTTCTTCGTATGTGCCCACTACATTATCGAAAAGATGATCTCGATGCGTTCAGCTAAAAAAGGAGGAGCAAACTAATGAGTATTGTAACGATTTTAAGTATTCTTGTTTCCTCTATGATTGTGTATGCGGCGCCGCTGATCTTCACAAGTATCGGAGGAGCATACTCAGAACACGCTGGGGTTGTTAACGTTGGTCTGGAAGGAATCATGGTTATGGGAGCCTTCTCAGGTATTATCTTTAACTTGACTTTTGAGCCTGAGTTAGGAAGTTTGACACCATGGTTGTCCTTGATCGTTGCTGCAGGGATTGGAGTACTCTTCTCCTTAATTCACGCGGTGGCAACCATTCATTTCCGTGCTGACCATATCGTCTCAGGTACAGTATTGAACTTGATGGCACCTCCATTGGCAGTCTTTCTTGTCAAGGCGATGTATAACAAGGGACAAACTGATAATATCAAAGTTGCCTTCGGGAAAACGTCCATTCCGGTTTTATCTAAAATTCCGGTGATTGGAGATATTTTCTTCAACAATGCCAGCATCATCGGCTGGGTTGCGATTCTCTTTTCATTCTTTGCTTGGTTTATCATGTTCAAGACGAAATTTGGATTGCGTCTTCGTTCAGTTGGTGAACACCCACAAGCAGCAGATACATTGGGAATCAATGTATATAGAATGCGCTACTTAGGAGTGATGATCTCAGGTGCCCTAGCAGGAATCGGAGGAGCCATTTACGCTCAGTCAGTTTCTGTTAACTTCGCGGTGACTACTATTGTAGGTCCTGGATTTATCGCCCTTGCGGCTATGATTTTCGGGAAATGGAACCCAATCGGGGCCATGCTTGCTAGTCTCTTCTTTGGAGCTTCACAAAGTTTGGCTGTTATCGGGAATCAATTGCCTTTGCTTAAAGGTATCCCATCTATCTACTTGCAAATTGCGCCTTACGTCTTGACCATGGTTGTCTTGGCAGCCTTCTTCGGACAAGCAGTTGCGCCAAAAGCAGATGGTGTTAACTACATTAAATCGAAATAATGCACAGAGAGAGGTTGGGACAAAAGTCCTAGCCTCTCAATTGTTTTTGGATTGTCGAGTAAGACGCAGTGGTTGAGTGGGCTCTACTACGCTGATTTCATCAGCTTTTACAGCCCTACTCAACTGTGCGGAGGTGGGACGACGAAATCGAATTCTAACGAATTACCGATTTCTGTCCCACGCTCTCTTTTGCTTTGTAAAGGCCCCTCTTAGTCGCAATTTCTTTAGATTTAGGGTACAATAAGAATACAACTTTTCACGTATTGGAGGAGCAGATGTTTAAGTGGATAAGACGCCTGATTGGCATGGTGATCGTTTTATTTATTTTATTAGTGATCTTGTTGGTCCCTGGATCTATTCCTGAAGGGGAGCAACTGAGAAATGTGCAGGCAGGGAGTTCTTTGATTGAACTGGCTCAAAATGCAGTTTCAAACGCCTCTGTGAGCACTGAAGGACTCTCAACTGAGCTGAGTCTCAATTCTGTGCAATTGAGTCAGGTCGTAAAAACAAGTGCTGGTTCTGCCCTTGACAATTCAGACTATCAAAAGATGGCACTAGGAATGGATGGCAATGACCTTCACGTCAAAGTTCCTGTATCATTAGGGCCAGTTGATAGCTATCTAGATTTAACCATGACTGGTCAAGTCGAAAACAATGTCATGAATTTGACCGTGACCGGTGCTAAATTAGGGAAAATGCCCATTCCAAAATTCTTGGTTCTCAACTATTTGAAGGATCAATCCAATCAAAATGGAGGTGGCTTCACAGTGAATGGGGACCAGATCACCCTTGAGATCCCTCAAGCAGGTTATACCATCTCAAAAGCGAGAGTGGAAAATGGCAATGCGAAGGTAACGGTTAGTATATCCTTGTTTTAAGTTTTTGAAAATGGAGTTGTCATGCTTGTCTTTGAATTTTGTGCAGAGAATTTAACTTATATTGATAAGGCGATTGCTGCTGGGGCAGGTCGCATTGAACTGTGCGATAACCTGGCAGTAGGAGGGACCACACCGAGTATAGGTGTGATCAATGAAGCAATCAAACGGACAAGAGAGAAGTCCGTGGATCTATGTGTCATTATCCGGCCCCGTGGTGGCGATTTTGTCTACACTGATCTGGAAGTCGAAGCTATGCTGATGGATATTCGTGCTGCGAAAGAAATAGGGGTTACTTCTTTTGTGCTGGGTGCGCTGACGAGCGATCGAAAGTTGGACCAGAGGATCATGCAGCTTTTACTAGCAGCCTGTGGAGAAGCAGAGGTTGTCTTTCATATGGCCTTTGATGAGTTAACTCACACAGATCAGCTAGAAGCGATTGAGTGGCTTTCTGATCAGGGTGTAGCCCGCATTTTAACACGAGCTGGAAGTCCAGGTGACCCACTAGAGCAACGTTTTGCACACTATCATCGTTTATTAGATGCGGCTAAGGGAAAGATTCAGATCCTGCCAGGTGGAGGTGTGACCCTTGACAATCGTCAGCTCTTTTTGGAGCAATTGGGCGTTTGTCAACTGCATGGCACGCGCATCGTGTTTTAAAAAAGAAACGATCACTGCTTGAAGTAGTTTTGAAGATCCGTTATCAAGGTTGGGGACGTTGTTTCCAGCCTCTTCTAGTGCAAAAATGAATAAGGGAGAGAAAATGTTTTTAGAGCATTATTTTGACCGCTACACCTTTCAGCCAGAAAAGGGATTGGCTTATGGATTTGAGAAGAGAGGGGCAGGCTATGAGTACCAGTGTCCCGTCTTATCGGACTCTTTTCTATTAAAGCTCCGTGTCTGCGACCAGAAGATATCTTTTCAGGTCTATGATCAGGATACAGGGGACGAGTATATCCAGATCCATCAGGAACAGTTACAAGGAAATTTCGTCGGCCAAGTCAGGGAAGCCTGTCAGGAAAGTCTTGCAAGGATTCGCCAAGCTTGTTTTGAGGTAGAAGAATTTCTCTATCCTCAAGCTAAGCGTCTCATGACCTATATCTCCCTGCACTATCAGGGGACGATTGAGTATTTGTGGGAGAGATCTCCGGAATCGGGTGCCATTCGCCACCGAGACACCCTCAAGTGGTATGGTGTCTTTATGACCATTGATTGGAAAAAACTGGATGCTAGCAAGTCTGGGAAAATAGAAGTTTTGAATGTTAAGTCTGATCAAGTAGCCCATTTCATCCAGCAGAAAGGGATTTATCCAGCTTTTCATATGAATAAAAAATATTGGGTGAGTATCCCCTTAGATGGAACAATTGCTGATGAGGACTTGTTTGCTCTAGTGGATAGTAGCTGGCAACTCACCAAAAAGGGGAAATAAGATGAATCTGTTGAGGAAATTATCTTGGTTTTTTAATTTAGAGAAGAAGCGATACTTGATCGGGATAGGGTCCTTGATCTTGGTTAGTTTTTTAAACCTCATTCCTCCAAGAATCATGGGGCTTGTGATCGATTTGATCGATAAAAGAAGGCTGACACTGGGGCAGTTAGTTATGGATATTGCCCTTTTGGTCCTAGCAGCTCTTTCCATGTATGGCCTTCGTTTTGTCTGGAGACGCTATATTTTTGGAACGGCTAATAAGTTGGCTCGGATCTTGCGTTACCGTTTGTTTCAGCAATTTACGCTCATGTCTCCATCTTTTTATCAGCGTTATCGGACAGGGGATCTCATGGCCCATGCTACTAATGATATCAATGCGGTGACTATGTTTGCTGGTGGCGGTGTTATGTCTGCTGTAGATGCTTCTGTGACAGCCTTGGTGACCCTAGTCAGCATGTTTTTCATGATTGATTGGCGCTTAACGCTCTTAGCTATTTTGCCCCTACCGGTTATGGTGGTAGTGACGTCAGCTATTGGCCGCAAAAACCACAAAGCCTTCAAAGAGGCCCAAGAAGGCTTCTCAGAGCTGAACAACTTTGTCCAGGAATCAGTATCAGGAGTCAAAGTGACCAAATCCTTTGGCTTTCAGGCAGATGAGATTCAGGCTTTTGAAAAAACCAATCAAATGGTCTTTTCAAAAAATATGACTTCAGCCGGTTACAATGCTTTGTTTGATTCGACTACTCTTCTTTTTGTCGGTCTCTCCTATGTTTTGACGCTCTACTTCGGCGGGCTATTTGTTCAGGAAGGAAGCCTGACGGTTGGACAAATCGTAACCTTTATTACCTATCTCAATATGCTCGTCTGGCCCCTTCAAGCTATGGGCTTCTTGTTTAATATTAGTCAGCGTGCTAGCGTCTCCTATGATCGGATTGAGACACTTTTAGCAGAAACACCTGATATCCATGATCCAAGTCAACCAGTCACAGTCATTCAAAACGGAGATCTGGAATATGACATTGAAGAATTCGCCTATGAGAAAGAGCCTGTCCTTGAGAAGGTTGCCTTCCATTTAGAAAAAGGGCAAACCCTTGGAATTGTGGGGCCAACTGGATCTGGAAAGACCACCTTATTGCGCCTCTTACTCAGAGAGCATGACTTGGAGCAGGGAGCTATCTTGCTAAATGGGATCTCCATCAAACATTATCGCTTAGAAGATCTTCGAAGCTTGATCGGCTACGTCCCTCAAGATCAGATTCTCTTTGCCATGACCATTCGCGAGAATGTCGCTTTTTCAGATCCACAGATCAAGGAAGAAGAGGTGATGAAGGCTCTGAGAACTTGTGGAGTCTATGAAGATATTCTGGCCATGCCAGACCAGATGGAGACAGTGCTGGGAGAGAGAGGGGTCTCTCTTTCTGGCGGGCAAAAGCAACGGATTGCCATGAGTCGTGCTTTGGTCATGAATCCTGAGATCTTGATCTTGGATGACTCCCTGTCTGCAGTAGATGCTAAGACAGAACACCAAATCATTGAAAATATGAAGCAGGAACGCAAGGGGAAAACAACGATCATCACAGCCCATCGCCTATCAGCGATCGTTCATGCGGATTTGATTCTGGTAATGGAGAATGGACAGATCAAGGAGCGAGGAAATCACGAGGAATTAATGGCTCAAAAAGGTTGGTACTATGAAACCTACCAAGCCCAACAATTATCAGAAGAAATGGAGGGAAAGCTGAATGAAAACATCTGAAGCTCATGTGATGAAGCGGCTCTTGACTTACATGTGGCGTTATAAATGGTTAACGGCCCTAGCCTTAGCCTTTACCTTCCTAACTAGTCTGTTATTGACGGCGATCCCTCTTGCAGCACGCTGGTATATTGACCACCTAGTGGATCCAACAGAAGCCGGCTCTCCAGTACTGACAGCTTTTCAGTTTTTGATTCTCTACTATGGGTTATTCATTGGGCGTGTGCTGGCAACTTACCTGAGCCAGTTAACCTTTGCGCGTGTATCCAATTCCATCGTAAGAGATATCCGTCTAGATATTTTCAAAAATCTTCAAAGACTGGGCATGTCCTTTTATGACCAGACAGCAGCAGGTTCGATTGTCTCGCGTGTGACCAATGATACACAGGCAGTCGCAGATATGTTTTCTACGGTCTTTTCAAGCCTGGTTTCATCCTTTTTACTCTTTTTAGTCACTCTAGTAACCATGTTTAGCTTGGACTGGCATTTGACCATTTGGATCCTGCCTTTTCTTCCCATCATTTGGTTTTCCATCCGTCTCTATCGCAAGTTATCCAATCGCTTGGTCAAGATGACCCGACAAAAATTATCAGATATCAATGTGAAATTATCGGAATCTATCGAAGGAATGCGGATCGTGCAGGCCTTTCGTCAAGAAAAGCGCTTGACGGATGAATTCGAACAGATTAATGGGGAACATTTGGACTATGCCAACCGATCTGTGGATGTCAATTCCCTCTTTTTGAGGCCAGCTATGACCCTGTTACAGGTTCTGGCTTATGCGGTTATTCTAACCTTTTTCGGCCTAAATTGGCAGTCCTCTGGCTTTACAGCAGGTCTTATCTATGCCTTTATCCAGTATGTTAGCCAGCTTTTCCAGCCCTTGATTGATGTCACCCAAAATTTTGCAACCTTGCAGACCTCAACCATTTCTGCAGGGCGTGTTTTTGAAATGATGGATCGAGACGACTATGAGCCCAAGCAAGCTGGTAGCCTAAAAGAAATCGAGCGGGGGGATATTCGTTTTGAGCATGTATCTTTTTCTTATGATGGCAAACGGGATGTCCTAAAAGAGATCTCCTTTGAGGTCAAAAACGGACAAACCATCGCTTTTGTTGGCCATACTGGTTCTGGTAAATCCTCTATTATCAATCTCTTCATGCGATTTTATGAATTTGATCGTGGCCAGATCTTAATTGATGGACAGGATATCAAGGACTACAGCCAGGAAGCCTTGCGTAAGTCCATCGGTTTAGTGTTGCAGGAACCCTTCCTCTATCATGGAACCATTGCTTCTAATATCCGAATGTACCATGAAGAACTGACAGATGAGGAAATCCGACAAGCAGCTGCATTTGTGGATGTAGCAGACTTTATTGAGAGTCTACCCGGTGGCTATGATCATCCGGTAACAGAGCGGGGTTCTACCTTATCGACCGGTCAGCGTCAGCTTCTGGCTTTTGCTCGGACCATTGCTGCCCAGCCTAAGATCCTCATTTTGGACGAGGCCACTGCCAACATCGACCAAGAGACGGAAGAGATGATCCAAAATTCTCTGAAGAAGATGCGCCAAGGGCGGACAACCATTGCCATTGCCCATCGCCTTTCTACCATCCAAGATGCCGATTGCATCTATGTTCTCGACAAAGGAAAAATCATCGAATCGGGCAATCACGATCAACTCATTGCTCTAGGAGGAACTTATAAGAAAATGTATGACCTCCAGGCCGGTATGATGAAATAAGGACAAACAAGGAGAGTGGGACAGAAATCGGTAATTCGTTAGAATTCAATTTCGTTGTCCCACCTCCGCACAGTTGAGTAGGGCTGTAAAAGCTGATGAAATCAGCGTAGTAGAGACCACTCAACCACTGCGTCTTGCTCGACAATCCAAAAATAATTAATAGGCTAGGACTTTTGTCCCAGCCTCTTGTTTTTCTTTCTTGAAAGCTGTAAAATAAAGAAAAGAACAGAAAAAGGGAGCATACACCATGTCAAACGATCTGATCCTGATGGGAGTTGTCATTGTCTTATTTGGACTTTATTTCACTCTTCAAGTTGAGCTCAATAAAGTCAGAAATCAATTCACTCACTATCTTCTTAAACCAGGTAGTATTTCTAAGGAACAAAAAGAGAAGTACCTCAAAGAACCAGAGATGGAAGCGATTCGCCTGATTCGTCTCGATTATCGAATCGGCCTTCAAAATGCCAAACTTCTTTATGAGCAATTAAAGAAGTAAGAAAGACCCTCGTATAGTCTATACGAGGGTTTCTCTTTCAAAAAAAGTTGTAAGTTTTGGTAGAACATTGGCCACATCTGCAGATTTGATCTTAGCGAGTTGATAAGGACAAGAAGTGATGTAAGCTGCTTCAAAGAAATCAAGCGGGAGTCCACTGTGTTTTAAGGCAGCGAGGGATTGAACTTGGCTGAGTTCTAGAAGGATCCCATCGTGGGTCAGGGTCAGATGAGGGAGAAGATAAGACTGATCCATCAAGGTCTTTAGACTGGCTTCTTCCTCTTTTTTTCTGGCTAGAAGTCGCTTTTTATTGGTCAGATACATACCGTTATCAATGTAGAGACTCAAGGCTTTTTGCATGATCAGATTGCTATCATAGTCCAGAATCGTCTTATAGGTCAAGACTGGCTTTAGAAGGTCTTGGGGAAGAATCATGGAAGTGATGCGAAGAGCAGAAAAGAGATTGGTCGAAAAAGATTTGATATAGATGACTCGGTCCTTTTGATCCAAATAATGAAAAGATGGAGCATTGCTGCTATCAAGATCTCCCAAATAGTCGTCCTCAACAAGGTAGACATCATATTGGTCAGCAAGTTGCAAGATCGCTTCTTTCTGCTTGGTCGAATAGCTATGACCAAGCGGATAGTGAAAACGAGGGATCGTGTAGAAGAATTTGATATGGCCACTTTTAAAAATCTCTTCAAGTTCCTCAAGGTCAATCCCCGTTAAATTACGTTGAATGGTCCGGTAGGCAAGTTGCTGCGAATCTAAGAGTTGGTTCATCCGATGATAAGTCGGTTGCTCGATCAAGATCTGCGACTTTTTATTGGGGAAGTCAATCTGGCTGAGGATATTGAGTGCCTGCTGAGTACCAGCAGTCAAAACAATCTGATCTGAAGTCGTATAAATACCTTCTTCCTTCAATAAGCCTTGAATGGATTGGCGTACTTCGAGTAAGCCTGCTTGATCCGAAAAGTTGTTGAAGAGATAATTCTCCCGACCAATCAAGGTTTCATTGATACAGGTTCGGAAGTCCTCGAAAGCCTGGTTGCGGTCTTTCTCTAATTTTAGTGGAAGATCCTCATGTCGATCAGGTTCTTGCTCCAAAACATAGTAGCCACTCTGAGGCTTAGCATAGAGGAAGTGCTGGTAAGTCAAGTCCAGCAAGGCCCGTTGCACCGTGTCCTTACTACAAGAAAATTGACTAGCTAACTGGCGAACAGAAGGAATTTTTTGTCCAGTTTCCAGTTCTCCATCTTGAATAGCTTCTTTTAAGAAATCGATAATTTGTTGGTATTTGCTCGTCTTCATTCCGACTGTCCCCATACAGTTTTTTACTATTGTACAGAAAAAATCACAAAAAAACCACTCAAAAGAGTGGTGGCAGGATTACATAAAGTATACAATGGCTAAATACTGAAGAGCAGAAGCCGCAAGGATAAAGAGATGCCAAATCATGTGGAAGTATGGTTTTTTCTTAGCATAAAAGCCAGCTCCAACAGTGTAGCACAGGCCACCCATGAGCATTAGTCCCCAAAAAACTGGTGTTGTTTGGCTAATGATTTGAGGAATGATAAAGACAACCAACCAGCCCATGATCAAGTAAAGAGCTAGGCTGAACTTCTCATTGACTTTTTTAGCAAAGATTTTGTAGAGGATACCAAAAATAGTAGTGCTCCATTGAATAAAGATAATGCTATAGCCCATCCAGTTGTTCATCAAGGTGAGGACAACTGGCGTGTAACTGCCTGCGATCGCAATGTAGATCATGGAGTGGTCGATAATGCGAAGCACATACTTTTGAGGAGAATCATAAGACATGGCATGGTAGATAGTCGAAGACAGAAACATCAAAAAGAGGCTAATGACAAAAATAGAAGTCCCAAAAGCACTAAGAAGACCGTGCTGCTCAAAGCTGTAGATAGCGGAAATTGGAAGCAGAATCAGCATGAGGAAAGCCCCAACCGCATGGGTAACGCTGTTTGCAATCTCTTCTCCAAAAGATAATTTTTTACTTAGTTTCATGGTGTAATTCATCTGGTTCATCCTCCGTTTTTGATGGTTGAATATAAGATAGAGTTTCTAGATACAGTTGTACGGTCTGACAAGCAGAGCGAATAATTGGAGCAAGTGGCTCTTTTTGCTCATTGAGATAAGCGACAAAGCTATTGTAGAGAAGATCGGAGCTAGCCTCTTTTTGTAAAAAATTCAGGGTAGAAGAGATCTCCTGGATCGAAAAGACCGTTTTTAAGGTTGTAATAGCGATTAAGCGAGCTACTTGGTGACGCTGGTATTTTTTCTTTTCAGGCTTTTCGATGTAACCATGTTTCACGTAATTGTTGATCATGGCAGCCGTCAAGCGCTTGTCTGAAGAAGAGAGAACAGGTGCACATGTTTTATTGACATAAAGCAGGACCTGATCGAGATAGAGGTCTAGCTCAGGCAGTTGCTCCCATGTTGGATAGGAAAAAGTGGACACAAAATCTTCAACTTTCTTTAATCTGGTTTTCATAACTAGATAATAACATTAATAAAAACTCCTGTCAAGAAAATTTGAAAAATATGGTACAATAGGACTATGAAACTATTAATTCCATCCGCTAAAGAACTGAACGAACAGGCTCGTACCGTCGAGGCAAAGCCCTTATCCGATCATACACAAACAATCCTCCAAACTTTAAAGGACTATTCGCTAGCAGATTTGGCTAGCTTTTACGGGATTTCAGAGGAAAGAGCCCAGGTAGAAAAGGAGAGGATTGAGTCTCTATTAAATGGGAGTGCCAAGTCCTATCCTGCGTTAGAACTCTTTGACGGCCTGATGTACCGAAGCATCCAGCGTCAGGACTTATCCAAAAAAGAGCAGGCCTATCTTCAGGAACATTTGTTGATCACCACTGCCCTTTATGGAGTTATCCCAGCCTATGAAGGGATTGCTCCCCATCGTCTAGACTTTATGATGAAGCTAAAACCTGCTGGGCAGTCTTTAAAGGTGCTCTGGAAAGAGGAGTACGATCGATCTATAGAAGAAGAGGAGCAGATCCTATCACTCTTGTCATCTGAGTTCGAAATGGTCTTCTCAAAAAGCATTCGAGAACGAATGATACAGATTAAATTTATGGAGAACCGTGGTGGCAAACTTAAAGTTCACTCGACGATTTCAAAAAAAGCACGAGGTGCTATGGTCACTGCTATGATGAAAGCAGGTATTAGCCAGCTAGAAGATCTGAAACTATTAGAAGTAGCAGGTTTCTCATATCGTGAGGATTTATCGCAAGAGAAAGAATGGGTATTTGTGAAAGAATAAATAAAAATATTCCTGAGAAGCGTCAGGAATATTTTTTTGATCTGTTAGATAAAGAGAATGCACGATGAAAACTCCAAAATGGAGGATTTTGGAGTCAGAATCGTCTTGAGCAGTAGGCTTAGGCGATATGTTTGAATTTCTTCAAGAGTTCTGTCAACTCAGCTTGCTCGCCACTATTAAAGACTTGCATCAAGCGTTGAATATTCTTGATATGATCTGGAAGAGCTTCTTCGATCTTTTTACGACCGGCATCTGTAATAGATACAAGATAAGCACGGCGGTCTTCTGGATCGGTTTCGCGTGTAATCCAACCATCTCGGACCATATTGCGAATAACCACAGTCATATTTCCAGAGGTCGCAAGAATGCTGTCAATCAGATCTTGAATGCGGAGATCGCCTTTACTGTACAAGGTTTCAAGTACAGAGAATTGAGTTGGTGTCAACTGGTGCTTTTTAAAGATATGAGCCTCAGACGCACGGATCAATCGTTCTGCCTTGTGGAAGACGATCATGGTTTTTAAATCTACGTTTGCTTCTTTGAATAATCTCTTTAAATTTTCCATATCTATATTTTATCAATAAATAGTATTTCTGTCGTTTAATTTTATTTTCAAATTAGTTACAAAATTGTGACAAATTTATTAAACTATGAACAAATGATAGCATAGATGTTAATTTTACTTTGTTTATCAAACAATTTTATACTAAAACATTGTAACAGGTATGAAATATTAGTAACAATTCTTTCTTGAAAATCTATAGAATTCTAGGTGGCTTTGGTGTATAATGAGGGAGTGAAACAGAAAAATTATCTTTTTATAATATGGCAACATATAATAGGAATCTGTATCTTAGTGTTGACGATCCTTTTTTCTTGGCTATTTCTTGCTGAAAAAACTTCTGATCGCTTGCAGGATCAAATGGCGCAAGCAAGAAAAATAGCTCTGTCTCACTCTTCTATTGCTACTATTGAGTCGGAGAGTTTCTATCATGGCAAAGAAGCCTATCTTTCCTTTATTGGCAAGGACCAAGAGGGGCAAGATCTAGCGGTTTTGGTGGGGCAGGCAGATGATGCAGTCTATACCTACCCTTTGAAAGAAGGAGTTAGTTCCAAAGAGGCAGCTTCCGTCGTCAAAGAGAAGAGTCAGGACGCGATTGATCGGGTAACGTTTGGACGCTTTAAAGGAAAACCGATCTGGGAAGTCAAGGCCGGGAGTTCCTATTATGTGGTGGATTTCAAGACTGGGAAAGTCACCGGTGTTTTTTAAGATTTGAGGAGGAAATATGAAATTATCAAATCGTGTATTGGAAATGGAAGAAAGTGTGACCTTGGCTGCAAATGCGCGTGCCAAAGCTTTGGCAGCAGAAGGTCGTGATATCTTAAGTTTGACCCTGGGTCAACCTGACTTTGCGACTCCCAAAAATATTCAAGAAGCAGCAGTCGCATCCATTGAGGATGGTCGTGCCAGCTTTTATACGGTCGCATCTGGACTTCCAGAATTGAAGGATGCCATTAGCGACTATATGAAAGAGTTTTATGGCTATGCAGTGAACCGAAATGAGGTTGTGGTCGGTACTGGTGCCAAGTTTATCCTCTATGCCTTCTTTACTTCTGTCATTAATCCAGGTGATGAAGTCATCATTCCAACCCCTTGCTGGGTTTCTTATGTAGACCAGGTTAAGATGGTAGAAGGCACACCTGTTACTTTCCAAACAACAGAAGAAAATCACTTCAAGGCAACGGTAGAGCAATTGGAAGCAGCACGGACAGACAAGACCAAGGTTGTCTTGCTGAATTCGCCATCCAATCCAACAGGAATGATCTATAGTAAAGAAGAACTCGAAGCAATCGGAAACTGGGCTGTCGAGCATGACATCTTGATTTTGGCAGACGATATCTATGGTCGATTGGTCTACAATGGCAACACCTTTACGCCCATTTCTAGCTTATCAGAAGCGATTCGCAAGCAAACCATCGTGATTAATGGAGTTTCTAAAACCTATGCTATGACTGGTTGGCGGGTTGGTTTTGCAGTGGGTGATCCTGAGATTATTGGAGCCATGGCCAAGGTGATCAGCCAAACAACTTCCAACTTAACAACCGTTTCCCAATATGCTGCAATCGAAGCCCTCACAGGAGATCAATCTTCTATTGAGATCATGCGTCAAGCTTTTGAAGAGCGCTTGAATACTATTTATCCTTTGTTGAATGAAGTACCTGGTTTTGAAGCCATCAAACCTCAAGGAGCCTTCTATCTCTTCCCAAATGTCAAGAAGGCTATGGAGATGAAGGGGTATACGGATGTGACGGAATTTACCACAGCAATTCTAGAAGAAGCAGAGGTTGCTTTAGTAACGGGAGCTGGCTTTGGTGCCCCTGAAAATGTTCGCTTGTCTTATGCGACAGATTTGGATACCCTGAAAGAAGCTGTTCGCCGCCTCAAGGCCTTTATGGAAAAATAAAAATACAAGATCCTTAGTAATTGTACTGACCCCAAAAAGTTAGACAAATAATTTAAGTTAAGGATTTAGTCCTGTA